>Ga0137403_10000057_pt1 | contig 115651 bp, 108 predicted proteins | sample CZOMad2_1_16fung_FD_122057 | JGI IMG/M metagenome (GOLD analysis project Ga0137403, IMG submission 122057) | Vadose zone soil fungal communities from Angelo Coast Range Reserve, California, USA - CZOMad2_1_16fungal (Hybrid Assembly) | ecosystem: Environmental > Terrestrial > Soil > Vadose... | reverse complement strand
CAGGCCTTGGTGGGGCTGGTCGCCGATGGTGTCTTTGAGAAGTTCCCCCGCCTGAAGGTGGTCTTCTTTGAGTGCAGCGCGGAGTGGCCACTCTACTGGATGCACCGCATGGACGACGACTTCGAATGGCTCAAGGACGACCAGCATCGGCACTTGTCCATCCACCTGAGCATGACGCCATCGGCGTACGTGAAGCGTAATTGCTACGTGACCCTGGAGGCCGACGAGGTCCCGGGTGCGTTGCGTATGGCCTTGGAGGAGCTGGGCGAGGACCGCATCCTCATGGCCACGGACTATCCCCATTTCGACTCCGAGTACCCCCACACCGTGTCTAAGCTGAAGGCGAACAACCTCCTGACTCCGATCCAGAAGGAGAAGATCCTGGGAGAGAACGCCCGGGAGCTGCTGAAGATCTAGGGAGTGGCGCGTGTTGCATAGTCAGGAGGGAGCGGGCACCGCGCACGAAAGGATAGTCCATGCTCAAACCCACAATCGGCAAAGGCAAATACGGTTCTGACCTCGTGGTCGATCTCATGCAGCGCTACGACCTCCCCTACGTGGCGCTCAACCCCGGCTCCACCTTCCGGGGCTCCACGACTCTATCGTGAACTACGGAGGGAACAAGCCGGAGATCGTGCTGGCACAGCATGAGAAGATTGCGGTCCAAATCGCCCATGGGTACGCCAAAGCCACTGGACGCCCCATGGCCGCCATTGCCCACGATACCGTGGGCCTGCTGCACGCCACCAACGCCATCTATTACGCCTACCTCGACCGGGCGCCAGTCATCGTCATGGGTGCCAGGGGTCCCATGGACACCACCCGTCGCCGCCCCCATATCGACTGGATCCACACCACGGTGCTGCAGGGACAAGCAGTGCGGGACTACGTCAAGTGGGACCGGCAGCCGGTCAACGCCCAGGAGGTGATCGACTCCTTCGCCCGGGCGTATCGGGTGGCGATGCATGAATCCCAGGGGCCGGTGTACCTCTGCTACGACGCCGCGTTCCAGGAGGACCCGCAGATTCTACACCAAGCCACATCAATTTTACTGTGGCATCGACTTGCACGCCCGGACCATGTATGTCTGCATCCTCAACCAGGACGGCGAGATCATGCTGCATCGGAACATGAAAACCAGCCCGGAGACGCTTCTCAGGAATATTGCCCCCTATCGGGCCGACATTGTCATCGCGGTCGAATGCATGTTCACCTGGTACTGGCTGGCTGACCTCTGCGCTCAGGAAGGGATTCCCTTCATGCTGGAGCATGCCCTCTACATGAAGGCCATCCATGGTGGCAAAGCGAAAAATGACAAGATCGATGCCCACAAGATCGCGGTCCTGCTCCGTGGCGGCATGCTCCCGCAGGCCTACGTCTATCCCGCCGCCATGCGGGCGACCCGGGATCTGCTCCGGCGCCGCATGCAGCTCATGCGTAAGCGCGCGGAGCTGCTCACACACATCCACAATACCAATAGTCAGTATAACCTCCCGGAGATTGGCCAGAAGATCGCCTACAAAGCTAATCGGGTTGGGGTGGCGGAACGCTTCGCCGATCCCGCGGTGCACAAGAGCATCGAGGTGGACCTGGCGTTGATTGGCCATGACGACTCTTTGCTCCGTGACATGGAGTGGTCTGTCCTCGCCACGGCCAAAGAACACCACACCAACACCCTCTACTTACTCCGGACGGTACCCGGTATCGGCGAGATCCTCAGTCTGGTCCTGCTCTATGAAATCCATGACATCCACTGCTTCCCTCGGGTGCAGGACTTTGTCTCTTACTGTCGGGTGGTGAAATGTGCCAAGGAATCCGCCGGGAAACGCTATGGCACAGGAGGCAGCAAGATCGGCAATGCCTACCTTAAGTGGGCCTTCTCCGAAGCGGCCGTGCTGTTTTTGCGCGACAATCCACTAGGGCAGAAATACCTCACTCGTTTGGAGAAAAAACACGGCAAGGGCAAGGCCTTGACCATCTTGGCCCATCACTGGACCCGTGCCGTCTATTTCATGTTAAAACGTCACACGGCGTTCGAGATGAACAAATTTCTCAATGGCTAGGGGCGTTGGAGCGGGTGAGCCTGACGCCTAACTGGACAGTGACGGGATGAGCCTGGATAGCGCGCTGAAAGCATGGTCTCACGGCGTCAGTGAACGCGAAAGCGCGCATAGGCCTGATACCCTGAGCCCTCCCGTGTTGATTGGACGCTCGCTCCAGCTCCTGGAGATAGGGTGATGGTCGCCAACGGTTCAACGTGTGCTGCCCCCTCCCCCGAGCCTGAATCTAACTGGTGAACGGTCACCGTTCAGCCTCCGTATTGCGTAGGACGGTATGAGGGGACAGAAATGTTTCTAGGCCGCAGAAGCCCCTCGGGTCTCTTTGCAATCGTCGTCTCGACGGCGATCGAGCCTCAATAGGTGTTTGGCGCAGCCACGTTCAGTCTGCGCTGGCATACGGAAATCAAGTCGGGACACGCGGCCAGAGGCCAACCACGCCGGGACGAATACAGCGGAAAAAAAGGAAAAAATCCGCTCCTAGGGGTTGTGTGTCTCTTGACAATTGGGGTCCTTATAAGGGTTAGGCGGGCCTTTTGCCTCGGAGCCGCTCCTGTCTTCAAAGCGGCAGGAAGATGACCCCGTTCAGTAGGTCTGCGGGTTCTCCAGCCTTCGCAAGGATTTCCAGGTCCTGCACACATCTCCCAATCGATACCCGGAGTTGATGAGCGTAAATGACACCAAGGAAAGGAATTTCTTCCCTTTGTCGTTTCGCCGCTTCCGCCAGCAAGTCATCATCTCGTGTGAAGAGCACTCGTCCCCTTTCGCTAGCTCGGTCCAATAAGGTGGCATCTTCCAGCTCGCTAGCACCATCTTCGTATGCCGTGAGCACGTCTATCCCCCGGAGACGGAGCCCAAGCGTAATTGCTTGTGGAACATGATGATTCATGTAGAAGGCAAGAGGCATCAACTCAACCTTTTGGCCTTCAACCGCTCTACAAGCGGGGGTGGCTTCGTTGTCTGTTGCACCTGGTCAATAAACTGCCGCCGCCGCTCGATATCTTGATCAAGTTCTACTTTGTGATCCCAATAGTACGCCAGCGCGGAGTAGATCTGCCCCATAGTCAAGTAGGGATGTTGGAAGTGTAACTCTTCAGGACTCCAGCCATATGCGACATGGTCTAAAACAAGTTCAATCACTTTCATCATCGTGCCAGCAATCGTTGGCACTTGATTCTCATCCAGCATGATGTGCTCATAACGAGTTTCACTCAGCAACCGAGAGACCTCCCCTCTGCACAAGGAATTTATGCCATGAGCGGTCTGTACGCAAAAGGCATTGCACCGCCTGACGCCGGGCACTCACCTTTGTATACAGCTCTGATCAGCGTTTCAGAAAACCCCGGCATGAACATCCGTCGCTGCACAGCCAGTTACCACCCCGTAGAGCAGCAGAGTAAAGAGCATGTGGAATATTTTCTCCTTCTTTAGGAGGGTATGAGTGGGATGGAGTAACACATCCACTCTCAACCAAGCTTCAGTGAGATTGATGCCAACATCACGAGGCGCCCCATCCTAATGCCATACAGGCTGGCTCACCCTGGACACTATATAACGCAGGCAGCCCTCGGGTGAAAGACAGAGCTTCATGCACAGAAAAAGCCTAACGACGCCGATCAGCGCCCAGGACGCGGAGTGTTCTGGGCCGCTGCCTCGGTCAGTTGGGCCACGAACGACGAGAGCTCGGCAAGAGCTGCAGTCACTTCGTCTTGGGCTACGGCATACTCTGCCTCTAGACGTCCACCACTGCGCTCGCAGAGCGACAGCATCAGAGCCGAGAGCCGCAGCAATTTCTTGGCTACCGCGCCGCGCGCGGAACGGTCAGCGGCCTCCCATGCAAAAATCGCAATCTCACTCAAGCCATGCAACTGCGGAGAGCCGAGGGACGAGTTGACCACTCTGAGCGCCTGCCGTTCGAGTTCTACCTTTTCTACGAACCTGTGCACTGAGTCACCCCTCCATAGATACAGACGCACCACCGCAGTACGTCATGAGCCTTGGCGACAAGGGACATTTCGGTGCTGCTGTCCCTGACGAAGGCAAAGCCTCGTGTCGCCGCGCGGCGGCAAGTCATCAGGTAATTGTACTCCTCACGAGTCAGTGGAAACAGAATCTCCTCGTAGTCGAATGGGGCGTTGCGGGAGAATGTGAAATGGCCGATGAGCTGCGGAGCGCCAGCCATTGCTATATCACGAGCCACGAGGTAGATGAGACCCGTCTCGTAGACCAAGGACGGAGACCCTCCGGCGATCTCAGCAACCGCACGTTCGCCGACAGTCACGAGATACGCGATCTCGTCGGCGGCCTGCGTGTATGGCGCAGGTTCTCCTAATGTTCCAATCAGCCCAATCCCCGTGCGAGGATACACTTTGACAGCGTCTAGGAAGAGGTGCCACGCGAAAAGCGTACCGCGCGCATGAAGATCGCGAATCCTCGCCTGCGGGTACACCGACCAAGTCGTGGGAAAGTTATGCTGCTCATCAGAGCTGTCAGTGACCACAAGTATGTCGGCATCAGATCCGAGGTCCACGTCACCAGAGGTAAGCGAACCAAAGACGTATAGCTCTATCACGCTCTACCGCCTTGCCAGTCGCTTGACTAAGACCGACACGAACATGCCAAGGAGTACAAACCTGGTGAACGCCGCAACGATTGCGAGAATAGGATGAGCAGTGGCGTATGCACCGGCCCCGAAGAATAGAGCAGGAGCAATCTGCAGGGAGGATAAGAACGCTTCGCCAGATATGTACAAGACTACTGCAAGTAGCAGCTTGACGATCAGGATGGTACGAAGCACTTTGCCTATGGACTCACCATTGCCCCACAGTACCTCGAAGAACATGAAGGAGAAGAAGTCAAAGCCAACTTTCCATCGTTCCAGGCCGATATACTTGCTCCGGTAATAGGATTCCGATGACCATGTGGCCTTGTGGAGGTGGACCTTCGTCGCCGACAGCTCTGCGGCGATGGCCCGGTTGACACCCTTCGCGTCGCCAAGTTGAACCTAGTTGGTCCGGAGGGAACGGGCAAGCTCAAGTGCGACATTCTCGTAGCCAGGCATATGGCGTTCAACGATGGCTAACGGAGCGGTCGTTGTCGAAAACCTGCAGTAGTCAAAACGTGACCCATCGAACGAGGATCCGCGTAGGTTCGATCCAACGAAATACGCACCGGTGAAGTCACAGTTGAGGAATTTGCAGTTACGGAAGTAACATTTATTAAAAATGATATATTGAAATGACACACGGTCAAAGGTGATTACCTTGGCGGATACACGGAGCAGAAGGTGCATGGCGAGATTGGCGTTTGAGATGCTGTCTGTGAACTGCTTATCGGTGATCAACACCCGATCGGAATCCTTGAGCGTGTCCATTCGTACAGTGCTCCTTGAATGGCCCAACTTTCAATTATATATACTATTGCCTGCTGTCTAGTCCAGGATATGACACATCGCTGCCGCAGGTACCTTTGTCGCTTTTTGCCAATCTGCGCCGTCTAATACTAGCCATTGTGGCGTTGGGCCGTCTTGCACCGCCTCGGGCCATATAGTTTGCCTTCTAGATGTACTTTGCGGCTACTAGCAGCCTAACGGACAAGCGTCAGCCGCGCCCGGAAGCGGGAGCGAGGCACGAGCGGACGCTGTAGGACGTCGGCTGCACGCCTTGGTTAGCCTGCCAGTGGAACTTGCCAGGCTCGATGGGAGACTGAGGGTGAGCTCTCTCGGTCTGCAATGTAGGATGGTGCCTGAGAGCGTCGACGGATGTGCAGGCATTGGGGTCAGGAGGAAGTTGGGTTATGGGGAGCCCGTGCTGGCCGGACTCGGTTCCGGCTCCCGGCGGCGGCTAGCCCCACACGACTTCGTCCTTCTTCTCTAGGACATACAGCCGAGTACCCTTCGTGAATTTAAAATCAGCACGTAGACCGATTTCAGTGGCAGGAGACTCAGTCTCGATGCTGTTCACAGGAGCATCATCGACCTGTATCTCCTTCACTTCGCCCATCCGATCCACTCGACCCTCGCGCACCCCAAAAATGGCCTGGCCCACGCAAACCCGACAAATGGGCTTACGAACAACAACAACCGAGTTATCCTTGAAGGGTCCTTCTATCGGTTCTCCCAAAGTCTTCGCTGCTCCGGACTTTACGTAATAGCGGTCAAGATAGGCTCCTGCTAAAATAGTAAAGGTTATCCCGATTAAGCTGCAAGTGCCTACAGAACCTCGTAAATCCGTCATGATGATCTAAATGTTGTAAGCCCTTGTGTCCCATGGCGTCACAGGACTGGTAAGCTTAAATCGAGATAACCTCTAGTGTATGTATCCCTCGCTACACTGGAATGTCCACAGTTGTCAAGCATAATTTGGGTCGTTCAGCCAGAGACGCATCCGACATGATCTATACAACTGTGTCTTGCCTTCCCCAGACGGGATAACCTCCACAGAGTCATGTATCCATTTTTTTGGAAAGCCATTGCCATGTCCCTCAGGGCCCCAAGATATATGAGAATGGCTGCGACTGCCCTGTCTTAATGCCGGGCCATCTCGTCCAATTCCAACCAGTCCCCCAGCCGCGTCCACCTCCCATCCTGCACGATCACCAGGCGGGCCGCACGGCTCATCACGCGGCGGTCCTCGCCGCCATAGCTATATGTGAGCCCCCACCCCGGGTCCCAGCCTTTGATGGATTCGATCGCGGTGAGCAGCGACTCATGCGTGAGGTTGCGCCCGGCGCGCTGCAGGGCTTCCACAAACAAAGCTGCTTTTTGATACCCATACAGATTGGTGGTATCGAGTGCCAGACCGGGAAAGTACTTCCGCATGTCGGCTCGGTATTGGTCCAGAAACGGGCCGAGGTCGGTCGGGAGGGGATAGATTTCGACCCCGATGACCCCCTCGACGTGCTTGCCCCCCAGTTCAATCGTCTTATTCACGACAATGGCCGACACACCAATCAAGAGGGGATGGTAGCCAATGGCATGGCACTGCTCCGCCAGCCGTGGCGGCTCGCGATAGACCGCTTGCAGGATGACGGCCTCGGCTCCCGACTCCTTGAGCTTCGCCGCCTGTGCGCTGAAATCGATATCGGCGCGCTTGTAATCAACTTCCGCCACATAGGTGAGGCCATACTGTTTCAGGCGTGCCTTTCCCGCCAGATGGCCATCAAGGCCGTACTCATCATCCTGGTAGAAGCTGGCAATCTTCGTGAGCTGGCGCTGCTTGACCAGTTCATCGACGATCAGCCAGGTCTGGTCGGCAAAGGTGGTCAGATCAGCCACATGCCACTTCCCGGAGATGGCCCAGAGGCTGGCCAGGGAGGCCGGGAAGATGTTCGGGATCTGCTTCTCTTCAAGATATTTCTTGATCGCCGTGGTCGTGGGGGTCCCGAGATGCCCCATCATGATGAAGACCTTATCCCGCTCCACCAGGCGTTTGGCATTGGCCACCGCTTTGGGTGGTTGATAGACATGGTCGTACGCAATGAGCTTGATCTGGCGCCTGTGGACGCCACCGGCCTCATTGACCCGATTGAAGACGGCTTCCATGCCGGCCTTGATGTTGACCCCCCAATTGGCGACAGCTCCCGTGAGGTCCATCCCAGTCCCGATGATGATCTCCTGGTCCGTTACCCCAGTCTCGGCCCAGGCGAGCATGCTCCTGCCCAGGATCAGCACGCCCACGAGGAGGACTAGCACCGCACCGCTGCGAAGCAATCGCCTCATCCCACACCTCCTTCGTCTTCGCTTGAAGGCATTCCTGATATGGGGGGTCGAGAGACCCTAGGTATACCCTGATGGATGGCCCGTGAATCCGGATATGCGAGTCATCAATCGAATGCGGGGATGTCACGCCTGAAGAAGAGGGGTCAGATGCACGTCAGGAGCTGGGGTCTCACCAGGAATTGGGCTTGCCTCGGGAGGTACATCAAGGCCGACGAATCTAGCCGTGGATCGGTACGCGCTGATCTCATTGACAAGCTCCTGGTGAGAAATCCTAGGCACGAACCATCTATTCCTCTCAACTTGGTGCGAGTGTAAAAAAATTAGGAGAGCATGTCAACGGTGATCGTTGGGGTATTGCGGCCGTTTAGAACCGGTCGCAGCAGGGTAATCCGATGATTTTCAGATGAAGGCCTCATGTAGTTGCTGGGTTTCAATGCCCAGCAGGTGCGGTACAGGGTCCGCCAGCGGAGAGCGGCCAAGCGACAGCGTCCATGCACTGAAGCCGAGTTCGGGTCATTATCCATCAGGAACCTTCTCCTTCACCTCAAGCGCCGTTGCCGGCATGGGTAGCAATTACAGCCCCACGCTGCGCAGCACGACTGCCCCACCAAGGCGTTTCTCCCGTTGTGTCCCCATCGCTCTCCTCCCCTCTCGGCCGGAGTCATGTCTCGGTCGTGTGATGGATGGCATGCGCTCTTCCAAAGCGTCTTCTTCAAGATCTCTTTATTCAATATCTTACGAAGTGTTGCCTATCGGTCAGCATGACTTGGAGCACACGACCGTATTTCGAGTGGGTCCAAAACCGGCAGTCCTTCTTCTGGAAGGAGCCACAGGTCCATGCCCAACTGCGGGAAATCATGGAGCAGAGCTTTGGCGCAGTGCACGAGCTGGCTGAGCGCGAAGCAGTCGGCATGCGCATGGCGGCCCACATGTTGGCCATACGACGTGTGGCACAGGCCACTCTCGATCGTGGCATCTATCCATAATTGACGGCGTTGTCCCCGTATTCGCGCGGATGCCCTCATCAGGCAGGGAGGTGGGAGGGTTGCATCTCACGCGGCCCTCAGGGGTCAGGACCGCGCCCGTCATCTCCCGCCTGATCTGGCATCCGTTTCCCTCACGTTCTGACCTGAATCTCCAAGAGAAGGGCTGTTCTGTGGCAGATTGCGATGCCGAGGTGCAGGTGACCGCTTCCGCCTCGTCGGTCTCAGGCTCCCAGAGGCCATCGTTCGGGTCGGCTCCTGCTCGTGGCTCGGGGGGCGTCGACGTCAGTCCTAGAGTCTAGCACTGCAGCAGCTTGATGGCGCTAGCTAATCGAGGCGCACGGCACAGCAATCACCATCCGCCAGATCAACTATCTCAACAATATGGTGTACCAAGTGAAGATGCATTCGACATAGACGATCAGGTCCTCCCGGTAGGGGGCGATGGCGTTGCGAAATGGGGCTGGGCGGGCGGGCATATTCCGGTGCACCAGGATTTCCCCTGCACTCTTGTGAGGCGGGTGATCTGGCTGAATACGGCCTCGGTGGGACCGCCGGGAGCCGCGGTGGGCCCCCGGCGAGGTCAAGGCCGTCGGCGGGGTGCAAAACTAGCTCAATCTCCTTGGGTGCCGCTGTTGATCGGACTCCGCTCGTTCCGATCGATTTGGTCCCAGGTCCAATTCCTGCCGTTCCCTTGCGGCGAGGGCGAGAGGGGCACGGCCTGGACCATGACATAATTGCCGACCCCTAACTCCTCAAGGTGCACGCGTTGATTCCCGCGTTGAATCGAGGTCCCTGCCGGAATGGCCAGATCGACCTGCTGCCCTCTGGCCTGCGCTAAGACCACGGAGCCCTCACATGTCCCCGGCTCCAGCCCACACTGATCGATCTTGATTTCCTTAACCTGCCCGGTATAGGGCGGCATCGGGGCCCCGGGGGCGGCGCCGGCGATCCCCCAGGCGCCCATGCCCACCGTCAGCAGGGCTCCAAGCCCCAGCCCCATCAACCCCAATTTCCTGCTCATCCGTCGCATGTGTCTCCCTCCTTCGTTCGCCACCGTGGCGGTGCCCCCACTGCGCTCGATCGGGCGTGTCACGCCGGCATGGCCTCTCTGACCGGGTCCCCCCGACACGTATCGGGGCGGTGCGAGCCCGGTGCTCCTCGCTCGTGGGATCCGGCAGGTCATCGGTGAGCCTACACGCTGGTCCGCTGGACCCCGGCACCCCTTCATCGGAGTGCCTCGCCTTTCGTCAGCCCAAACCATGGTCACCGGGGAAAAATTCCCGCCTGACGCGGCGGGAATAAAATCGTCGGGAGCACAGTTAGCTCTTCTCGAGCGGGGTCCCCCCAGCGCCACTGGTCTCCGACGCAGGGGTGCGATGCCGCACGGGGCGGACCGCCGCCTTATGCTGTTGGACCGGCCACTCGCGGTTCCCAACGGCACGGATGCCGCCCGGGGGCAGGGGATCAGGATGATCACGCCCCAAGCGTGTGGTGGACGATGGGGGTGTACAGCAGACCCTATGTCAGTGGAGGCGTCAATGCCCGGCTGGCGACTCAGGTTTCCGTTGGCAAGCCCCAGGCCCAGGCGGCATGAGGCGGGGATGCCCGACCGGGGTGCCCAAGCCACCTCAGAAGCGCGATGATCGGACTGGATGAGTGCCATCGACGCAGAGGGCAGGATGGCCGCGCCGGGTCCCAGCCTATCACGGGAGTGAGCCCGGCCCGTCAAAAAACGCCTGCGGTGTCGCCCCGGCCCTAGGGATCGCCCGGAGGCCGAGCCGGCGGCCCAAGCGCATGGCCTACGTCATCACCCCCTGGTCCAGTGTGGGGCGACCTGGAGCCTTCCGCGGTGCTGAACTGTCACACGACTGCGTGACGAACGGGCGCTGTCAGCCCAGCATGGTGTCAGGTGTGCCGATCTCGGCCAGGGCTTGCCGCGCGCCATCGCTCCAGACACCTGGCCTGTACAGGTGTCGAAGGCCGCAAACAGAGGCAAGGCGCCGTCACGTTTGTATGCATTCTCTCTGCGATTAGGCACAGGTCGGGCCAAGGCGGCTTGATGGGATGCAGGCGCAGTCTGGGGTGAAGCGACGTCTTTTCATCCATGGAGATCACGCTTGCATGCCGTGCCAGAGGCCGCATGTAGAGTGCGATGAGGGCCGCAATGCAGGCATAGAACGCCGCATCACGAAGCTTTTTGGGGGTGAGCCACATGTGGGTGCGCCAGGGCTTGATGGAGCGCACAGCATAAACATCGATCTGCCAGCGGGGCCTCCGCCGCCTATGCTCGCTCCCCATTCCTACCTGATCTTCGTCAAGCAGGCGTCTTAGTGGGCGATAAGTTCCCACCGTACGCGAAAGAGCCTGGACCGTAGGGTCGTCGGGCTCAGCCCGATAGCCCTCCTGGACCGCATCCCCGCCATCTGCGCGATTGCCAGGAGCTGGAAGGTGATCCAGTAGAGGGGACACCGATGGTGGGCAAAGAGCTGATCCAAGGCCTCCCGGCTTCCGCGCCGGCCCGGCTGCAGGCACGTCTCAGCGCTCGCCGCTTGCCTCTGGGGCTTCCGCTCCACCGTGTCCTCCGATACGCTCAGAAGACGTTGGCGCTGCGCGAGACCCCACGGCATCTGGCAGCATTGGTCTGGTGCGGGTCAACATTACACGGCGGCCCGGGTCGTTCCGAGCGGCTATCCGTCGTCGCCCTGCCTGAGAGGCCCCCCAGCGTGCACCGCGCGCATCCCTGCCCGACCAGGACCAGTCCCCGCCCTGACGTGAGCTGTCCGCATGCATGCTGTCGTTTCACAGGGAACTGCTCTCCAGACGATTTTATTCCCAACACGCTCTCCCGGAATTTTTCGCTGGGGAAATCGGTTCGGCCTGCTGAACACGATGCAGAGGGGTGGTGGCATGCCGATGACGGCCACCGCCACCACCGGTGTAATGAACCGGGAATCGCGGGCCTGCTCATGCCGCCTGCTTAACCATGAAGGGTACAACCAATGACCTACCGAACACTCATCGGAGGGCTCTTCGCGTCCCTCTGGCTCCTGGCGCTGCCCGCCTGGGCCATGGAATACCGGCTGGAGGTCACCAATGTCGACTTCCTCACCCTCTCCTCCTACATGGGGAAGGCCACTCCGTGGTGGCACCAGAATGAACCCCTGGGGCGCCTGGAGGCTCGCCTGGATGCGCAACAATTCTCTCCCGCGGCGGTCCTCCCCGGGCGCCAAGTGCACCTGCTGGAGGACCCCAAGTATGGCGGCACGGTGCCCACCCGTGTCTCGCTGCTCCCGGCCACCGGGAAGCAGGCCTGGACCACCTATGTCTGGGACGGGAAGCCGGGGGACACCGTGGTCTTCGATGTGACCAGTGACATGGCTGCCTGGCAGGAGATCTGGCAGGTGGCGGCCAACCCGGAGGGGACACTTCGGCGCTTGTCCATCGGGGGTCCCGCGCTCTTGGGGCATCCCTGGCAGGAGGTACCCGAGGTCTCGCAGCTCTTCCTCGCGAATGCCGCCGATCGCGGCATCTTTGCGCCGTGGGTGGCGCAGCACGCCACCGCGGTCGGGGGCCTGTCCATGGTGGTGGGGCGAGGGTATGACCGGTTTTACGCCCCAGACCGGGTCTATGTGAGCCTGAAGCTGCCACCCGAGCCGTACACGTTCAAGGTGGTGCTCGGGTGGCAGGATCATGATAACCGTGGGAATGAGTCCTAAGCCACGCCACACGCGCCATGACCGCGCCGGGGGATCAGCGCGCCTGATCTCCCAGCGATTACCCGCTTCTCCTCATTTCCTCCGCCAGAATCACCGCCCGCCCCCCATCACCCAGATGCGCCAGGAGGGTGTCCTGGAGCAGAAACGGTGGCAGCGAGGCGGCGTAATCCGTACGCTTGCCCTCCTCGTCATCGCCCTTTCGGGAAGAGTACGGGGCGTTGGGGGGGAGAGGAAGGCGATCGGGTGATAGCCCCAGTAGTTCAGGAGGCGCTCCCAGGTGAAGGGGTCGACGCGATCGCTGTCGGACTCCTCGAACGCCCACACCGGCATGAGCTCGACCACGTTGACGCCAAGCGCTTTGAGGTAGGGAATCTTCTCGACAAGCCCGGCGAAAGTGCCTGGCCGGGAAACGCCAGAGGACGGATGTTGGGTGAAGCCACGCACGTGCAATTCATAGATGATCGCCTTGTTAGGACGGAAACGGTACGGCTTATCGTCGCCCCAGTCGAATGCGTCGTGGACGACCAGGCAGCGTCGCGGACTGCGGCGGCCGCGACGGGGAACTCCCCACGTATTACCCTCTGTCAGCTCCTCGACGTAAGGGTCCAGAAGCTCCTGACGGGGATCGAAGCGATGCACCTGCGGTTGCGGATTAGGAACCTGTTCCATGCGGTGAGCATAATGGATGCCGGATCGAGCCCCTTCAGGCGCCTCTACTCGGGGTGTCCCGGCCACTTGCTGCCCAGCTGGCGAAAGGTCTTGATGTCGTCGAGCGTGACGGCCAACCCCCGCAGGACCTCCAGGCTTAGTCGAGATCCTACGATCCGGCGCCTGGCACGGCTCGAGAGTCTCAGCGCTGAGCATTGATGGCTCAGCAGGCCTTCTGACATACAGGGATCTCCCCGTTAGCGCCGGAGGGATTTTGGGGGCATGATGTGGTGCAGGCAAGGGTTGTGGGTCAGCTAATCCGTCGTCATAGTTGGCCCCGACTTGGCCTGTTGATGTGCGCGTTTGCTGGTGGCCAGCACCTTCACATGTGGTCCGCCGACATCGGTCACGAGTATCCTCATGACGCCTCGGGGTTGTGCCATCCTCCGATATCGCTCGCCAGACGATCCGCCTCGGCTGGCCCCCACGTGTGCGGTGCATACTCGTACACGGGCGTGACGTAGCCGAGAATCGGTTCGACGATGGCCCACGCCGCCTCTACCGCATCCTGGCGCACGAACAGTAGGGCGTCGCCGCGCATCGCGTCCGCGAGCAGGCGCTCATAGGCATCTAACTCATCCCCCTTGGTATCCTCGACGGCAGACAGTTCCACCGGCATAGACACCATGCCAGCGCCTGGACGCTTGATTCGCGCTCCCAGATTGAGCGAGACCTCCGGACTGAGCCGAAAGCGCATATAGTTGGTGTCGCCAGGAGCGAGATTGGTCAACGGCGGCTGTCTGAGTTTGACCAGCACCTCCGTCGTCGTCACCGGTAAGTTCTTGCCGGCGCGGATCAGGAAGGGCACGCCCGCCCAGCGCCAGGACTCGATGCGTAAACGCACGGCGGCAAAGGTCTCGATCTGCGAATGAGGGGCAACACCCGGCTCCTGACCGTAGCCGCGGAACTGTCCACGCACCAAATCGGCGGGATCAAGCGGCGGAATAGCTCGAAAGATCTTGACTTGCTCATCCCGCACCGACTCCTGATACAGCAGTGTCGGGGGCTCCATGGCGAGCAGAGCTACGACTTGCATCATATGATTCTGCACCACATCGCGGATGGCCCCTGTCGCGTCATAAAACAGGCCGCGCCCCTCAACGCCAAAGCTCTCCGCCATGGTGATTTGTATGCTTTGGACGTAGTTCCGGTTCCAGATCGGCTCCAGGAAGGTGTTAGCAAAGCGAAAAAAGAGAAGATTTTCCACTGCCTCTTTGCCGAGGTAATGGTCGATGCGAAAGATCGCACTTTCGGGAAACACCGCATGCAGCGCGGTATTCAGGCTTTGGGCCGAGGCCAAATCGTGTCCGAAGGGTTTTTCGATTACCAGGCGGGCGTTTTGCGCACAGCCGGAGCGACCCAGGGCCTCGACTGCGGTCGCGAACAAGCTCGGCGGGATGGCCAAATAGTGCGTCGGCCGCGCGGCGCTGTCGAGTACCTTGCGCAGCAGGTCAAAGGTCTTCGGATCCTGATAATCACCGTCTACGTAACGCAGCAACTGCACCAGTTTGGTGAACGCTGCCTCATCGACGCCCCCCCCGTGATGTGTAAGGCTATCGCGGGCGCGCTCCCGCAGCTGGTCGACCGTCCAACCAGATTTCGCGACGCCGATGACCGGCACCTCGAGGGTGCCACGTCGGATCATGTGCTGCAAGGCGGGGAAAATCTTTTTATAGGCCAGGTCCCCGGTGGCACCGAAGAACACTAGGGCGTCAGACGGCATGATATTACTCGTGGTCCCTATCGTCGGGGACTTGGCAGCTTGGATCGTGGCTCCCATGAACGAGTTCTCCTCCCGCATTGTTATCTGATCGAGTGCTGGGTTCATCACTCTTCCCCATAATGAGTGTTCCCGAGTCTCAAACCGCGCTTCACCGCACGCCGGTGACTCAGATTGACGATCTGAGACCTTTTCGGACTGAGCATCTGGCCAACCGTCCAAGCGATGGGTATGAAGAACGCCAGAGATCCCGGCACCCACATGATCGCTCCCGCTGCAGCCTGATCGTTGAGCGCCGACATACCCCAGAGACGGGGGACAGCCGTGTACGACGGATAAATCAGCCGCTCAGCAAAGATCAGCCAGGCGGAAAGTACGGTGTTCTGCAGATCGGCCAGGATCAGATAGAGAACGATGATCCATGGCGGCACGACCGGTCGGCTCGGCCAGGGCTGTACCACCGGCCACCAGAAGGCGAGTGCCGTGGCGAGAAAGCAGGCGTGCTGTGCATAGTGCCAGAACTCTGAGCCGAGGGCGCGTTCATAGCGCGCTGGCGTATGCCAGACCCAGGTGCTCCCGACGAACACGACCCAAGCAACGGGTGGGCGGACGAGCCATCGACAACTCCAGGTGGTTTGTGGCCAACCGAAGAGTCGACCCCCTCACTTGTGCCGCAGCTGTCTGGGGAGCCCAGACAGCTGCGGCAGCAGAGGGGCACCGAGCCAGAGCAGCGGTGGGGCCACCATCATCAGCAATAAATGCTGGACCATGTGGGCCTGCAGCAACCGGGCCCCAAGGGCATGCAGCGGCGACTCGAGGGCGGCATTGATGGCGACAATGCCGCCGCAAAAGGCTGCTAAACGTCCAGATCCGAAGCGCTGCGGCACCCGCCGGTGAAGCCGCAGCCAGCCACGTACATAGCAGACCACTGCCAGGCCGAGTGGCACCTCCACCCAGATTCCGAGCGTCCAAGAGTCAAAGAGGGGCTGTGTGACCCAGTTCACGGCTACCCCTGGGTGCGACATGGTGGTAACCCCCCTAACGGCCCGAAGACTACCAACGCCGTACTTGCACCAATTATGGCACCTATCCGCCGTGTCATCAATCGTGTTTCTGCCCAAGCTTTATGCCGATAGCTTTGACTGTGCGCCGGCCACAGAGCACCAGACCAGATCAACACCGACAGCAGCGCCAATATGAAAACCCCTAGCGTGAAGCCAAACGCATGAAAGTCCACCAGGAATGGAAGGTGGTGCCGACGAGGAGGTATATAGCCAGACGCGTGACCGGTGCCCCAGCAGCCCCTCTGCCTGGCGGGTTCACCGCCATTGGCATTGGTTATGCCGACTTCTTTTAGAGTATACTGCTTGGCTATCTCTAGGGAGTGTTGCATCTGTGGAGCAATGATCGGACAGGTCTTGCACATGAGTCAGACATCGCCGTTTCCTATCGACTGGACCGAACAGCGGGCCATCTGGGGGTACTCCGTTTATGTGTGGCAGATCAATCTCGGCTCGCTGCTGGCCGTACTCTTCGTTGCGTTCGTTGGTTTTTATTTTTCGACGCCTTTCTTGCCATTCTTGGTGCGTGAGCTCGGGGTCACCGACCCCCGAGCCGTGGCCATCTGGTCGGGAATTCTGATTGGGCTGGGCCCGGCGAGCGCGGCCATCGCTTCGCCCCTGTGGGGACGGCTGGCGGATCGGTTCGGCGGGCGGTTGCTCCTCGTCCGGACAGTCTTTGGCTTCGCGCTCATCAATATGCTGTGCGCCATAGCGACGACCGTCTGGCAGCTTGCATTGCTGCGGTTGCTGATGGGGATGTTGGGTGGGTTCACCGCCGTCGCACTCGCCCTGGCTAGCATGTCAGCGCCCCCGGAGTACCTCACCCGCGCGATTGCGATGGCGCAGTCCACGCAGATCCTGGGCTTGCTGGTAGGACCCGCTTTGGGGGGCCTCCTCGCCGATCACTTCGGCATTCGCGCGGCCTTCGTCGGTTCCAGCGGTCTGGCCGTCATTGCTGGGTTCAATATGCTCTTGGTGTACCATGAGCCCCGATCGTCCGCACCACAGCGGAGAACGCGCCCGAAGGCCAGTCTGCGGGCACTGATTCGGACCCCTGGATTTGTCCCCATCCTAGTCGTGCTGTTTGTCGGCTCCTTCACCGATCGCAGCTATCAGCCGCTGATTCCACTGTTTGTAGCGTCCATTGTGCCCACCGATGGTGCTGTGGCGTCGCTTACCGGCATCATCGTAGCGAGTGGAGCTCTGGCTGCGGCGCTCTCGGCAAACGCCGCGAGTCGTCTCGTGCCACGCTTCACCCATGCACAGGTTCTCTGGGGTTCCCTCGTCGCCTGCATATGCGGGTCCGCTCTGATGGCATTCAGTCACACCGCGTGGCAGCTGGGGTTGCTGCGAGCTGGCATCGGACTCTTCGCGGGCAGCATCCTCACACTGGCGTATGGCCTAGGGGGGACGGTCGTACCGATTGAACAGCGGTCCAGCGCCTTTGGCGCGCTGAACAGTGGGGCGATGGTCGGATCGGCCATGGGACCTATCATGGCTGGCATGCTGGCAGCGATCAGTCTGCATGGCGCCTTCCTGTTTAATAGCGGCATCTTCTTCATCGGTTTGCTAGCCGTGTGGCATGGGCTGGGCGTGCGCCGCAACCCTACATGAGGGGTGATTGGCTACGATCCCGCTGGATCCCTATGGGGGGAGTCCTGTCAGCTGATCCATGCCATGACACCCCCATCACCCGCATGTGTGTCCTGACTCCTCCCTATAATCGTTGAATGCTCGGCCGCGCAGGTCGTTTGCTGCAGCCCTCACCATGCCTTCCCACGCCTCAACCAGGCAATAACAAATACTCCTCCGGAAAAACAGAGTTCCCTTTAGGCCCTGTGGATGGGTAAACTTGACTGATGAGAGCCGTAATGCTTGATTATGGTCTCACCAACGACTCCGCCATGGAAGCTCGAGGGAGCACTACGGTATCAGGAGACATAGCTGGCTCGACTGATCGAGAAGCCAACTGTCATAGCAGCCGTGGGGAACAAGCCGAAACGCATTGAAGAGTACGTCGGGCATGTGAACACGCACACCGACCAAGTCAGCATTGCACGCATGCACAGTTCTCCCGGCTGGGAGCAGCCGGGGCAGATGCCTGCATTCGACGAGTTCACGCTCGTGCTTGCAGGCATGCTCCGCGTCGAGACGCAGACAGGCGTCCTGGAGGTGCGGGCGGGTCAAGCCGTGCACGCGCCAGTGGGGGAGTGGGTGCGCTATAGCACGCCGGAGCCGGAGGGCGCTAACTACGTGTCGGTGTGCGTACCGGCGTTTTCATCGCACACGGTCCATCGTGACTCCTAAGGACCGTGCGCCGCAATTTCACCCCCTCCCAAACCCTCCCCCGTCGAGGTGGAGTGCTGGGTGGGAGGCCATACCACTTGGGGTGTATTTACGGCGCGCAGTACTAATCAGCGCCGCAGGGTGAGACGGTCTGTCCATCAGGAGGTGGCAACGATGACGACACCCACCGCAGGTCCCACACCAGGCACCGAGATGAACGCCTTGATGACCGGCGCGGAATATCTCGAAAGCCTGCGCGATGCACGCGAAGTCTACATCTATGGCGAACGCGTGCAGGATGTGACGACGCACCCGGCCTTCCGGAACGCCGCCCGCTCCATCATGCGCCTGTACGACACACTGCATGATCCGACGCAGCGCGATCTGCTCACTACCGTCGACGACTACGGCATCCGTACACACAGGTTTTTTGCGCCGAGCAAGTCGTCACAAGAACTGCTCTCCGCGCGGGACGCCATTGCCGCCTGGGCGCGGCTGAGTTACGGCTTCATGGGGCGCACGCCGGAGTATAAGGCGGCCTTTATGGCGAGCCTCGGCGCTAACCCTGAGTTCTATGCACCATTCGGCGACAATGCGCTGAACTGGTACAAGAAATTCGCCTCGCGTGCGCTCTTCCTGAATCATGTCCTGGTCAACCCGCCTGTCGACCGCAAGAAGCCGATTCACGAGGTGGCCGACGTCTTTGTCCATGTCGTCAAGGAGCAAGACGACGGTATCGTCGTCAGCGGTGCCAAGATGCTGGCGACCGGCTCGGCGATCACGCATGCCACATTCGTGGCACAGAACAGCACGGTCAACCTCGAAAAAGACAAGGCCGAGGACTTCGCCCTGGTCTTCATCGCGGATATGGACACCCGGGGCGCCAAGCTCCTCTGCCGCAATTCATACGAGGATAAGGCGATCAGCCCTTTCGACCATCCCTTGTCGAGCCGCTTCGACGAGAACGATGCAGTGTTGCTCCTCGACAATGCCTTCATACCCTGGGAGAACGTCCTCATCTACCGCGATGTCGAAAAGGCCAACGCGTTCTACCGCGCCTCCGGCTTCTTCAGCCGCTACAACCTGCAATCCGGCACACGGCTCGGCGTCAAGCTCGACTTCATGTCTGGCCTGTTCGCCAAAGGCATCGCCGCCAACGGCACGGACGACTTCCGTGGCGTGCAGGTGGCGCTCGGGGAGATGATCGGCTGGCGCAATCTGATCTGGGCGCTGACCACCACGCTCTGTGTGGACCCTCAGCCAGGGCCGGGCAACTCCGTCATCCCGAAGACGGAAAACGCTGCAACGCTGAGGCTCTTCTCGCACGAGTGTTGGGCAGAGATCCATCGCTTGTTCGAAACCTACCTCGGAGGCAGCCCACTCGTCGCTCCGTCGAGTTACAAGGACTTGCTCAACGATGACTTGAGGCCGCTGATCGAGGAGTATTACCGAGGCTCCGACAGCACCGCCGAACAGCGTGTCAAACTCTTCAAACTGATTTGGGACGCCATCGGCACTGAGTTCGGCGCCCGGCACGAACTATACGAGCGCAACTACTCCGGCAACAACGAGCAGATCCGGCTCGATGTGCTAAATTTCGCACGGGTCAAAGGACACCTCGACGGCTTCAGGTCGCTCGCTGACCAGTGCATGAGTGAGTACGACCTGCAAGGGTGGACCACATCACTCTGGACATGGGAGCCAAAGGAGCGATAACGTCTGGGCTGGGGCATCAACATACGAAACGTCAGGCGACAATCGTTCGACGTACAGCTTCGTGCGAAAGGAGAGGACATGGCAGATCGACTGGCGCTCGGAGTGATTCCCGGGACAGGCTGGCGTGCGCGCGACATCCAGATGGTGGCACGCGAGGCCGAGGACGCAGGGTTCGACGCGATCTTCACCGCTGAGGTCAACAATGACGCACTAGCGACGGCACAGCTCATGGGGGCCGCCACGCAGCACATCCAGGTCGGCACGTGGGTGGCCAACATCTACCTGCGCCATCCCTATGTTTGTGCGCAGGGGGCGACGCTCATTGCCGACCTCACCGTGGGACGCTTCATCCTGGGCCTTGGAGTGAGCCATCAGCCGGTGAACCAGGCCTTGGAAGTCGACATGCTGCATCCCCCGACAGCGCTACGGAGCTATGTCACCGCCGTGCGAGCCTGGCTGCGGGGTGAAGGCCCTGCAACCCATCTCGCCCAGCGCCCGGCAGCGCATCCCGTGCCGCTCTATGTCGCCACCCTGACCTCGCCCACCGTCGAGTTGGGAGGCGAGCTCGCCGATGGCATCATGCCTTTTCTGTGGCCCGCCGCGCGTGTCAAGCAAAGCCAGACATGGATAGCCCGTGGTCGTGCCAAGGCCCCGCTGCTCGGACTGCTGACGATCACGCTTGGCCTGCCAACCTTCCTCGGTGACGATTTAGAGGCGCTGCACGACGCGGCCCGCCAGAATCTTGGACTCTTCACCACCTTCCCTTTCTTCCAACGGCTCTTCCGGGCCAGCGGCTTTGCAGAAGAGGCCTCCCAGATGGAGCAAGGGGTCGGACCCGCGGCGCTGAGCGACCGCCTGCTGGATGCCGTGTGCCTCCTGGGACCTGCGGCCCGCTGCTCCGAGCAGCTCGCCGCCTTTCGCGCGGCCGGTGTCGATCTGCCGATCCTGCTCCCTCCGGCAGGGGTCGAGGGCGCCCAAGCGGTTATCAAGGCGTTCAGGCCCTAAGTCCTGTGTGTTGCCTTTCACCGTGCATGAACACTCTCCATCGAGGGACGCACCATGGTAGGGATATTTCGGCCATGACATTCACGGATGAAGGAGGGCTCAAGGGGAGGAGCGTACTACAGGGATTAATATCCTCAAGCGACTCCATCCAGAATCAAACGCTCCCCATGATGAACCTAGCCGCATTTACCACCTATTCCCTGCCTGAGCGGCGTGTGCTCTGGGGTCATCTGAAGGGATTGCACCCGGCCATAGGCCCAGGTAGGCAAGGGCTCGCTCCTGCTGAGATGGAACCGTAGCGCGCCCCTTGATGGATGTACCCATTGACGCATACTGCTTCTACGCTGAATACGCGGGAGAAGTCCCTGCTGGCACAGAAATGGTTATCGTTGAGACCTCAATTTTCACCCGCCGGGTACTATAGATGCTCGCCGATGAGGAGTATCGGAAGCTGCAAGCAGCACTCGTCAATCGCCTACAGCCAGGGGGAATTATTCGGGGAAGTGGCGGCTTGCGCAAAGTGCACTGGGTGGGGTCGGGAAGAGCTCCGGCGAGGGTCCTGTTGCAGGTGGCAGCGAAACATCCGCGTGCCGTGTGGAATGTCGCTCGTTCGACACCTCGACAGATCCGCCGAGTGGCTAAAGCACAACGCTCCGTGAAGCCAGTGACACATGTGACCGCAAAAGGCCGTCGCTCTCCAGCTACCCCTGCGACAAGATCAACGAAGGAGAACAGATATGGCCCAGATAAAAGTCATCCATGATCCGAGCGGAGAAACCCTGACCATTTATCGAGATGATCCAGAGCATGAGGAAATGTGCGAAGAAATCGGTAAGGTATCATGTGATGGTCAAGTCAAATCAGACACTGCGTTAAGCCGCGCTGGCCAATCTCTCGAAGTCATTGGGACCAACATACCCCAATTACGCATGCAGCCGCTTGTTGTTGTATAATACCTCACTATAGTCCATCACCTCATCCCGGGCCTCCTGGGGGATGGCATCGTGACGTAGCGACGTGCGATCACCCTCTCGCAAACAGGCGAGATGCATCGCGATCTACCGGGTTCGCCACGAGATCAATGCCAGACGCTCAGGTGTGGCTCCCTTCATGCCATAGCCGTCAGGCGTTTCGATGAGTAACTCTCGCATGGCCTGCTGAAGCCGCGCATCTTCTGCGGTATCCGGCCTGACATGGATGCGTTGTCTGAGGGTTTCCAAGGCCGTCAGCCAATCCTTGAACGCTCTTGAGGGTCTGGGCTCGAACATCTCGAGGTCTGGATAGATATCCATCTCCCAGAGCACCTGCAGCAATTCCCCGGCGCCAGGCAGCTCGTGTCTGTCCGCACCATGCACCCAGCGCCAGCATGGGGCATAGCGGGCCATGGGCGGCCGCATAAACGTCGGCATCAAGACCTTTTGGCGGGCATGCGCCACCACTTTTGTGACGAAAGCACGGATGTCCTCGACCATGTAGATGACATGGGCCGAGAGTACAACATCGGCCGGTTCTACTTCAGCCTCTTCCCACCGCTTCGCCATCAGGCTGACATTATTGATCCGCGCCTCCGCCGCGATCTGACGGAGGCTCTCCCGCATGCTTGGTGATGGCTCAACCACCGTGACATGCTGGCAGCGCAGCGCCAAGGGCAGTGCAAACCTCCCAGCACCTCCTCCAACGTCTAGCACTGTCGTGGTAGGAGTAACCTCCCGCACTAGACGGTTGACTTCAACGTCGTCTGTCCGGCGCGGGTCGGCCCTGAACAGGGGGGAGACAACCTCCCAGCGGTCCACTTCCGCGATGCCCTGGGCTGCCCTGATCTTCTGCGATTGCGCATGATGCGCGGCCACGCGCTGCTTCCAGACTTGTATGGCTGACATACCGCCTTCTCCATGCCTTGACGGGTCACGACAAATGCTTGCGACAGACAGGCGAGGCGGAAACGCCTTTAGGTTTCCCGGGACCTGCCCTGCCTCATGCGTCCGGCGGTGAGACCACCACCTGCTCATACGGGTGCCGCCGCGTGATCAGCTGCGAGTGTAGGAACACATCCAGCGCGGTGTCGTATGTGGCGCGTGAGATCGTCACGGGCGGATTCCAGTTGCCCAGCCGCTGGTAGAACGCGATCGTGGCCGTCAGCGCACGCTGATCCACCTGCGGGAAAAACTCCCGCTCCGCCTGGGCGACCTCGCCTGCAGACGCCATTTGCACCCACTCCCGCGCCTTCCGATACGCCAGCATGAACCGTGTCGCCTCCGGCCGTTGCAACCACTCCCGTGTTGCTGTCAGGCTGCTGAACGCCACGGGTCCGATGACCTCGCCCACGGAGGCCACGATGTACGCTACCTGCTCGTGTTCGAGTTGCTGCGGATACGGCCCTTGCTCGTGGAAATAATCGCCCTGGCCCTGGCGCCAGGCCGCCATCATCGACTCTGAGCTGCCAGCATTTACCGCTTGAACCGGTTTCAGGTCGAGACCTCGCTTGTGCATCGCATACGCCAGCATTGCCTGCGGCTGCCCTCCATGCACGAACATAAACCCGCCGGACAGCAGTTTGTCCCACGAGAATGCCGAATCGGGACGGCGAGCGGCGATCAGGAACCCGTCGCGCGCATTGATCTGAGCGAAGTGCACTGTCGGGGGTTGTTGACCTTGCTCCAGAGCCCCCCAGCTTGCCGAGACCGCCGACTGTGCCACATCGATCTCGCCTGCGGTCAGCAGCTGCGCCACCGTCTTCCCTGGTGGCAGGGGCGTATACACCGGCTCAAACCCCTCCTCCTGAAGAAACCCACCCGCGATGGCGCCGATGAGCGGGCTGTAGAATGCCGAATGCCGTGAAGCCATCACACGCAGAACAGTCATAACCATGTCTCCTCGTATAGGTCCTCCTCAGTGGCTCGCTCGGCAGCCAGGAGGGGTCAACGGTGGATCGCGTTCTCTCAGGTACTTGTTCTCTGTGGGATAATGGGCGATACTGGGTGCATGATACACATCCCATTGCTTATGGACAACGCCAATTACTTTGGGACCGTTCGCGTCCTGCCTCCCACAGCCCATGGTTCCCCTGCTCTGCAGGGTGGGGAAGGAACGGCGTGACCAGGAGGGCATCCCCCGGCACTAGCGCGGCCAGGAAAGGAGCATCGATGATTGAGAAACGACCGTTTGGACGCACCGGACACATGAGCACGGTGACGCTCTTTGGGGCGGCGGCGCTCAGCCGCGCCACACAGGCCGAGGCGGATCGTGTGCTGGACATCCTCCTCGAGTACGGCGTCAATCATATCGACGTCGCGGCGCGCTATGGGGAAGCTGAATTGCGCATCGCCCCCTGGATGGCTCGTCACCGCCAAGATTTCTTCCTCGCCACTAAGACCGGAAAGCGACTCTACCAGGACGCCCGTGAAGAGATCCATCGGTCGCTCGACCGCCTGCGTGTCGATGCGGTTGACCTGATTCAGCTGCACGCACTGTTCCACCCAGACGACTGGGACCTGGCAATGGGGCCAGGAGGGGCGTTGGAAGCGGCGATCGAAGCGCGGGAGCAGGGCCTCGTGCGCTTCATCGGGGTCACCGGACATGGCTGGACCATTGCCGCCATGCATAAGCGCAGCCTACAGCGGTTTGACTTTGATTCTATTCTGCTACCCTATAATTACGTCATGCACCAGAACGAGCGTTATCGTGAGGATTTCGATGCGGTGGTGGGGCTCTGTGAAGAGCGGCAGGTCGCCGTCCAGACCATCAAGGCGATTGCACGAGGGCCATGGGCCACGACCGACAAAATGCGGAACACCTGGTATCAGCCTCTGGAAGAGCAGGCAGATATCGACCGGGCGGTGCACTGGGTCATCGGCCGGCCGGGCATTTTTCTCAACACCGCCGGGGATATCCAGTTACTTCCGAAAATCCTGGACGCTGCCAGCCGGTATGAGAAACGGCCGCATGACGACGCCATGGCGGCCATGCTTGAAAAGCAGTACATGACAACGCTCTTCGGTCTTGGTCCCCAAGCCATTCGATAATGTGCAGCCAGAGAGCGCGCCGTAGCACCTCGACACCCAGACCGGGACGGTGACGCGGCCTATACTCCCTCTCTCACAAGGAGAAGGCCGAGGTGGGGGAAACGACACCGCTTAATGATGCCCTGCCGCCCTCACCCTCACCCTCTCCCTCCGAGAGAGGGTGAGGGAACACCGGTGCTCATCCTGGCGCCTATGCCTTCACGGAGGGCGGGCGGGGATGAAATGGTGGCATGCGTTACGTAGGCCGTATATGACGACAAAAGGAGAAGCTCATGGCCAACACCAAAGTCTTGCTGACAGGTGCCGCAGGGTATATTGCCAGCCAGCTGTTGCCAACCTTTCGTGAGCGGTACAATCTGGTCTTGGTCGATGTCACACAGAAGAATCGCCAGGGCGAGGAACTCAAGGATATCGTGGTTCTCGACCTGATCGACCCCGACCGCAGCAAGTACGCCCGCTGCTTCGAGGGCGTGGATGCAGTCATGCATCTCGGCTACAAGCGCCGGGGTGGCCCTAACCCTCTGGAGCACTTTTTCGATGAGAAACAAAACGTCGAGATGGCCTACAACGTCTTCCGGACGGCCTATGAAGCCGGCGTCAAACGGGTCGTCATGGCCAGCTCCAATCACGCGGCCGACTGGTATGAGCACACCCTTATCCACCAGCGCGCCATGGAAGTTTTGGATCCGTATACCTTACCTCTGTCAGATAATTTCTATGGCTGGGCCAAGGCCACGTACGAACACCTCGGCTTTTTATTCGCCTGTGGCGGCATGGATTTCCGTGATGCTAGCGGCCGGGAACGGCATACGGGTGGTAGCCTCGGCACGGCCCGTCAGATGGGCGTGGTGATGGTACGCATCGGCGCACCGCGTGAGCTCGATATCACCCTGTACAAGGGCGACCCCATGACCTACAAGCGCGACCTGGGAGCCTATATCAGTCCACGCGACCTGACGCAACTGTTCAGCAAAGCCATCGATACCGCTCACATCGAGAATGAGCATGGTGTCCCCTGGCAAGTGGTGTATGGCATCAGCGCCAACACCCGCGCGTTCTGGTCGCTGGCCAACGCCCGTAAGGTCCTGGGTTATGCGCCGGAGGATGACTCGGAGGTTAAATTCGCCAAAGACATTCACGGGTTTTTGGTTGGCGACGGGGCAACAGGTGGGGTCGGGAGAGTCGGGAGGTGAAGACATAGGCATGAGGCATCGGATGACGGCAACAATCTTCATGGACGCGTACGCCCGTACCGGCGGCGCACCCGTGCCATCCAGGCCCTATAGAAGGGAAACAGCAATCTAAATGCTCCTCTAGGCCAGATAAGGAACAGAAGGCTCGTAACACCCGATTAGGGAGGGATTCACTGTGGAATATCGGACATTTGGAACCACCGACTTGAAAGTCTCGCCGATGGGTCTAGGTTGAAGGAAAGGACAGATCATGCGCACCAAGACGATGCGGAGACATACTATCGTCGGCGTGGTGGGTGGACGAGCTGGCTGGGCAGCTGGCGGCGATCGAGGGCGACGTGATGGCCAGCCCAGAGTTTGAGGCCCATGTCTACCGTCCCTTCCCCTAGCCTGATGCGGCCCATCGCCGCCGTGATGGACCCACAGCCTCCATGAGGCTGCTGGCAGACCCATGATGACAGAGACCTGGTGCCCTCTCAGCCCACCGATGGACGGGCAGCTACATGGTGGTCATTTGCCCCGCCGATGGTCAAGCCGGGTATCCAGGCACCCGCTGGAGCGCCTCTGATGCGAGCGGTGATCCAGTGGTGGGTTCACCAGCACCCCTTCAAGCGCGCCCCTTGTCGTGACGGTTCACTTCACGTGGATCATGGCCAGACCATTCACACCGCTACAGGCCAGCACGAGGTTGCCGTCCCGAGTGGCATCCATGTTGCGCACGACGCCTCCGCCAGAAGGGATCGCCCAGGTTTGGAAGGTCTCAGTCTTGGGGTCAAAGCGCACCACCGTATTCGGCTTCACCCCAGCTTCGCTGTACCACAGGACATCCCGAACCGCGTAAATCCCGTATGGTTGCGACTGGGGCCCGCCCGGAGAGGGCCACTCGCGGGCCTGGCCGGTGGCAGGATCGAACCGCCCCAGGTAGCCGCGGGCATAGTCGGAGTACCAGAGCACGTCATCGCTGGTAATAGCGATGCGCCGCGGACGGGTCTCTGCGTTCGGCAACTCATATTCGCGAATCTCCATCGTGTGCGGATCAATGCTGGCGATCTTGTGGCTGCCGAACTCGACGAAGAAGGGAATGCCCTGGGAATTGACCACCATGCCGTAGGGCCGTGACTTCGGCGTGGGCGACGCGACCAGCGTCACCTCGCCCGTCTGCGGGATGAGCCTCCCCACCATGTTCCCGCCTTGCACAGTGAACCAGAGGATACCCTGGTGATCGAAGATGGGCGTGTGCGGATCGCGAGCGGCGGGATCAGGCATGGGGTATTCGGTCACGTCGCCGGTGGTTGGGTTGAGCTTGCCGATATGCGCTTTAAAGTTACTCGTGTACCAGATGTTGCCGTCTTTGTCGGCCGCCAGGCCATGCGGGCCTGCGTTGGGCGTTTTGAGGCGATATTCGTTGATCTGGCCCGTGTGGGGATCCAACCGCCCGAGCACGTTGGCGAATTGTCCCGTGTACCACAGGGAGCCGTCGGGAGCCACGAGCGGATCATGAGGGCGTGAGCCGGGCGTAGGCACGGTCCATTCTTGAATGGAAATCTGGACGCTCCCCGGAATCACGACCGCGTCCGGCTTGGCCTTCTCCGGGAAGTTCATGGCCAAATACTGTGTCAGCACATCGATCTGATCCTTCGGCAGAGCAGCCCCAACGTTGATCATCATCTGCAGATTGTTGCGCCAGCCCTGTTCGCTATAGCCGGCACGGGTCACCGTGCTCAGCTCGTGGCACTGTACGCACAACGTTTCGACGGTGTGCTTGCCAGGCCCTTCCGGTAAGGTGGTTTGACTCTGAGCGGGAAGGACAGCACAGAGGAAAGCGGCCACCATCAAGGGCAAAAACCATGTGTTCGCCATCGTTCCTCCCTCCAGAACAGCCCCGGCGTCGCCTCCATACTGGAGGAGGCCTGGACGAGACGCGGAGCGAGCATTATCGGGAGCCAGATAGACTGACACCCATGAGGTGTGTTCATCTACTCCCCAAGCGAGTTTTCGCTAATATCGGCCGGTCATGTCGAAGGTGCCTCCTATTGTATGCGTTTCCGGTCGCTCCATGTACTTTCCTCTTCTCAAGACTGTAGCTTCCAGAATTATTTGGGCTCTTGCTCACTTTTGGTGATTGAGGTTAACTGAAGCAAAATTGCCACTCGCGAGTCGAGGCTGGCAAACTCGAAAATCCTTAGTTAATCAATGGAGAAACGAGCTATCTTCTTGCTATCAGCTGGGCCATCATCTGGCATTCACCAGAAGTGAGCAAGAGCCATATGTGAGCCCGGCCCTCAAGATATTTGCATGGAACAGGGGTCGAAAACCGCCCATACTTGTGGGCCCGGGGACGGCTGTGTGCAAGCCACTACGGCTATTTACCCTCTCGCTGCCACCATGCCCTACGGATTGATGCGACCATCCCTACGGCTGACGATAAACGTCTCGCGCAGATCCAGGAAGTCGGCGATGGTATTGCTGAGCGCCTCCGGCCGCTCGGTGGCCACCGCGTGCCCGGCGTCATACACCATCACGAAGTGGCAGTTGGGCATGCGCTCACGGTAGGTACGGCCCATCGCTGGCGGTACCACCTTGTCCGCAGTGCCAAACACGACCAGTGTTTGCGTCTGGACTTGGCCTAGCTTGTCCTCCAGCTCGGTATCGCGGCTGGCGCCCTGGATGCGTTGTACCAGCGCCATCTCCTTGGCAACGTTTGCCGGGTCCGCCGGCAGCTGGGCGGGCACGTTCTCCGGATGCGCAAACAGTAGCTTCGCGATCTGGTCCGGGGCCACAACCGGCATTGTGTACCGCTCCGGTAACACGGCGGTGGGTGCAACCAGCACGAGCAGGTCCACCTGCTGCGGCGACTGGAGCGCATGCCATAGCGCCACCCTGCTCCCGAACGACGTCCCGATGAGCGCGTATGAGTTCAGCCCCAGCTGTGTTGCTGCCTGCGCCATCGTCTGCGCGAGGTCCTTCACGGACTGCGATGCGGTGTTGGCAGGCGACTGGCCGAAGCCCGGCATCTCAAACGCCATCACGCGGTACTTTTTGGCCAGCTCGTCGTGCAGCTTCGCCAAGATCAGTCCGCCCACGCCGTGCAGCATGACCACCGGACTGCCCTGGCCGGCCTCCACGTAGCGAATGCGGAGGCCATCAACCTCCACGTGGCCTTCTGTGAACGCCGTGTCCGCTCGTTGTTCCGCTTGCCCCATTCTTGTGTCCTTCTCGCACTCGTACCCTGGCGCTTCGGGCCCGGGGACGCCCCCTGCCACACCAAGAGCTGCGCTATGTCGCCTCCCTCTTTGCCCCCTCTCCCTCCGGGAGAGGGAATCTGTGTGTTCCCTCTGAGTCGGCTTGGCCCTTTACCTTGGCGCCTAAGTCCCTTGAGGGAGACGCGTCAGCAGCGAGATGTCAGCTCCTGCATGCGGGGCAATACTTCCTTCGCAAATAACTCCAGCGACTTCATCACCGCCTTGTGCTCCATCGCAGGTCCCTGGAACAAGAAGTCCACAGTGCCCACCCCACACTCGTCGTGGTATTCCTTGATCTGACGGAAGACGGTGTCCGGACTTCCAACAAAGTTGAGGGGCCGTCCTACTGCCTCCGGGCTGCCAGGGGTATCGTCCCCGTTCTGACGTTGCGGAGCGGCCATCGCCGACCCGCGCAGCCTGCTACCAAGTGTCGATACCGCCCTCGCGGCCGGCGTGCTGTCGCCGAGGATGCGGCTGCTCCAGTAACGGCGCACACCTTCCTGGGCCTCTTCGTCCGTCTCGCCTACCATGATCGTCGCCCGGAATAACAGGTGATCCTCCGTGGGCTCCCACCCATGGTCAACGCACATCGACCGGTAATGGTTCATCACTTCTGCAGTGGACTGCACCGGGGCAAAGGATACGCCAAGCCCCAGGTGATGGCTGGCCGCAAACTCCGCAGACTCCGGGCTCCGCGTCAGCACGTAGGTCGGCGGCAGCGGCTGTTGGAGCGGCCGTGGCCAGACAGCGACCGTACGGAACTGGTAGAACCGTCCCTCCCAGCCAAATGGCTGCGGCTCCGTCAACGCCTTCAAGATGAGCTCCATACTCTCCAGGGACCGCCCGCGCGTCTCCGTAGGGTTCACGCTGAACGTCTGATCCTCGTTCACTGTGCCGCGCAAGAAGCCCACCACCAGTCGCCCCCCCGTCAGGTAGTCGAGCATGGCGAGCTCTTCAGCCACGCGGACCGGGTTGTTCAGTGGCAGGATGTGTGCCAGGATAGCGAGTCTGGCTTGCTTGATGCGGTCCGCGACGGCCGCAGCCATAATGGCCGGATGCGGCGCCACGCTGTTATACGAATAGTGGTGCTCCGAGAAGCTGATCCAGTCGAAACCCATGTGGTCCGCGAACTCCAACTTCTCCATACCATCCTGGAAGGATTGCATGCCAATCTTGGAATCATAAAGTGCCGGCGCAATAGGCCATCCGCTGGGCAAGGGTTGCGGCGCGACATACTGCATCCTCGCATACAGTGATGCTTTCATATGTCCCTCCTCTGCATCCCCGGGATCTCCATCCTGTAGGATGTCCCGCTGACGAAGGCGAGTATTCTATCCACACAACTGCCCAGGAGAGCGCCCTATAGTGCTCAGTTTATCGAGGACAGGGAAGTTCACGAGCTTATACTCGACGCCGCCCGTAGTGTATCACATATGAGGAGGCGTTGCTGACCTATGAGCCAGAAATTCACACGATATCCCTCTCCATCCAGAGTCACCCTCGCACCAGGTGCACCAGGGCCATGTGGCTTGCGAGGGCATATTCACGGTGAGCGCCAAGGGAAGAACGGCTCCCTGCTGAGCCAGGATATCAACGGGCTGGGGAGATCGAGGGCATGCAAGAGCGCTTCATTCAGTTCCACCCAGCCACTTTCGAACCCATGCTCGGCAAGGCCACGCTCGATGCCCTCTTGCATCGCCGCCACGAGCATGTGGAGGGGCTCATCAAGGGCGGCCGTCGGGCCGCTGGTACGCCCCTCGAAGGACGCTTGGCACGCGGACTTGGAGAAGGAATGGAACCCGCGGCAGGTCATCGGGCGTATGGCATACACTGCACAGCGGCCCTCGACAGTGAGTAATCCACACGGGCGATCTCCGAGGGGAGCAGAGAGCCGCTCGCGTAGGCGTCGGCGCACCTCGGCGAGGTCGTCCGGGGACGCAGTGCGGTGTAGGTGATCGGCGATGCGGAGCACCTCCAGCGGCATGGCGTCGGTCCACAGAAAGCAGCAGAAAAAACATCCGGGTGCACAGGCGTGTTCTGTGCGTTGCGGCCAGCGCTGCACAGCCTCGTCGGCTGCGCTGTGGAGTTGCTCCAGGAGCGCCCGCGCCTCGGCCGGCGTCCGGGTGCCTTGAGCAAATTGCCGCGCCGCCTCGCGTGGCTGAGCGAACGCCTGGCGCAATGTTTCATCCCATGGCAATGGCTCTGGAGTCTTCCGCGTCATCGACGATGTCCTCCTGAATGCAGTGTGCCATGCCTTGCAGCCATCTCTCCAAAGATATTCCCCAGGGCGCAAAAAACCGGCCGACTTTTGCAAAAGAAACCGATGAGTGGGACCACCGGCACCAGACGATCATTCCTTGTGGGTGCGCTCCCGCCCCCAAGTACTGGGCGAGAAAGGCATGGACGCGGGATTGGGCGTCGCTCGCAGCCTGGGGGCTGTAACTCAACTAGTGACCGAAATACACTCGGCCGCGACGTGGCACGTCAAAGCCGTGATACGCCCCAGGATAGACTGTCCACTGCACTACTCCACCGGCCTCCTGCACCCGATGGGCGAAGTTAACACAGGGTGTGGCGGGTGTCCAGTCGTCCGAATAGACCCCCTCAAAGGCACCTGAGGCGCCACCACGCCACATTTGTGCAAACCAAGCACCCCTGCCATAGCTCACCCATCATCTCGAAGAGATGGACGTTAGCTATATGTTATGATATACCCTCCCAGGTTGTCAGCTCATCCATAGAGTCCGGACCGCAGCGCTCAACGATTATAGGGAATCCGCCTCCGACCAAGAGAATTGTCGTCGTGCGTCTGCGTCGGCCGGATACCCTACAGTCTCATTGTGGAGGAATACATGCCAACGTATGTCAACCCCAACGCCTGCGATGCCTGCGCAGGCATCGACCAGGGACCGTTATGCGTATACATCTGTCCCAACGACTTGATGGTCCTCAGTGTGGACACCAGGAAGGGCTTCAATCGGGAGCCCGAGATGTGTTCGGAGTGTTATGCATGCGTCAAGCTCTGTCCCGAGGAGGCCATTTTTGTTCGGGGGTATGCCGACTTCGTGCCCCTCGGAGCCAGCGTCCAACCCAAACGGGTCGAGGGCGGTCTCACCTGGACAGTAAAATTCCGGGATGGGCGTGAATTGCGTTTCACCTATCCGTCCAGGTCCACCCCAGTCGGCTCCAGCGAACCATATAAGAACTTCAGTGAAGACCCAGCGCAAGACTTGCGGAGTCAGACGCTGGCCGGCGAGTCCCGATGGCTTGGCGTGGACAGATTACCTACACTCAGCCCCCGCTAGGCTTCTCAGTCGGGAGATCACAGAGAGCGAGCATCGGAGGACAAAGGCGACATGGCAGCACCAAATACGCACACAGTAGAGTGTGACATCCTCATCGTTGGCGGCGGTATGGCTGGCTGTGGCGCGGCGTTCGAGGCCAAATACTGGGGCAAGGACTTGCGGGTCGTGATGGTCGAAAAGGCCGTCATCGAGCGCAGTGGCGCCACTGGTGAGGGTCTGTCCGCGATTAATTGTTATATGGGACAGCGCTACGGCTGGAACACGCCGGAGGACTTTGTGAAGTACGTAGTCAACGATATGATGGGGCTGGCGCGTGAAGATCTGGTCTACGATGTGGGCCGCCATGTCGATTCGTCGGTGCACCTGATGGAAGAGTGGGGCTTACCCATCTGGAAGAGGGACAACGGCCAGTACGAGCGTATTGGTCGCTGGCAGATCCCGATTCACGGTGAGTCGATCAAGCCGATTGCTGCCGAACCGGCCCGTAAAGCCCTCGGAGAAGGGAATCTCTACGAGCGTATCGCCATTACGCATTTGTTGACCGATGCCAATGATGGCGGACGCATCGCCGGGGCGATCGGCTTTGCGGTACGGGAAAACGCCGTTTACGTGTTCAAGGCCAAAGCGGTAATCATCGCTAGCGGCGGCTCATCCAACGTCTTCCGACCGCGCTCGACCGGAGAAGGCCTGGGGCGCACCTGGTACTCGGTGTTTGCGACCGGTTCCGCCTACGGCTTGATGATCCCAATCGGCACCGAAATGACGCAGATGGAACATCGCTTCGTGCCCACCAGATTCAAGGATGGGTATGGGCCGGTGGGCATGTGGTTCCAGTATTTCCATGCGCGGGCGACCAACGCCTATGGTGAGGATTACACCGTCACGCGCGCCGACGAGTTGCAGAAATATGAACCGTATGGGTCGGCCATCCCGACCCCAACGCCCTTGCGGAATCACCAGATGTTTATGGATGTGCGTGAGGGGCGCGGGCCGATTTATATGCGCACCGAAGAGGCCATGCAAAGGCTGTCGCAGGGCGACCCCGCCAGGATGGATAAGGTGCGCCAGGAAGCTTGGGAGGATTTCCTCGATATGACCATCGCTCAGGCACTAACCTGGGCGGCGCAGAATATCGCCCCGGAGGTCACCCCTTCGGAAATCGTCCTGGCTGAGCCTTACATCATGGGGTCGCACTCGGGCGAGGCTGGCGCCTGGGTCAGCGGCCCGGAGGACTTGTCGCCGCCTGAATACTTCTGGGGCTACAACAAAATGACCAGCATTCAGGGGCTCTTCGCTGCTGGGGACGGCGTGGGTGCGGCGCCGCACAAGTTCTCCTCGGGCTCCTTCACCGAAGGTAGGTTAGCCGCCAAAGCCGCGGTGCGGTATATCCTTGACCACCCCTCGGCTCCCACCCTCAGCGACAGCGCTATTCGCCAACTCCAGGACACGATCTGGGCGCCGCTGGAGACTTTTGAAACACATAAAGAGGCTTCCACCGCCGAGGAGGTGAACCCGCACTACATCACCCCCAAACAAGGCCTGGTGCGCTTACAGAAAATCATGGACGAGTATGCCGCCGGGACGTCGGCCTGGTATACCACCAATGCACCACTGCTGCAACGGGGGATCGAGCTCATTCAGCTGTTACGTGCCGATCTGCAACGCCTAGGGGCGCGGAACCTGCATGAGCTGCTGCGCTGCTGGGAACTCTGGCACCGCACCTGGGTGGGTGAGATCCATATGCGGCATCTGCTGCACCGTCAAGAAACCCGCTGGCCGGGCTATTACTACCGCGCCGATTACCCTGAACTGGATGATGCCCACTGGCGCGTGTTCGTCAACTCTCGTTACCAAGCCGCCAACGATACCTGGGAGATCTTCACCAAGCCCTATATCAACCTCGTGCCGTAAGCTTCCCCCCGGCTCCGCGTCGGTGACGGCCCGCATGTGTGGGGCTCCACGGCACAGACGCCGGAGCCGCCATCGCGCCGCTAGAGCTGGGTGTCTTGCGTCTAGCCGGACTCAATGTCGAGGGGCATGTTGGCGCGCAAGGGCGGAGTGTATACACATCGCGGTTTGGCGACCTCGTCACTGAAGCGATATTCTTCCTGAGAGTCCAACATAACGGTTAGCCGTATCCTGTGAGCCTATACATGGCCAGGACGTCCTGACGTGTGCCGATGCCCAGCAGCACATCTTTGAGCTTGACCCCCACCAGCATCGAGTATTCGACCAGCTGCAAGATGCCGTCATAGCCTTGGGCCAATACCAGATCCGGCTCTCGGGTCTGCTCCAAGAGCTGGCACCGCCATCGCTGCCACCCGCCGGCCTCCCCTCCGGTGGCCTCACGCTCACACGGCAGGTGATAGGCCGTGGCCCATGCCAATAGCAGCAGGGTCAATACCACAGGCACCCTGCATGGCGCGCTCGTTTTTGCTGGGGCGGATGGCCCAAGTCCCACGGATGCTTGGCGGCATTGATACAGCAGTGCTCGATCAGGCCACGGTCATCGTCGTCATCAAAGGGCTGCCAGGGCTTTTCGACTGAAGCGTTCGTCAAGCGGATGGTTGGGCCCCGGGCCCAGAGTCCCGCCACCCGCCGGTGGTTCGGCGCGCCCCGCATGGCGATGCTCCTGGCGCGGTGCCCCGTGCACCCTGGCCGTGCGACGCTGGGACCTGCGGGCGTGGTGGCTCGGGGCGCGGCGGCCAGACGGTGGGATGGGCCAAGGACAGCGCCTCCTGAGGCCGGTGGTGACTGAGAGGGCGCGTGGGCCTCACGCCCGCCGTGCCGTGGTGAGGCCCACGACGGCACGGGCGACGTGGGGTGGCCCCCGCGCGGGGCCGGCGCGGCGTGGTGCTGACGACACGCGCGGGGGCGAGCCTCCACGAGGCCAGGGCGATCTGGACGCCATCCCGGCGCGTGACGACGAGACGCTCCGTCGTCTGGCGCCGTCCCATCGGACACGCGCCACTGTGTGTCCGAAGACGGGATGATGCGCGTCGCCGATCTGGCCCATCGACGCATGCGGAGCCGTGGGGTGAGGCGGGCCGGCACCGCTTCGCGACGCATCTGCTGCAACAGGGCTATGATATCAGGACGGTCCAGGAACTCCTCGGGCACAAAGATGTGAAACCCACCATGATTTACACGCATGTCCTGAATCGCGGCAGGCTGGCGGTGCGGAGTCCACTCGATTGAAATCGAGGAGGCAAAAAACCGGAGAGGCCATGGGTATGAGCCGCGCTGGAGACATTTAGGATGCGGAGAACCCAGCGCGAACTGACCGGCGGACAGCGCTGAACTGTTGGGCGGATGTCGCGTGCTAGGATGGGTTAGCGCTACTCGCTACCGCTGGCCTGGCGCACGACCTGCATCATGACTTCGTGCAGATTGGTGCCGGCGGCGTTCAAGGGGTCGATGCTGTGCACCAGAGCTGTACGCAACTCGAAGAGGTCTTGACTTGTGGGCTCCTGGGCCGCCTGCACCAGGTCAAGCTTGGCCAACTCCTGTGGCTCGGCCTGGTGCGGATTGAACAAGCCATTGAGCTCGGTGCACTGGTGACACACACCCTGCTGGTTGATCAGGGAACAGCGCTGCTCAAAAATCTGCCTCATCGCCGTGCGCGCCTCGTGCAGCAGAGATGTGACGACTTCAACCGAACGCCCCAGCACCTCGGCTGCTTCGTTAGCGGTGAAGGCGTAGATATCGCAGAGCATGAGTGCGATGTGCTCGTCCAGCGGTAAGGTCTTCATGATGCAGGTGAAGCAAAAGTCGACGTGCTCGCGCATCTCGTAGCGCGCGCGGGGCGACTCCCAGTGGGTGCGGCGAAGGATTCCAGGGATCTCTGGGTCGGCAGCAGCCAAGGCTTTGGCTTTGTCCTGGGCATCTACGGGCCAGCGCGCCCTGACGCGGTGATGCTCCGTGGCCACGTGCGTGGCAATCGCAAAGAGCCAAGTGCGCACGCTTGAGCGTCCCTCGAAGGTCCTTAGACGTGTGAAGCTCTGAATCCAGACCTCCTGGGCCAAATCCTCGGCATCCTCGCGGCAGGCCGTCAGACGATAGAGGTACGATTTGATCGTCCCCTGATGCCGCTGCACCAACTGCGCAAAGGCGTCTTCATCACCGGATGTCGTCTGGGCAACCAGATCGCTATCGCTGATCTCCATCGGTCTTCACCACCATAGCGCGTGAGCCGCCCTACGGGTTTGGGGCTTCAGGTGCCGCCGTTCACTCGATGATCACACCGTCAAGATGTGTGCCCCACCCAGTCTCCGCATCCAGGGTCGATGGTCGGGTCCATAGCCCTCCGACCGGTGTTGACGGAATGGGCAGATTCTCCTGACCTGCCATCCGAACGAGTGGGGTGGGTTGCATAGGCCCCACTCAGGATGGCTCATTATAGAGGTGACAGGCCACCTGGTGGCCGTTGGTGGCTGAACGCAAGGCCGGCTCGATCTCAGAACAGACGGGCTTAGCGAATGGACAGCGAGGGTGGAAACGGCAGCCGGCAGGAGGATTCAACGGACTGGGCACCTCACCTGCGATGATGATTTCCTCACGTTGCTCATCTGGGTGTGAGGGCAAGGCGGCGGAGAACAGGGCTTGTGTATATGGATGCAGCGGTTTGTGTCGCAGCTCGTCGCTGGTGCCGAACTCGACGATCTTGCCCAGGTACATGACGGCGATGTTCGTGCTAAGATGCAGGACAGCTGCGAGGTCATGGGCGATCAGCAGGTAGCTGAGACCGAATTGCTGTTGCAGGTCTTGCAACAAATTCATGATCTGCGCGCGGATGGAGACATCCAGCGCCGAGACCGGCTCATCCAGCACAATCAAACTCGGGTTCAACGACAGGGCACGGGCGATGGCAATGCGCTGGCGCTGACCGCCGCTGAATTCGTGTGGGAACAGATTACTGGCCCCGGGGTTCAGCCCCACCAAACGCAGCAGCTCCTGCACGCGCTCCTGCATCTGCGCTTTGGGTAGCGGTTCGTTGACGACCACCGGCTCGGCGATGATGTCGCCGACGCGGATGCGTGGGTTGAGCGAGCTGAAGGGATCCTGGAACACAGCCTGCACGCCGCGTCGGTATGTCTTCAGTTCGTTCTTCTCCAGAGTTTGAATGTCGTGGCCGCGAAAGATGATGGCGCCACTCGTCGGTTTCTCCAACATCAAGAGAAGCTTCGACGTCGTGGTCTTGCCACATCCCGACTCGCCCACCAAGCCGAGCGTCTCCCCAGTGCCAATGGTATAAGACACACCATCTACAGCTTTCACCCAGCCGATGGGCTTTTGGAAAATCACACCCTTCATGACCGGGAAATATTTTTTTAGATCACGAATTTCTACTAACGTATCGCTCATCGTCGCTCCCAGAGCCAGCAACGGGTGAAGTGTTGATCGCCAACCTGATATTCGGGTGGCACCTCGCGGTGACAGCGGTCCTCGGCTTTGGGGCAGCGAGGGCTGAATGGACAACCGGTGGGGAGATTGGACAGATCCGGAGGCTGCCCTTCGATACTCCACAGCCGCTCTGTCTTGTCGGTGAGTTTAGGCATGGCGTTCAACAACGCCTCGGTATACGGATGCGCCGGTTGATTGAAGATGGTCCGCACAGGCGCCCGTTCGACGAGCTTCCCAGCATACATCACCGCGACTTTGTCGCACATTCGGGCGACAATGCCGATGTTATGAGTGATGAAGATCATTGCCAGGCCGCTGCGCAGCTGAATATCCTTCAACAGGTTGAGGTATTGGGCCTGGATGGTGACATCGAGGCTAGTCGTCGGCTCGTCGGCGATGAGCAGGCGCGGCTCGCAGGAGATGCCGATGGCCCCCACGATGCGCTGACGCATGCCGCCGCTCATCTGATGGGGATATTCGCGCATGCGTACTTCGGGGGAGGAAATGCGCACTCCCCGCAGCAACTCCTTGACGCGTTCGGTCAAGGAGTGCCCCCGCATGCCACGATGGATGCGCAGCGGTTCGCCGATCTGGTTGCCAATGGTGAACAGGGGATTGAGTGACATCAGGGGGTCTTGCAGAATCATGGTGATCTGGCTGCCCCGCACGCGTTGCATCTCGCGCTCGGACTTGGTCAGCAGATTCTCCCCCGCGAACCAGATCTCACCCCCAACGATCCGCGCCGCCGGGGGTAACAAGCGCAGGATGGAGAGCGACGTCACGGTCTTGCCGCTGCCGGACTCGCCCACGACTCCCATGGTTTCGCCCTCGTTCAGCGTGAAGCTTACCCCATCGACAGCTTTGACAACGCGCGTCCCCTTTGCCGAGACAAAATAGGTTCGAAGTTGTTTGATGTCGAGCAACGGTTCAGTCATTGTCACCTCAAAAACCAGGACTGAGCCTTGAGGACTGAGCGATCTGTCTTGCCTCCTCAGTCTTCAGCACTCAGTCCGCAGTCCTGTCTTCTACAATTGTCGTAATTGCGGATCGGACCAGACGCGGAACCAATCACCGAGCAGGTTGGCGGCCAATACCACCAACATGATGCACAGGCCCGGCAACACACTCAACCACCAGTAGCCGGCCATGAGCCCCGACTTGCCCTCGGCGAGCATCAACCCCCAGGCCGGTTCCGGTGGCGCCACCCCCACGCCGAGGAAGCTCAGCGTCGCTTCGGTGATGATAGATACCCCGATCTGCAACGTGGCGATCACAATCGCGCTGTTGGCCACATTGGGCAGAATGTGCGTCCACATAATCTTGGCCCGGCTACACCCAGCAACGGTCGCTAAGCGCACGTAATCCCGTTCTTTGAGGCTTAATACCTCCCCACGTATAACCCGCGCATAGCGCGTCCAATAGACGAGCCCCAAGATGAGGATGATGTTCCATTTGCCCGGTTGCATCAGGACCGCGAACAGAATCGCGAAGGTGACCCCAGGCAGCGCCAACCAGGCATCCGTGAGTCGCATAATCACCTGATCGACCCAGCCTCCCCTAAAGCCTGACATTATCCCCAGGGTCGTGCCGAGGGTACCAGCGAAGATCGATGCTGTGACCCCCACTAATAGGGAGATGCGTGCCCCAAAGATGAGCCGACTCAGTATATCGCGGCCCATGTGGTCCGTGCCCAGGACATATTCCCAACTCCCCTTATCCTGCCATACAGGAGGTCGATAGCGGTAGCGCAGATTACCGACCTCAGGGTTGTGGGGTGCGAGGAAGTCGGCCGCGGCGGCCGTGAAGATCAGGGTAGCCAGGATCAAGAGGGGGAAGATCGGCACCCTCTGCAGCACCAAGGCGACTTTCCTCCACCGCGTCAATTCAAAGGACTGCGCCGCGAACGTGTCGCCTGTCGCAACGGCTTGGCTAGTTTCCATAGCGGATCCTCGGATCGATGTAGGCGTAGAGAATGTCCACGATCAGGTTGACGCCGACGAACATCACCCCGCCCATGAGCAGTGTGGTTTGAACAACTGGGAAATCCCGGAAGGAGATACCTTCAAACAGCAGTCGTCCGACGCCAGGCCAGGCGAAGACCGATTCCACGACCACCGCCACGTTGACCATCAGCACCAGATTGATGCCGGCCAGCGTGAGGACGGGAATCACGGCGTTTTTGAAGGCGTGTTTAAGGATCACCAAGCGCTCGGAAAGCCCCTTGATGCGGGCGAGCTTGATGTATTCGCTGCCTAAGACCTCGAGCATGGCCGACCGCGCCAGACGCATATGGGCGGCGGTAAACACCCACCCCAGCGAGAAGGCGGGCATGATGAGACTTTTCCAGCTCTCGGCGCCCGAACTGGGCAGCCAGTTGAGATAGACCGACAGGGTGAGGATGAGTATCAGGCCCACCCAGAAGCTGGGCAGGGACAAACCAAGAATGGCGAAGATCTTCCCGAAGTTGTCAAACCAGGTGTTGACACGTACTGCCGAGAAGATGCCGACCGGAATGCCGATCAATAATGAGATCGTCATGGCCACTGTGGCGAGCAGAATGGAGGCTGGAAGACGCTGGATATAAAGGTCGAGAGCGGGGATACGGTAGTAGATCGATTTCCCGAAGTCGCCCTTGAGGAGGTTCTTGGCGAACACGAAATACTGCAACACGATCGGCTTATCGAGCCCAAATTCCCGACGGATCGCCTGCAAATCTTCCTCTTTCGCACCCGGCTCAGCCATCAAAACAGCTGGGTCGCCCGTAATCCGCACCAGACTGAAGATCGTGATGCTTAAGAGAATCAAGGACACGATCGCATACAGGACACGTCTGATGATATACCCTTGCATAGTTGTTCCTTCTTCGCTGTGTTGTCGACGCCCATCATTGGGGCGACAAGAAGTGCCACAGCAGCCGTTCTTGCCCTCTAGACGATCGTGCGCAAGGCCATCCCGTTATTACGTGTGAATACCTCGATCACTGCGCTGCAGAAGACCTCATTTCCTTCATGCCAGTACTACCACACATTGTACACTCTTCATGGCTTATCGTACATGATGTCTTGTTCCGAGTGAAGTATTTCTTCATGGCGGTTTCCATGCATCCGCCATCCCGCCGCTCACGACCCCACCTCAGCGTGAGGCTGCAGCGCACTCTCTAGCCGCATCGACGTAGGGCCAAGGCCGTGGTGGCCTGTCCAACACATCAGATACTCCATACCATGAAGTTGTTTCATTGTGACGTGAAAAGTCCTTCATAATAGGGGGAGTTTCCTAATAAATCAAGGGTGTTTCCTGGTCTCTTCTCCACGAGGGCGTGGTGCGATCTAGGGTTTTTTCAACCGGAGATCCTCATAAGGCCCTGAGTAGGCGAACTGTGGGATCATGCCGAGGCCTGAGACCTCGACTCGCGGCCCTGAGGCGCAGATGAACGCTGGGTCGAAGAGCGGTGCGTACATGACCTTATCATACATCAGGCGTTGGATCTGATAGAGCAAGTCCGCCCGCTTCTGGCGATCGCGCTCGACTGACTGTTGGGCGAAGAGCGCATCGATGTCGGCGTAACCGCCGTAGGCATAGCTCCCGCCGGTGACCGCAAACGCCTCGATACGCGTCGCGGCATTACCGAAGGCGCCGCTGACCCCCAAAATGAGGTGGTTCAACTTTTTCTCGCGCCAGGCAGTGAAGAAGGCCGCGCGTTCCATGGTGCGCATTTTCACTTTAATGCCGATGGCTGTCAGGAAATTCGCTGTCCCCTCGGCAAAGGGATAAAACGGCGGGTTCGGCGTAATCTCGCCAGCGTCGAAACCGTTTGGGTAGCCCGCCTCCTTGAGCAATTGCTTGGCCCTGGCGGGATCGTACGGGTGAGGCTCACGGGGGAACACGAAATCGAAGTCGCGGGGGATGGTGGTACCGGTGACCTTCGAGAGCCCGAGCGTTTCGGCTTCGTTGATCGCCTGCCGATCGATGGCGTAATTCGCCGCCAGTCGGACCCGGCGGTCATGCCAGGGAGATTTGGGATCCCACTGTTCGGTGAAATAGACGAACCACACGGCTGGGGGATAGACGGGCTCCAGTGTCAGGCGGGGATCACGTCGCACCTCCTCGGCCAGCGCCCCGCCGAGGCCAAAGGTGATATCCACTTCCTGACGTTTGAGCATGGCGACGCGCGTCGTTTCCTCAGGGACACCTTTGAAGACCAGGCGTTTCACCGAGGGTATCTTACGCCAATAGTGTTCATTGGCCTCGAACACCACGCCGATCCCCGGCTCATGGCTGACGAACTTATAGGGCCCAGCGCCGATGGGATGCTGTTTGAAGCCATCGTCGCCCACCTGCTCGAGATATTTTTTCGGGACAATCCAGCCGGCACCGGTGGCCGGTGTGCCAAAGAAAGTCATAAAATCGGGCCAGGGCTCCTTCAGATGAAAACGCACCCGGCGTGGATCGACAATTTCGACCTCGCGCACCCGCTCCTTATATTCCCTGGCAGAAGTCCCCTTGTAGCGCAGGAAGCTGAATTTCACGTCCTCGGCGGTGACGGGTTCGCCATTATGGAAGGTCAGCCCGGGGCGCAGGATGAACTCATAGGTCAGGCCATCGGCGCTTTCCGACCAGGACTCCGCCAGGCTGGGAGTCAGACGGTTATCCGGCATGGGTTTGACGAGGGCATCGTGCATGGCATACAGAAACATGAACGGGGTGATGATGCCGGGGGTCTCGGCGGGATCGAACCAGGTCGGCGCCAGGGTCACGTGCACTCCCCAGGTCATGGTACCCTCAGGCTTACCCTGCGCCACCGTGCCGGATGCCCACAGCAAGATCAGCATAAGCCACAGCATTGCCGTCATCACCCCCTTACGCATCCGTCTATCCTCCATGCTGATGGCTTGAGTCAAACGTTCTCATGCGGTGCAGACTAGGTGTGACCACATCATTTCCCCTTCAAGCGCATGTCCTCGAATGGACCGGTGTAGTAGAAAAGGGGGATCTTCCCCAGGCTGGCCTCTTCCACCCGTGGCCCCACGCCCGTATGCCATACCCAGGAGTAGAGCGGCACGAATAGGGCCCGGTCATACGCCAGGCGCTGGATGTCGAGGAGCATGGCCTCGCGTTTGGTAACATCGGTCTCGACATCCTGCTTGCGGAATAACTCGTCGATGTCCGGATAGTTGACGTACGCATACGTTCCAGTGCTAATGAAATAATTTTCGATACGCGTCACGGCGTTGCCGAAGCCGCCTGCCCCACAGAAGCCCATGCCGCGGATCTTCTTCTCCTTCCAGGCCGTGAGCCAGGCAGCTCGCTCCATGTTGCGGATTCGGCCACGAATCCCCACCGCGGCCAGATAGTTGATGGCCGCCTCCGTTGGGCTGGAATACTGCACGGTCGTGGTCATTTCCCCGGCGTCAAAGCCCCTGGGATAACCCGCTTCTTTGAGCAGCTGTTTGGCGCGCTCAGGATCGTAGGCGTATGGTTCCACGGGCAGGGCGAACTCGAACTCCCTAGGAATGATTGAGCCCATCACTGGCGCCACCCCGTAGCTCTCCACGTCAGAGATGGCTTTCTTGTCGATGGCATAGTTGGCTGCCAGCCGAACCCTCACATCATGCCAAGAGGACTTCGGATCGGCTTGATCGTGCAAGCAGACCCACTGCACCGATTGCCCCCCTGAGGGGATGAGCCGCAGGCGGGGATCACGTTTGACCTCTTCGCCGATAGCGCCCACCATGAGGTAGGCGATGTCCACCTCGCCATTTTTGAGCTGGGCCAAACGGGTGGATTCATCTGGCACCACCCGCATGACGATGCGCTTGATGTGCGGGACTTTGCGCCAGTAATCTTCAAAGGCCTCCAGGACCAGTTCCAGGCCAGCCTTGTGACTCACGAATTTGTAGGGGCCGGCGCCGATGGGGTGTTCGGTGAAGCCATCGTCACCCACCTGCTCGAGATATGTCTTAGGCACAATCCAGGCCGCACCGGAGGCAGGCGTGGCATAGAACATCAAGAAATCGGGCCAGGGGGCGTGCAGATGGAAACGCACATGCTGGGCATCCACTACCTCAACCGCCTTGACTTTTTCCTTCAATAACTTGGCTGCAGCCCCTTTGTAGCGCTCGAAGGTAAACTTCACGTCCTCGGCGGTGACCGGTTCGCCGTGGTGAAACTTGATGCCGGGGCGAAGCGTGAACTCGTAGATCACTTTATCGGCACTCTCCGTATAGGATTCGGCCAGGCTAGGCGTCATGCGCCCCTCGGGCATGGGCTTAAAGAGCGCATCGTGCAGGCCGTACTGCACCATTTTCGGAGAGATGATGCCGGTATTGAGGCCGGGATCGAACCAGGCCGGGGCCAGCGTCACATGCATCGCATAGGTGAGTTCCCCCTCGGGCTTGCTGGCGGCCATGCCCTCGCCGATGAGACACGCCACGCCAAGCGCCAGGAGAAGCGCAACACTCTTGATCCATTGCCCAGCCATGAGTATGCCTCCTGTCTTCATAGGCCATTGCTCCCCGCGTGGGGAGCAGCACTACAGCCTCCTGCCATCGGGGGTTGCATTGCAGAGGAGGCATCCCAACTGGAATGGGGACACCGAATGGAGAGACCGGCGTTGGGGACGTCTAGCAGAGAGCTAACTTCTGGTCGTTCCAAGGGGCCACCGGTCACTGCTTGCGCACCTCGGCGGGCCGTGTCTTGCCCCTCCCCAGCTCGGCGGCGGGAGGGGCGCCTCGTAACATGCCGTAAAAATTGAAAGTGGGGGCACTCTACCCAAATGTCCGATGGCTGTCAAGTGTAAATCCAGTCGGGTCGCATCGCGGAGGAATCTGGTGGGTGAGACCCGTGTGCCGCCATCGTCAGGGGACCTTCAACCTTGACACTGCCCCAGGCCCGCTGATACCATGACAGACCCGTTTCATGAAGGCGAAAGGGGTGCGACACTGCGATACGATCGACAGCCAGGCAGTCGAACGGAGGAGGACCGCTTCTATGGTGCAGCCAACGTATGATGATGCCAATCTGCTGCTGCGCTTGTACGAAATTCGCCGCGAGGACAAGCTGCGGCAGGCCCGTCAGTGGTTTTTATTCGAGTTCACGCCGGGGGACTGGAAGCAGATCCGGGAGACGTTTTCCACCGGTGCGGAGCAGGACAACTACTTACGGATGGTGGTGAGCTACTGGGATATGGTCTGCGCCCTGGTGAAGCAGGGTGTGCTCAATAAAGACCTTTTCTATACCACGAACGGGGAACATCTGGCCGTGTGGAATAAGACCAAGCCCTGGGTAGCAGGGGTGCGTGAGGAGTTCAAGAATCCCTTCATGCTCCGGAACCTGGAGGAAATCGCTGAAGACACCGTGCAGTGGCGTACACGGCAAATCGACAAAACTCAATAGCGTTGCAGGGTGGGGGACATCGGGGTCATGGAAGAACGTTATCCCTTTCAAACCATTGAACCCAAGTGGCAACAACACTGGGAGGCGGAGCACATTTTCGAGGTCGATGAGAAAACAGAGCAGCCGAAGTTCTATCTCCTCGAGATGCTCCCGTATCCATCCGGACGTATCCATATGGGACATGTGCGCAATTACTCCATCGGTGATGTCTTGGCGCGGTTCCTGCGGATGCGCGGCTACAACGTCCTCCACCCGATGGGCTGGGATGCGTTCGGGCTACCCGCTGAAAATGCCGCCATCGAAAACCGCGTCCATCCCGCCCGATGGACCTATGCCAACATTGCGGAGATGAAGACCCAACTCAAACGCATGGGCTTCAGCTATGATTGGACGCGGGAGATCGCCAGTTGCGACCCGGAGTACTACATCTGGAATCAATGGATGTTCCTGAAGATGTGGGAGCGCGGCCTGGCGTACCGCAAGCAGTCGCTGGTCAACTGGTGCGATTCGTGCTTGACCGTGCTCGCCAATGAACAGGTCGAAGAAGGCGTGTGCTGGCGTTGCGGCACGCCAGTGACACAGAAAGAACTGGAGCAGTGGTTCCTGCGCATTACCGCCTATGCCGATGAGCTGCTTGAAGGCTGCGACCGCATTGCCGCGGGGTGGCCCGAGCGCGTACTGACCATGCAGCGCAACTGGATTGGCCGCAGCACTGGTGTCGAGGCAGCCTTTCCGGTGGTGGACGGCGACGCACCGATCCGCATCTTCACGACCCGTCAAGATACATTATACGGTGCGACGTTCGTAGTGTTGGCACCCGAGCACCCGCTGGTCCGCCCGCTCATCGCCGGCCTGCCCCAGGAGGGAGAGGTGCTGACCTTTGTGGAACAAACCGCCCGCATGGATCGGATCGCCCGCACCGCTGTCACTACGGAAAAGCTCGGCGTCTTCACCGGCCGCTACGCCATCAACCCCCTAACCCAGGAGTCGATTCCCATCTGGGTCGCCAATTTCGTCCTGATGGACTACGGCACGGGCGCCATCATGGCGGTGCCGGCACACGATCAGCGCGACTTCGAGTTCGCCAAGAAATATGGCTTGCCGATCCGAGTGGTGATCCAGCCTCTCGACCGGACACTGGACGCCAACACGATGACCGAGGCATATGTTGACGAGGGGCGAATGGTCGACTCCGGTGCTTTCACGGGGCTCGAAAGTTCTGAGGGACGTAAGCGAGTCGATGATTATCTTGAAAAGCAATCTCTTGGACAGAAAACCATCAATTTTCGCATTAAGGATTGGGGCATATCTAGGCAGCGTTATTGGGGAACTCCTATCCCCATGATTTATTGCTCCCGTTGTGGGATCGTTCCCGTCCCCTATGAGGACCTGCCCGTCGTCCTGCCGCTGGAGCTGCAATTCGAGTACGGGGCGCGCTCACCGCTGGCTGAAGCACCGTCGTTCTATGCCGTCCCTTGTCCTCGCTGTCAGCAACCCGCGCGGCGCGAGACCGACACCATGGATACGTTCGTCGATTCCTCATGGTACTTCGAGCGTTACACCTCGCCACGTGCGCAGGATGGCCCATTTGATGTGCATGCCGTGGACTACTGGATGCCCGTAGACCTCTACATCGGCGGCATCGAGCATGCTGTGCTGCACCTCCTGTATGCGCGGTTCTGGACCAAGGTGCTGCGCGATCTGGGGCTGATGAAGTATGATGAACCCTTCACGCGGCTGCTAACGCAGGGCATGGTATGCATGGAAACCTTATGGTGCCCGCAACATGAGTGGCGATTTCCCACCCAAGTGCGGAACGGCACGTGTGTCGAGTGCGGCCGGGTAGTGACCGTCGGCCGCATGGAGAAGATGTCCAAATCCAAACACAATGTCGTCGACCCGGACGAGATGACTCACAAATATGGGGCCGATACGACGCGGCTGTTCATCCTCTTCGCTGCCCCTCCAGAGCGTGATCTCGATTGGAACGACCAGGGCGTGGAGGGCTGCTACCGTTTCCTGAATCGTGTGTGGCGTATGGTGCGGCGCATCGTCGTGCGCACCGCTGACCTGCCGTGTGATCCGGCGTCACTGAGCGCTGCCTCAGGCGCTGCGTTAGCCTTGCGTCGCAAGACGCATCAGACGATTCGCAAGGTGACAGAGGATATCCAGGATCGCCTGCACTTCAACACCGCAGTGGCAGCCATTATGGAATTGATCAATATGCTCTACCAGTTTGCTGTGGAGGAGGAGCAGGATGTACCGACCCAACATGCCTTGCGGGAGGCCGCCGAGGCCACGACCTTGCTCCTCTCGCCATTCACCCCCCACATCGCCGAAGAGCTGTGGCAGCAACTCGGCCATGACGACAGCATTTTGCGCCAGCCGTGGCCGTCATATGATCCGATGTTGACGCAAGAGGAGGAAGTGACTGTCGTCATTCAGGTCAACGGCCGGGTGCGCAGCCGCCTCATGGCGCCGGCGTCGATTGCCGAGGACGACCTGCGGGAAGCGGCGTTGCGTCACGAGCGGATTCAGGAGTGGATTACTGGGAAGGCGATCCGTAAGGTCATCATCGTCCCACAGAAGCTCGTCAATATTGTTGTTGCCTGAACACCTCACGTGCCCCTTCCGCCTTGCAAGGGGAGGGCGTGGGTGACCGAGGACACGACTGATACGACCATCGCATCAGCTATTGCTCAGGGCGCAGTCGCCTTGCCAGCGACTGTTTGTTCTCCTAGTAGTTGTCCTGGCCGGCTGCGGTTACCAACTCGGCGGGCGGGCCGGGACGATTCCGGGGAATCTGCAGCGCCTCTCCGTCCCGATGTTCACCAATGCTACCACCGTCCCCGGCCTCGAGCAATTGATCACAAGTGCCGTGCGCACGCAATTACAACAGGATGGACGAGTGCGCTTAGGCACAGACGCCAGTTCGGCGGCGCAGCTCCGCGGCGAAGTCACGCGCTATGGATTATCGCTCCTGGCCACCGATCCCAGCGATTTCGCCCTGGAGTATCGCATTGAGGTGGAAGTGCATGTCATGGTCGAAGACCTCCGACAGCGTCAGACGCTTCTGGACCAGAGGCTGGCCGTCAACATCGACTATGTCGTGTCATCGCGGATAGTGCCGAACGAGATCGCTCGTGAGCGGGCCATGCTGGCCGCGGCGCGTGAGGCTGGCGATCGTGTAGTCAGCCTCCTGCTCGATCGGTTTTAACGACAGGTGCCGGTCACAGATTGTAGATGGCTCCTGTCGTGGTGAGGGCTCATGCCGCGGCGCTTCACCCCGCGGCATGAGCGGAGAAGCGTGCGCATAAACCGCTCACCGGTCACGTCAAGGAGAGGCACGTATGGAACCTCGGGAACTCGAGCACCGCTTGAAACGGAACGAATTAGCCCCTGTGGTCTTCCTCTGGGGTGAAGAGTCCTGGTTGGTCGACGAAACCATCGGCCAGATCGAGGCGGTCGCCCTTGACCCTGAGGCGCGAGACTTCAATCGCGAGGTGTTTTATGGCGATGAGGCCGAGGCGCAGGCGGTCGTCACCGCGGCGCAAACCCTGCCATGGCTGGGATCGCAGCGCCTAGTGCTGGTGAGAGGGGCCGATGCCCTGCCCCGTTCCGCCGATCCTCCTCTAGTGTCGTACTGCAAGCAGCCTTCGCCCAGCACCTGCCTGATCTTCACGGCGCAACGCGCGGAGGCGAGCCGGCCGCTCTTCGCCCTCCTTTTAAAGCTGCCCTGGGCCGTGCGCTTCCGGCGACTCCTGCCGCGTGAATTATCTACCTGGATTGAACAGCGCATCGCGGCCAACGGCTGCCGCATTACTGCGGATGCGGTGGCCGCTCTGATAGAAACGGTGGGGAACGACCTGCGGCTGTTGGCGCACGAGATCGACAAGCTTGTGACCTTTGTTGGGTCTGAGCCAGCCATCGAGGTCGACAGTCTGACCGCCCTGACGGATGATATACGGGAGATGTCAGCCTTTGAATTGGCACGCCTCCTCAGCGCGGGGGACCTGGCTGAAGCATTGCGCGCCTGGGGCAAGTTCGCCTCCAGTGGAGAGTATCCCGGGCTGGCGCTAGGTGCAATCCTCCACCATGTGCGTCAGCTCTGGCGCATCAAGTTGGCGCAGCATGCCAGCGCCTCTCCAGAGCGCCTGGCACGCGAACTCAACATCCCGGCCTTTACCGTCCGTCGGCTCAGCGCCCAGGCCGCTGCCATCGAGCCCGAACGGCTCCGTCAATGGCTGGAAGCACTCTTGGAAGCCGACCAGACGCTCAAGCGCTCTGGTCTGCCGCCGCAATCGGTTTTTGAGAGGCTGATTCTACGTTTCTGTGTGAGGAAAGGTGGGGCTCATGCTCCGGCGTGAAGGGCATAGACTTTCCGGCTCAGCGCGGCTTTCTTGCGGGCGGCCTTGTTCGGATGAATCACCCCTTTCCCAGCAGCTTTATCGAGTGCAGACACGGCCTTGCGGAGCGTGGTCTCCGCATTCGTGGTGTCTTTGCGTACCACCAGGGTTTCCACACGCTTCGCGTACGTTCTAAGGGCCGATTTCACCGACACATTGCGCAGATGTCGTCCTTCCTCCTGCCGCATCCGCTTCATCGCCGACTTGTGACGCTTGGCCATGCTCTCTCTCCCTCATCGCTTGCCAATCACGGGCTGATGCGTCTTAAACCGCTTTTCGGGCGCCTTGGAGTGCAGCCAGCTGGCCGCCACTCGGTAAGTCAAGTGGGTGCAATATACTAAACCAGCACCGAGGCGTCAAGAGCCGGGCCTGAGGTGAGGTGGATGACATGCCTGGCCCCCCAAAAGACATGAGCCCGCGCATGGGAGGCGCTCATGCCACTGGCAACCGAGGGCACGGGGGCTGCCCTGGTATGTTCTACCGTCAACCTGCGTGCCTATGCTGGATCGAAAGTTATTGTCGCCGCGTTTTAAGCGTTGCACGACACAACGACCCCTGTTAGAATTGGCATCTGGGCAAGTCCGCTGAATGGCATCTTCAACATGGCGGTGGGGCGACCGTTCCGGCATGGCGGTTTGGCCCTGGCCATTTCACTAGCAGTAGCTTCCTAGCTTGGGTTGCGCGGGCATAGTGCTGGTCGGGGTGGCTTGCTACAGGGAGGTGATGTGGATGTCGGACGGAGCAGAAGCGAAGTTTCGCGTGGTTGCTGTCCGACATCGACTGGCCTGCGGGTCGGGGGAGGGGAGATGTCGCTTGAGCGTTGGGTAAGTGGATTTACCCACTATCTGGCGGTCGAGCGACGCTTGTCCCTGCACACTCAACGCGTGTACGGACGCGATGTACGAGCTTGGTTGCAGGCATTGCCGCAGCATAGCAACGCTGAGGTCGCCGCGCTGCTGACGCGGGACAACGTTGTCAAGTTCTTGGCTCAGAGTCGTGCGTCTGGGTTGTCCCCCCGCTCTGTGGCACGGCGCATGGCCGGTCTACGAGCATTTTGCCGCTATCTCAAGCAAGAAGAAGTGCTGCCCGTTGATCCGCTTCTAGACCTCCAGACCCCGCGCCTGCCGGAGCGATTGCCGCATTTCCTCAGCCTCGATGAAGTAGACCGCTTGCTCCGTCAACCCCGTTTGGAGACGCCACGGGGCCGGCGGGATGCGGCGATGCTGGAAGCGCTCTATGCTACGGGGCTGCGTGTGTCGGAATTGGTGTCATTGCCGATGAGCGCCCTGCACCTGGCTGAAGGCTGGATCAAGGTCCGGGGCAAGGGCGGCAAAGAGCGCCTGATCCCTCTTGGAGAACAAGCGGTGGCGTGCATACAGGCCTATCTGGTAGGCGCTCGCGAGGAGCTCATGCGTGGAGGGCGTACCACGCAGGTGTTCGTCAACGGCCGGGGCGAGGGCATGACCCGGCAGGGCTTCTGGAAGCTCCTGCGCAGGTACGCCCGGCAGGCTGGCATTACCAAACCCATGTCACCGCATACTCTCCGCCATTCCTTCGCTACCCATCTTCTAGAGCAGGGGGCTGATCTCCGCTCAGTCCAGCAGATGCTAGGCCATAGCGATATTTCCACGACGCAAATCTACACCCATGTGCTTGAAGCTCGGCTGCGTTCAGCATATCAACGCTACCACCCGCGCGCGTAAGGCTGGAGGTTAGGTGTGTCGCTTCTTCGACCCGTCAGTCCGCTCCCTGTTGAGTCCCGCATAGACCAAGCCGCGGAAATGTTACAGGATTTACAGTTCCCAGAGCAGCGTCTCGAGGCCATGGGTATCCTGCGTCAATTTGTGCGGGATGCCACGCTGCGTGTGCGCGATGCCCACCTGGTCGGGGCCAGCGGGGTGGAGACTGCCCGCCAACTGGCGGCGATGATCGATCAGGTCATCATCGAAGGTTATCACTTCCTGGCGCGTAGTCCTCTGTTTTCAGCGCATCGGCGCCCCCTCCGGGTGGCGACTGTGGCGGTGGGAGGCTATGGGCGTGGTGATTTGAATCCCTTTTCGGACCTCGATATCGTCGTGCTACACCCCCCCCATGAGGATGAACTCAGCACGCAATTCATGATCCAATTCACCCTTCTTCTCATGGACATGCGACTCGATGTCCGGTACAGCAATCGTTCCGTCGCCAACTGCGTGCAGATGGCACGGCGTGATCTCTCGACGAAGACATCGTTCATCGAAGCCCGCCCGCTGGTTGGGGATGCCCAACTCCTCGATCAGTTCCGGCGTACGGTGCAGCACGAACTGCTCGGGAAAGGGGTCGATCAGTTTATCCAGGCCAAGGCGGAGGAGCTCCAGCGGCGTCATGCCAAGTATTATGGCTCGGTGAGCGTCCTGGAGCCCAATGTCAAGGAGAGCCCAGGGGGGCTGCGCGATTATCATACCGCCTTGTGGGTGGGGGCCACACGCGTTGGGGCACGGTCGTTCGATGACTTGGCAGCCGCGGGAATCATCGCGGCGGCGGAGCGACAGGCCGTGGCGCAGGCCTATGAGTTTCTGCTGCGGGTACGCACGGATTTACATTTCGCCCAGCAGTGGAAAACCGATGTGTTGGCGATTGAGGTACAGGCAGACACGGCCGCACGCCTCGGCTATGATGGCAACGGCACCGGTCTGCCGGTTGAGCGCTTCATGCGGGAGTATTATCGTCAGGCCCGTGTGATCTACTATCTGTGTGCCAGCGTGCTCAATCGCTGTCGGCCACACGAACGAGGGATTGGAAAAGTGCTTGAATATATGTCACGTAAAGAGCTTGAGCATGGGTTAGTTATCGCACGGGGCGAGATCACGGTCAAGGAACGCGGGAAAGATCCCTTCCAGGCACGGCCCACCTTGCTGTTGGAGGTCTTCGGGCTGGCCCAGCAGATGGGTGTTGGCCTCAGCGAGGACTTGAAGGTCCTCATCCGGGCTCATCTCGGGGCGATCGCCGAGGCCTTTCGGGCCGATCGCCAGCACAGTCGGCTGTTCATGACCATCCTCAAGCACCCCCAGGCTGCGCGTACCCTCCGTGCCATGCATGAGGTAGGGGTGCTGAGCGCATACCTGCATGAATTTGAGCCGATCACTGGCCTGGTGCACCATGATCTCTACCATAAATATACCGTCGACGAGCACACCTTGCGGGCGGTGGATTTCCTCGACGAGTTGCCCGAAACCCCCGAAAAAGAGCTGCGCGAGTTCGCCAAGCTGTTCCAGAGCCTGCCCAATCCCGAGGTGTTGCGGCTCGCCTTGATCTATCACGATGTGGGCAAAACCAAAGGCGTCGAGCATGTCGAGGAGAGTGCCGAATTGTTCCACGCTGCCGCCCCTCGCCTGGGGCTCAGCGAAAAAAGCGCCGACCAGGTAGAGTTGCTGGTGAAAAACCATCTGTTAATGAATCATCTGGCCCAGCGCCGCGACATCACCGACCCCAAGATCGTGGCGGATTTCGCGGAGACCGTCCGCAACGTGGAGAACCTCAAGCTCCTGTGTATCCTTACCTATGCCGACACGCGGGCGGTGGGGCCGGATATTTGGACGGTGTGGAAGGGGGCGCTGCTGTGGGAACTCTATATGCGCACCTATAAGCACTTCACCCAGGAAGATGAGGTCGTGGTCACGGGCGAGGCCCTCATCGAACAGGTGAAGGGCGAAGTGATGTCAGGATTATCCGGGCGCATCCCGGAGGCCACCGTCGATGCGTTCTTCAAGGCCATGCCATATAAATATATTGTGTCGACACCGGCCGAGACCATCGTGCAACATATCCAATTGGTGGAGAGTTTGCAGGGCGGTGCGCTAGCCACGAAGCATACACATCATCTGGACCTGGGGTTCTCCGAATTGATGGTCTGTACGCCCAGCAAGGCCGGCAATTTTGCCAAGATCGCCGGGACACTGGCGGCCAATCAGCTCAACATCTTGGGCGCGCAAATTTACACCCACAATGATGGGCTGGCCCTCGATACGTTGCAGATCGAAAGCCTCGAAAAGAAGCCCATCTTGGACGAACGCCTGTGGCAACGCCTGAATGAAGAACTCCTGGCGGTCTTAGCCGAAGGGCGAGAGGTCACCTATCGCCCGGGACGGACGATTTTCGCCAGGAAAGAGCGGGCGGTGCCGGTCACCACCGTCATCGAGGTCAACAATCGCATCTCCGACATGTATACGGTCATCGATGTGACGACCCAGGACCGCTTGGGCTTGCTGTATCTGATCACGACGACGCTGTTTGAGATCGGCATAAACATTCACCTGGCCAAGGTCTCCACCGAGGCGACGCGGGCCATCGACGTGTTCTACGTGACCGATCTGATGGGTGAAAAGATCGTCGACGAACGCGCCATTAAGGATATCCGCAGCCAACTCCAGACCGCGCTCGACGCTGATGAGCGGTGAGCAGTGGGTCGGACGCGAGTCCCCCAGGGAACCGGAGCTGACGCGCAACGAGGCGGCGTCGCGGGCGATATGATCGCTGACCGTAGATCTCGAGCATTGCATGCCAGATTTATTCTGTGGTATGTTTGGGCGTCGACTTATGAAAGATTTGCACCCGAATTGCATACCAATGGAGAAGGCGGACCGTCACTTGCGTCAGTTGACCTGTCGAGGAGTCTCGGATCACCAGGGGGATGTTTACGCCTGGAGCCGGACTTCATGGAGGTGTGTAAAGCAGCTTGGCTGAGATACTGAGCAAAGAGATCCAGCTGGAAGATACCACCCAACTCCCACAAATCTTCGGCATTAACGACGCGCATCTGAGACTCATCGGCAAAGGGCTGCATGTCCGCCTCCAGGCTCGCGAGCGCGGGCTCAGCATTCAGGGCGCCCCCGAGGCCGTGGGCAAGGCCGAGCAACTGTTGCAGGAGTTATGTGAGCTCATGGCCACCGGCTATGTCATTGACTCGCATGACTTGCGTTTGATGCTCCGCCTCTATGAAAGCTCGCCGCATCCCGACATTCGTCATATCTTTTCCGATCGCATCCCCGTCCCGTCCCGTCGGCGTTATGTGTCACCCAAGACCGAAGGGCAGAAATTCTATGTGGATGCGATCCGCCACCATGATATCGTCTTTGCCATCGGCCCAGCAGGCACTGGCAAAACGTACCTGGCCATGGCCATGGCGGTCTCGAGCCTGTTTCATAAGGAGATCGAGCGCATCATTCTGGTGCGTCCCGCTGTCGAAGCGGGTGAGAAGCTCGGGTTTCTACCGGGTGACCTGCAAGAGAAGGTCAACCCGTATCTGCGGCCGCTGTATGACGCGCTGTATGATACGATGGAGTTTGAACGGGCGCAAAAGTTGATGGAGCGGGGCACCATCGAAATCGCCCCGCTAGCCTATATGCGCGGTCGAACCCTGAACGATTCGTTCATCATTCTGGATGAGGCGCAGAATACGACCTCTGAGCAGATGAAGATGTTCCTCACACGTCTGGGATATAATTCCAAAGCGGTGATTACGGGTGATGTCACCCAGGTGGATCTCGCCCCGGGCAAGGTCTCGGGATTGGTCGAGGTACAAGACGTCCTGCGCGGTATCGAGGGTATTCGCTTCGTATACTTTACCGAGCGGGACGTCGTCCGCCACGAACTGGTCCAGCAGATCATTCGCGCCTATGAGACCTTTCAACCAAGGGTTGAGCGTCGTGGTGAGGGCCACGGAGGGGGAATGCCGTCCGATGGAACGGGAACGTAAGGGACGAGCACGGCCAAAACGGGGCGTGCGGCCGCTGTTGACGAAGCTTGGTGTGGTGACCATGTCGAAGTCGGGTGGGATGAAGATCGCCTGGCGCGAGATTGGGATCACCGCATTGCTGGTGGCGACATTGACCATCTTGTTGTTGCCGCGCATGCAGTTGCAGACGCGGACCTTAGCCATTGGTGACATCGCCCCCGCCGACATTAAAGCCCATACCGATTTCCTGCTCGAAGATGAGGTGTCGGCCCAGAAGAAGCGCAAAGAGGCTGAAGATCGTATATTGCCACTCTACGATTTCGACCAGCAAGCCATCGAGGTCATTGACCAGCGTTTGAAATGGGCGATGCAGACCATCGATGCCGCCTATCAGGTTCGCCCCCCAGAGCTCTCAGGGACCCTCCAAGATGTGCGCTCGGTCCCTCCCTCACCCGAAGAGGCGGCGCGCGTCCAGGGCTTGTCTGGCGTCCAGACGGCGATGAGTCGGGAGTTGATCACGACGAGTCCCTTCTTCGTTGAGCGCGAGCAAGAGTTCCGCCGGATTCTCGGCGTTGAGTTGGGCGCGGAAACGCTCGCGGCGCTCCGTCAACTGCAGTATACGCCTCGACTGCGCCAGGGCATTATCGATACGTTGGCCACGGTGATGCAGCGGGGCGTTGTCAGCGATCATGGTCTTTTTGTGAGACATCGGGAGCGGGGGATTGTGTTCCGTGATGTCCGCACAGAGCAGGAACTCGTCGTCCCGGATACCAACATGGTCTTGGAGATGGGCGAGGCCGCAGCGGCCTTGACCGCCACCGTGTTAGCCGCGAACTCTCCCTATCCCCTTGAGCTGCAACCAGTCATCGCCAACATCGCCCAGAGGCTGCTGCAGCCGAACTTGACGTTCAACAAGAAAGAGACTGAGGAGCGCAAAAAAAAGGCGGTAGAGGCGATCAAACCAGTGTTCTTCCAGGTCAAGCGTGGCGAAATGATCATCCGTGAAGGGGAGCGGGTCCGCGAAGAGCATATTCCCAGACTCCGCGCGCTGGCCTCGGGGAAACGGAGCGGCGACCCGGTTTCAGCGGTGGCGGGCACGACGATCTTCGTCGCGGTCGTGGTCATGTTTGGATTGCTCTACCTGCGTCAAATGCAGTCGCGCCTGTCGTGGGATTCGCAATCGCTGCTGCTGTTGGCGGTCCTGCTGGTGGGCAATATCCTCGGTGTGCGGGCGTTCATGGTGGTCGCCCAAGCGTTGGTCGAAAGTTTCCCGGTCATGGAGAGCGGAATCCTCCTGTATGCACTGCCTGTGACCGTGGGCGGCATTCTCGTGGCGATCTTCTTTGACTTCTCGGTGGGAGTGTTGTTCGCTCTGATGACCAGTTTGCTGATCGGCATCCTGGTGCGCGACAACCTGGCGATGGCGGTGCTGGCGCTGGTGGGCAATCTGGTCGCCACCTTCCGCGTGCAGCAGTATCGACAGCGCTCATGCATTCTGGTGACCGGGCTGTTCATCGGTCTGGCCAATATTCTGACGCTCATGGCCTTCGGCCTGATGAGTGCCAACCTCTTCGCCTGGCCGCGGGCCCATGAGGCGTTGTGTGGTCTGCTGGGGGGGCTATTGGCGGCGGTGGTCGTCTCGGCGGTGCTGCCGCTCTTAGAGTCGATCTTCAAATGCACCACTGACATCAAGCTCCTGGAGTTGGCCAGCTTGAATCATCCGCTGTTACGGCAACTCATCATGCAGGCGCCGGGCACCTATCATCACAGCATGCTGGTGGGGACCTTGGCCGAGGCGGCGGCTGAGGCCATTGGCGCCAACGCCCTGCTGGCACGCGTCGGCAGCTATTACCACGACATCGGCAAGATGCTGACGCCCGAGTACTTCGTGGAGAACCAGGCGGGTCGTGGCAATAAACACGATCGACTGTCCCCGAGTATGAGTGCCTTGATCATCACGGCCCATGTCAAGGACGGTATCAAACTCGCCAAAGAATATAAGCTGCCGCAGCGCATCATCGACATGATCCCCCAGCACCATGGCACCAACCTCATTTCCTATTTTTACAATAAGGCGAAAGAGCAGGAAGATCCTGCCGTGCAGCAGGTCCACGAAGAGGACTATCGTTATCCCGGTCCCAAGCCGCAGACGCGTGAGGCGGCGATCGTGATGCTAGCCGACAAAGTCGAAGCGGCATCGCGCGTGCTGGCGGAACCGACGTCACAGCGCATCACCGGGCTGGTGCAACGCATTACGAGCAGTATCTTCATGGATGGCCAGCTCGATGAATGCGACCTGACGCTGCGCGATTTACAAAAGATCAGTGATGCCTTCGGGCGCACCCTGATCGCCATCTACCACCACCGTGTCGAATACCCATCGGTCGAATCGGAAGAAGTCAAGCGTCGTACGCGAAGCACGAATGGCCATCAGTTGTCGGAACCAACAAAAGATCATCCCGACCGACACCCGGATGCTCCGAAAGACGCTGCTGAGGCTGCTCGCGGCCCTCGAATGTCAGAGCTGTGATCTGGGTGTACTTATCATCGATGATGCCAGGATGCGCCGGCTGAACGCCCGCTATCGGGGTATCGATCGTCCCACCGATGTACTGGCCTTTGCCATGCGTGACGGGCCCTTTGCTGACCTTCACCCGCAGGTGTTGGGCGATGTGGTGCTCTCCGCCGAGACCGCTCTCCGCCAGGCACGTGCCCGTCGCCACTCACTCACCGCAGAGTTGACGCGCCTGCTCATCCATGGTACGCTGCACCTACTCGGTTACGACCATGAAGTCTCCCCCGCTGATGCTAGGCTGATGCGCGCCAAAGAACGTGAACTGTGGAGGCTGGTCAAGCCTTAGGTGAACGTTCCTCTCAAACGCCAGCCTTCAGGCTCCGATCGTAGATGCCCCTGAACCGTGCGGAGCTCCGACCATCGTTGACGCCCTCGCACTGATGTCGGCTCAGTCAGTGAGGGTGGACGCAGATGCCCACAGCTGTATGGCTTGCTGGCTCTGTCGTGTGTCCTGCGAACGGCCGTGTCTGAGCGCGCCGCTATTCCCGCCGACGAGAGGCAGGAGGACTTATGGCGCTCATCGTCTTCGTGCTCGGGGCAATCGTCGGCATGGCGGTGTTGATCTTCGCGCTTGAGAACCAGGAACCGGTGGCGCTCCGCTATCTGTATACCTGGCAAACACCGCCGACCCCTCTGTTTGCGATCATCATGGTCGCCGTGGGAGCTGGGTTCGTGATCGCCAGCTTGTTTGGCCTGGCGGCATACCTGCGTGAGCGCAAGATTATCCGCCAGCAGCGGCGCACGATCGCCGACTTACAAGCGGAGTTGCGCACCCTACGCACCCTTCCCCTTGACGTTCCCTCAGAAACCGGGGGTGGCCTGCACAGTTCCGACAAACCTGCGCCAGCCACTGGTGAGCTGCCACGGCGATGAGTGCCTGGGGGAGCCTGTCGCAGGAACTCGCCTCGCTATTGGTTCTCATCCTGGCCGGGGTTTTGGTGGGCTTGGCAATCCTCCTGGTGGCGCGGCGTCGTCGCGTTCCTGAAGCGTTGGCCTCGCAGCCGTTCGAGCGCGGCTTTGATCTGCTGCTCGAGGCGCGCTGGCAGGACGCAGCTGAGGTATTGAAAGCAGCGGTCAAAACCGATCCGAACCGGACCTTGGAATATTTTGAGCTCGGCAAACTGTTTCGGCGACAGGGGCAACCAGGGCGGGCAGCGCGGCTGTTCGAGCAGCTCAGAGCCCGTCCCGGCCTCGACCGCAGCGTGAGCCTCATGGCCCAGTACGAATTAGCCCTGTCCTACCGTGCTCTGGGGTGCTATGAAGCAGCTGTCGAGCTGCTTGAACACGTGCTCCTGGCCGATCCAGCCCGCGCCGAAGCCCGGCAAGAACTTCGGCGCATGTATGAGGACAGAGGACGCTGGGAGAAGGCAGCGGCGGTGGAGATGCAACGCTTGAAGTGGGGTGAAACCCAGGACCATCGGACGCTGGCGGCGTTGCTGACGCAGCAGGGAAAAGTCGCCTGGGCAGCGGAGCATCTGCAGGAGAGCGCCGCACACTTGCGTTCCGCGCTGGCGCTTGATCGTGACTGCACTGAAGCGGCGATCTACCTCGGCCGCGTGCTGCGGCGGCGAGGAAAATTATCCCAAGCCTTCCGCGTTTGGGATGAGCTGGCGAAGGCCAGGCCGGAATGGCTGTTTCTGGCCTTCCGGGATATGCAGGTGGCCTTTCGGCACCTGAACAACGATGCGGGATGGGAGAGCTTCCTGCGCACCTTTACGGAGCGTCATCCCGGTGATCCCGTAGGCCATCTCGCCCTGGCCGAATGGTATGCTTCGCGTGGCCAAACCCAGGAGGCCATCCACTGCCTGCGTCAGGTCATGGATCTCGACCCCGTCTGTCGGGAGGCCCATTTGGGCCTGCTGTCTCTCTGTCGTGAGCAAGGCGTCCCCAGTGAGGTGCTTGATAGCTATGAGCGACTTGCCCAACATACCACCTGGCCCTCTGGTGGCCGCTTCCGTTGCTGTAGCTGCGGTCACGTGGCCCATGACCCATGCTGGCGCTGTCCGGCATGTCACGTGTGGGCCACTCCTGAGCGTCTCATCCCACAGCCGGACGTGATGCCGGTGACGGCAGGGGAAATCATCTCGCCACTCAGTCATGCGACTATCGACGCCCCCGCCCCGGTTAGGGTGACGCGTGATGCGCCCGTCCACCCCACAGCAGAACGGTGAATTGGAGCCTCCTAGATGGCCGCTGATACCCCGATGATGCAACAGTATCGGCAACTGAAACAGCAATACCCCGACGCCATTCTCCTGTTCCGGATGGGCGATTTCTATGAGATGTTCTTCGAGGATGCCCGGTTAGCGGCGCCAATCCTCGAGATCGCGTTGACGGCACGCGATAAGTCACACCCTCACCCTGTCCCTATGTGCGGCGTGCCCTACCATGCGGTGGACAGCTATATCGACCGTCTGCTCAAACGCGGCTTGAAAGTAGCGATCTGCGAGCAATTGGAGGACCCTAAGGCCGCCACGGGGCTGGTCAAACGCGACGTGTTACGGGTGGTGACACCTGGTGCCATCATGCAGTCGACGGCGTTGATCGGCAAAGAGAACAATTTCCTCGCCGGGTTATGCGGAACGCACGAGGGGCTGGGGTTGGCATTGGTCGATGTGTCGACCGGCGAGTTCAAGCTCACCGAGTTCACCGGCGAACAGGCCAACCGCAGAGTGGCTGACGAACTGCAGCGGCTGCTGCCACGGGAACTGCTCATACCCACCTCTTGGGGCGCCCAGGCGACGGCCTTGCCTGGCATTGAGGTCCCACCATGGCAGGTCACACCCCGTGACGATTGGCGATTTGACGCCGAACTTGCCTACCAGCGCCTGACACAACACTTCGGCACGCATTCGCTGGAAGGTTTTGGGTGCGAGGCAGCGACCTTAGCGGTGACGGCGGCTGGCGTGGTCCTTGAGTATCTGCAGGAGACGCAGCGCGCTGCCTTGACCCATATCCAGGGATTGTCCCGCTACTATGTCGATGATTTTATGGCCGTGGATGCCACTACCCAGCGACACCTTGAGTTGGTGCGCAGCGCGGTAGACGGAACGCGGGATGGCACGGTACTTGACCTCCTGGATCAGACGGTGACCGCCATGGGGGGGCGTCTGCTCCGACGCTGGCTCCTCGAGCCATTGCGGCAGGTGGACGCCATTCGGCAACGACAGGCCGCAGTGGCGGCGCTGGTGGTAGGCTGGATGGTGCGTGAGGAGGCGCGTGAACTTCTGAAAGAGATTGCCGATATCGAGCGCATCGTCGGGCGGGTAAACCTGGGGTTAGCTTCCCCGCGCGACCTGTGGGCCCTCCGGCAGTCGCTGCAGTCCCTACCCCGTTTGGTCGATGTGATCACGGCGCTGAACGCCGATACTTTGCAGCCGTATGTGAACGACTGGGAGACGTTGACGGATGTCTACGATGGTCTGGCCCGTGCCTTGAGCGACGACGCGGCGCATGCCACGCAGGTGGGTGATATCTTTCAGCCTGGCTACCATGCCGAACTGGACGAACTGCGGCAACTGCGTACCGATAGTCGAGGATTTTTAGCTGCTCTCGAGGCGAAAGAACGCGAACGGACGGGCATCCCAGGGCTACGACTGCACTACAATCGGGTCTTCGGCTACTATATCGAAATCTCCAAGCGCGCCCTGCACCTGGTCCCCCCCGAGTATGAACGCCGTCAGACCTTAGTCAACGCCGAACGTTTTATCACGGCCGAGCTGAAAGTACACGAGGAGCGCATCCTCGGAGCCGAGGAACGCATCGCAGCGTTGGCACAGGAGCTGTTTCAGGGATTGCAAGCCAGCGTAGCGCGGGAGACACGACGCTTGCAGGTGATGGCCCGGACGATCGCCGCTCTGGATGTCGTGATGAGCTTCGCCGCCGTGGCGCAGCGCCACGGCTATACGCGTCCAGAGATGGATGCAGGCGAGGTGATCGACATTAAGGCCGGGCGCCATCCGATCCTGGAACGGAGCGGCGAGGGGAGGGGATTTATCCCCAACGATACCTACCTCGATCGATCGGAGCAGCGAGTCCTGATCCTCACCGGGCCGAACATGGCCGGCAAATCGACCTACCTGCGTCAGGTGGCGCTGATCGTGTTGTTGGCGCAGATCGGCAGCTTTGTGCCAGCCGAGCGGGCGCGCATTGGGGTGGTGGATCGCATCTTCACGCGAATCGGGGCGCAAGATCACCTGCAGCGGGGCCATAGCACCTTCATGGTCGAGATGCACGAAACTGCCAATATCCTGCATAATGCTACGCCGCACAGCCTGTTAATCCTGGATGAAATCGGGCGTGGTACCAGTACCTATGATGGGCTAAGCATTGCCTGGGCGGTTATCGAACATATCACCTGCGCCGTGCGCGCCCGCACCCTGTGTGCCACGCACTACCACGAACTGGCCGAATTGGAGGTGCTGCATAGCGGCGTGAAGAACTACCATGTAGCGGTGCGAGAAACCCCTGACGGCATCGCGTTTCTGCGGGTGCTTTTGCCAGGGAGCGTGAACCGGAGCTATGGCATTCAGGTGGCGCGTCTGGCGGGGCTGCCCACCGCCGTCGTCGAGCGTGCGATGCAGGTGCTCGACCAGTTAACGACGCAGGGCACGACCCCCACACGTGGGAAGCGTCGCAACAGCATCCATGCTTTGCCGGAGCCTAGCGCGCAGTTGTCGCTGTTTGAAATGCCGGGGCATCCGATCCTCGACCAGCTGAGGAGTCTCGATATCACACGATTGACTCCCATCGAGGCTCTAACCACCCTGCATCGATGGCAGGAGATGATCAACAGTCCTGAGTCCTGAGTCGCGAGCAAGTGAGATATCCTGTCTTTTCCTTAGCACTCCGCACTCAGGACTCAGCGCTTGAAAGGGAGAGATGTATGAAAGTTCTTGTAACCGGTGGTGCGGGATTCATCGGCTCGCACGTGACCGATCGGCTCATCGACTCCGGGGTGGAAGTCGTAGTGCTGGACAACCTTGCCTCGGGAAGGCGCGAGTCAATACACCCACGGGCACGCCTGTGTGAAGTGGACATCTGCGGGGAAAGCATCCGCGCACTCATGGAACAGGAGCGCTTCGATTGCATCGATCATTATGCGGCGCAGATGAATGTCCGGCGCTCGGTCGATGATCCGGTCTTCGACGCCCGCGTGAACATTCTCGGCTCGCTGAATCTCCTGCAGGCGGCGGTGGCGACCGGCGTCAAGAAATTCGTCTTCGCCTCGACGGGTGGCGCGATCTACGGCGAGCAGCTCACCTTCCCAGCCGATGAATCGCACCAGACCTGCCCGATGAGTCCCTATGGCGTCGCCAAGTTAGCGGTGGAGAAATATCTCGCCTTCTACGAAGCGGTCTACGGCCTGCCCTATACCGTGTTGCGCTATGCCAATGTCTATGGCCCCCGGCAGGATCCCCATGGAGAAGCCGGTGTGGTGGCAATTTTCAGCCAGCGCCTGCTGGCGCATGAACCGGCGATGATCAATGGCGATGGGGAACAAACACGCGATTTTGTCTATGTGGAAGATGTGGTACGGGCTAACGTGCTGGCCGTGACTACCGATCTACGCGGCACGTACAATGTTGGCACCGGGATCGAGACCTCGGTGAACGTCCTATACGCCTATGTCGCCAAGCATGCCTGCTCCACGCAGGTTCCCCATCATGGACCATCAAAGGCTGGGGAGCAGCATCGCAGTGTCCTCGACAGTCGCAAGCTCCAGGCCGCCACGAACTGGACGCCAACCGTCTTATTGGACGAGGGGTTACAGCGTACGGTAGCCTTCTTCGCCGAGTCAGGGTTGCGACGAAAAACCACTTGATTTGACATCAGGCATTAGGTATGTTACACGCCAGAAAAATCCGGCTAGTAGCGCCTCCCGCGCCATTCCTGGTGCGGGAGAGGGAAGGGCAAGGGGCGCTGTGAGCCCCGGCTCATAGCATAGGCCAGCTTCGCCAAGAGGTGAAACGCGGCTAAACAAGGGAAAGCAGGCGCGTGGCAGTACCTGACCCAGACCACCGGAGACCGAGGTTTGGGAGAGCGGAGTCACGATGATCCGAATCCTCCTCCGCTGTTTCAGCGTCCTCCTTCCCAGCTGGGCGATGCTTGTAGCACCCGTTTGGGGGCAGCCGCAGCGGCCGCTTTTGCAGGAGTTGGTGCTGACGCACACAGACCATGAGGTGCTCCTGCACATCGACTTACAGGGGGGATTTCAGCAAGAGATCCTGGAGGCCATCGCAACTGGTATCCCGATCACGGTCACCTATCACATGAGGTTGTATCGCAAACGGGGTTTGTGGTTCGATGAAGAGGTCCTCTCGAAGACCATTAAACATATTGTAAAATACGACGCCTTGAAAAAGCAGTACCGTGTCAGTGAGATCAATGGGCTGTTTTCCAGCATAAAGGTGACCAAACACGAGCCCACCATGGTACGCTGGATGAGCGCCATTGAGGGGCAGCCGCTGATCCCTTTTCATCTCCTGCAACCGGGCGAAGAGTATTATGTGAAGGCGATGGCTGATTTGAAGGCGGTGAAGTCACCCTTTCCTCTCAGCCACATGCCGTTTCTCGCCAGTCTTTGGGATACGGGAACTCCCTGGACCACGTCGAGTCCTTTCACCATTAGCTCCCCCCCTACACAACGCTAGGGATCGGTGGCCTGAGAGCAGCCCCCACGCCTCAGGAGGTGCGATGTGTTGAGACGTGTATCATGCCTCTGCTGCAAGTACCCGGCATGCCTGTAGGAACCTCTCATGCGCTATGCCAGTGATCAACCACGCATTGATGGGACAGCGCCAACCCCTGAGGAGCAGCGTCGCCGCCGCCTGCGAAATTTTTGGACCTTCCTGGGCGTGACGTGCCTGCTCATCGCGCTGACGGGGGCGGAATTATATGTCCAGGGCCTCCACCGCGTCCTGCCCCTGGCCAACAATATTGTGATATTCGCCACCGTCAATCTTAACATTATCTTATTGCTGGCGTTAGTGCTCTTGGTCCTGCGCAACCTGGTCAAGCTGTACTATGAGCGGCGCGGCAAGATCATCGGGTCGCGGTTCCGGACGAAACTGGTCATCGCGTTTTTCGGTCTGTCCCTGACCCCATGCGTGCTCTTGGTGCTAGTGGCGAGTGGCCTGATCACCAAAAGCATCAACAACTGGTTTAATGTGAGTATCGAGCGTTCGCTGGAAGATTCGCTGGAAGTGTCTCGCAATTATTACCGCCTGCTTGAGCAGGATGCTCTGCACTTCGGCGAGCAACTCCGCACAGTTCTTCTGGGGAAGGATCTGTTACGGAATGACCGAGCGCCGGCGCTGGCAAAGTTGCTAGAGGAGAAGCGCCGGGAGTATCAGTTGAGCGCGCTCCAGGTCTTCGGCGCCAACCTTCAGGAATTGGCCGGTGCCGGGGGGCAAGTCGCGGGTGAACGGTTGACCACCGCCCAGGCCGACCTGCTCCGCCGACGTGCGACCGATGCGAGTACGGAAATCCAATCCGCCGGCAGGGGAGAGGTGATTCGCGGCATTGTGCCCGTCGTGGCGCAGGGCGGTGGGGCGCCCCTGGCCTGGATTGTGCTGACGTACTATGTGCCGGAGAGCCTGGTGGCCAAGATGGGGGACATCGCCGAGGCGTTTGAGCAATACAAACAGTTGAAAATCCTCAAGGCGCCGATCAAGACCAGCTATCTGATCACGCTCCTGATGGTCGCGTTGCTGGTGATCTTTTGCGCCATTTGGTTTGGCCTCTATCTGGCGAAAGGCATTACGGTGCCCATTCAACATCTGGTTGAGGGGACACGTGCGGTGGCAGATGGCAACTTGGATTTTCGCGTCACCGCTACCAGCGACGATGAAATAGGTTGGCTCGTCCACTCCTTTAACCAGATGACCGACGATTTGCGCACCAGCAAGATGGCGCTTGAAGAGGCCAATGCGGAGCTCAAGGAGAGTAATCAGGAACTGGAGGCGCGCCGCAACTACATGGCAACAGTCCTCGAAAATGTGGCGGCGGGAGTGCTGTCACTCGACAAGCACGGCCGAGTGTCGACGATGAATCGCTCGGCCCAGGTGATGCTCGGCATCGACGCCCAGGCGGCCCTCGGGCGGGTGTATCGGCATGTGTTCAGCGCCGCCCATCTGGATTCCATTCGCGGGCTCATGAAACGCATGGCGAGCAGCCGCCGTGAGAGCATCGCCGACCAAATTCAGTTGCTCGTGGGGGGCCGCGTATTGATCCTTCTGGTGAACATCTCCTTGCTCCGAGACAGCGATAGCCACTACCTCGGGATGGTATTGGTGTTCGATGATTTGACCGAATTGATACGAGTGCAGAAACTCGCGGCCTGGCGTGATGTAGCCCAGGGGATCGCGCATGAAATCAAGAACCCCTTGACCCCTATCCAGCTCTCGGCGCAGCGGTTACGGCGGAAGTATCGCGAGCACTCAGGCGATTTCGATGAGGTCTTCGACGAATGTACCCATACGATTATCACCCAGGTGGAAGGCCTCAAGGGGTTGCTCGACGAGTTTTCGGCGTTTGCGCGCATGCCAGAGTCGAATCCGACCCCGACGGAGTTGCAGCCACTCATGGAGGAAGTGCTACAATTATATCGCGGAGCTCACCGTGACATCGAGCTGACGTTGTCCTGTGATCCTGCAGTCGCCAAGGTCAACGTGGATGGGGAGCAGATGAAGCGGGCGCTGATCAACTTGGTGGAAAACGCGATCGAGGCCATGAATGGCCAGGGGCGAGTGGACATCGTCACCAGTCTCGATGGGCGTCAGCAGCGCGTGTGCATTGAAGTGCGTGACACCGGTGCGGGTATTCCGCCGCAGGTGCGTGACAAGCTGTTTTTGCCCTATTTCACGACGAAAAAGGGAGGATCAGGCTTGGGGCTAGCGCTTGTCAATCGCATCGTCGCCGACCACGGCGGGCGTATCTCCGTCCGAGATAACACCCCGCGAGGCAGCATCTTCGCGATCGAGCTACCGGTAGTGTGAGGGACATCGAGGAAAGGACAAGCATGGCCAAGGGGCGTATTCTGATCGTCGATGACGAAGCCAGTATCGTGCGCTCACTGGAAGGGATTCTGGCTGACGAAGGGTTTGACGTGGTCCAGGCCCGCGATGGTGAAGCCGCGCTCGCGCTCCTCCAAGCGCAATCCTGCGATCTCGTGCTGCTCGACCTGTGGATGCCGGGGATTGATGGTATTCAGACGTTGCAGCGCCTGAAGGCCATGCAGACCAATGTGTGCATCATCGTCATGTCGGGACATGGCAATATCGAGACCGCCGTCAAAGCCACCAGGCTGGGGGCCTTCGATTATCTGGAAAAACCGTTGTCGCTGGATAATGTGCTGAGCTCAGTTAATGCTGCTTTTGATCATCTCTGGAAGACCCGCGATCATCACTGGGTGGAAGTGGTGCGGGCTGCCGTGGAGCCTCTCATTGGGGTCAGCGGCGCACTGCAAGAGCTGCGCACCCAGGTCGACGCGGCGACGCAGCACGACACACCGCTGTTGATCGTCGGTGAGCCGGGGAGCGGCAAAGAATTTCTGGCTCGGCTGCTGCACCAGCGGCAGTATCCCCGAGGCCCGTTCGTGCGGCTCTACTGCGCTGCAGTATCCGACCAAGAGTTAAAGCAGGTATTCGGTGACAGGGATAGCCTGTCCAGGCTCCTGCGGGACATGGATGACACCGATCTCGACCACGACATCGAGGCGGGAACGCTGTATCTGGATGGACTGGAAAGGCTTTCGACGCCAGTGCTGCACGCCTTTAGCAGGCTCATGAGCGCCTCTGGGCCCCAGGCTTGGCGCGGCGGGGCACTGCTGCGGATGCGCGTCATGGCGGCGACGCTCCCGAGCGCCTGGCCGGATTCCGGGTTCGGGGTTCTGCCGGCAGAGCTGCAGCGGGTGTTTGCCACCTCGACCCTGATGACGATCCCTCTGCGCCACCGTGTTGAGGATATTCCACTGCTGGCGGAGTATTATTTGCGCTGCTCGGCGCGCCAATATGGCTCGATTCCCAAGGAATTGCACCCTGAGGCGCTACAGGCGTTGATGGGGTACGATTGGCCCGGCAATGTGAACGAGCTGAAGGCGACGCTGGAGCGCGTCGTGCTGACGACGCCGAGGGGGATCATCGGAGTGGAACATCTCCCGCATCACGTGATCGAACCGGCTGGGACTTCAGGCAACATGACTTCTGGGGCTTCCTATGCGTCGTTGAAAGAGGCCAGGAGAGCTTGGGAGCGCCAGTATCTGGTCGAGCAGCTTCGCAAGTATCACTGGAATGCGGCACACACGGCGCAAGCGCTGCAGCTGAACGAACGCAGCCTGCAACGCCGACTACAGGTGTTGGGTATCAGGGGGAGCGAGCCTCCTAGCCGTTCGACGATGCCGCAACGGACGTTGCAGCGGAGCGTCGTGATCCATGGCCAGGGCCTCCAATCTGGCGTCAAGACCGGCATGATTCTCTCGCCACTGCCGACGAATAGTGGCATCCTTTTCGGCGACATCGCGACTGGGGAAACCGTCCCGGCCGCGGCGGCGCATGTGGAATCGACGGGCTATGCGACGACCCTGCGCCGCGGCTTGGTCACGGCACGAACCGTGGAGCACATCATGGCGGCGCTGCATATGTACCGCCTGACCAACGTTCTGGTGAAGATCGGTGGTGAGGTACCGTTTATGGACGGCTCGGCGCGAGATTTCTGCCAGCTGATCGAAGCGGCGGGGGTAGAGGAGCAAGCGGCTGAAGCTCCGCTGTTGAAGATTTGTGAGCGGCACGTGTGGGGACAGGAGGAGCCGGACCAGAAACATTTCGTCATCGAGCCCGCCTCACGCCTCACCATCACGTACCATCTGCAATACCCACCGCCGATCGGACGCCAGCAGTATACCTTTGTCGCGGATAGTCCGGAGCACTTCAAAGCCACAATTGCACCCGCACGCACCTTCGGTTTCGTCAAAGAGATCGAACACTTGCATGCGCTTGGCATGGCCAACGGCGGGCGCCTGACGAACGTCATCTTGGTGGACGAGTCACGGATCATCAACACCGAGTTGCGATTTCCTGATGAGTTCGTGCGGCATAAGGTCCTCGACCTCGTGGGCGATCTGTATCTAACTGGCAAGTTCGTACAGGGCAAGATCACCGCGTATCTGACCGGGCATACCGAGAATCTGGCGCTCGTCAAATTCCTCCTGGCATTGTCAGGTGAGGCCTAGCATGGGGCGCCAGGGATCCGGCTATCAGCGGCTCGGACTGGTGGGCGTGTGGATGCTCTGGCTGCTGCAACTTGGGCTGTGCACCACTGCCGTGGTCGAAGCGGGCCAGGCATTAGGGCCCGACGCTGTGGTGGCGCGTGTCCAAAGCCGGTATGAGCGCACGACGCGTTTGCAGGCACGCTTCAGGCAGGAAACCCGCGTGCCTGGCTTTGATCAAGTCCAGACCGGGGAAGGGCAGGTGTGGATTCTGAAACCGGGGATGATGCGCTGGGATTACACCAAGCCAGAGCGCCAAACCATCATTGCCAACGGCGAGACGCTGTGGATCTATCTTCCCGAGGATCGGCAAGTGATTCGCGACCACATTAACCACTCTCTGGGCACGCGTACGCCTGCCCTCTTCCTGGCAGGGCAGGCTCGGCTTACCGATCTGTTTATGGTGGCGGGGACGTCGACCCAAGGCCCTAGCGAAGGCGGCTTGCTTCGGCTAGAATTAACTCCAAAAGGTGAAGCTTTACCCTATACTCAGGTGTATCTCGGGATCGATCCCAGCTCCTATCTGGTGAAGCTGGTACGGGTGATCGATGCCGTGGGAAACATGACCGCCATGTGGTTCTCCGACATCGATACGGAGGCGGCTGTTGCGCCCTCGTTATTTCAATTTCATGTTCCACCGGGGGTAGAGGTCATGGCTCCACCCGTGTTCCCCGGGCCACGATAATCAAGTGGGAGGCGAGTGTGGAAAATTTGCACATGGTGGAAATCATCCTCAAAGTCGCGATGGCTTTCTGTCTGCTCATTGTGATCCATGAGCTTGGGCATTTTCTGGTCGCGAAATATCTCGGTATCGGGGTCGAACGTTTTTCGATCGGTTTCGGGCCGAAGCTTGCCAGCTTCCGCCGGGGGGAGACCGAGTACATGTTGTCAGTGATTCCCCTGGGTGGTTACGTCAAGCTCATCGGCGATGACCCACGCGGCGCCGATGGCGATCATCCGCGAGCCTTCCTCAAGAAGCCCATCAGTCACCGGATTGCGGTGGTAGCGGCTGGCCCGCTGGCGAACTTTGCGTTGGCGGTGGTGATTTTAGCGAGTGTGCACTGGGTGGGCGTGCCGACGCCGCAGATCTCTGAGCTGCCGGAGGTTGGAGAGGTCGTGGTCGATTCTCCCGCGCAGCAGGCCGGTTTACAACCAGGAGATCGCATTCTGAGAGTAAATGGCGCACCAGTCAGCAAGTGGGAGGATCTGGTGCAGACCATCCACCGGCATGCGAATACCCCGCTTCAGCTCAGAGTGCAGCGCGGCTCACAAACCTTCGACGTGACGGTGACCCCGAAGGCAGGCAAGATCATCAAGGATTTAGAAGAGGTGGAAGTAGGGCTAATCGGCGTGGCTCCTCACGTGGATTTCACGGTGATGCGCTATTCTCCGCCCGTCGCCCTGTGGAAAGGTGTGGAGAAAACCTGGGAGCTCAGTGCCCTGACCGTCGTGTCGCTGGTGAAGATGGTGCAGGGGAAGATCTCGCCCAAACATCTGGCCGGTCCCGTAGGGATTTTTCAGATGGCCGGGCAGCAGGCGAAAGTCGGGCTGCTGCCGCTGGTCTCGTTGATGGCCGTGCTCAGCATCAGTTTGGGAATCCTCAACCTCTTTCCCATCCCGGTGCTGGATGGCGGACATATCTTGTTCTTCGCCTTAGAAGGCTTGTGGGGACAGCCTATCAGCCCACGCAAGCAGGAGATCGCTACGCAGGTCGGCTTGTTCCTGCTGGTGGCGCTCATGCTGACCGCCTTCTATAATGATCTGCTGCGCATCTTTGCCAACTAGTCTCGCCTGAGGGCCGCCGATGAAACGATCCCAGCTCTTCCTGCCCACGATGAAAGACGTGCCAGCCGAAGCCGAGGTCATCAGCCATCAACTGATGCTCCGGGCTGGACTCATCCGCCGGGTCGCCGCCGGTGTCTACTCATATCTGCCATTAGGACACCGGGTGATGCAGAAGGTAGCGCAGATCATTCGCGAAGAGATGAACCGCGCCGGGGCGCAAGAGCTGCTGCTGCCGGCGGTGCAGCCAGCGGAATTGTGGCAGGAGAGCGGGCGGTGGGAACTCATGGGCAAGGAGATGATGCGGCTGAAAGATCGCCACGAGCGCGATTTTTGCTTGGGACCCACCCATGAGGAAGTGATCACCGATCTGGTGCGACGGGAAATCCGCTCCTATCGCCAACTGCCGCTCATGCTCTACCAGATCCAAACGAAATTTCGCGATGAGGTCCGACCCCGGTTTGGGCTGATGCGTGGGCGCGAGTTCGTCATGAAAGATGCCTATAGCTTCGACCGCGATGACGCTGGTGCCGATGTCAGCTATCGTAAAATGTATGACGCCTACGGCGCCATCTTTTCCCGTTGTGGCCTGCAATATTCGGCGGTTGAGGCGGAGTCGGGCGCCATCGGTGGCAGTTATTCGCAGGAATTTATGGTACTCGCCGACACCGGTGAGGATGCCATCGCGGTATGCGATGGTTGTCGCTATGCGGCCAACGTCGAGCGCGCCGAAATCGCCGCCGATCCGACACCGTCGCCCGGCGAGCCGCTGCAGCCGCTCACACCGGTGCAAACGCCTGACCAGACGACCGTTGAGGCCGTGGCCGCATACCTCGGCGTGCCACGCCAGGCGATCGTTAAGACGCTCCTTTACGAAGCCGATGGCCGCGTGGTCGGGGTGCTGGTGCGCGGCGATCGACAGGTGAACGAGGCCAAGCTCGCCAAATACTTGCAGATGGCAGGAGTACGTTTCGCCGACCGTGCCACCATCGAGCGCATCACTGGGGGACCAGAGGGGTTTTCGGGACCGGTTGGTCTCACGGGGGTGCCTATTCTGGCGGATCACGAGGTGCGCGGCATGCGCAATATCGTCGTCGGGGCGAATGCTCCGGACGTGCACTACGTCAATGCCAATGACGGACGCGATTTCGGTGTCGATCGCTACATCGACGTACGGCTGGTGAGTGAGGCTGATCCTTGCGCCCGGTGCGGAAAACCGTTGCGAATCGTACGCGGCATTGAGGTCGGGCACGTGTTTAAACTGGGCACGAAGTATAGCGCATCCATGAACGCCACCTATCTCGACGTCGATGGCACAGCGCATCCCCTTGTGATGGGCTGCTATGGCATTGGCGTCGGCCGCACCGCGGCGGCTGCCGTCGAACAGCATCATGACGCCGATGGCATCGTTTGGCCCATACCCATTGCACCGCTGCAGGTTATGGTCGTGCCGGTCAATGTCACCGACAGTCATAGTTGGGAGACAGCCCAATCGCTCCATAACGCGCTCGAGGCGGCCGGTGTCGAAGTCTTACTCGACGATCGCGATGAACGCCCCGGGGTCAAATTTAAGGATGCGGATCTCATCGGTCTGCCCCTGCGGGTGACGATCGGCAAAGCCTTGGCGCAGGGACAGGTGGAACTCATGGCTCGACGAGCCCGGCGTACCATCATGATCCGGGTTGAGGAGGCGGTACCCCGCCTGCGCCGGATCGTGGAGGGAGGGGAACACGCCTTTCCGGAACTGTTTGCGACTTGACGTGTTGCAACGGGTGTGCTAAGGTTTAGCCGTGCAGAATAGGGTTATAGTGGTCTGACCATAGGTTTAGTGTGCCTCCCGGTGGAGCATACTGGCCACTGCACAGGCGATGGGGAGGCAGAAATGGGCGATGCGCCCATTTTTTTTTCGGTGTGATGGTCCGTGGCCGCACGCGGGATCGTTGGGGAGAACGCCACTGGTGGAGCGCGATGCCACGATTGCAAGCCTACGACAGGCCGTTGAGCCCGTGCTGGCAGCTGAGGGGATGGGCCTCGTCGACGTGCAATGGAGTCGCCGTGGGCAACGCTGGGTCCTTACCCTTTTTATCGAGCACGAAGGGGGGGTAACGCTCGACGATTGTGCCCGGATCAGTAGACAGGTCGGGGAGCGCATCGAAGTCGACAACCTGATCGGCCATGCCTACACCCTGGAAGTCTCCTCGCCGGGCCTTGACCGACCCTTGCGGACGTTGGCCGATTTTGAACGTTTTCACGAGCATCTGGTGCGGATCGTGACGACGATTCCGATTCAGGGTCGCTCGACGATTGTCGGCCGACTCAAAGGCGTCGAGGGAGAGAGCGTGTTTGTGGAAGCCAAGCGCCTTGGCACGGTGCCAATTCCCGTAACGCAGATCAAACACGCCAGACTTGAGATCGAGTTCTGATCACCTGGAGAGACCGTGGTGAATCAAGAGATTCTTCGCATTATAGAGCAAATCTCCCGGGAGAAAGGGATCGAGAAGGACGTCCTGCTGGCCGGTGTGGAAGCGGCGGTGCTGTCGGCCGCCAAACGTCGGTACGGCCCGGCCGAAAGCCTGCAGGCGCATTTTAATCCTCAAACCGGCACGCTCGAACTGACGATCGCGAAGACCGTCGCGGCGCAGCTTAAAGACCCCAAAGGCGAGATCGCTCTTGAGCAGGCCAGAGCCTATGACCTGGAGGCGAAGGTCGGGGACATGATGCACATCCCACTCGAGGTGGAGGGATTTGGGCGCATTGCGGCACAAACGGCGAAACAGGTGATCATCCAGAAGGTGCGCGAGGCCGAGCGGGACATCATCTACAACGAATATAAGGGGCGCGAGGGCGAACTCGTCAACGGCGTGATCCAGCGCTTTGAGAAAGGGGATATCATTCTCGACCTTGGCAAGACCGAGGCGCTCCTGCCGCGCAAGGAGCAGTCGACGCGCGAAACCTTCCAACGCGGCGAACGGGTGCGAGCCTATATTCTCGAGGTGCGTAAGGGCACCAGCGGCCCGCAGATCATCGCCTCTCGCACGCATCCGGGGCTGGTCGAGCGCCTTTTTGAGATGGAGGTGCCGGAGATCTATGAGGGCATCATTGAGATCAAGGGCGCGGTGCGCGAGCCCAATGGCCGCGCGAAGATCGCCGTCTATTCTCGCGATCGTGCCGTCGACCCCATTGGCGCCTGCGTAGGCATGCGCGGCGTGCGGGTGCAATCGGTGGTCCAGGAACTGCGGGGCGAGAAGATCGACATCGTGCAGTGGTCGGACGACCCCGCCACCTTCGTCGGCAATGCCCTCAGCCCGGCGAAGATCTATAAGATCAACGTGAACCCGGATGGTCGCGCCATGGAAGTGATCGTCGAGGATGATCAACTCTCGCTTGCCATCGGCAAGAAGGGCCAAAACGTCCGGCTTGCCGCCAAGCTGACCAAATGGCGTTTGGACATCAAGAGTCGCTCAGAATATGAACAGGGGCTGCGGACGACAGCGGAGGGCGCGCTCGCTGGCCTGACGGCCGCGTCGGGGGTGGCAGGAGAAAGGGTGGGGGCGGTGGAAGACGTCGCCCCACCGACGCCGGCTGACCTGGGCGCCTTGTTGGTGGAGAGTGAGCCCGGACCAACGGCGGCCTCCGATCGCATGGTCGATGCCACGATGGATGGCGGCACGCATGAGCTTGAGCGGTAGAACTCGAACCGGGCGGCATAGTCGGTCCACCATAGCGTCCACACGAGTGGCCGAGCGCACCTGCGTGGGGTGTCAGCAGGTACGTCCGAAAGCTCAGTTGATGCGGCTGGTGTGCGGTCCGAGTGGCCAGGTGCTGCTGGACATCCACGGGAAGCTACCCGGGCGTGGCGCCTACCTCTGTGCCCAGCGTCCCTGCGCTGAGCAAGCCCTGAAGAGAACGCGATTACAGGAGGCCTTGCGGCGTGAGGTAACCCTCGCTTCTCTCGATGAGCTGGTACGTGCGATGGTTAGCGTCATGGCCGAACGGGCACTGGGCTGCATACGCATTGCCCGCAAAGCTGGGCGCGTTGTCTCTGGATACACACAAGTGAGTCGTGCCTTGATGTATGAGCCGGTGGCCTGCCTCCTCGTGGCCGAAGATACCGCACGAGAGCGACTACGTGAGTATCAGGGTTGGTGTGCGACGCGTCAGATACCCTGCCGCTCGTTCCTCACGAAGGCTCGGTTGGGCGAACTCGCTGGGCGGGACGAAAGTAGTGCGATGGGGATTTTGGATCCACGCTTGGGCGAACGTCTGATCGGGTATATCGAGGGGATGAGCCGGTTGACGGAACGGTAAGGAGGTGGCCAGATGGGGGTGAGGGTCTATGAGCTGGCACGGACGTTAGGGCGCTCTAGTAAAGACCTCATGCACGAACTGAAAAAACAAGGGATCGATTTGAAAAGTCACATGAGTAGTATCGATGAAGAGACCGCCGAGCTTGTGGCTGACTTGTTGAAGGCATCGCCGCAACCCTCGGTCAAGGATACGCTAGTAGCACCACCAGTGGTTGAGGAAGAAGAGGAAAGCATTGAACATACCCTCAGCACATCCCCTACGGCTGTGACCGCGGAGACGGCGGTAGCAGCGCCCGTGACCCCAACGCCGGTGATGATTCAGGAGCAGCCGTCTGTCGTGGTCGAACCCCCGAAGGCCGCCGCCGTTGAGGCACCGGCAGTCGTCAAAGCTCCACCGGAAAAGCACCTGCGACTGGGCGAGGCTCTGACGGTGAAAGAGCTCGCGGAGAAGATGAATGCGCGCCCGGCAGAGGTCATTAGGGTCCTGATGAAGCTGGGCGTCATGGCCACGATCAATGCGGTGATCGACCTTGAGAAAGCTACAGCGCTGGCCCAGAGCTTCGGCTATAGTGTCGAGGCAGCTGGCGATAGCGGAGAAGCCTTCATCGACGAGGAGGATAGCGAGGAAAATCTGTGGCCACGGGCGCCTGTGGTGACAGTGATGGGCCATGTCGATCACGGCAAAACCTCACTGTTAGATGCTATCCGTGCCACCAATGTCACGCAGAGCGAGGCCGGTGGCATCACGCAGCATATCGGCGCCTATGCGGTGAACACCACGCGGGGCAACGTTGTCTTCCTCGATACCCCTGGCCACGAAGCTTTCACCGCCATGCGTGCCCGCGGTGCACAAGCAACCGATATCGTCGTCCTGGTTGTGGCGGCCGACGATGGAGTCATGCCGCAAACCGTTGAGGCCATTACGCATGCGCGGGCAGCAAATGTGCCAATCGTGGTGGCGATCAATAAGATCGATCTGCCAAATGCCAACCCCGATCGCATCAAGCAACAGCTCAGTGACCATGGTCTGGTCCCCGAGCAGTGGGGCGGTGAGACGATTTTCGTCGAGGTCTCAGCCAAGCGCAAGCAAAATATCGATGAGCTGCTCGAGATGCTGTTGTTGCAGGCGGAAATTCTCGAGCTGCGCGCCAATCCGTCGCGACGTGGCCAAGGGGTGGTCATCGAGGCGGAGCTGGATAAGACCCGCGGGCCAGTAGCGACCCTATTGGTGCAGAAAGGCACCGTGCGGATCGGCGATGCCTTCGTCGTCGGCATGCACTATGGGCGTATTCGTGCCCTCCTCAACGATCGCGGCGAGAAGATCCCCGAGGCCGGGCCAGCCACCCCGGTCGAGGTCATCGGTATGTCGGGCGTTCCGCTGGCGGGCGATCGCTTCCAGGTCGTGAGCGACGAGAAAAAAGCGCGGCAAATAGCCACCCTGCGCCAGCAACGTCGGCGTGAAGAGCACATCCAGCGCACGTCGAGGGTAACCCTGGAAGATCTCTATCGCCAAATCAAAGAGGGCGAGGTCAAAGAGCTCAATGTGCTCATTAAGGCCGATGTGCAGGGATCGGCCCAGGCGGTGCGCGATACCCTGGAGAAGCAGAGCACCAGTGAGGTGCGGTTACGCGTCATTCAGGGGGCGGTGGGCGGCATCACTGAGAGCGATGTCATGCTGGCCTCGGCCTCGAATGCGATCATCATCGGTTTCAACGTCCGACCGACCCCCAAGGCGAGCGAATTGGCTGAGCGTGAGGGCGTCGATGTCCGCATGTATACCATTATTTACGATTTGATCGGCGACGTCAGAGCCGCGCTGGAGGGTCTGCTGGAGCCGGAGGTGGCCGAACACATCATGGGCCGTGCCGAGGTGCGTGAGACTTACCATATCCCACGCATTGGCGTCGTAGCCGGCTGCTACGTCACCGAGGGCACCGTCACCCGCAACGCCGAGTGCCGGCTGCTGCGCGACGACGTCGTGGTCTATCAAGGCCGCATCGCCTCGCTCCGCCGCTTCAAGGAGGATGTCCACGAAGTGAGTAGCGGCTATGAATGCGGGATTGGGCTCGAACGCTTCGCCGACATCAAGCGCGGGGACATCATCGAGCCATTTGTGCGCGAGCGGGTCGCCAAGAAGCTAGCCGCGCAAAGCTAGGCCTATGGTCGTTGGCATATGCAGTATCGATCTCCGCATTCCGGGTAACGACAGCCTCAAAGGCAAACGGAGCGTGGTCCGCAAGATCAAGGAGCGCGTCAAGAATACCTTTAATGTCTCCGTCGCCGAGGTTGAGGACCTTGACAAGCTGCAGCGTGCCGGCATAGGTATCGCATTCGTCAGCAACGAAGCAAGCCATGTCCACAGCACGCTTAGCAAGGTGGTCAATTTCATCGATCACTTGTATGTCGCCGAGATCATCGATTATCACATCGAAGTCTGGTAGGCTCGATGCACCCCTACAAACGCTCTGAACGTCTTGGAGAGCTCATCCTGGCGGAAATTGCCGAGCTGCTCACGCGCGAGATCAAAGACCCACGCATCGGGTTTGTCACCTTCACGCGCGTTGAGATGTCGGACGATTTGCGGCATGCCAAGGTCTTCGTCAGCAGCTTTGGCGCGGAGCCGGAGAAGGCGCGCACGCTTCAGGGCCTCTCCAGTGCGACGGGATATATTCGCCGCCATCTGGGACGGGCCTTACACCTGCGCTATACTCCGGAGCTCTCCTTCCTGCTTGATGATTCGTTGGAGCATGGAGCAAAAATTGCGCAGATCCTCCGCCAACTCCGTGCCGGATGAAGGTCCCAGTCACGTTGGAGGCTTGTTGAACATCGACAAGCCCAGCGATTACACCTCACACGACGTTGTCGCCCACATTCGCCGGTGGACACGTGTTCCCCGCGTCGGACACGCCGGCACGCTCGACCCGCAAGCCACCGGCGTGTTACTCATCGGCTTGGGCACAGGGACGAAGCTTACGCAATTCCTGCATGAATGCCCCAAGACCTACCGCGCCACCCTGCAGCTCGGGGTGCGCACGGACACCTGTGATGCTGCGGGGAAGGTGGTTGAGGTTTCCCCTGTGAGGGAGATGAGCCAAGGCGAGGTGGAGGCAGTGCTCGTTGGCTTCCGAGGGGCGATCGAGCAAATCCCGCCCATGTTTTCCGCCCTCAAACAGCAAGGACGGCGCCTCTATACGCTTGCACGCCAGGGGATTGATGTCGAGCGGCAACCCCGGCGCGTGCAGATCTTCCGTCTCGCCTTGCTGGAGTTCAGCGCGGCGACCCTCAGCCTCGAGGTCGAGTGTTCAAGCGGCACATATATCCGGGTACTGGCGGACGACATCGGCACCCGACTGGGCTGTGGGGCACACCTCAAGGCGCTCGTACGCACGGCGACTGGCCCTTTTACCCTGGCGCAAGCGCTCACGCTGCCGGCATTGGAGGACGCGGTGCGCCAAGATGACTGGCGGCGCCAGGTGATTACGCTATCGGCAGCGGTGGCCGCTTTCCCGGCTCTTATCCTCACTGCTGCTGCCGCCCAGGGGCTTGCGCATGGCGTTGCGCCGACGCCACGAGGGATTGCACGCCACGTGGGGACATTTGAGGCCGCGGATACCGTGGCGCTTCTCGGACCAGATGAAGGCGTGCTCGCCATGGGATCAGTGACCTGTGGCGCAGCGGAACTGGAGGACATGCCTCAGAGCGTTCCGGTCGTCAGGCTGCGCCGCGTGTTGAGTTGAGAGAATCAGCCGCCCGTCCACGCCGCCGCCCCGAGTGCTCTGCATAGGAGATGGCCGCTTCAGCAATTGTGTCGCTCCGCTGTGATGTAGGGCAGCCCAAGGATGTCTATGAGACGTCCGGGCACGGCGGGGAAGCTTTGAGGTCGCTCGTCACGCGCGTGAGGGTGAAGATTCGCAACTGTGCCGCTGCACAAGTGGGGCCCTGTACCCTATCCATTGTGCTTGCTCAAGCCTGACGGGATGGATTCGCAACCTCCAGATCGCAGTAGGGTCCTAATTCTGCGTTGCTGGGCAGAAAAGCAGGAGAGCTACCCACCCCAGCAACTCACTTTTAGGACACTACCCAGATCGCCAGCCCCTTTACAAGCTGAGGGTGTTCTGGTACAGTGAGCCATTAAGCTAAAGTCTAATGCGATTTCCCGCAAGAGCGACGTGTGTGCGACAAACGCGCCTGAGAGGAGTGGGGGAGCATGCCATTGACGTCGGAGCGGAAAGGAGAGATCATTCAATCGTTTCGCCGCCATGAGCAGGATAGTGGGTCCCCCGAGGTGCAGGTGGCGATCCTGAGCGAGCGGATCGGCCATTTGACCGAGCATCTGAAGACCCATCGGAAGGATCACCATACGCGGCGAGGATTGTTGAAACTCGTCGGGCAACGCCGGCGGCTGCTGGGGTATCTACGATCGACCGAGTTCGGCCGTTATGCCGTGCTCATCGAGCGACTAGGACTGCGGCGCTAGACAATCCCCCTGTCGCCTATGGCCGGGGGCGCGACAGACGGATGAGGCGATGGACGCGCCTGGCCGGCAGAAACTAGCAAGGAGGGTAGATGTCCATGCTGCAACGCGTGGAAAAGGAGCTCGCCGGCAGGAAACTGGTCCTCGAAGTCGGGGAGGTTGCCAAACAGGCCAACGGTGCCACGCTCGTCTCGTACGGTGAGACAGTGGTGTTGGTCACGGCGGTCGTAGCCCCGGAGGTGCGAGAAGGGATAGATTTCGTGCCACTGACGGTGGATTACCGCGAGAAAGCCTATGCCGCCGGCAAAATCCCTGGGGGGTTTTTCAAGCGCGAGGGCCGACCCAGCGAGCGCGAGGTGCTCACGAGTCGCCTCATCGATCGTCCGATCCGCCCGCTTTTTCCCAAAGGCTTTAGTCAGGAAATCCAGGTCATCGCCTTCGTACTGTCCGCGGATACGGAGAACAATCCGGATGTCCTGGCGATAATCGGCGCGTCAACGGCGCTGACGGTCTCCGACATCCCCTTTCAGGGGCCGATTGGGGCCGTGCGCGTAGGCCGAATCGAGGGTGAATTCGTCATCAATCCCACCCGTCAGCAGCAGTCCCTCAGCGATCTCGATTTGGTCATCGCCGGCGTTGACGAGGGGATCGTGATGGTGGAAGGCAGTGGACGAGAGGTGTCCGAGGAGGTGCTGATTGAGGGGCTGGAGGTAGGACACCGGGCCATTCGTGAGATCATCGCCCTGCAACGCGACCTCCGAGAGACCGCCGGCAAACCAAAACTGCCCTCAGCGACGGAAGCGAGTGACTCAGCGTTGGTCCAGCGGGTACGAGACATGGCGACGCCATGGGTGCGTGACGCCATCCGCATCCCTGAGAAGCAGGTCCGCGAGCGCCGCATGTCAGAGGTACTGGCCGAAGTCCTGACGGCCATGGCCGACCTGCTGCCAGAGCAGGCCCTTCTGGTTCCCAAGCTGATCGAAACCATCGAGCGTGAACAAATGCGCACGATGATTCTGGAGGAAGGTATCCGGGCCGACGGTCGTCGCACCGACGAGATTCGGCCGATCAGCATCCGCGTCGGCGTCCTCCCCCGCACGCATGGCTCGTCCCTGTTTACGCGCGGGGAGACGCAGGCCCTAGTGGTCAGCACCCTAGGGACGTCGACCGACGAGCAGATCGTCGACGAACTGGAGGGGAAGAGCTCAAAGGCCTTCATGCTGCATTACAATTTCCCCCCATTCAGCGTCGGCGAGGTCAGCCCTATGCGTGGTCCGGGCCGTCGCGAAATCGGCCACGGGGCCTTAGCCGAGCGCTCCGTCGCACCGATCTTGCCCAGCAGCGACACATTCCCCTATACCATCCGGGTGGTGTCTGACATCCTGGAGTCGAATGGTTCTTCTTCCATGGCGACGATCTGTGGGGCAACCCTCTCCCTCATGGATGCCGGTGTGCCGATTCTCGCTCCGGTGGCGGGGATCGCCATGGGACTGATCAGCGAGCCGGGTCGCGGCATTGCGGTGCTGTCGGATATCCTAGGTTTGGAGGATCATCTGGGGGACATGGACTTTAAGGTAGCCGGGACGCCAACCGGCGTCACCGGCTTTCAGTTGGATGTGAAAATCGGTGGCGTGGACACGACGATCCTGCGGGGTGCCATCGAACAGGCGCGCCAGGGACGGCTCTGGATCCTGGAGAAAATGGCGTCAGTGATTGCTATGCCCCGCGCGCAATTATCCACACACGCGCCGCGCATTATCACCATCCGCATCAACCCGGACAAGATTCGCGAGGTTATCGGCCCTGGTGGGAAAGTCATCCGCAGCATCATTGAGAAGACCGGCGCAAACATCGACATCGAAGACGATGGTCGCATCAACATCGCGTCAGCCGATGAGAAGGCGGCGCGGGCGGCCATCGAGCTCATTCGCGGCATTACGGCGGAGGCCGAGATCGGCAAGATCTATCGCGGCAAAGTGAAGAAGATCACCGATTTCGGGGCGTTTGTCGAGATCATGCCAGGCACGGACGGGCTGGTGCATATCTCCCAAATCGCCGAGCAGCGCATCAAAAGTGTGTCAGATGTGCTGAAGGAAGGCGAGGAGGTCATGGTCAAAGTGCTGGAAATCGATAAGCAGGGGCGCGTCAAACTCAGCCGTCGCGAAGCCCTCCGCGAGGCTAGAGAGCGCGACGAACCTGCACCGGCGGATGCCTCCACCTAAGGCAGATGGCCCCGCCCGAGGCTTAGAGTCCCCTTCACTCCGTGCGAGTGTGCCGCGTGTGCGGCCGCCGAGTTGACCTGCTGGCTAGAACGCCCAGCAGGTCAGTTGCGGTGTTCCTCTCGCCGGGCATGCCCGCCATTACACACCCTCGACTGCTGGCAGCGGTCTACCATAGTCGGTTCTTCCCAACAGAAAACCCTCCGAGGGCTCCGGTGTGCTTGCCGAGCGCTCGCTACTTTACCCGTCCCCGGGCAGGGTGTCTCCATAACCGGCAGTCGGGAGCTGATCATCAAATGGTTGAGTAGTTCATTGATAAAATAATAACATAGCACAATATATTTAAAGTAATGTATAATACAATTCAACTTAAATAATTGATTTAGACGTATATTATGTTCTTCGTGCGCATGAATCCCTGCCAAGTCTTGACCTATGAGCGGGCAATCGGTGGAGGGCGACGAGCCTCTAGGCAATCGTGGCGGGATGCTTGCCAAGTGGAGGGAAATGTACTAAGATGGCGACCGTTGACTAGCCGTAAACACGTGCAGGTGAGAGTGAAGTGCCGGCTGTTTGGATGGTGAGGGCGTTAGCGCTGATCGCCCCGCTATCGGAGGAGGGATCGATGATCACACAGGAACGGTTTGAGCAGGGCCTGACATGGGATGAGTACATGGGAGGGATTCAAAAAAACCAAGATCTCTTTAAGGTGAAATACGAGGAAGTCGCGATTTCGCCTGAAGACCGAGCCTTCTTCCAGGGCATCAAGAAACCCATTTACGTCCTAGCCATCGGGGAAGATTGGTGCCCCGATGTCTACAACAACCTGCCGGTCATGGCACGTATCGCGGCGCTGAACCCGAACATCCAGTTGCGCATTTTCCCACGTGACCAACATCACGACCTGATGCATCGCTACCTCTTCCGAGGGCAAAGTCAGTCGATTCCTGCCTTCGGGTTCTTCGATGCGCACTTCCAGGAATTCGCCAAGCACACTGGCGGTCGCCCCAAATTGCTGTGGGATTGGATCGATCAGCTCGGCAAAGACGAATCCCGCCCAAAATTGCGGGAGCACTATGCCGCGAACCGTGGGCGTGAGATGCTGCGTGAGTTGCGGGAAATTCTGCAGAAAGGGGTCTGAGCAAGGATGGGAGGGGCCCGGTTCGGGGACCCCTCCCCGCCGCACCAGCTCCGAGATGCCGGGAGACATCTGGACACCTCCGGCGCCACGAGGAGTCCCCTTGATGTTCCTAGCCGATGGCGCGCTGCCAGCACCTCGGAAGCAGCGGAGGTGGTGGCCGTTGGGAAAGTTGACAGAATATCCCTTATGGGAAGTAGCCGGCGCGCCGTCAGGGTCGCCAGCGCTTGCCCCTCGGCCCCCGCGCCCCTTGCTAGAAGGCCTCGTCGGCATCGCCCTCAGCGGTGACGTCGCCGCCAGGCCCCCGTTGTTCTGCCTCCATCATTTCGTCGACCACCGCCCCAAAATCCCCACCGGCTTCGTCCCCTAGGGCACTGCCCATCTGCTTCGCCCATTTCGCCAAGCTGCGTGGATCCTCAACGTCGCCGATCTTCGTCGGGTCGGCAAGGTCTTCCAGCATGGCATCCTCAGATCGTACCCGCGCGACCCGTGAGATCAAGCGCGCCAGATCCTTCCCCTGACATGTGGGGCATGCCGGATCGCGCGAATCGCGCGACACCCCGTAGAGAAAGGCAAATGTGCGTCCACAGACATTACAGCGATACTCGTAAATCGGCATCGACATCCCCTCACACGGCGTGGAACCGCTACGGTCCACAGGCATCTCGCACCAGCACGCTGCCGCCACCGCTCGCCCGTGGTCGATGCGGCAGGCCTGTACCGATACACGCGCGCTGGCGGCACCCAGGCACAAGACAGCGGGCAGCGACGCGGTGGCTACGAACGCCAGGAGGCGGCGCGGATGTCCTTGATATAGACATCGCGCGGCCGGCTGCCGTCGGCTGGACCAACCACCCCTTCCCGCTCCATGACTTCGATCAAGCGGGCCGCCCGGTTATAGCCGATGCGCAGGTGGCGCTGCATGAGCGACGCCGAGGCTTGTCCCAGTCTGGCCACCAAGGCCACGGCCTCATCATATTTTGCGTCGACGACCTCGGGTTCGGTGTGGTCGTCGGGGTGGGAGGTGAACAGTGACCCATCGTAGACCGGGGTGTGCTGCGTGCGCAGATAATCGACCACGCGCTTGATCTCGGCTTCCGAGACGTAGGCGCCATGGATACGCACCAGTTTCGACGTCCCCGGCGGCAAAAAGAGCATATCCCCCTTGCCGAGCAAACGTTCGGCGCCGATGGCATCCAAAATGGTGCGGGAATCGGTGCGCGAGGAGACCTGGAAGGAGATGCGCGCCGGGAAGTTGGCCTTAATGATGCCGGTCAACACATCCACCGACGGCCGTTGGGTCGCGACGAGCAGATGGATCCCCGATGCCCGCGCCATCTGGGCCAGACGCGTGAGCGCGTCCTCGACGTCGCGGCGGGCCACCAGCATCAGGTCAGCCAGCTCATCGATGACCACCACAAGATAGGGCAGGCGTGAGTCGGGACGCGCCTGATTATAGCCGTCAAGGCCGCGCACCCCGTGCTGGGCCAGCACGCGATAGCGGCGCTCCATCTCTTCGACCGCCCAATGCAGCGCCGCCGCCGCCTGTTTCGGATGGGTGACGACTGGGGCGATGAGATGCGGGATGCCGTCGTAAACCGACAACTCCAGCATCTTGGGATCGATCATGATAAATTTGACTTCCTCTGGGGTGGCATTGAGCAACAGGCTGCAAATCATGCTATTCAAGCCCACGCTCTTGCCTGAGCCCGTGGCCCCGGCGATGAGCAGATGGGGGATCTGCGCCAGGTCGGTGACCGTCGGGGTCCCCAAGATGTCTTTGCCCAAGGCCAGCACCAGCTTCGAGGGGACCTGCCGGAAGGCCGGCGACGCCACGATGTCGCGCAGATAGACCGGCTGGCGATGCGGATTGGGGACCTCGATGCCCACCACCGATTTGCCCGGCACCGGGGCCACAATCCGTACCGACAGTGCCTTCATCCCCAGGGCGAGGTCATCCGCCAGGTTGACGATGCGACTCACCTTCACGCCGGACGCTGGCTCGAATTCATACATCGTGACCACCGGTCCGGGCAGCACCTGCACGACGCCTCCATCCACCCCGAAGTCATGCAGCTTGCCAGCCAGGATGGTGGCCTGCTTCGCCAGACCTCCCCCGTGGCCATGAGGCTTACCGGAGGCTGGAAGATTGAACAGCGTCAGCGGTGGCTTGCGGTAGGACGTGACGACAGGCACCTCGGTGGTCGATCGCCGCGCCGGTTCGGGAATCAACGACGGGCTGAGTGGCATGGCGGCGCGCCGCATCGCATCGGTGACGGTCCGGGAGTCAGCTGCGCCGCACGTGGGTGCCACCACCACGGAGGGCGATAACCATGACGATAGGCTGCGGCGTCGACGGGTGGACGCACGCCGGCGCCCTCGTCGTCCCCGCAGGGAGGAGAGCAACACGGTGCCGAGCCATCGCAGCCACAAGACGCCACGGCGGCCCACGGGCAACCACGGGCGCATGACGATCATGCCACCGAGCGTTGCCACGATGGCGCTGATCAACAGGGTACCCCCGACGTTGCAATACGGTAGGAGCAGAGCCCCCAACCAGCGGCCGACCACACCACCGGCGTCGCCCATGAACGCGAGCGCCTGGGCCAGGACAATTTGCAGCAGCGGTGCAGCGCCCAGGAGGAGGAGCATGCCCCCAAGCCCCATGGCCAGCCGCTGCTGGCGCCGAGCATGGGTGTACCAGAGATAAGCGGCGTGCCCCAGCAGACCGACCACGAGAAAGGCGCCACCGCCCAGGGCATGGATCAGCATGCTCGCCAACCGATGACCGACGGGTCCGCCCCAATTCGTGGCTGGCGACACGCCTCCCCAGGTCGAGGCGGCGTGATTCCAGGACAGCAGACTCAGCAGGATGAAGAGGCTCAGCCCTCCGATCACCAGGCCAAACGCCTCATCGTGCAACAGCACTGAACGTCGTGCAGCAGCCACCGTGACCCCTTGAGAAGCGCGGTAATGCCCTCGGCAGTCGCGGCAGAGCGTGGGAACCATCCTCCCGTTCGAAGCCGCGTGTTCAGCGAGGGCGACCCTAACGTGTGCACTCGATGCCCGTCGGATCTGCTGCCGGACGGCCAGATTTCCCCTCACGAGTGCGGCGATCAGTGCACAGCCTCATCGACTCACAACCGCAACGAGCCGCATTGTGCCATAGGCGAGAAGCCTTGTCAATCGCCTGTTGCGGGCAGCGCTCAGGTGACGAGCCGGTTTTGACAGCGCCAGCCTGGCATGCTAATATCGCTGCCAAAGTTGCCCATGTGCGCCCCGCCGCCAGGCGAGCGTCGGCGTTGGCTTCGAAGGGCTGTGGCCGCTAATGAGGAGAGATGTCATGACAAGGCGGGGCTGGATCACCTGCGCTTTGGCCATCGTCGGCGCTGGCTGGACCTTCTTCCTGGCAGCGCAGCCGGTCACGGGGACCCTGCTGGAGGTGCGCGTCCGCGGGGTCACGGTCGATCCGCAAGCCGGCTCCCCCGTCGTGCTGCTCGAGGAACTCCAGGGTGATCGCGTGCTGCCCATCTGGGTCGGTGTCTTTGAGGCGCGTGCCATCGCCATGGAAATGGACCAAGTCGTACCGCCGCGGCCGATGACCCACGACCTCATCAAGAATATCATCGAGGGGGTGAAAGCCCAGGTCACCAACGTGGTGATCATCGACCTTAAAGACAATACCTTCTATGCGCAGATCGCCCTGCACACCGGGGCGGCAAACCTGCAGATCGATGCCCGCCCCAGCGATGCGATCGCGCTCGCCTTGCGGGTCAAGGCCCCCATCTACGTGGCGAAAACGGTACTCGACCGCGCCCCGGCGATCGAACGGCACGGCGACGAACCGACAGCGATGACGGTGCTGAAACGCCATGGGTTGACGCTGCAAAATCTCACGGCCTCGCTGGCGACGCATTTTCAGCTGCCGACGCCCGACGGGGTGTTGGTCTCCGATGTCGAAGCGGGCAGCGCGGCTGAGCGGGATGGCGTGCGTCGGGGAGATGTCATCGTGGCGGCCAACCAGGGGAAAATCGTCAACCTGCAAGCCCTCGAGTCCACCCTGAGTCGAGGGAGCGACGTGTCGCTCCAGATCGTCCGGGGCGATAAGCGCCTCACCGTCGTGCTCCACAGTCCAACTCCATAGGCCACCGCCGTCCGGAGCATACACCGCGGCGGCGGACGCGGCGGCGCACGTGTCATCTGCCAGGGGCCGGCCCGTTACATGAATTGCCGCAACAGATATTGATAGAAGGGGTCCTGCAACACGGCTTTTTCGCGGTTCAGCGCCGTGACGCAGTACTCAAATTGGTCTGAGAGCTTGCGGAACAGGGTCTCTGTGGGTTTGGTCCGGTCCATTTCGGCGACGATCAGATACGCCTCCTTGCCCTGGGCGATGTAATATTCTGGGCTGACAGCGCGGCGTCGCCGCGTCAGGCTCTCGGGATAGAGCCCAACGATGAACAACGTGTAATCACCGATGTGCTTGCGGGCTTCGCGCTCATCGGCCGGCGCTTGGTCGTGCAGGTCGAGCAGCATGTCCACGAGGTGATCGAGGCGTCGGCCCTGCTGATCCCGCAGCCGAAATAGGTTGTCAACATGCATGAATTCGACCAGGAGGTCGGCGACATAGCGGATGAGCTCCCGGTCGCGCAGGTCAATCTGCTCAAAGCTCATCTCAGTGAGCGCGCGGAACATCTTGCGGATGGGGTGATCTGCGGGCACTTGTCGCCGTCTCTCAAGGCTCACCCTCTGGCCCCCTCACTGCGTGCATGGGCGTTACGACGTGTGACGACCTCAGTGCCTCGCATTGTACGGAGGAGCCCCGGCGCTTGTCAACCGCAAAGTCGCGACTCGATGGGTGCCAGCGGCGTGATGGGGAGAAGACATCAGGGGAGGGTGGCCAGCGCGGGGTGCGGACATGTGACCGCGCGATTGACAAACGCTCCCCGAGTGGCCAATATTACGCCACGCGTGCAACACGGCGCGGGGTGCGCAGGTGCCAGACGGGGACACGACCGCGCAAAGGTGTGGTGGTATGGCCACAGGCAGGCCAGTGAGGAGGTGATCGGCATGATGACCTATGCCCAACGGATGGACCGGCTCGGGACGGAAACCGCCTTCGAGGTGCTCGCCCGTGCGAAGGCCTTGGAGGCCGAGGGACGAGCGATCCTCCATTTCGAGATCGGCGAGCCGGATTTTGACACCCCAGTCCATATCAAGGAGGCCGCCATCCAGGCCCTCCATGAGGGCTATACCCACTATGGCCCCACCCCTGGGCTGCCCGTGCTGCGCCAAGCGATTGCCGAGGTGGTGTCGACATCGCGCGGCATCCCGGTGTCTCCGCAGGAGGTCATCGTCACCCCCGGTGCCAAGCCGATCATGTTTTTCACGCTCTTGGCCTATGCCCAGGCCGGGGATGAGGTGATCTATCCCAACCCCAGCTTCCCGATTTATGAATCGATGATCAACTTCGTCGGGGCGACGCCAGTGCCCATCCCGCTTCTCGAAGCGAACGGCTTTAGCTTCGATATGGAGCGCTTTGAGGCCAGCCTGTCGCCGCGCACCAAGCTGATCATCCTCAATTCTCCGGGCAACCCGACCGGTGGGATCATCCCCGCACCGCACTTGCATCGGATTGCGGCCGTGGCGCGGGAGCGCAACATTCGCGTGTTGTCCGATGAAATCTATGGCGGTATGCAATATGAGGGGACGCCCGCGAGCATTGCCTCGCTGCCCGGCATGCAGGACTTGACCATCATTCTCGATGGCTTCAGTAAGTTGTACGCCATGACGGGATGGCGCTTGGGCTATGCGGTGGCCAATCGCACCGTGATCGAGCATTTCACCAAGCTGATGGCCAACTCGGCGTCGTGTACGGCCTCCTTCGTCCAGATCGCTGGCGTCGCCGCCCTGCGCGGACCGCAGGAGACATCACAACGCATGGTGGCGGAATTTCGGCGTCGCCGTGAGATCATCGTCAAAGGGATGAATGCCATTCATGGGTTGCGCTGCGCCACGCCGCCAGGCGCGTTCTACGTCTTTCCCAATATCCAGGCGCTGCACCGGTCCAGCGCCGCAGTGGCCGCGCGCCTCCTCGACGAGGCGGGTATCGCTTGTCTGGCTGGAACGGCTTTTGGTTCGTATGGCGAAGGTTACCTGCGGTTTTCGTATGCAAGTTCTGAAGAAAATATTCGTAATATGCTTGAAAAACTCAATAAATTTGTTGTGCATATGCTTCCATAGATGGGAGACCTGAGGGCGATGGGCATTCTCCTCTTTCTCTGTATCGCGGCTTTCCTCCTGCTCTTTGCGGTCAACAACGCGGCCGAGGTCGTGCTGTCCAGCCCCATAGCCCTCGGCATGGTCGCTGTGATTACTGTAGCGGCCCTCTATCTGTTGCGGTCGCTGACGCGTGAGTGGACACGCAAGCGCAAGTAAGCCCGGTGACCTGGGGGACGTGACCATACCCTGCCCAGCGTCGGCATCGTCTCCAGGACCCGCGCCTTGGTGTCTCCGCCTGTCCCCAGGCGTACTTGACGCCCGGCGTTTGGGTTGATATGGTAGCCGCAGCTGGCGCCGGTATTGTGTCAGCCCGGAATGTTGTCCGGGCTCGGCAAAGCCGCGCGTGTGCCGCGGATGCGTGTTGGCTGCCAGATCATCACCTTGCCGTCCTGCCGTGAGGAAGAGTCACATGGCCCATGCGATCGGTCAGAGCCCGGATTCGAGTGCCTCGCCGCCGTCGCCGCTGCACCCTATGGATCAGGCGTCCCCCGTCCCTTGCCAGATCCTCGTGGTCGATGATGAGGAAGACGTGCGGCAAGGTATCGTCGACACGCTCAGCCATGACGGGTACATGGTCTATGCAGCCCCGAATGGGGCAGCAGCCCTGGAATGGCTCGAACGCGAGTCATTCGCCCTGGTCATCATCGATATCGTCATGCCACAGTTGGATGGCCTGAGCGTCATCAAAATCGCCGGGCAGCGCGGGTACCGTAGCGCCTACGTCGTCATGTCGGGCTATACCACCTGGGACTTGGCAGTGGAGGCGATGAAATTAGGCGCGGCCGATTATCTCCCGAAGCCTTTTCCGCTGGATCTCCTCCGGCTGGTGGTCGGGCGCACCCTGCACGCCCAACGGCTGGCCGAGCGTGCTCAACAGGCCGATCTGTATGAGAAGCTGGCCCACACGGATGGCCTGACAGAGCTCTATAACTATCGATTTTTCCAACAACTCTTGAGTGTCGAGTTAAATCGGGCGCAACGCTTCAATCGCGCCTTGTCGTTAATTATGGCCGACCTCGATCACTTCAAGGCCTATAACGATATCTACGGACACCAGGCGGGGGATCAGGCACTCCGGCAGCTCAGCGCATTGTTGCGCCGTTCGAGCCGCAGCTATGACTTGGTGGCACGTTATGGCGGCGATGAATTCGCCCTCATCTTGCCCGAGACCACAAAAAAGCGGGCCGGTGAGGTAGCCGAGCGCGTGCGCTTGGAGGTTGAGACCGCGACCGTTGCGGGCGACCCTCAAGGGCCCGGCGGCCATTTCACGGTCAGTCTCGGGATCGCCACCTTTCCAGAGGATGCGACGGAGCAGAGCGATCTGATCCGCAAAGCCGATCTCGCGCTGTACCAGGCGAAGAGCTGCGGACGCAATCGCATCTTGCGGTATGACGAAGTGCCCCGGCACGGGTGACAACGCTGGCCTCAGGCCCTGAGCCGGGTCTTGGCCGGGCAGACATGGGGTGGTGTCCAAGCTCTGGGGACGCATGCCGACCACGACGGAGGCGACCGCATGTACCATAGACACGTGACCTGTCTGACCTGAGGCCGGGAGCCAGAGAAATTTCTGCTTGACCCTTCGAGGCTCGCTTGCTACAATCAAATTCCCCTCAATACAGCAGTGCCAGAGCCGTGTAGTCCTCACGACAACCTTCGTCCATCGCTGAAACTGCAGATACCAGCCGAGAGGAGGCAACGATGCGGCATTGGGAACACCACCGCACCCGGTCGAAAGTGGCGTTGCTTCTACTGATCAATCTCGTGGCACTTCTGGGTGGGAAATATATGGCGCTGATCACCATCGTGAAGATCGAGTTGTTTGGCGAAGCCATGGCGTTCGCCAAAGCGCCGAAGAAGAAACCCCCCAAGCCCCACCTCAGCCGTGCGCAGCGCGGCCATTCCCCACCGCCTGCCATCACCTGGCAGCGCCACGTTGAGCGCCCCCCCCAGGCACCGCTCAAGACCCGCCCTGGTTTCATCTGGCCCGTGGAGGGCCAGCTCACCTCGCCCTTTGGCGAGCGCGGGCATGCGATGGGGGGAGGAGGGGCGCAATTCCATGCGGGAATCGACGTCAGTGTCCCACCGGGGACTCCGGTACAGGCGGCGCAACAAGGCACTGTGGCGTTTGCGGGGTACAATGGAGCCTACGGTAAGGTGGTGAAGCTCGACCATCCACATGGCTTCTCAACCCTGTATGCCCATAACTCGCGACTCCTCGTCTATGTCGGCCAGACCATCGCAGCTGGTCAGGTCATCTGCCTCAGTGGCAGCAGCGGTCGCTCAACTGGCCCGCATCTGCATTTTGAGGTGCATAAAGATGGCTGGCCGGTGGACCCTTTACCGTACCTCGAGTGAGGTCGATCCTGTATTCAAGCCCTTTGCCGACTCTCTTGGACCCCTGAACCGCACTTTCTCTTGACATCGCGCCAATAATTGTGTAGAAAGGAGCGTGAACACTGTGGTTCGGGGGCAATGCCTTCGCCAAACCCTAGGCATAAGGAGGAATCCATGAACAAGGCTGAGCTGGTTTCCGCGATGGCCAAGGACGCGGGCATCACCAAAGGACAGGCGGAAAGGGCGCTGAACTGCATGCAATCCTCGGTCGTCGACGCCATCCGCAAGGGCGAGAAGGTCACCCTGGTGGGTTTTGGCACCTTCTCCTCCGTGCAACGCAAGGCGAGAACTGGACGCAACCCACAGACTGGCTCGGAAATTAAGATTCCGGCTAAGCGCGTGCCCAAATTTGCGCCGGGGGTCTCACTACGCGACGCAGCCTCGAAAGGGCGGGCTCGGAAGAAGTGACGAGTGACTCCTGTGGATGCAGGTAATGCATGGGCAGGGCTGGGTCGCGCCTAGCGCAGGTGCGATCGTCCTGCCCGCGCTTGGCCGCTGGTCGCCGCAGCGCGTCCACGGCGGGAGTACACATCTGCCGCGTGCGCGCGAGTCCTCATATGCTCCTACCTTAGTGTCTTTCTCGCGCTTCTTCCCTGTTCGATGAACCAGCGTCACGCCACCTGGAGGTGGTGGAGATGGTCGTTGAACAGGCCAAGCGCCTGGACGAATCCCGTAACGAGACGGTCTTAGCTCCGCACGCTTAGCGGGATGCCCGTCTTGACCTGGCCTCGGGAATATTGGGGGTGGCAGAGGTGAGCGGCCTTCCCTGCAGCCGCATCAGCTCACCTCGCAGCTGAGCCAACGCCTCGAGGAGTTCTGCCGGGGCTGATGGCACGCGCCGGGAGGTTCGCGCCACGAGTCGGATACGCTCGGCGTCATGTTCCTCAGCGGCGTCGTGCGTGTGGCTCGGGACCCATACGCGAAACCGCCGCCGCCGCTTCTGTGATACGCGTACACGTCGACTGATGATGACAGGCTCCAACGCCTCCTTCCCAGCTCGCGACAGCGGAGCTGGCGGCAGCGCAGGCAGGATGGGTACCCCAGCGGCGAGCCGGTCCCGCATCCGCCGTCTCGACAGGGTGAGTGCTCGTCGCCGCCGTCGCTCCCGATCGCTCGCGCGGCGTTGCATCAGATAACCCATGATGAGCGACGTGACCCCGACGCTGAAGAATCCCCCCAGCATCAGCGTCAACACGGCTGTGATGGCGCTTTCACCTCTATCCTCGAGGGGCGGTGAGAGCTCCTTCCATGGCGTCACGCGTTCGACCAGACGCTGGATTTCCTGACGAATCCCCTCAAACTCGCGTTCGAAGAGGGGGCGATCGGAGGCGCCCTCCGGCGCCTGGGCCACTGCGCTCGTCTCTGGGAACGGACGGTCTCGGCCTTTCGCCCTGGCTGGCTGGAACGGGTTCGACCCAGGCGCCATTTCCAACTGCATACGGGCTGCCCGTAGTTCGCTCTTCAGCAGTAAGCGGTTCAGGGTTTGCTCCCCGTAGCTGACCTCCAGTTCGACATCGGTCAGCGAGCGAAGACGGAGTTCGACGACATGCTGCTTGACGAATGAGAGGGTATCAGGTGGTTGCCGCACCGTCACCGCGGCGATCGCTGAAGGGCCATGCAGCGGGGTGATGAGAGGAAGACGAAAGATATAAGGAGGAGAGTTGCTCGGCACTGCTTGCAGTTCGCCCAATTCGATCGCCAGCACCTGGGCGGCCCCCCCACAGATGCTTGCCACCACAACCACCGCCAGCGCGATGGGTGCCATCCCCATCGCCACTGCGCTCCTCAGCTCCGAGGTCATAGACACGCTCCCATATGGATCGCACCCGCTTGCAAACCGACCTGTACGGTGCTATGACTAATGGCCACGGACTGAAGACCATGAGGCGACCGACCAATGGGAGAGACCATCGCTACCCTATCATAGGCCGCTGCTTCTGTCAACCGGCAACATGGCTCCAGATGGCGTATGGGAGAGCTGCACCACATGGACGCGACGACGTTCGCAGACAAGCGCATTACGATCATGGGGCTGGGATTTTTCGGGGGCACGATCGGTTTGGCGAGGTATCTGGTGTCGCAGGGGGCGCAGGTGACGGTCACCGATCTCAAACCAGCCGCCGAGCTGCAGGACTCTGTAGCGGCCCTGCACGGGCTCCCGGTGCGGTTTGTGTTGGGAAGGCACGAGCCGGGGGACTTTACGGACGTCGACATGGTGTTTGCGAGCCCCGCCGTGCGCGAGGACTCCTCCTATCTCATCGCCGCCCGCGCACGCGGTGTGCCGATCGATACCGAGATGAACCTGTTCATGCGGCTCTGTCGTGGCTCCGTCATCGGGGTGACCGGGAGCAATGGCAAAACGACCACGACCAGTCTGATTGGCGCGATCCTGCGGATGGCGAACCCACGGACGCAGGTGGGGGGAAATATCGGTCGATCCCTCCTCCCCGAGGTGGCGGCCATCGAGCCGGGCGATCCTGTGGTATTGGAGCTTTCCAGCTTTCAGCTCGCGGATCTCGTCGCGGTTGGACGGAGCCCACATATCGGCCTCTTCCTCAACCTCTCTCCCAATCATCTCGATCGTCACGGCAATATGGAGTCCTATCTGGCGGCGAAGATGCAGATCTTTGCCTATCAACGACCTGATGATGTCGCCATCCTCAACGCCGATGATCCGCGATTGCACCCACTGGTCGGCCGGCTGCGCAGTCAGGTGCGCGTGTTCAGTGGCACGCATGTCGTGGAGGATGGGGCCTATGTCGAAGGCGATGGTCTCGTCGTCGCCCACTCAGGGAGGGCGTTGGAGGTTTGTCGCCTGGGGGACATCCCGCTTCTCGGGCGGCATAATGTCGCGAATGTTCTGGCGGCGGTGGCGGCAGCCGATGCCTGGGGGGTTTCAGCAGCGGTGATGCGGGCAGCGATCCGCGCCTTCCCCGGCGTGGAACATCGGCTTGAACGCGTGCGTGCGCTCCATGGCGTCAATTTTTACAACGACTCAATCGCCACCACGCCTACTGGCACCCTGGCCGCCCTGGCGGCGATTCAACAGCCCATCTGGCTCATCGCCGGGGGCTACGATAAGGGCCTTGCCTTTCAAGCCCTGGGGGAGACCATCGTGCAACGCGTCAAAGGTGTGTTTTTGATCGGGACGACCGCGCCGCAGATCGCCCAGGCCATCGCCCAGGCCCGTCCGCCGGGGAGGGACCTGCCGGCCATACGCATGTGTGGTGATTTACGCGAGGCGGTGCGGGCAGCATTCGGCGCCGCAGGCCCCGGGGAGGCGGTGCTGTTGTCGCCAGCCTGCGCCAGCTACGATCAGTTTCGCAACTTCGTCGAGCGTGGTCGCCTGTTCAAGCAGCTCGTGTTCGCGTTAGATAGCTGACGCCTCCCATCACCCGGCGGCTGCAGCCGTGGCCCCGGGCACACCGCCGATGACCGCGCTGAAAGCGGCTTGCAATCGCCGCGGGTGTTTCGTATAGTAAGGCACCTGCGGGTGGCACGACCCGTTCACATCGCGATCTGCTCGGGGCCAGAGACCTATGCAACTGCGTAAGAGTGGCATCCCACGAGGCGTTCGGCAAGGGATCGTCGCGGCGTTGATGGTGCTGGCGGTGGGAGGGTGTTCCTACAAGCCGGGCTATCTCCAGGGTGTGAGCACCGAAGTACCCCAGCGCTGGAAGGTCGAGAAGATGGCGCCAGCACGACTCTCGGCGGACCAACGAACCACCCTGGAGGACCGTGGACCGCCAACGTATGTGCGGTTCTTTCGCGAGGTCGAGACTCGCAATCCGGTCTATGCCTGGATCTACACCGACACAGGGGAGGCTGTCGATGTGGTCTGGTTCGTCGACGGCAAACGTGTGGAGAACATCGCCGTTGATAGCGATCCCTCGGCCTTCAGCTCGACCACCCGGCGCCGCACCCGCATCGCCTTACTGGTCGGCACGGGCGCGGTCATCCTTCCTGCCGTGCTGCTGCTCGCCAATCGTTGAGCGCTCGTAGCTCTCGAGACCGCTGGCCGAGTGTGCTGGCGCGGGCTCTCAGCCTAAAAGCTGGCGCAGCTTCTCCACTAGCCTCTCGATGCTGACGCGCTCTTGGGCCATCGAATCGCGTTCGCGCAGCGTCACGGTGTTATCGACGAGGGTGTCCGAATCGACCGTAACGCCGTACGGTGTGCCGATCTCATCCTGCCGTCGGTAGCGCCGGCCGATCGCCCCGGATTCATCATAGAAGACCTTGAAATGCGGCCGTAGCATGGCCGTCACGCGTTGGGCGATCTCCGGCATGCGATCGCGTTTGACCAAGGGGAAAATGGCGACTTTGATCGGGGCCAGCGTGGGGGAGAGGTGCAAGACCACGCGCTCTGGTTCCTCGTCGTAGGCGTCGATCAGGCAGGTCAATAAGGTGCGGTCGACGCCGACAGCGGTCTCGATGATATACGGGACGAAACGCTCCCGCGTCGCTTCATCGAAGTATGACAAGTCCTTGCCGCTGAATTGCTGATGCTGGGTGAGGTCGAAGTCGCCGCGATTGTGAATCCCCTCCAGCTCGCGCCAGCCGAACGGGTACTGGTACTCGATATCGAACGCGGCGCGCGCATAGTGCGCCAGCTCCTGCGGGCCATGCTGATGAAACCGCAGGTGCTCCGGTCTGATGCCAAGGCTGAGATACCAATTGAAGCGTGCTTCCCGCCAATGCTCGAACCACTCCATGGCGGTGTCGGGTTTGACGAAGAACTGCATCTCCATTTGCTCGAACTCACGGGAGCGAAAGATGAAGTTGCCCGGGGAGATTTCATTGCGGAAGGCTTTGCCGATCTGGGCGATGCCGAAGGGGATTTTCTGGCGCGATGGCTGCTGTACATTACGAAAATTGACGTAGCTCCCCTGCGCGGTTTCAGGCCGCAGATAGATGCGTGCCCCCTCTTCCTCTACGGGGCCAATGTAGGTTTGAAACATCAGATTGAACAGCCGCGGTTCGGTCAACTCGCCTGGACATCCCGCCGTGCCAGGGGCGACGCTCGGCTTGCGCGGACAGCTCGCCTCTCCCACCTGATCGGTGCGAAACCGCTGCTTGCAGAGTTTACAATCCACCATCGGATCGCTGAACCCGGCGACGTGGCCAGAAGCCTCCCACACCCGTGGGTGCATCAGGATGGCGGCGTCGAGCCCCTCGATGTCATCGCGGTGCCAGGTCATGCTCCGCCACCACCACGCCTTGATATTGTTCTTCAACTCGACGCCGAGCGGCCCATAGTCCCAGCAACTGTTAATGCCCCCGTAGATCTCGCTAGATGGGAAAATGAAGCCACGACGCTTGCAGAGCGCCACAAGCTTGTCCATCACATCGCTACGCTCGAATGCCTTGGCTGGCTGCGCCTCGTGTTCCTCGGAATGCACGCCTTCTCCTTTATGCTGTTCGCCTGTGCAGGTCACTGACCTGTCAGTCGTTGATGACCACGTCCTGCCGCAGCGGTTCCTTGCACCAAATGTAAGCCTTCAGCTGGGCATAATCAATACCTTGGGTTAGAGCGGTTGTGGCTTCAAGGTCTGCTGATGTACCGACTGGGCCATCAGGCCGAAGCCCAACGCTGACACCACCACGGCCATGCCGGGAAATAAGACGATCGCCGGGTTCACATGCAGATACGGCAGATTGGCCTTGAGATCGCCGCCCCAGCTTGGAATCAGCGGCAGCAGGCCGATGTCAAGGAAGTTCAGGGTGGCTTCCAGGATGATGGCCCTGCCAACCGCGTGCAACCAGAGGGCGGCCATCAGACCAGCGGCAGGGAAGATACGCCGGCGTCCATCGGCGTCTCCGAGCAAAAACGTGGTGGCCATGTGTGGGGTCAGGGCCGCGATCAGCGCCACCATCTCCTGCCAGTGCCCCTGTCCGAGCAGCGTCATCAACAGCAGCCCGAGGAGCAACGGCGGAAACGCCTCGATGACCCGCACGAGGGGAGTCATCAAGGCCACCCCCGCGTGGCGTGCCAACCGCGGCATGCAACCGAGGATGCAGGCCAGTATGAGGGCTCCGGTCGCACTGGCGCCGGCCACCATCAAAGCAGAGCGGCCGCCATGGATGACACGACTGAGGATGTCGCGACCGAGCAAATCGGACCCCATCCAATACTGCGTGGTGGGCGGTTGCAAGCGATCTTTCATATGCACTTCATCCGGCAGGTAGGGCGCAATGGAACTCGCAAACACGGTGGTGGCGGCTAAGGCCAGGACCAGTATGGCGCCGAGGAAGAACTTGTCCTGCATGATCAACCGACCGAACCCTGGCGGCGATTTCGGCGGTGGTTCATCGCTGAGTCTGGCGGCCTGCTGAGCGAGACGCCGTGTCCGAGCGGCTTCGATACCATCCACGAAGGCTCGCATGATGGCGTAGGCCCCGACAATGATGATCAAGAAGGCCTGGATTTTGGGATAGTCGCGCCGGACGAAGGCCTCGATGCCGAAATCGCCGAAGCCCGGGATGGTAAAGATCTTCTCCGCCAGCATCACGCTCCCGAGCAGCCATGGCGCTGATTGCAGTAGGACCACGGCGCTATGGCCGAGGGCCCGGCCACATACGCTTCCACAGCCACCATTGGCGAGGTCGGCTGGCGCGACGACGCCCTGGTCAGATACACGACCAGCCGCAACCAGGCGTGCTGCCACGCGGGGGCCGATGATGATGCCGTACAACACCGCTACCGACAGGGCTGGCAACAACAATTGTCGATAGGCCTGCCAGGGACGCTCGGCAAAAAACGCAAAGCCGCCGACGGGAAACCATTCGAGGTGCCAGACAAAGAAAAACTTTATCAGAATGCCACCGTAAAAGTCTGGGAACCCGTCCGCCATCGCACACAGTCCCTGCCCGCGTCCAGTGTACGGCCGCTCCCGTGGGTAAATGGCCGCCAGGGCAAAGAGCGCGCCGATCAGGACCGTCAAGCAGAAAATCTCCCCCAGGAGTTTGAGGGTGAGCGGTAGCGTGAATTCGACCTCGCGGATGACGGGGCGTCCGGTAAATTTCGATCGCCCCCACTCCCCCTCCACCCCATTGCGTAACCAGCGCCCATACTGTTCATAGAGCGGTTGATCGAAACCATAGTGCTCACGCAACGCGGCAGCACGCTCAGCGGTGTATGGCCAGCCAATCAGGGCGCGTTCCGGGCCTCCCGGGGCCAGGTGCGGAATGATGAAGATGATGGTTAACACTCCGAAGAGCACCAAGATGAGGCGGAGCAGATGCTTGATGAGGTGACAAGCTATGGCACGCACACAGACCCTCCAAGCTGACGGCTTTATTATCATCTGGTTCTTCGCCGGGTGTCAATCGCATTCCCTAATCCTTGCATGAGTGTTCGCAGGCTTGCTAGAATATGCTCACTGGTATCGTCTTAACAGCACTGTTTCTCCGTTGTCGTGAGGCATGCAATGGCCAATGTATCCCCAGCCTTTCCCGCCGTCACCGATCTGAAAGACCTCTCCATGACGCAACTGCAGACATGGCTGGCCGATCTGGGCGTCGAAGGCTATCGTGCCAGGCAAGTCGCACGCTGGGTGTTCAAGGCGGGTGTGACCCGAGTGTCCGATATGAGCGATGTCCCGAAAACGCTGCGACAGGCGCTGGAGCAGCGGGCGCACCTGACGCAGTTGCCTGGTCTTGAGGTCTATCAGGCCAGCGATGGCACGCGCAAGCTGCGCTATCAACTCGACGATGGGGCGGTGATTGAGAGCGTGCTGATTCGGGAGCCGACACGTGTGACCCTGTGTGTGTCGACACAGGCGGGCTGTCGCATTGGCTGCGCCTTTTGTTTGACCACCAAGGGCGGATTGCGACGCCATCTGCGCCCGGCCGAGATCGTCGACCAGATCATCCAGGCGCGCAAGCAGCTCACGCCTGGCGAGCAGTTGACCAATCTGGTCTTCATGGGCATGGGGGAACCGCTCGACAATTACCGCCATACCGTCCAGGCCTTGCGCATCATCACCCATCCCGATGCCGTGGGCTTCTCGCCGCGCCGCATCACGGTCTCGACCTCGGGGTTAGTGCCCGCCATCCGCAAATTCGGGGCCGAAGGGTTACGGGTCAATCTCGCCGTCTCGCTCAACGCTCCCAACGATGCCGTGCGCTCCCAGCTCATGCCGATCAATAGACGCTGGCCCATTCGCGAGCTATTGTCGGCGTGCCGGGAGTATCCACTGCCGCCCAGCCGCCGCATCACCTTCGAGTATGTACTGTTGGCTGGGATCAACGACCAGCCAGCACATGCCAAGCAGGTGGCGCGTTTGCTGACGGGCTTGCGCTGCAAAATCAACCTCATCCCCTTCAATGCATTCCCCGGCGCCGCCTTTCAACGCCCCTCACCAGAAACGGTCACATGCTTCCAGGCGATCTTGCTTGACCACTATTTCACCGCCACCATCAGGGAGAGCCGTGGACGGGAGATCGGTGCGGCCTGTGGCCAACTGGCTGAGCGCTCACCGCTGATGCCCTTCGCACTTGACACTGAACCAACCATTGGCTAGGATACGCCAGCGTTTCCAGTACACCAGCCGGGTGGTACGGTCTCTTGGTGGGAGCCATTGGGCATTCGGCATGTGACGAGCGTAGACGGAAAGGTTAGGCGATGACGAGAGTGGCAATCTACCCAGGGACGTTCGACCCGGTGACCAACGGTCATATCGATGTGATGGAGCGTAGCCTGCGGTTGTTCGACCGGGTGTATGTCGGCGTCTTCGATAATGTCTCGAAATCGGTGCTGTTCTCCAATCAGGAACGCATCGACATGATCCGACAGGCCACCGCGCATCTGCCGGGCCTCGAGGTCGAGACCTTTCACTCGTTGCTGGTGGATTATGCCAAGGCACGTGGCGCCTGTGCCATCATCCGGGGGTTGCGGGCGGTCTCCGATTTCGACTACGAGTTTCAGATGACGCAGATGAACCGCAAGCTCGACTCGGTGACCGAAACGGTCTTCATGATGCCCAGCGAAGAGTATGTCTACGTCAGTTCACGCCTGATCAAAGAGGTGGTGGGCCTGGGCGGGCGGGTGACCGGGTTGGTACCCGATGTCGTCGAGGCAACCCTCATGCAGCGCCTTGGCACACGAAGGTAGGAGAGGGACGTATGGCACTCGCACGACGCATGGCAGGGTTCACGGAATCGCCCACCCTGAGAGTTTCGACCATCGCCCGGACGCTGCGCGCCCAGGGCCGTGATGTGGTGGATTTCGGCAGCGGTGAGCCAGATTTTGACACCCCAGAACATATCAAACAAGCGGCCGTCAAAGCCCTGCGCGAGGGGTTTACCAAATATACGACCCCCTCGGGAATCGATGAACTCAAAGAGGCCATCGTCGACAAGCTCAAGCGCGATAACGGCCTCTTCTACAGACGGGAACAAATCGTGGCGTCCTGTGGCGCCAAGCATACGCTGCACAACCTGGCCCAGGTGCTGTTCGATCCAGGGGATGAAGTGATCCTACCCAGCCCTTACTGGACGACGTATGAGACGATCATTCAGATGGCCGAGGCCGTGCCGGTCATCATCCCCACCACTGAGCAAGAGGGCTTCCGAGTCTCCCTCGACACGCTGGAGCGTCGCCTGACGCCGCGGACGAAGGCGATCATACTCAACAGCCCGAGCAATCCCACCGGCAGCATGTATCGCCACGACGAGTTAGCAGCCATGGCGATGCTGGCGATGGCACACGGGATCTACATCATCGCCGACGATATCTATGAGAAGATCATCTTCGATGGTCAGGTGCAGACCAGCATTATTCAGCTCATGCAGGAAGCACCGCAGTTGGGGATCCTGGTGAATGGCTTCTCCAAAACCTATGCCATGACCGGCTGGCGTCTGGGCTATGCCGCCGGTCCAGGCGAGATCATCGCCGCCATGGGGAATTACCAGAGCCAGACGACCTCCAACCCCACGTCGTTTGTCCAAAAGGCTGGGATCGAAGCCTTGCGCGGGTCACAGGAGGCGGTCGGCCTCATGGTGCAGGAGTTTGAACAGCGCCGCAACTATGTGGTGGAACGCTTGAACGCCATGGAGGGGCTGTCCTGTTTCAGGCCCATGGGGGCCTTTTACGCCTTTCCCAACGTCAGTGGCACCTATGGCCAGCGCAGTGCCTCAGGTCAGATCACCGATTCCGTCAGCTTTGCCGAGCATCTGTTGCAGACTGCTGGCGTCGCCGTGGTGCCAGGTGCGGTGTTTGGCGACGATCGCTGCGTCCGTCTGTCCTTTGCCACCTCGATGGAGCAATTGCACACCGGCTTGGATCGGATGGAGCAATTCGCCAAAGGCCTGCAGGCCTAGTCAGCGGGTCTGTGGCCTGAGAGGCGAGCCGCCGGCATCATCGGCCGCTTTGACACAGCGAAAGCCGAAGGAGGTCATCTGTGAGTGGGGTAATGCATACTGCCGATGGTAGCCATTGGCGATGGAGTGGGAGTAATCCCACGCTCCCCCGCGCAGAACGCGGTATTTGTTGAGCTCTTCATAGCGCGTCAACGGATTGCCCGGATATGGGGCGAAATAGTCTTCAACCCATTCGGAGACGTTGCCGGCCAGATCGTACACCCCATCATTTCCCCATTCGATCACATCTTCCTTGAAAGTACCCACGGGGGCGGTCTGTTTGCGGCCACTTTCCGAGGTGTTCGACTTGCCGTTTGCCCAGTCATCCCCCCAGGGGTAGACCTTGCCTTTGGGGCCACGCGCCGCTTTCTCCCACTCCGCCTCGGTGGGAATGCGTTTCCCGGCCCATGCACAGAACGCCTTGGCGTCCTCCCAACTGACCAGCACCACCGGATCGTCTCCCTTCCCCTCTGGGTACATGCGCTTCTGCCAATCCCAGAGATAGGGCTTTTCGGTGGCGGCATCGGGATCATGGGACCAGGGGACCTTATAGCTGGTGGCATCGATGAAGCGCTTGTAGCGCTTATTCGTGACCTCGTATTTGTCAATGTAGAAGGCTGGGAGATTGACGCGGCGCACAGGGAGCGTGTCGTACCCACTCTTATCATGGCCCATGGTGAACTCTCCGGCAGGAATGAGGACGACTTCAGCCTCGTCCGTCACAGCGCCGGAAGGGGCGCTTGAGGTGCCCGCTGCAGCGCTACCGAACAGGCCGTGCTGCCTCCAGGCACGGGGCATGAGCAGCAAGCTCAGCCCCACACAGACGACCAGTATGCCTTTCCAGAGAGATAAATGCCCAAGGGCTGCGTAAGACGGCTTGACGCGTGTGTCCTGACCCCACATCCATGTACGACGCATGCTCACCTTCCTCAGCATAGGAAACTCTACCCATGATGCCAAGAGAAAAGGGGACCCAGGCGATGACACCCCGGATCCCCTTAGGCTACCGATTCAGCTCGCGACTCACCTACCCGTCTAGCGCACCAAGACTTTGAACTCGACACGCCGGTTCAGAGCCCGCCCTTCCGTGGTACGGTTGTCCGCAATCGGCCGCGATTCGCCATAGCTCAGCGGTGTCATGCGCTTCGGATCGACCTGATGCCGTAGCACCAGATAGCCCATCACGACCTCCGCGCGGCGCTGGCCGAGCCCGAGGTTGTACAGATCGGTGCCAATCGAGTCGGTGTTGCCTTCGATCACCACGCTCAGGCGTGGGTTATCTTTGATTTTCTGGGCCGCTTCGTCCAGCACGCGTCGGCCCAGCGGCGTGAGCCTTGATTTATCGAATTCAAAATGCACCGACTGCAGCACAATGGTTTCAATGACGGCCTGAGGGGGCGGTGGGGGCGGTGGTGGCGGTGGCGGCGGTGGCGGCGGTGGCGGTGGCGGTGGAGCGATTGGCTTCGCGAAGGAGTAGCTCACGCCCGCAATAATCCGATAGTCGAGCTCGCTCACTTTTCCACCGGGAATGGGATCATGTAGATCGACTTGCCAGGCGGCATGGAGGGCAAGACCATTGGGCAAGCCATAAATGGCCCCGGCCAGGGCGTTCAATCGCCAATCCTGGCTCGTGTCCCACGGATGTCGGGCGCTGGTGTCCCCGTCTCCCTTCACAATCAGGTTCAAGGCTGGCGTCGGTTGCACATTGAAGGCAAGCGCGTAGCTGAGCCGTTCCCCGTCGGAAAAGCCGCCCGTTGGGAGATTAAAGTTATTTCTAAACGGCGAGCCAATGACCTCGAAGTTATCCACGTTGGGCCCATCGGTGCGGCTATAGCCGAGTCTCCAGTGAATGCCGATCGGTCCGGCTTGGCCTCCCATGAGAAGATTGATCCCGTAGACGGTATCCTGATCGCGGTAGGGATAACTCAGCCCTCGCTCGGTCCCTTGCGTTTGGATCTCCACAAACGGCTCCAGCGCCAACCCAGCGAAGCCGATCGTGCTCAAGCTGGAAAAGTTCAACTCCGCTGGGCGATACTTCAGGCCGACCCGGATCTTCCCAAATCCCGTCTCATGGTCATCGCCCGAACTCTTGTCACCGCCGATGATCTGATGAATGTCGGCAGCGGTCGTCGCGGTGGGGACGGCGACCCCGACCTCTAAGTTATCGAGGATCCCATATGCTCCGCTGAGGGTCAGGCCATACCGCTGGAGATCAAGTCTTGTGAGATCGTTGCCCTCATTGAAATGGGCCTTAAAGACCTGCTCAAAGGTCCCAAACAATCCAATCGCAAAGTTACCCTGTCGCAACGATTCGGAGATTGGAAGGTCGAAAAAGCCTGTAGTCCCCAGTAGACTGGGTTGCGGACGGCTTATGTATGGTCGTCCATAATACTCTCCCTCGCCCCCCCAAACGAACCCCATAGGCATAAGCACGACTAGCATGCCTAGCAGGAGCAACGTTCTCGCTTTAATCTTATCGCTCAATGTGGTCACCACGCGTGACTCCCAGTAGTATGCAGCAACCGATACCACGCCCAAGCACGACATCAACACGCTATTCCAAAGGTGATTGCATCGCTCCGGTCGAACTGTTTTTGGGGAATCGAGCCCAGCACATTGAGTGAATGTGACGTAGAGGGCCCGCTACCCAGCAGCTTATCGCTGAACCACTGATCGTGAAAACACCCCTCTATTAGTTAGTGCGCCCCAGCCGCTTGTCCAGGCATTTCTGGCACCCTAATCTTCACACCCAGCGTAGGAAAGCCAAAGAGGCTAGTGATGCTAGTAATGATTGTATGTGAGAGACACAAACGCGAGAGCTTCCTCATGTTTGCAGGTGCGTATACTATCCGACAAGGTATGCCTTGTCAATCGAAAACCACCCTTTGAGGGTTTTCATCCTCACCTATGGCTGCAATAGACTCCCGCTTAATGGGCGCCTGCCCCTCTTCACAGGCCGAGGCAAGGCGAGCGAGGCAGGAAGATGTGGGATTGATGCCAAAATCTGAGCCCCCGATCAGACAGCAGATCAAGTGCACACCCTGCCACCGCGGACTGTCTGGTTGCGTGCTTGGCAGGAGTAAGGGCCTAGGCAATCGAACGACGCGGGCTGAAGGCGGCCTCAGCGTCAAGGATTCCGTCAGCCCATAGGGCGTCTCGGCGTCGCTCGTAAATCGATCTGAAAAGGCTGGGGCGAGAACGAACTCCAACCATTCACATAGCCGGTCGTCGGGTCGAAGCGGACATACTGCCCCTTGAGCTCGCCATCAGCGTAATACCAGTAAACCGAGTCCAGGATCTTTTCCATACTATGAGGCAACAGCATCTGCCACCTGCTGCGGCCTGATCGGGCTACTGCGCACTTCTGCTCGTTGCGAAGCCCACTCATCATTCGAGGGCGATGGCATATCACTCCTTACCACGCGCTGATCAAGTTGATTGACACGCATGGCCAAGTCCACTACGGAGGTATCGTTCTTGCGCATATCGGTCCGCAAGAGGGTAACCTCTGACCCGACTTGTCCGACCGCCGACCCCAGGCGCCCAACCTTTGAATCAACTTGTCCGACCGCCGAATGGAGTTGTCCGACATCAGATCGGAGCCGCGCAACCTCCATGTCCATCCGGTTAGTCTCCTGGCGGACCTCCTCCCTTGTCTGTTGAAGCAAGACTTCGATCTCTTGCATTAGTTCTGCCTTGTTCGTCGCGCAACCCACTATGCAGCGCAAACTGATCACCACAGGCATCGCATAGCCGACCAGATGAATCCTGTGGGATGTATGCAGCGTGATCATCATGATGGGGAGACTCCGTCGCTCACGTTCTTGCCCACAGCTCACAGCGCGCAAGCACAACTCCTATGGCCAGCCTAGACCCCCGGCATGCACAGCGGATCGACGCCATAAGCCACGGCCTATCAGCCAGCGTTTCTCATCATCGAATCGCGCCGTGCTCCCAGGTCCCCCTACTAAAGAAATTGAGGACACTCTTCCGCTCCCCGATTGCTTTCCGTGTGGGCGACCGCGTGTGTCCTGTTTGTTCATCGGAGCAGCTCTAGCGGTCTGGAAGACGCGGACAGACTGCTGCTACCTCTTTTATGTGCGGCAACGGTGTGCGGTTTTTAGGGGATCAGCGAACATCCGAGAATTTTCCACTCGCCGTGCACTTGCTTTTTCATGGTATAGAGCGCCACGGCGAAATCGCCGTCAGGACCGACCAACAGGACCGGTTGGGTCGGTTGGCCGTCGATGACATGCAACTTGGTAAACCCTCCCATGCGCCGCGGACGATATACCGGCTCGTAAAAGGTCTTCACGATAGCCATAAAATTCTCCGGGCTGCCATACTTCGCCTGAATCTCTGGACTGGCCAAGGCAAAGGTTGCGGCTGCATCCTCCTGGCGAAAGGCTTCGAGCTGGCGTTCGATGACAGCGCGAATGGCGATGTGGTCATCAGCCGTTAGCTCCCCCTGGTGGGCACAGGCGGTCAAGGATAGGAGCCACGGCATGAGAGCAAAGCAGAGTTGATGCCGTCGATGAATGGGACCCTCCTCCGATGGGCTGTAGGGCCACAAGAGCGGGTTATAAGGATCCACCGCTCAGCTCCCACCGTCAGCCTTGCACACGATGAAATGGAGTTGTCCGCCTCGAGCGATTTGCGTATACTGCTGCACGATGTCACACGTGATTTCTTGCCGCATCGAGATAACCAACAGGCATGTGAAAACGAGGATCCGCGCATGGCAGACAGCCTCAGCTCACGCAAAACAGTGTTCGCGTGCTTTGCTCACCCTGACGATGAAGTGGGCGCTCTGGGGACCCTGGCCAATCACGGCGACCGCGGCGACCGCGTCGTGTTGGCATGGATGACCTGTGGCGAAAATACCTCGATGTCGAAGGCGAAGAGCCCGGCTGAGGTGGCCCGGGAACGGCGTGTCCATGGACAGGAGGTGGGCAAGATCATCGGCTGTGAGGTGGCTTTCTTCGAGTATGGCGACACCCAGGTGCAGCTTACCCGCGACGCGGCAGTGCAGATGGGCCGGTTCATCGCTGAGCTCAAGCCCGATGCGATCATCACCTGGGATAGCTTCAATAGCCACCCCGATCACCGCGAAACTGCTAAAATTATCATGGATGCGGTGCGCTTCGCACGTCTGCCACGCTTGGTGGAGCCCCATACGCCCCACCGCCTGGATCTCCCGATCTATCAGTTTGTGGAGAATCGGAGCCACGACCCCATCGTCTATGTCGATGTCTCCGAGCAGATCGATAAGATTCTCAAAGCCGTGGCGGTCTATTCAGAAGCCTTCGACTGGATGAATGTCGATGAACGCGTGCGGGTACGTCGCGCCTCAATCGGCATGAAATGCGGTGTGCGTTATGCTGAGCAATTCACCGTGCGGCGACGGATGGCCCCGCCCCAGAGCTATCTGGTGTAAATCTCCTTGGTCGCTGCGGGTCGCCATCGGCCCGACGTCGCTGGCGCTCCTGCGTATGAGCGCTGGCGTAGCAGAGGGGTTGAGCGATGGAACATCATGACATTCGCATGCGAGGCTTCGCCACCCGCCATGATGTTGACGAAGCGCTGACCATTCTCGCGCCGCGTATCACCCCGCTGCCGAGCGAGGTCATCCCGCTCGACGAGGGGCTAGATCGCGTCCTTGCCGAGGACATCGTCGCGGGCCTCGATGTGCCACATTTCGACCGTTCTGCCGTAGATGGCTACGGAGTGCGGGCTCGTGATACGTTCGGCGCCTCCGACTACAATCCCATCCCCCTGACCCTCAAGGGCGAGATCCTTCCCGGCCGTGCACTCGACCTCACCCTTGGCGCCAACGAGGCCGTGCGTATCATGACCGGTGCGCCGCTGCCGGCGGGAGCTGATGCGGTGGTCATGGCGGAGTATGCCGAGGAAGACAAGGAGCATGTCAACATTCTGCAGCCCATTTCTCCGTTCAAGAATGTCGGCCGAGTCGGTGAGGATATCCGCCGCGGGGATGTCGTGTTGGCGCGTGGCCGCCGGCTGCGTCCTCAGGATCTGGGCGTCCTGGCCTCGATTCAAGTGGCCCACATCGCCGTCTATCGTCGGCCTACGGTGGCGCTGATCATCACCGGTAACGAGTTGGTCCAGGTCGGCCAACCGCTGACCGGCTGCCAGATCGTTGACAGCAACTCGCTGACGTTGGCCGGTCTGAGTCGACGCCTAGGTGCAGTGCCGGTGTACAAGGGGATCATCGGCGATGACTACCATGTGATCAAAGACACTATTCAGAAAACCACCGAGGACGTGGTGATCATCACCGGCGGCACGTCGGTCGGCGCCGAGGACTTTGCTCCGCTCATCATCCAAGAACTCGGCGAACTCGTGGTTCACGGCGTGGCGATGCGGCCGTCCAGTCCGGTGGGGTTTGGTTTCATCCAGCGGCAGCCGATTTTCCTCATCCCCGGCAACCCGGTCTCAGCTCTAGTGGCCTTCGATGCGTTCGTCGGCCCGACGCTGCAGCGCCTGCAGGGCCTGCAGCCCGCTTATCCCTATGCGAAGGTGCGCGGCATCCTGACCCGCAAAATCGCCTCTGCCATCGGCCGTGTCGATTTCGTCCGCGTGCGCCGCACCGCGGCTGGGGTCGAGCCCTTACGCGTGACTGGCGCCAGCATTCTGTCCTCGACCACGCGCGCCGATGGTTTCGTCATCGTGGACAAAAACTCCGAAGGCCTGGACGAGGGTCAGGAGGTGGAGGTCTACGTCTACTCATGAAACAGGAACAATTTCTCCACGTACTGACGAAGGAAGAAGCCGAGGCCGTCTTCCATCAGCACATCTCCATGGCCCCCTCGGGTGAGGAGTGCGTACCGCTCCCCCACGGTCTCGGGCGTGTGTTATCACGCGACATCGTCGCCACTGTCGACGTGCCGTATTTTAATCGTTCGAACGTGGATGGCTTTGCGGTCGTCGCCGCCGACACCTTTGGGGTGGACGAGGAAAGCCCCGCTGAGCTCAACCTCACCGATGAACATCTGGCTCCCGGTGTGGTGCCGCATAAAGAGGTCCAACCCAGGATGGCCACGACCATCGCCACTGGCGCCATCATTCCAAAAGGGGCCAACGCCGTGGTCATGGTCGAAGACACCGATTACCGTGACGACGTGCTGTATGTCTATCACCCCGTCGTGCCGGGTGAGAATATCAGCTATGCTGGCCAGGACATCATGCAGGGGGAGACCATCCTGCGCGAGGGGCAAGCGTTATCGTCGCGGGAAACGGGGGTATTGGCGGCGCTCGGCTGTGCCGAGGTATGGTGCTACCGCAGGCCACGCGTGGCCATCATCTCCACCGGGGACGAGCTCATCCCTCCCGGCCAGCTGATGGCGGAGGGCAAAGTCTACGATTCGAACGCGCGCATCGTCGCCGATGCCGTGCGGGAGAACGGCGGCGAACCCTATTTCATGGGCATTTGCCCGGACAATGAGCCCGCCTTGGAGGAGATTATACGGCGCGCGCTGGTCCATGACCTGATCATTCTCTCGGGGGGTACCTCCAAAGGGGCTGGGGACCTTTCCTATCGTGTCATCGAGCGTTTGGGGCCGCCCGGTATCCTGGTGCATGGCGTCGCTCTGAGACCCGGCAAGCCGTTGTGCCTCGGGGCTGTGGGGCGTACCCCCCTGGTCATCCTGCCGGGATTTCCCACCTCAGCCACTGTCACCTTCCATGAGTTCGTGCAGCCCCTCGTGCGCGCCATGGCCGGACTGAATCCTGAGGAGCATCATACCATTCCGGCCCGTGCTGCGGTGCGCTTTAACTCTCGTAAAGGACAGCTGGAATACGTGTTGGTCCATGTCGTGCGCGGCCAGGCGGGCTATACCGCCTACCCCATCGGCAAAGGCTCAGGCTCGATGACCACTTTCAGTCAGGCCGATGGCTTTTTAAAAATTCCCACCAACCAAGAGATGCTCGGCAAGGATGAAGCGGTGCAGGTCCACCTCTTAAGTCGCGACCTGCGCTTGGCGGATGCCACCATCATCGGCAGTCATTGCGTGGGCTTGGATTATCTGGTGAACTGCCTGAAACGGGACGGCATTCAGGGCAAGATCATCAATGTCGGCTCGACAGCAGGTTTGCAAGCGGCGCAACGCGGCGAGGCCGATATTGCGGGCATTCACCTGCTCGACGAGCAGACCGACGAATACAACCGGCCGTTTGTCAAATCAGGCGATGGCCTGGCGTTGGTACGAGGCTATGTACGGCGCCAGGGTCTGCTCTATCGACCGGGGGATGACTGGTCGCAACCGCCGACGTTCGAACGTCTCGTCGGCATGGCTGCGACGGAGGGAAAGCTCGTCCTGATCAACCGCAATCGTGGCTCAGGGACGCGCATCCTCTTCGACATGTGTTTGCGGTCGTGTGCTCCGTCGCTGTCCATGTCCTTCGACAAGCTCACAGAAAACTTGCGCGGCTACGATACGGAGGCCAAATCGCACAATGCCGTGGCCGCCTCCATCGCCTTGCGCAAAGCCGATTGGGGGTTGGCCATCGATACTGTCGCGCATGACTATCATCTGGCCTTCAGCTTCATGCAGGATGAACACTATGACTTCGTGATCCCTGCCGACAAGTTATCGCAACCGGCTATCCAGCGTTTTCTCGAACTTCTGCGCCGTGACACGGGGCGTGCCGGACTGACGCATCTCGGATTTCAGGTCCCTCCTGACATGGGAACGATTCTACTCATCGCCTAAGGGGAGAGCCCAGGATGTTCAGCTTCGAAGAAGCCAGACAACGGGTGCTCGAACGCGTGGAGCCGTTGGCCGAGCGCGAACAGTTAGTGGTCAAGGGTGCCTTGGGACGCATTCTCGCCGATGATGTGCGGGCGCCATTCGATATCCCACCGTTGCCGAATTCGGCACGCGATGGTTATGCCCTGCGCGCTGCAGACCTCGTGAGCAGTGGGAGCGCACGCCTGCAGGTGGTGGCTGAAGTGCCCGCGGGACAATACTGTGACGTAGAGATCAAGGCGGCCCAGGCGGCGCGTATTTTTACCGGGGCCCCCATGCCGCCAGGCGCTGATACGGTGGTGATGCAAGAGTACGTGCAGCGTCATGACGATGTCGTCGAGGTGCCGGCCAGTGCCGTCAAAGCCTTCGATAACGTACGGCCACGCGGTGAGGATGTGGAAACCGGTGACGTAGTGCTGGAGCGCGGCACCTTCATTCGCCCGCAGGAGATGGGTATTTTGGCCGCATTAGGCTTGACCCATGTCTGGGTGAACAGACGGCCGCGGGTGGCGGTGATCTCCACCGGCAATGAGGTGGTCGAGGCCGGAGAGACGCGTGGACCGGCGCAGATTTTCGACAGCAATCGCTACTCCCTGATCGGCTTGCTGGAGGTGCTCGGCGCCGAAGCCCTGGACTTTGGCATCATTGGCGACGAGCGCAGCGAGCTGCGCCAGGCCTTCCTGAGTGCCAGCCAACAAGCCCACGCCATCCTGACCTCGGGCGGGGTGTCGGTGGGAGCGTATGACTTGGTGCGCGACATCCTCAACGAGATTGGGGTGATCGATTTCTGGCGCGTCAAGATGCGACCCGGCGGCCCGCAGGCCTATGGTCGCATCGGGCCGGCCTATTTCTTTGGGCTCCCTGGCAATCCGGTGTCGGCCATGGTGGTCTTTCTCGAAATCGTCCAGCCAGCGCTCTGGCGGCTCACGGGGCGCCATGATTGGCAACCGACCCGCTTTCACGCCCGTCTGCGGGAGGCCATCCGCAAGCGCCCGGGCTTAATGGAATTTCAGCGCGGCATCCTGACCTACACCGAACGCGGCTGGGAAGTGATGACCACCGGGCCACAGGGCTCGGGAATCTTGCGCTCGATGGTCAAGGGGAACTGCCTCATCTTCCTGGCAGAAGAGCACGGCGACTATGCGAGCGGCGAAGAGGTGTGGGTCGAACCCTTTCCGATGTGAGGGGTCTTGTGGACGAGAGAAAAATTTTTTCTCAGTAGTATCGATAGATTACATAAGAGAGATTGGCGCTATCTCGGGTTTTTGGCAACATTTTGACAACCCACCGCGAAGCGTCCGTTGCCCCCCGCCAAGCGATCGAGCGCGCTCACTCGCGACATCAGCACGCTCAAGGCCTACCATGAATTGTAGATGACCACCTACGTCTGCGGCGCGCTCGCGCCCATGCGCATGAGCCTTGGCTCGGTGCGAGTGATGAGGTCGGCGGCCACCCTACACCAGCACCTTCCCAGCCAACTCGAGCAATTGTCCGAGCGGCATGACGGTCAGCACCAACGGCGTCAGGGGGAGCAGGGCGGCTAGCACCAGAATAAGCGCGTCCGAGGGATCAAAGGGCACGGGCCTCATCCGGTCCAGCACCTCATAGGCGTTGCCGAGGTCCGCGAGCGATGAGATGTCTGGAGTCCCCAGCACGGGGTGAGTACTCAGGTTCAGCATGTGTTGGCTACTCCTCCGCGAGCGCCTCCACCTGCCCGTCACGGACCGCCTTCACCAGGGCCGCATGGTCTTGCTCCGTCTGGTCCGCATAGGCGAGCGCAAATGTCCGCATCGCCCGATCAACGTTGTCGCCCTTGCCCAAATAGCCGCTGATGGTTGCGGCATCCCCGGATTTGGCATGGGCACGGCCCAAGGTCCGGCCGCAGATCTCAGCGTAGCGCGTGAGCTGCACGGCGGTCATGCCCTCGATGGGATACGACATCTTCATATCCCGCAACTGGCGCACATAAAAGTCATAGCCACCCCGTCCCCGCACCCATCCTAAAAAGATGTCGCTGGAGGACTGCATCAACCGCTGTCCCATGACGACGCGCTCCCCCCGATTGTCATAGGGACTCCGATCGGTGTAGGGCTCGAGGACCGACCGGCAGGCTTCCTTGAATTGGAGGATCAGGGGATGGTCCCCGTCGGAGACCAGCAGCCCGATATAGCAGTGGGTCCCGACGCTCCCAATGCCGACCACTTTCAGGGCGGAGTCTTCCAGGCGGTAGCGATCCAGGAGCACGCGGCGCTCATCGGACAGCGACTGGCGGTACGCCGACAGTCGCTCTTGAACCCGCTCCTGCCAGTCGGTTTCAGCGACATGGAAGAGCATCGGCGGTTGATCGACCAGGCGGAGTCGCCCGCCTACCTCGCTGGCAATTTTGGGGAAGAGCTGTTCGATGACATGCTGGCGGGCCTTTGCGGCGATTTGTTCCCAAACCCTTCGCGCTTTGGCATCAGGCGCCACCGCGATGAGGGCTTCCACGTCCATGCGCTCATACCAGACGTCCAGGGGGCTCATCTGCGAACACTCGTGCAAGTGTTCGCGATAGGCGCGCACACACGCCACGACGGCGGCTTGGGCCTCTTTATCGGACAGCTGGTTATCGCGTGCGGCGATCGCAAAGCTGACCACCAGGCGCTTCAAGTCCCATTCCCATGGCGCCGGGTGAGTCTCGTCGAAGTCATTGACGTCGAAGACCAGATGGCGCTCGGGGGTGGCAAACACGCCGAAATTCAACAGGTGGCAGTCGCCCAGGCCTGCACCCTGATGCCCGTGGTTGGGGTGGTGGCGAGGTCATAGGCCATGAGGGGCGCCGAGCCCCGCAGGAACGTGAACGGACTGCGCAGCCTCCGCCCGAGGAGACGCAGACCAGCGGCACCACACCGGGCTAGCGCTCGATCTTGGTGATCTTCGAACCCTGCAGGCCAAGCCCGGCCATCAACCCTTCCTGGCCGAAGATAAAGGCATAGACATCCTGTGTGACGGTCGTGGTCGTCAGCGTTTTCGCGACCCCGGTATCCACCACGACAATACTCGGGCCGACGCCGATCTCGAAGCCCTCGCTTTTGTCGAGATACCCTAGGGCCTCGTCGGTCATGAAGAACAGCGCGTACTCAAAATCTTGCACACCAGCCTGAAAACCATACGAGACGGCAACGATGCTATAGTAGCCGACCGTGCTGCCGCCCTTCCGCAGAGCCCCCTCGCCGTACTGGCCGCCGAAGATGAACCCACCCTTCAGGACCTTCGGGAAGACAAGGATCCCCCTGGCCTGTGGCGCTAGTGCCTGCGCCTCAGGCACCGTGTCGTAGAGCGCCTGCATGGCGGCGTCAACACCACGGTCGATTTCAGTCGCGGAAGCGGCTGTGGCCGGCAGTGGACGCATCACGGTCATGGCCACCATGGCGAGAAGGAACACGCTGCCTACCATGCGTACGTCTGTAAACATGTTCTGCCTCCTTGGCTTTGTCTGAAGTCATCCCCTGATCACCGCTGTCGCGGGCGTCCCGCAGAACGGCTCTGCGCTCGGTGCTGCAGAGCGACTTTACCTCCACCGTCATCTTGTGCATATTGCCGGTGAAGCGGTTGCCCCCCTCCCTCACCTCAACCCTCCCACCAGATAAAACCGGATAGATCACGAGAAGCGCGGGTAAGTCTCCTGGGGTTTGATCTGCGCTAAAATCTGCCTTCCGTCTCTCAGGGTTGAAGTGGTCTTGATGATCCATTAGTGGCCAGCCTCGGTCCAAGCCCCTGCGCCGCAGCCACCGCTCAACTCACCACTCCGCGACCGGAGATGCTGAGCGACGGGATCCCAGCCAATCCATTGTGTGTCGCGGCTGACCGGGATGTCTTTCAGCAGGGTGAAGACCACATGCACCCGCGCCTCCGCTCTCAGAAGAAGAAGCCGATGTGGGCCTCCAGCTTGAAATCATACAGATCATCATCTTTGACGATGGGAGCGCTGACCTCCAGCGAGGCGACGAGCTCTGGCGTCACCAGCTTGCCCACCATGACGTCCAACGGTAAAAATAGCTTGTTGTGGTCCAGAAAATTGATCCGGATATTCGGACGAGGGGACGTCCACAGTCCAGCCGAAGGCGGAAGCTGCCTGGTCCAGGCTTGGCGTCATTCGCGTAAGACCCCACATGACCCGCGCGCGGCCGTCGGCGTGCCGAAAAAAATTTCAAGGACCTGGTCCCGTCCAATCACCCGGACAAGTTCATGCATGGTGCAGTACATCAGAATCAGCACGACCAGGAGAATTTGGATGGCCCAGAAATGCGGCCACACGATCTCCGCGAGCAACTTCTGGTTGCCGGCCACGAGACTACCGGCCTCTTTCCAGAAGTCGACGAGGTGCTCCAGGTAGTGGACCAGCATGGCCACCAGCACGTAAATCGTCGTTTTCCAGGCGACGTTGTAGATCAGCGG
>Ga0137403_10000056_pt1 | contig 115727 bp, 99 predicted proteins | sample CZOMad2_1_16fung_FD_122057 | JGI IMG/M metagenome (GOLD analysis project Ga0137403, IMG submission 122057) | Vadose zone soil fungal communities from Angelo Coast Range Reserve, California, USA - CZOMad2_1_16fungal (Hybrid Assembly) | ecosystem: Environmental > Terrestrial > Soil > Vadose zone... | reverse complement strand
CTCGATCTTGTCCCGCTGCATCTGCTGCAACTTGCGATCGGAGTCCTGCTCCTGCTGTTTGGAATGCGTTGGCTGCGCAAGGCGATCCTGCGCGCTGCCGGCATTATCGCGCTGCACGATGAGACCAAGGCCTTCGCGGCTGAATCAGCGCAGTTGCGCGAACAGGCTAAGCGGGATGAAGCGCGGCTCGATTGGCTCGCCGGTCTCGCGGCCTTCAAGGCCGTCCTGCTCGAAGGGCTTGAGGTCGTGTTCATCGTGATCGCGGTCAGCGCCGGGCGCGGGGTGCTTGTGCCGGCAAGCGCGGGCGCGCTCGCCGCATGGTTCAACGTAAAAGCACTTCTGAAACATGAGCCGTTCGCCGAAAGCCTGACGCAGATCAGAAAAGATTCTGTATGGCTCGAATCTTTAAAATAAAGGATCTGGAAGAGAGGAAGCGAGCACTAGCAGAGGAATGTGATCTCTACCGCCAGACGTTAAAACTCGAAGTGCAAAACTTAAAATTGCACGCTGCGTGCACGAAACGAAGGTTCACCTCTTTCGCAATCAGCCCACTTTGGGCAATCCTTCCGCCGCTCCTCAGTGGCCGTTTTGTCGATTTCCAGGGTGAGAGGGTCGAGCACCACGCCATAATCCGCCAGCGCCCCCTGGACGGTGACGAAGCCGCGCGCCACATCTTGCTGCACGACCATCGTGTCGCGCCTGAACGGATCGCCCCAGCCGCCACCGCCGCAGGTCATCAGGCGCAGGAGGTCGCCGCGCTTCAACTTGAGGCCGTCGCTCGTCGGTAGGACCTCGCGCTCCTGTGGTGTGCCTGGATTCAGAAGGATTTTCCCGGGGCGCCCGGCGCGTCCTCCGGCCATGCCATACGGCGGGAATTTGCTATTTTCCATACGATTGCCCAGCTCGGCCTCATCGCATAGTACTCGCACATCACGAATCACACCGCAACCGCCGCGATACAGCCCCGGTCCACCCGAATCCGCCCGGATGGCATACTGCTCGATACGCAGGGGAAACTCTTTTTCGACATATTCGACCGGGTAGTTCTCCTGCGCGGTATAGTAGATGACATCGATGCCATCGGCATAGGGTTTGGCCCCCAGTCCGACACCAAGCCCTTCGATACAGAGAATCAATTTGCCGGTCGCCGGCTCATAGGTACGAAAATAGTACAGCACATAGACCGGGGAATTGGCGGGGACCTGACCGTTGTTGGCCTGGGCCAGCGTGCCAAAAATGCCGGAGACGAGGCGATAGTGGGTGTGCATCCGCATGCCACAAGGTGCCGGAAAGCGTGGTTGCAGGACACTCCCCTCGCGGGTGATCCAGGCATCGAGGTTGCGTAACAAGCCGTCGTTGACATCCAGCGTCGGGTCCAGCGATAACAACCAGCGGCCGTATGCCATTTGTACCAGGCCGAGATGGGTCATATAGTTGATCGGTCCCTGACCCTGCTCATCCGTTTCCGTGGCATCCAGCTCGACGTGCGCACCATGCCGACGTAACGTCAAGGCCACGCGATACGGCCGTCCTGACACGCCATCGGTATCAAGATAATCGTAGAAATGATATTCCGCCTCCGGAATCAGTTCGAGAAAGAGCGCGCGGGCTCGGGCGGCGGTCATCTCTAGCACTTCCTCGAAGGCAGCGAGCACTGTCTCCTGGCCATAACGGTCGAAGAGCTCCAGCACCCGACTCTCGGCCAGCCGGCAGGAAGCCATCATGGCTTTGGTGTCGCCCTCCACCATATGCGGCAATCGCGAGTTGCGGAGGAATATACGGTAGGCTTCCTCGTTCAAGCTACCTTCGCGATAGATACGGATAGGGGGAACGAGGGTACCTTCGTGAAAGATCTCCGTAGCCTGTGGCGAGATGCTGCCGGGTTTGACGCCGCCGATGTCCTGGTAATGACCGTAGGTCACCGTAAAGGCCACGGCGCGTCCCGCGTGAAACACCGGCACGGCGAACACCATGTCCTGGTGGTGTTGGACGGCGCCTTTGCTGAGATAGGGATCGTTGTACCAGTAGACGTCGCCCGGTCGCATGTCGGCGATCGGGTAGACCTCCAGGATCGGCGCGATCATGCCAGGGCCACTCTGTGAGAAATGACAGCACACAAGGCGGCCCAGCGTGTCAAAAATGCCGACGAAATAGTCTTTCTTTTCTTTAATGAACGGCGACAGGGCGCAGCGTTCCATGAGCAACTCCATCTCCTTGATCGTCGAGGACAGGCTGCCACGGATGATCTCCAGCACCACCGGATTTACAGCCATCAGAGGATCTCCAGATTGTCCGCGCTTCCCAGCCCCCGATCATGGCCAACCAGTGTGAAGTTGGCGTCAAGAAAGCATCGATCTTTTCTTTCCCTCTCCCTCCAGGGGCTTTGCACAATAAGTCGGTTTTGGACCCTCTTATTGGATCTTCACCTATATAAACTCATCAATTCTATGCTCAATTTTGAGTTTTTGTGCAAAGCCCCCTCCAGGAGAGGGAAAGGGTGAGGGTCGTCAGGTAGAGTTGATCGGTTTGGCTCCCCTCACTCCGGCCCTCTACCGATGGAAGAGAGAGGTAAATGGCCAGGATGCAGAAGGCTCCTTCATAGCAAATGGGGAGGGCGAATGTCAAACGGGGAAGAAGGGTCGCACATCTGCACCGACATTGCAGTTTCCCAGTGCACCGGCTATCATACTGCCGGACTTTGGCCAAGAGAGCCGCGGCGCAGCATATGTCTTAGCATAAATCGTCTTCCAATGGATCGTAACCGACACAAGGTCGAAGGGCCGACATGATTGCTCCACTTATCACCCTTTTGAACGTCACTAAACTCTATTCACAGGGAAACGTCCCGGTCGTGGCGTTGCGCGATGTTTCGGTGACTATCGAGGCCGGCGAATGCGTGGCGATCATGGGTAGTAGTGGTTCCGGGAAGTCGACCTTCTTGAACCTGATCGGCTGCATCGACGTTCCGACCCACGGCAGCGTCAGCATCGACGGACAGCTGACCACAAATCTCGCCGATGCCGAATTGACTGTGCTCCGCCGCGACAAGGTCGGGATGATCTTCCAATTTTTCAATCTTCTCGGCACCCTCACAGCCCGCCAGAATGTGGCGTTGCCGTTGCTCCTGGCCGGATGCCCACCCAAAACAGCTTGGCAACGAGCGGATGAGTTGCTCGCACTGGTCGGTCTCAAGGAGCGCACGCTGCATCGACCCTATCAGCTCTCCGGCGGCGAGATGCAGCGGGTGGCCATCGCTCGGGCATTGGCCAACAACCCTGCCGTGCTCCTGGCCGATGAGCCCACCGGTAATCTGGATTCCCATACTGGCAGCGAAATTCTGTCACTCCTGATGATGTACTGCCGAGGCCAACAGAAGACCATGATTCTGGCGACTCATGATCATGCCGCGGCAGCGCGGGCCGACCGCGTGCTGCAGCTCCGCGATGGCAGCCTGCAACCATGATGTCGTTGTTGCGGCTGGTGACTTTTCAGTATCTCCGCCAACATCCACTACGCACGTGCCTCACCATTCTGGGGGTGGCCTTCGGCATGGCCATCTTTGTCGCCATCCGGGTCACCAATCTCAGCACCGTACACGCGTTTGCTGAAACGGTTGATGCTGTCTCGGGGCGCACCCAGCTCCATGTCGTCGGAGGGGTGACGAACCTCGATCAGTCGCTCTACCCGCGCGTGCGCTCCATGCCCGGACTGGCGGCGGCGGTGCCGGTGGTGACGGGGTATGTGGTGGCTGAGCCCTGGGAGGAGGAGCTATTGCTGGTGCTGGGCATCGACGTGTTACTGGATGCCGACGTGCGCGACTATCGCATCGCCGCCAGCGCAGATGACGGCCGCGAGTCGCTGCGGCGACTGCTAGATCCTGCCACGCTGTTCGTAAGTGAAGCCTTTGCGCGGCGGCACGGCTTGGAATTCGGGTCGCCGGTGACGCTGCTGACGCCGCGCGGCCGTTATGAGTATGTCATTCGTGGGCTCCTCGCCGCCCAAGGACCAGCGATGGCGCTCGGTGGCAATTTTATCGTGATGGACCTGACCGCGGCTCAGTTCGCCTTTCACAAGGTCGGCAGACTCGACCGCATCGACCTTGCTCTGCAACCGGGGGTCGCGGTGGACGCCATGCAGGAAGCCTTGCAAGCCCGACTTGGCCCTGGGGTGAAGGTCGAACGTCCCACCTTCCGCAACGCCGCTGTGGAGAAAATGCTGCGGTCTTTCCAGGTGAACTTAACGGCGTTGAGTATGATTGCGCTCTTCGTCGGCATGTTCCTGATCTATAACACGCTATCCTCCGCCGTGGTGGAGCGGCGCAAGGATATCGCCATTATGCGGGCGGTGGGAGCCAGTCGTGGGGCGATTGCCAGTGTCTTTCTGGTCGAGGGCCTGGTGCTCGGGGCCGTAGGCACTGTGGTAGGAATTCCACTCGGCGTGTTACTGTCGCGTCTGACGCTGCACATCGTCAGTCAGACCCTGGTCTCACTTTTTCTTGTCGTCGCCATCCAGCGCCTGATGATCTCGCCGGGTATCGTCATCAGCGCCCTCGGCATTGGGCTGGGGGCCTCGCTAGTGTCGGTGGCAATTCCTATTCGCGACGCCATCCGCGTGCAACCGGTCGACGGGATGGCGCTTGCACAGTATCAACGACAGCCTCGCCGGAGTCTGCTACGCCTCTTCGCTCCATGGATCGCCTGGCTCATCGTCGGGTATGGCCTAACCTGGCTGAAACCGATGGGGGACCTGCCTCTGTTCGGCTACCTCGCAGCCTTTGCGTTGCTGTGCGGGTTTTCGCTTCTCATGCCGGCGGCCATTCTCGGATTGACGCAGATCCTGCGGCCGGTGCTCTTCGCGCTGTTTCGCGCCGAGGGGGAGGTGGCGGCAGAGAATCTCCAAAGTGCCTTGAGCCGCAGTGCGGTGGCGGCTGCGTCGCTGATGACGGGAGTGGCCATGGTGGTGAGCGTGGCCATTATGATCTCGAGCTTCAAACACACGGTGTACACGTGGGTGGATCAAACGGTGCAGGCTGACCTCATCGTCAGCGCTGCCGATCCGTCGTCCGGCGTGTCGACGGTGCCGCTCCCGGCATCCCTGGGGCGCGAGTTGCGCACCATCGAAGGTGTGCTGGAGGTTGATGCCCTGCGCTCGCGGTCAATCCCCTATCAGGACCGGCAGGTGGTCCTGAATATCGCCGATCTCGACGTCTTCGCCCGCCACACTGAGTATCCCTTTCTGGAGGGGGAGCACCACGCCATCTTTGCCGAGGTGACCAGCCAGGATAGCGTCATTGTGTCAGAGAACTTTCGTTACCGCTTTGCTGTGGAGCGCGGCGATCGTGTCACCCTGCCGACGCCCGAGGGGCCACGATCCTTCCGGGTCGCCGGAGTGAGCATCGACTACTCATCGGATCAGGGCACCATCGTCATGCATTGGGGGACGTTTCGGAAATACTGGACCGAGGACGTGGTGGACACCATCGGGGTGTTTGTGAGGCCAGGAGCCAATCTTGAAGCGGTGGCAGCCGAGATTAAACAACGCTTTGGGCGGTCACATCGTTTGTTTATCTTCTCCAATCAAGCTTTCAAGAAAGAGATTTACCAGCTGATCGATCAAAGTTTTGTGATTACCTATGCGCTCGAGATCATCGCCATTGCGGTGGGCATCATGGGTATCGCGACCGCGCTCTACACCTCGGTCCTCGAACGACAACGGGAAACCTCGGTGTTGCGGGCGTTGGGGGCATTTCGACAGCAAATTCGGAAGATCATTATGCTAGAATCCGGCCTCCTGGGGTTGCTCGGTGTGGGGGTCGGAACCGTCTGTGGCGCGTGCTTGTCGGTCATTTTGGTGTATGTCATCAATCGTCAATCATTTGGCTGGACCCTGCGGCTGACGTTCCCTACTTGGACGGTGGTCGTCGACCTCGGTCTCATCTTCCTGACGGCGCTGGCGGCGGGCATCTGGCCGGCCCGTCAGGCCTCGAAGGTTCGCCTGACCGAGACCTTACGCATGGAGTGAATGGAGTGAGTGGCATGCGACGGGTGTTATTCATCGCTGTTCCAGCCTTGGTGGTGTTGGTTGTGCTCGTCGGGGTCTCGGCGATTGCCACGTTGCGCGGCTACGAGGTGGCGCTGCCTGGACGTGTCTTCAGTTTTCCGCGTGATCATGCGGCGCATCCGGCCTTTCAGACCGAGTGGTGGTACTATACTGGTCATCTACGCACCGCCGATGGCGAGGAGTATGGCTATCAGTTGACGTTCTTTCAGCGCCGTGTCGACGAGAGCAATCTGTTTTCGGGTCCCTCCCAATGGTCGCCGCAACATCTCTACATGGCCCATTTCGCTATCTCCGATAAGTCGCGCAAACGCCTGATTTTCGCCGAAAAGATCAATCGACCGAATCTCGGCCTCGCCGGCGCAGACGAGGAGCGCTTGCACGTCTGGAATGATGACTGGCGTGCCGAGGCGCTCGGTCCCTATCAGCATCTGCAAGCGGCGATGGACGAATTCGCGATCAGTCTCATCCAATTACCCGAGAAAGGGCCGGTCATCCACGGCATCGATGGCGTGAGCCAGAAGGGAGGGTCGAAGGGGAACGCCTCACATTACTATTCCTTCACCCGCCTCAAGACCGACGGCGTGCTGCGCGTGCGTGGGGTTGCCAAGGAGGTGACGGGGCTGAGCTGGATGGATCATGAGTTCGGTAGCTCCCAGCTAGAGTCGACGCAAGTGGGCTGGGACTGGTTCAGCGTGCAGCTCGATAATCGCACCGAACTGATGGTCTACCTCCTCCGTCATGAAGATGGCCGGATCGATCCCCATTCCAGTGGTACATTGGTGCATTCAGATGGGCAGGCAGAGCATTTGCGCAAGGAGATGATCGAGGTGGTCACCCTCAGCCAATGGGTCAGTCCCCGCAGCGGCGCCACCTATCCGCAGGGATGGGAGTTGCGGATCCCGCAAGCAGGGCTCAGCCTGCGCATTACGCCAGCCTTCCCGGACCAGGAGCTCGACACTAAGAGCAGTACGCGGGTGGTATACTGGGAGGGTAATGTACGGGTGGAGGGAAGCCACGCTGGCCAGCGCGTCGGTGGCGCGGGATATGTTGAGCTCGTCGGGTACAAAACGAAAGTCGATCTGTGACGGAGCCGATTGTATGGTCCACGCCTGTTGTAGAGGGAACCTACAGTTCCCGTGCTGGTCAGTCGGGCGGCGGACGCTGCCGAAGATTGATCATCCCTCTACTGCAATGGAGATCGAGCGGTGGTAGGGCATGATTGTGCTTGACAGCCGTGCACCTTAGTGTATATTACACACCAAGCAGGAGTGCATAGTCCAATGGTCACTGAGTCGTACCCAGGTAGCCTATGCTGATCACCCCTAAAGTCGCCGTCGATGTCATCATCTTTACGGTTCGGGATGAATCGTTACAGGTATTGTTTGTCGAGCTGAAGCCGCCGTTGCATTCGAGAATGTGGGCGTTTCCCGGTGGGCTAGTCCCCAGCGGCGAGTCTACCGAGGCGGCGGCGACGCGGTGCCTGTTCGAGACGACCGGCGTCAAAGATGTGTATTTAGAACAATTGTATACGTTCAGCAATCCCAGTCGCGATCCCCACGGTCACGTCGTCTCGGTGGCCTATGTCGCATTGGTCAACCGCACACGCATTGACCTCCGGGTGCCAGGAAAATGTGCAAATATCGGTTGGTTTTCGGTCGCATCGCCACCACCGCTGGCGTATGACCATACGGAAATGTTGGAGTACGCCCTCCAGCGACTGCGTTGGAAGCTGGAATATACCAATATCGTGTATAGCCTTATGCCGCGCGATTTCACCCTGACCGAGTTACAGCGGGTGTACGAGATCATCCTGGGGCGCCCGCTCGACAAGCGCAACTTCCGAAAAAAAATGCTGAGCCTCGGCATGCTACAGGTGACGCCCCGGGTCGTCAAGGTGGGAGCCCATCGCCCCGCGCGTCTGTACCGTTTTCGGCGCCGAATGCCGATGATCATCGAAGTCATTTAGGACGCACGGAAGATTTTTTTTCGCTAGACTTCGTGTAAAATACACACGAATTCGGGAGGAAGATGATGGATAAGCTGCAGACTATCGAACAATTCATCGATGACCGCAACGCCCGTGGGCTGTGCTATGAGAGCTACCGGGGCTTCCTGCAGCGTGTCAATGCGGAGAAGTACGACGACGAACGCTGCCGCCGCTCTTTCGAGCTTTGCGAACACATCTTGAAACTCAAGCATGAGAAGGGTGTCTGGATCGACATGCATAATTACGTCGATCAAGATATCATCGGCGTCGCGGATGGCCTTGGCGATTCCTACAAGCTGGCGGTGCTGGCGCAGCAGATCCCGCGCGACACGGTGACGACGGTGGTGGGCGCCAAAGTGCGCTTCATGAATGAGACCACCAAAATCCTCAATCCAACGTTGCGGGTCATCCAGGCCAATCGCTTTGCCGGTTGCTCTCTGGCCGACTCGATCGATGCAGAAGCGCTACAAGAGGCGCGTGACAAGCTGCAGGCGCAATATCCCGACTTGTACGTGATGGCATACGTGAATACCACCGCCGAGGTCAAGGCCTTGTCGGATGTCTGCTGCACCTCACGCAACGCAGTCACCATCGCCAAGAAATTGCCTAACCGCACCATCATGTTCGTCCCCGATGAGAACTTGGGCCGTGAGGTGGCCCGGCAGCTTGGCGAAGTGCCCCTGGAATACTCCCATCTGCAGACCGCTCTGCCCCACAAGCGCATCGTCGACCAGCGCGGCGATGCCAACTTCCTCCTTTGGCAAGGACACTGCTACGTGCATCAGGATATCAACCCCGACCTCGTACACCAGCTCAGGGAGGCATATCCCGGCATCGCCGTACTGGCCCATCCCGAGTGCACACAGGACGTCCTGCGGCTGATCGATACCGACAAGATCCTCAGCACTGAGGGCATGATCCAGTATGTGCGCAAGGCTCCTGACGACAAGTTTGCCTTGCTGACCTCCTGCGGACTGCCGGAGCTGATCCGCGCCGAATTGCCGCCGGGCAAGGAGATCCTGTTCGATTTCGGCGCCTGCCGGCACTGCCAGTTCATGGCACGGATCAAGCTGGAAGATATCCTGCGCGTGCTCGATGATGAGCGTGAAGCGGCGCGTAACGAGATCCACCTGAGCCCGGAAGTACTCGAAAAGGCGCGATTGCCGCTGGAACGGATGATCGAGTTATCCTAACATGGACCCGACGAGCCCGTCGCCGTACTGACAACCATTGGCGCCACGGGCTCGCTGTGCCTGACCCATATCCCAGAATGCCCCCGCGCTGCTTTTATCAACCCTCCATCGCCTGCACCTTTCTACCGGTTGGGCAATCTGGATCGTCCCCGAGGTAGGACATCAAGCTCCTTCGATCACGAGCAGATTGGTTTGCGCCGTACGTTGGCGAAGCGCCTTCGCCTCGCGATACTCCTCTGAAGCCCACCACTGTTTCGCGCGCTCGGCGCTCTCAAATTCGATGATGACCAGACGCTTGGGCTCCCAATTGCCCTCCAGTTTTTCCATCGAGCCACCGCGTACGACAAATTTGCCACCGTATTGAGCAACCGTGGCTGGGACCATTTGGCGATAGTCTTCGAACCCCTGTGGATCGGTGACCGTGACCTCCGCGATAACGTATGCTGCCATGTACGCTTTCCTCCATTGAGATCGGTCGTGCTGTCTCTCCACGGCTCACAGAACCCGCTCGGCAGGCTCTTGTAACAAACCAGCTGCGGCAAGTCAACCGAGAGACGTTGTCGCACGGGTCGTGGTGGCTTATAATCACAGCGATCGCGTCTGACCGTCATCCCTTTCGTCCCTTGCTGGCGAGGTTTCCCTGCGGGGCGGATTGCGGGGAACGCACGGTCTCTATCAGGTGGCTTTGAGGAGGGAGAACGCGATGATCCCGTCAATAATGTGTCGTATTTGCTTGGCAACTCTTGTGGCGTGGTGGAGTCTTATGGTCCTCCACGAGCCCTGGAGTGCGGGACAGGCCCAGGAGGTGAGCAAGCCTGTCGCAGCGAACGCCAACGCAGAGAGCCAGACGGGAGAGATCGATGAAGAGCAGAAGCTGGTGGCGGAGTTGGCTGCCTTACGGGAGAAGCTCAAGGCGTCCGGTGAGGCGCTAGAAGCCAAGCAAAAAACCCTCGCTCCCCGTATAGGTGAAGCGCAGAGCCGTGTGCAGCAAGTCAGCGCCGCCCTGCAGAAGGCCGTTGGACCCGACGCCTCGGCAGCCTTGGAAGGAGAGCTGCGCCTCGCCCAGGAAGCGCTCTCACTGCTAGAGCATGAGCTCGCTCTGGGGGAGGAAGAAGTTACGGTGGCCGAGGGTATGGTCATGGTGACTGAGAAGCGCGCGATTCAGCATCGCGCCATAGGACAAAAGCGTGACGAGGGCAATGACAACGCCTTGACGGCTCAGGATGCCAGGGTGGCGACTGCGGAGGCTAAAATTGCAGCGGAGAAAGCCGCTCTTGCTCAGAGTAGGGTTGAAACGCTCCAGGATGAGCTCCGTAACCTCGAGAAAGAACTGGCCGAGCACCATGCGCTTGTTCCCACCATCGACCAGGAGATCGTCAGCATTACCGAGAAGCTCTCGATGCACTCGGGAGGTGAAGAGAAGGACGTCTTGGAGCGCCAGCTACGTCGGGCCAAGCAGCGCGCCGAGATGCTCCAGAAGCGTATTGAGCTCACCCAACGGCAGCTGGACCTGACCCACAGCAAGGATGAGTTGGCCCAACGCGAACAGCAGTTGCTTTCTGCCGAGATGGAGATGCTCGCTGCTCGCGCCCAGACCATTCGCGACAGCGTTGGCCTGAGTCTCGACGACGTGAAGGCCGAGCAAGAGCAGGCGGTAGCCGCCCAGAAGACTGCCGAAACCGAAAAACAGAAGGCCCAACAGCAGCAGGCCGCAGCTCAGCAGGAACGCGCCAAAGCGCAAGAGGCTCTCGAACAGGCAAGAATTGCCCGAGAACAGGCGAAAACGCCTGAGCAGATACGATTGGCGGAGCTCACGCAGTTCGTCGCGGAGAAAAAGTCTGAATTGGCGCAGAAGAAAGGCGAGCTCGCCAAAGAGAAGATCGATGTCGCCGAAAAGGCGGCAGAGATGGCCCAAAAGCGGTTGGAGGTCACGTCATACAGGCTAGAGTCAGAGCGCAAGGGGCGCACGGCCACGGAAATCCTCAATGCTTATGAGTGGGCCAAGGCGGAGGCGGCGAAGGCGGCACAAGACGCACGCTCGGCGCGGGCGGCTGCGGAGTTGGCCAAGCAGGAGCTGGAGTCGCTGCGCCGGGAGGCAGAGCTGGCGCAACTCAAGGCCCAAGTCGAGCACACCCAACTTGATCAGGCAAGCGCCGCTCCGATTGCGCGGAACACTATACGTGCCTTGGAAGAAAGCGCACGAGTAGCCCAAGAGCGCACCCAGGTGGCCGAGGAGCGGGCGACGGTGGTCCAGGATCGTGCTCGCGTCGCCGGCGATAAGGCAAATCTCCTGCATGAGCTTGAAGCTCAGCTAGCGGTGCAACGTTCGAAATATCAACTCTGGAAACGCGATCCGTCGCAGATCACCTGGAAAGTCTTGGAAGAGGTCTCGACCGATCTGGTGTTGCTCCGCAGTGCACTGATTATCGATGTTTCGACCCTGCCGGAACAACTTATCCACTTGGGAACCTATCTTGCCGACCCGATGCAATTCTGGAGGATTGCGGGTCAATGTGTGCTGGTGATGCTTCTCCTGTTACTGGCCGTGTTCTCCGGTCTATCTTTGCGGCGAAAATTGCAACCACTCATCGCCCGGCAAAAGGACTACTTCCTGCCATCGACCGGTGCAAAATTACTGCGGGCCGGCACCCGCCTCGTGGCCGTTGTGGCGCTGCCACTGATGTTGTTCGTGGCGGGGTTGTTGATGGTGTGGCTCGCCGCCGGTGGCAGGAGGGTGTTCGAGGTCTTCGCCATCACGATGGGTGGTCTCACTGCCTACAGTTTTCTCAAGGGCATAGCACAGGAGCTGTTCATGCCCTGGGACCCGCAGCAGCGGCTCATCGCCTGCCGTAACGGCGTGGCATCGTACCTCTACCGTCATATACACCGAATCAGCGCCTATGTGTGCGTGTTCTTAACCGTCATCGTCATCCTCCGGACTGTTGACTATCATCAGGGCCTGATTGCTCTGCTGTCCATGCTCTTCTATCTCGGGCTCCTCGTTCTCTTGGTCCTCCTCACGTCCAACAAGGACGCCATCCTTGATCTCCTGCCGAACGCCCAGAATCGTCTCGAGAAGATTATTTACGTGGCGGCCACGCAGATCTATCCCCTTCTGGTCTTGCTGATCATCTGCATCATTGCCTTGCAAAGCCTGGGCTATGTCAACCTGGCCCGCTTTCTTTTGACGTCTGCGCTACTGACGGGGGTGATTCTGGCCGTCGCCCATCTCGCCGGCAAGGGCATGGATAAGCTTTTACACTGGTGGTTAGTCCGCGAAGGCCGTGCGGAAGGGGATTTTCTCTTCGGCCGTGAGGCGACGGAGACGTTGTACACGGTCGTCAGTCATGCGGCGGGTTATTTCGCTTATCTCATTGCGGTCGTGATGATCGCCGGCACCTGGGGAGTGGACCTGAGCGGGGTCTATGGCACGCTGACTTCACCCACAGCACAGGGGTATTATCGACGACTGTCAGCGGCCATCCTGGTCATCATCGTCAGCATCGTCATCCTGCGCACAGCTTATTATGTGATCGACAAGGTGTTCAACATCCCTCCCGAGGAGGCGCGGGCCTGGCGCAAGAAAATCGCTCTCGGCGACAAGGGTAAGACCATCGCGCCCTTGCTGAAAAACTTGCTGAAGTACTGCATTATTTTCGTCGCGGGGGTGGTGGTGCTCCGTGTCCTGGGAGTTGACCCGACGCCGATCATCGCTGGCGCGGGCGTCGTGGGTCTGGCCGTAGGCTTTGGAGCGCAGACACTGGTGAAGGATGTGATTTCCGGGTTCTTCCTGCTCTTCGAAGGGCTGATCGCCGTCGGGGATGTGATCAGCTTCGGCAATTCTGCGGGCGTGGTGGAAGAGGTAGGGTTGCGTGTCACAAAATATCGTACCTTTACCGGAGAGTTGTGGGTGATTCCCAACGGCGAGATTCGGGCCTTTGGCAACTCCAACCGACAATGGATGCGCGCCGTGGTGGTAGTGGGGGTGGCTTATGAGCAGGATATCAGCAACGCCATGCGCGTCCTCGATGAGGTCGGCAAAGCTTGGGCCGAAGAGCACCGGGGTATCGTGCTGGAACCACCGCAGGTGCAGGGTATCCTGTCGTTCGACGAGTCTTCGATCGCGTTGCGGCTGGCAATTAAGGTCAAACCCTCACAGCAAGTCGCGGCTGAGTTGGAATTGCGGCGGCGCATCAAAGAAGCTTTTGATCGTGAGGGTGTGGAAATCCCCATCCCCCAGAGCGTGTTCTACACAAAGCCGGAGCCGAATAATGCGAAGGGGCAGGGACAGAACCTACAACTGGTGTCGAAGCGGGTTCAGAGGTTAGAGGAAGCCCAGGAAGGACCAGAAAGTTGACTTTGCCTCGGGACAAACACTTTGGAAGAATAGTTAGCATGAATGACCGTGATGGTGAAAAGTGCGGACAGGGCTAGATCGCCCTCCCCCAGGATCATCGCGCTTCCAGCAGCACCCGCATGGCCTCCGTCTTGGGCAGCCAGAACGTCATGTCCATCGACTGGTACAGCTCGATAGCTGTAGCTAGCTCATTGTGGGCTTGTTCTGCCTGCCCGACTTTGGCATATAAGATCCCCAGGCCCCGGCGACAGTGAGCCTGAAGCGGGCGCATACCCAGCTCCTTGGCCAGAGCAAGCGCCTGGCCGTAGTGGGCTTCGGCCTGCTCGTCCTCAGCCGACGTGTGCGTTGCCGCGATCTCGCCCAGAAGCCGCAGAGCGTAGGCTGCGTGGCCCCTTTCCTGATGGAGCCGGGAGAACTCCAGGGCCCGCTGCGCCTGGGTATATGCCTCGTCCAGCCGGCTAGCAAGCAGATACGCCTCACCCAGCCAGACCATTCTGAGTGCATGGTACATCATAAAACGCATCTCGATGGCCTGCTCGATCGCCCGCTCCAGCAGCGGCAGGGCGTCAGCGCTCCGTCCGGCGAGCACATAGACCGCCCCCAAGGGCGCGGCCACCCAGGGGACTGCGAGCTGGATGTGCGCCTCCTGTGCAAGATCGAGGGCGCGTTCGAGCGCGTGGATGGCCTGGGGGAGGTTTCCCTGGCGCAATGCCAGAAAGCCCACGGCCCAATACGCTATAACACGACTGTAAGGGTGATCTGCGGCCTCGGCGAGCTTTATCCCTTCCTCAGCCAGCGCCTTCCCCTCGGCGAAGGCGCCGCATTCGACAAGGGAGGCGACGAGGTGACCACGCGAGGTAGCCGAGGCGAGACCAGGGAGACCGAGGTGTTCCTGCAGCAGCGCGCCGTGGAGATACGCCACGTTCTCTTGATAGAAATCAGCCGAACGACGATAGTCTCCCAGGCTGCGGTAAAGGCTCCCTAGCCAGGCACGGGCCGTGACCATGATGCCGACCTCCCCCAAGTCCGCGGCAATTGCCAGGGCATGCTGGCCGTATGCGATGGCATGGTCCGGTTCGCATGCCGCCACAAAATGGGCGAGCAGATAGACCGCGACCCACCCCAGCCGGTGTGGATCGCCTAGGGCCTCGGCAAGCGCTTGGGCGGCCTGTAAGTTGACGAAGACCCGCCCGAGCTCGCCCAGGAGATAGAGCGCACTGTGCAGCGCGAGGCGGAGATCGATGGCCTGCGCGAGGATGGCGTGACTCTCCGGGAGATGCTGTACCGCCCCCAGCGCCTGCTCGAAGGCGGCTACTGCCTCCCGATAGGCCGAGCGCGCCACTGCCTGCTCCCCGGCCTGGCGAAAGTAGGCCAGGGCCTTATCCCACAGTTCCCCTCGCAGCGCATGGTGCGCCAGCAATTCCGGCGCGGTCGCCACCGTCTCGGGAAACTGCCCTTCCAGTACCTGGACGAGGCGCTGGTGGGCGTGCCAGCGCACGCGCTTGAGCAATGATTCATAGGCGGCCTCCTGGACCAGAGCATGCTTAAACGTGTAGACAGCCTGTGGAGGCTGCCCACGCTGATACAACAACTCCGCCGCGACTAACACGGCCAAGTCACGCTGCAATGGCTCGTCCTCCAGGGGCACCACGGCCCGCAGCAGGGTATAGGGAAACTGTCGTCCGAGCGTGGCCCCAAGTTGCGCCACAGCTTTCGCGCTCCCCAGTCGATCGAGCCGGGCCAGCAACGCCTCGTAGAGTGTGGTGGGAATCGTCACTGCCGGCACCGAGCCATGCCCCCCTTCCGGCGCTTGGATTTCTGTGAGGCACCCCGCCTCCACCACCGCTTTGGTCACCTCTTCCACAAACAGAGGGATACCATCGGTCTTGGCCACAATCTGCTCCAGCACCGTGGCAGGTAGGCGTTTCGCTCCAAGCATCCCCTCCACCATCGCCTTGGCTTGGGATGGAGTTAAGCAATTGAGAGCTAAGGGGGTAAGGTGCATACGGAAGCCCCAGGGGGGCTGAAATGTGGGGCGGTACGTGAGCATCGTATAGATACGCGCGGTCGGGACTTAGTCGATCAGCCGCACCAGCAGTTCGAGCGTCGACGGATCCACCCAGTGCAGGTCTTCGACAATCAGCAGTACTGGTTGCTGTTCGGCCAACCCCTCCACTAGGGCCAGGAGCATATCCAGGGTGCGCTGCCGCTGCTGCTCAGGCAGCAGTGCCCGCAGGGGATAGCGCTCGGGGGGGAGTGGCAGTGCCACGAGCTCGGCTACGAGGGGCACCGCCTCGTCCGGCGTCAGCCACGCCTGCGCCAGGAGGGCCTCCAGCTTCGCGAGGGCCGCGCCAGGCATCTCGCCCGGGCGCCACTGGAGCCAGCGCTGAAAGAGTTCGATGATGGGATACCAGACCGTATGCTGGTAGTAGGGTGACCCTCGGCACTCCAAGCATATATGCGCCTCGCCGGCGACGTGGGCTTTCAGCACCTGGACCAGGCGCGATTTTCCAATGCCAGCCTCCCCCGCTAGCACGACCACCTGGCCCATGCCCTCCTTGACCCGTGCCCAGCGCTCGACCAGGAGCCCCACTTCTGGTGCGCGGCCCACCAGTGGAGTCAGGCCACGGGTGGCGGCAACTTCCAGCCGACTCTGCACCTCGCTAGCCTGCAGCACTCGATAGACCCGCATGGGCTGTACCAGGCCGGGGAGCGCTTGCTCCCCAAGCGCTTCGCACGTGAAATAGCCCTCGATGAGCTGGTACGTCACGGCGGAGATCACCAGAGTATTGGGAACCGCTAAGTGGTGGAGCCGCGCTGCGATATTGAGTGTCTCCCCGAGCGCCAACGGCTCCTGGCGTACCCCTTCACCGACGTCGCCCAGCACAACCACGCCTGTATGGATCCCCACCTGCACGGCGATCCGCTCCTCGGGGGTCAGAGCCAGTCGCGTGTTGCGTGGGTTGATGGCGTCTAGAATACCGAGCCCCGTCCAGACGGCCCGCTGGGCGTCATCTTCATGCGCTAGGGGATAGCCAAAATACACCAGCAGGCCATCGCTGAGGTATTGCGCAACGTAGCCGTCAAACTGGCGAATCACCTCCGCACAGGTATGGTGGTAGGCGCGGACGATCTCGCGGAAGTCCTCCGGGTCTCGGTTCCCCGCTAGCGGGGTGGAGTCCAGCAGGTAACAGAACAACACGGTCAGGTAGCGGCGTTCGGCTTCCAGTGGTGGACCGGCCTCTGGGAAGGATGCCAAGCCCACACGGGGAAGCGTTTCCAGCGTGCTCGGCGACTCACCTGTTGGTATCTGGAGGGTGACAGGTAGCGCCAGCTCGACAGGTTCAGGAACCACAGCGCTGTGTTCTGTCACCGGGGCCAGAAAGCGGTAGCCACGGCGGGACATCGTGGCAATGTATCGGGGCTGGTGCGCCGTATCGCCGAGTACTTTTCGGAGGGCACCGATGGCAACGCGCACCACCGCGTCACTCACGGCGGTCTTGGGCCACACCGCCTCCAGCAGTTCCTCTTTGGTGACCAGGCGGTCGGGGTGCGTCACCAAGTAAAACAGCACCGCGAAGATTTTGGGGGGCAGGACACTAGCCTGCGCCTCGCACCATAAACAGGCATGGTCTGGGTCCAGGCGAAAGGGACCGAATCTCCACTGGGAGGAGGGCATGGCCATTGCTCCTCGTGTACGAGTATTACTGACCACTGGAGGATAGGTGCCCCAATTTTACAACATTTTTACGGTCTCTTTACTGTTCTTTTATGACTACGGTCACGGCGCCTGTTATATTTCGCATAGCATGCTGACGCGGGGGTGGATGGAGTATATGATTCCATGACCGGAGGATGGCACAGGCCACCATAGGCTAGGAGATGCATCCTGGGGGCACTACCTCAGGGAACCCAGCGTCTCGCGACAGACGATCTACAGTACGGTTGGGTGCGCCTTCAGGCACCACAACAATCATAAGGAGTGGAATATGACCGAGCTTGGTGTATTCCTCCCGATCTGCAATAACGGCTATATTGTCTCCACCGCGGCGCCACAGTATCCGCCGTCATATGCGATGATCAGGGCGATGACACAGCTCGCCGAGGACCTCGGCTTCAGCTTTGTGCTTTCACCAGTCAAATATCGCGGCTTCGGCGGACTGACGGAGCAGTGGGACTACGTGCTGGAATCGTTCGAGGTCATGACGGCGCTGGCCGAGGCCACTGACCGCATCCAGCTCTACGGCTCGGTGGCACTGCCGACCGTCCACCCGGCCATCACCGCGCGCCGGGCCACGACGATCGACCACATCTCCCAGGGCCGCTTCGGAATCAACCTCGTCTCCGGATGGCAGAAGGCGGAGTACGAGCAGATGGGGCTCTGGCCTGGCGATGTGCACTACCAGCGCCGCTATCAGTATGCCCTGGAATATGTCGACATCCTCAAGCGCCTCTGGACGGAGCGCGACGTGGACTATGCGGGGGAGTTTTTCCACCTGCATGACTGCCGCATCCTGCCGCATCCGGAGCACCCGCTCCCGTTGATGTGCGCCGGGCAATCGGACGCGGGCATGCGGTTCACCGCGCAGCACACCGACTTCGCTTTTGTCTTTGGCGACATCAGCGGTGATGCGGTGTTTGCAGCCAACCGCAAGTTGCAGCAGTATGCAGCAGAAGTGGGCCGCAACGTTGGCGCCTACGTGCTCTATACGCTCGTCCTCGCGGAGACCGAGGTGGAGGCGCAAGCCAAGTCGGACCATTGGATGACGCATGCGGATCGTGAGGCGCTCGCCGCAATGATGGGCCAGGCAGCACTTGATGCCGCTGGGGGGACGGCCGCCGCGCTGCAGGGCGTTGCCTATTTCGGAATTACGCCGATCATCGCCTCGTACGAGCAGTGCGCCGTGATTCTCGATCGTATCGGCGCGGTGTCCGGGACCAAGGGGATCATGCTCATCTTCCCCGAGTGCCTTGAGGGGCTCCAGGAGTTCGGCGAGCGGGTATTACCGCTCATGCGCACGGCCAAGCTGGCCCCTCCGCGGCGACCGCGCGTGCTGGTCTGAGCGCGTCCGCCGTGAGCTATGTGTACCCCGGGCAAAGTTCGCCGGCCACTATGATCTCAGAGATGGCTATCGAACCTTTCGTCCAAAAGTACGGCATCTTCGTGCAGCGGCGCACCGCTTGCCCGGGGCGCGAAGCAACATGAGAGGGTGAGCCCGGACGAGGGCGAGGAGAGGTAATGGAACGCATAGGTCTCGGACTCTTCAGCTATCTGATTGGCCATACGCCTTACAAAGAACTGGTCGCATTAAGTCGGCTGGCAGAGGAGAAGGGTTTTGAAGCCGTGGTCTTTCCCGAGTTGGTCAATGATGCCCTTGCGTGTGCTGAGGCCGTGGCTCTGGGAACACACCGCATTAAGGTCGGCACCTGCATCGCCAATATCTGGTTACAACACCCCGTCTTAACCGCGGCCACGGCCGTGACCATTGATGAACTGTCCGACGGGCGCATGATCCTCGGTCTTGGGATAAGCCATCGGCCACTGATGGAAACCCTGGGAGTGACGATGGAGGCGCCACGGCAGTATCTGCGAGAGTATGTGGGCAGAGTCCGTCAAGCTTGGAGCGGACATCTGCCAGGCCTGCCCACGCAGCCCCGGCCCGCCAAACATCCGATTCCCATCTATCTGGCTGCCGTGTCACTTCAGACCGCCGAACTAGGAGGCGAGGTCGCAGACGGTCTCATGCTCGTGTTCGCCGTGAGAGAACGGCTCGCACGGGTACGGCAGGCCGTCACCCGGGGGCCGAGAAGGCCGGAAGGAACCCCCAGAGCATCGACATCGCGATGGGGTTTCCGACATTTCTCTCGGATGACATGGGCGCGGCCAGGCAAGCAGCCCGTACATGCCTGACCTTTTATGCTGTGCTGCCTTTTTACAACCGTCTCCTGCGCAACAGTGGATTTGTCGCGGAGGCAGATGGGGTTACGCAGGCCATGTCACGAGGGGATCAGCAAGGGGCTGCCGCCTGTATCTCTGACCGTATGCTGGACGCGCTGTTGCCGATTGGACCTGCAGAACGCTGCCGAGAGACCATCGCGGCTTTCAGCGCAGCAGGGATCGCACTTCCCATCGTGATGCCCTATCCAATTGCGGAGGATTATAGCCGTGCAGTGCGGCGCACGCTGGACGCGTTTGTCACACGCTAGTCACACGGCAGCGGTAACGCTACAGGTGTGCATGGCCACGGCGACTTGGCTTCACTCCGCATGACGTAGCGGAGCCCTTGCCACCCGCCATTGGTCCGGACGGTTCAAACGGCGGTCCATAAGCGTTTCCAAGTCCAAGGAAAGATGTGGAGCATACCCTAGCGGTAATTCCCCTGTTCCGGGTCGATGGGGACCTCGCTGCGATCTTCACACCTGATTTGATTCCTTAGGCAATACGCTCCTCAGGGAAGGAGAATAGACGCCCGCCAAAAAGACTCGACTACGGCCTTCCCAACACGCCACGCACCTCGACAGGGTGGGGGAATACCATGTTGTTGCCGTAGGAGCGGCCATCCCATTTATTGGGGAACTCCATGGGCTGGGTTTCCCCTGTGTTGTTGGTAGCCCGCGACATCAAGACATAGTTACCCGCCCGTGGCGGCTGCCAGCTGAATTCCCAGCGGTACCAGGAGTAGTTGGTGCGCGGCGAGAGCTTGGCCTCCTGCCAAGTCTGCCCACCATCCGTGCTGATCTCGACGCGAACGATTTCCTTCTCGCCCGACCAGGCTGCCCCTGCGACTCGGTATATACTCAACGCCAGGATCTCCCCCGGCATGGGATTGGTGATGATCGATTTGACACGCATCTCATTTAGGTAAGTGTAGAAGGTATCTGCTCCAGGCCCGTTCATGACCATATAGCGTTCGGTCTGATAGAAGCCATCGAACTTGTGGTCGATGACCTTGATGCCCAGCAGCCACTTGATAGAGTTCATACCATACCAGCCAGGCACGAGGAGCCGCAGCGGATAGCCATGCATAGCTGGCAGCGGTTCGCCGTTCATCTCGTAGGCCAACAAAGTATCCGGATGGAGCGCCTTGTCCAGGGGGAGGGCCCGCTCATAAGTGACTTCCGGCGGATCGCCGACGGTCTCATCGGCACCGTGATCGGCCCCGGTAAACACCACATCTTTCGCGGTGGGCTTGAGCCCAGCCCGCTCCAACACCTGTGCCAGGGACACCCCAGCCCACTCGGCATTGCTCATAATGCCGTGCCCCGTGACCTTTTCCATAACCTGACGCATTTGCTTCGCCCAATACTCCGGGACGGGGCTGTTGCCACAACACTCCAGCGTTACCTGCATGCGCCGCTTGGGCAAAGCCAGCAGCTCCTGCAGGCTGAGGCTCAGCTGCTGGGTCACCTCCCCCTCGACCTGTAGTCGATAGGTGGCCGCATCTAGCCGTGGCGGCTCGCGCCAATGGTTGCGAATGTAGAACAGTTCATTAGGTGTGATCTGACTCTGCAACGCCGCAGGGGGGGCCGCGAAGGTGCGACCGCCCGCATTGGTCGGGATCAATTGTGGCCTTGCCTCGACGATGGCCTGTTGCATAGGCATGTCTCCTTATGCGCCGGAAGTCTTTATTCGAGAAGCTTTTTCTCTAGCTGAGCCGAAGGGAAGATCATCAGCAGGCGGGCGGGGACCCAGGTGTTATTCACCAGCTTATAGGGGGTGCCTGGCGGCGCCAGCAAGGTATTGCCGGAGCGCACCGTCCGAACCTCATTCCCGACAATCATTTGAAGAGAACCCTCAAGCATCATAAAGGCGACATCGACAGGGTGGGTTTGCAGCCGCCCTTCCATGCCAGGCTTGATGGTGATTTCTTGAATGGTTAAAGAGGCGGCACCGTGATCTTTGGTCACCAGCGGCCGTAGGCTAGAAAATTCGTCGCTCTGAAGCACTGGCTGGCTGTTGTGATTGATAATTGGCATTGGTCGTTTCCCGTTAAAAAGACAAAACTGAGTGCTGAGTGCTAAGAATTGAGCACGGAAGATTCATGGCTCGGGGCTTTCAGCGCCCAATACGGCCTTTACTTCACTCCACCGTGAGCTCGTAGCCGACGATGGCATTGAAATTCTTCCGCATGTTGTTGTAGCGCGGCTGGCGCGGCTGCACACGGCCGACCTCATCCGTGGCGCGCGACATGATATGATACTGGCCTGGCTCGGCATCCCAGGGGAACGACCAGCGTACCCACATCCAGCGCTCCCGCGGCTCTTCGAGATGCGCCGCGTGCCAGGTCTCGCCTCCATCAACGCTCACTTCCACCCTGGTGATGGCGCCGCCGCCACTCCATGCCCGGCCGCGTAGGATATGCAGGCCACGCGGCAAGGTCGTCTGATCATCTCGGGGAGAGGTGACGATCGATTTCACTCCGATGGTGGTGATCAGTTCTTTATTGGAATCGTTAGGCGAGCTGCCGTAATAATAAAAGTTGTAGTGATACCAGCAATCGGGTGGCTGCTCGAGCAGTTCGAGGCGGCGGAGCCATTTCACCGACCAATTGCCGGACCAGCCGGGAACCACGAGGCGCACGGGGGCCCCATGCAGGTGCTCCAACAGTTCCCCGTTCATCGCCCAGGCAAGAATCGTATCGGGGTGCAGGGCCTTCTCCAGGGGCAGCCCCTTGTCGTAAAAGAAGGGCTTGGTGCCTGGGCTGGCACTCGCCGGCACACCTTGATCCCAGCCTTCGGCTCGCACATGCGCGGCCCTTGCACCGATCCCCGCCTGCTCCAGGACAGCTGCCAGGGGCACGCCAGTAAACTCTCCGGCGCTGAGGATCATGGCTTCCTCACACCGTAGAGGTTTCTGGCCCATGCCCTGAAAATACTCAAAGTAGTTGGCATCGCTGCCGGAGCACTCCATAACGGTGCGCACGGTACGGGCCGGGAGTCTTCGGAGAGCCTCGTAGGTGATCTCCAACGGATGCTTCACGGCGCCATCAATCGTGAGCCGCCAATGCTCGGGCGCCACCGGTTGCGGTACCGCAAAGTGTTGTACGACATAGAATAGATGGGTGGGAGTCATCAGGCCTTCCAGGTCCATGACAGGTGTGCGCACCCTGGTGATACGCCCGTCATCGTCCACGATAGTCTTTGGCTGAGCGACATTCCGGCTTGGCCATCCCATATTTTGCCTGCTGCCAAGCCCGCTGGTTTGTGTTATCGCTCCGCTGGGGCTGTCCATCCGCAGGAAATCAGGTTCCAGTTCTTCGCGCTGCGTCGCCATTCGCGTGCTCTCCGGCCTGGGATTACTCCTGGTCAATGCTCTATATGCCTGCAGGGACGGGATTGCAATCCGCCCCCTGGCATGCTCGCCTGCGACATCTCCTAGTTACAATTATTCAGGGCGTGTCCGCAGGGCTCGATCTTCCACCGCGACGCGTTTCTGGTCGGGCGCGAAACGCAGCGTCTTTTGTTTTTCGACGTCCCCACCGGTGACGCGCAGGAAAAAGCTTCGCTCCGGGTAGGCGATGGAGTGAATATAGCCGCGCTGCATAGCGATGGCGTGTCCTGGCACGAGTTTCACCTCTCGCCCCACCTGGAGGTCGGCGTAGCCTTCTGTGCTGCCGTCGTCCAGGCGTTGCCAGATCTGCATATCCGTGTGATTGGTATACTGGCCATAGACCACCCAGCAGGGGCCATGATCATGTGGACTGGCACCGCCGGCTTTCTCACGACCGTGCACCAAGACATAGACGTCGGTCTCGGGATCGTGATGGATGCAGTGGGTGCCGAAGGGGGGTGAATCGCCGAGATGGTCGCGCAGCAGGTTGGGATTACGCAGCAGCTGCTCCAGGTGTTGACGTACCTCCTCAACGCCTTCGGGGCCTGGTTTACTTTTAAGGCTGCGGCGGGTGTCAGCAACGAAATCCTCCAAGCTATAGGCTTTTTCCAAAGTCTCGGCTTGCATACTCATGAATGTCCTCCTCCCTCGACGACATCAGTCTTCCATCACTCCCTTCTTTTCCGCCCCCAAGAGAACGAGGTGAAGGGTCTACGCTTGCGCTGCGCTATAGCCCAGCGCAGCAGAGATCTCCCTGGCGACCTTGATGACCTGTCCTCCCAGCTCCTTCAGCACCTTTGCAGTCAGCCGATGCGATGGCCCCAGCACACTCACAGCCACGAGGGTCTGGCCACTGCGATCGCGGATTGGGGCCGCTACGGCCGCCGCCCATGGTGAGCGCTCCCCAATGCTCACGGCATATCCGCGCACCCGTGTCCTGTCGAGTTCAGTCCGCAACGCGTCGAGATCGGTGATCGTCTCCGGCGTCAGCGGCTCCCACGTCAACGTGGCGAGGACGCGTTCACGCTCATCGGCTGGCAGAAACGCCATCAACGCCTTGCCTGGTGCGCCCACGTGCAGCGGCGCGGTCAAGCCCATGGCCTGCGAGTATTTCACCTCTTGGTCGCTCGGCAACTCTTCGATACATACGCGCCTGTTCCCCATGCGAATATTCAAGCTGACGGTCTCATTAGTCGCCTGGCGGAGTTGTTCCAGATAGGGGCGACAGAGGCTACGCAGGTCTTGCTGGCGCAGGACGATCCAGGCGAGCTCGACCAGGGCCGGTCCGAGGCTGTAGAGCTGGGTGGTGGGATCGACGACCACTAGCCCCTTTTTCTTCAATAACGACAGGAGCCGATGCGCCGTGCTCTTGTGCAAGCCCAAGCGTTGGCTAATGTCGACCAAACGCAGTTGGGGACGTTGCAGGTCGAAGCAAAAGAGAACATCGATGGCCTTCTCGATCGACGATGGCCGCGACGGTGTCTGGGTAGGGTGGGGATGGTAGTTTCGCATACAGAAATCCTCTTTCACAATGTGGAACAACTATAACGCTGCTGAGGGGAGGCAGTCAAGCGATTTGTGCTGGATGGGTGTTAGGGGTAGGCGCCCAGACAGTGATGGTGAGAGGTGTGATCGCATCGGTGAGAACCGGCAGGGCACTCGAATATCAGGTACAGAGCTTCTGAGAAGCGATGCACGATTTGCAGGATTTCTGTGCACCACTTGAACAGTCTCACGGCAGAAGGCGGGCTTCTCCCGGTTGTGCCCATTCTTGATGGGTCGAACATCGCCAGCGAATGTCCCTCATAATCGAGATCTTCCAGGCGACAGATCACCGAAACGGTGGTGCCCACCAGTTTTGCCAGTGGCGGCTAGGTAAGGCCGGATTTGGTGCGAAGATCATAGAGCTTATGGGTCAGCTCGGCGTCTGCGAGTTCCTCTTCGTAGGAGGCTACTTGCTCGGGGTCATCGCTGATGTAGCAGGTATACGCATACTGGAACGTGTCCGATGCGAACTTCTTCTTTGCCGTCATTACGAAAGCTCCGGTCCGAAAGCATATCGCGTCGGCTTCGTGGTAAACCTGTTCTTTCACTGGATCGCCCGTTCGACCTGTCGCCGCGAGACGCGTTGCTCTTTGGTAATGCCATGCGAGCATACGGTGGCGAGGTTCCCAGAGAAAAACAGAAAAAATAAAGCATCCGATAATGCACCCCTCCGAGACTGGCGCGAAGCTCATGCATGCCGTTTCACAGATAATCGGCTTCAGGCCGAGGCAGGTCATATCCCAGCTCCTGGAGGCCTTTCGGGCGAGCCACGTACTTGGCCTGAGCCTTTGTGGGAAGATGATCAAGCCACTTATTGCATGGCGCTGTCCCGTCATTTTCCCGGTAAAATATCACTTTCATTGAGGGCGATCCTACCTCCTTAATTGATTGCAGGCTTGCGACCGAAGTTAACCAATCTTTTCGGCTATTGAGCTCAAAGAGTAGACCGAACACCCTGAGGGAGCAAGGGGCCAGGAGCTAGTCACTATGAGGAGCGTCTGGTGGGAATACTTGTAGGTGAGGTGAAATGCTTGCACGAACGGGAGCAGAAGCTGGGCTGATGTCGACGGATGCTGGACCCGGCCGTCCCACAGCCCTAGAGCTCATAGCATATTCCATATTGGCCGCTGTGATGAACCGGATGTCCTCGCAGGTGTCGCCCGGGAGCCAGACCATGCCCGGAACGATTACCCAGTCCACGTTCTTCTCTCCCTGGTCACCGGCTCCTCAGCCCCCATCGGCACTCATAATGAGAGGCAAGCAGCAAATCACCCTCTCAGGTTAAAGACGCTTGCCCTATGCCACGCGGCGTGGCCATGCACGGCGCCTGGGCCACAGCCCATAGGCACGGCCGTTCACTGCCTCTCCGACCAGCCCTACCGGCTGTTCATGGGGTTGTAGGGCTCACGTCTGAGAGGCATAGCCCCGGCCCGAGGTGCGGCGATGCCTCGGGGGGTGGGTCAGCGCCGCAGTATGCTGACCACCAACCCGTTCAGCAGCGTTGGCCTCGGTTGCCCTCCGCTCCGCGCGCATATCCCTGGGCTCGGTGGGCTCCATCAGCCCACGCGGGCGCAAGGCCCTGCATCGGCTGCACGACCGGCTGCGCGCCCGGAAGCCCTCCCACCGGACTGAAGCAGAGGGAGCACCCGAGACCCCGCGCCCGCATCGGTGCGGCTCGTCGGGAACGCCTGTGCGCTTGACTTTCATATTGATACGAACATGAGGTGCCGAAAGGAGCGCCCGGCGTCCCGAAGTGCATGAGACCCGTGCCTTCAGTGTGCCGCTCTCTGGGCACACATCGACGACTCCTCGCTACGCCGGGGAACTGAGGTACTCTTGCCCAGCGATGACATGGGCTGCTGGCATACTCTTTGCTGATAGAGATACTTGGGATCAGGCTCATCCCACCTTTCGATGTGAGGAGGTCCTTTGGCTCTTACTTTACTGAAGGACAGAGGTGTGTCGCTGGAGCAGCAACGTTCACCTAGCGGGAGCTGGTCCAGCCGCCCTATAGCAAACTTGACGATGACGCCTTTACGCGGGTGCCTGGCAGCGAACCGAAGCTGACCGCCCGTCAGGTAGTGGGGAGGTGCCTATGCGCGAGCGCGCGGAACCAGGCAAAGCCGTGTTGTCTTTAGGCGGGCTGAGTGTGCAGGAACTGGCACGCCGGGTCGTGCGCGAAATTCAACAAGATGACTGCTTGGGACGGGCCGCGCAACTGGCCTATTATTTTCTGTTTGCCCTATTTCCCTTTTTTCTCGTACTCACCACCCTGCTGGGCTATCTACCCATTCCTAACCTCCTGGACCGCCTCATGGACATGCTCGGACGGATGCTCCCAGGCGAGGCACTCCAGCTCGTACAGGACAACCTGCACGAGCTGGTCAGCGGCCAGCGGGGCGGGCTCCTCTCGTTCGGACTGCTGGCGGCGCTGTGGACGTCGTCCAGCGCGCTCACCGCGATTATGGATAGCCTCAACCGCGCCTATGATGTGGAGGAAGGCCGCCCCTTCTGGAAGGTCAGGGGCCTGGCCATCCTGCTGACCGTTGGGCTCTCCGTCTTTATCATCATCTCCATTGTCCTGCTCACGTTTGGCCCGCAGATCGGTGGCTGGATTGCTGACCAAATGGGCTTAGGCCGCGTCTTTCAGATGGCCTGGAATGTCCTGCGCTGGCCCGTGATCGTGGGGCTGCTGATCGTCGCCATGGCCCTCGTCTATTACCTCGCCCCGGATGTCGAGCAGCAGTGGCAGTGGATCACCCCCGGATCGATCGTGGCGGTGTGCGGGTGGCTGCTCGCCTCGCTGGGGTTTTCGTATTATGTCAATCATTTTGGGTCCTATAACGCCACCTACGGCAGCATTGGCGGCGTCATTGTGTTGCTCACGTGGATGTATGTCAGTGGGCTCTTTGTCCTAGTGGGGGGCGAGATCAACGCCGAAATTGAACACGCGTCGGCCAGTGGGAAAGATCCTGGCGAAAAAGCGCCACCGTAGACCGCTCCTGTGCGCGGTCGCTCAACTGTGTCGTGCCAGTAGGGTCGACATGCCACTGGCTGTACAAGATACTCTCGTCGCCCCGTTCGAACGGGTCAGCACGGCGTGGAATGATGTCCACCGCATCACATGAGACGGGGCGCCGACCACAGGAGGAAGCGATGCGGGAAGGCGCATCTCAAGAAGAGGTTGGTCAGGGACAGCAGGTCGTCTCAGTCCTGCACAGCAGCGACTTACAGGTGTGGCGCTTGCTGGAGAACTTGCCCGCGGGAGCGTATATCTGCGATGCCGACGGGCTGATCACGTATTTCAATCAGCATGCCGTGCGGCTGTGGGGGCGCGCCCCGCAGTTACACAACCCCGTGGACCGCTTCTGTGGCTCGTTTAAGCTCTTGTTGCCGGACGGCTCTCCGATCGCTCATGACCAATGCTGGATGGCCCTGGCGCTAAAAATGGGCCAGGCCTATAACGGGCACGAAATCATGATCGAGCGCCCGGATGGCCAGCGTCTCACCGTGTTGGCCCACGCCAACCCGATCGTGGACGACGCCGGTCACCTGCTCGGGGCGGTGAACGTGCTCGTGGACATCACCGAGCGCCAGCGGGCTGCGGAGATCCAGCAGCACCTGGCGGCCATCATCGAATCCTCGGATGACGCGATCATCGGCCAGACCTTGGAGGGCATCATCACCAGTTGGAACCGGGCGGCGGAACGCCTCTACGGGTATACGACGGAGGACGTCGTGGGACAGCCGATCGCGATGCTCGTCCCGCCCGACTTGCCAGACGAGCTCCCGCAGATGCTCGCGCACCTCCAGCGTGGAGAGCGCATCGACCACTACGAGACGCAGCGCCTGCGTAAGGACGGCACCCGCCTCGACGTCTCGCTGACTATCTCGCCCATCCGTAATGTTTCTGGACGAATCATTGGCGCGTCCAAGATCGCACGCGATATCACTGCACGCAAGCAGATGGCCATGGAAGCCGCGCGCAAGCAGCGCGAAGACGAGGTATTTGTCGAGTTGGCGCAGACGCTGAATGCGTCGCTCGACCTCGATACCGTGCTGCAACGCGTGGTGGAGGCGGCTCAGGAGCTGAGCCACAGCGAGCGCGCGCTGATTTTTCTCCGTAATCCGGGCACCGAGGCCCTCGTGACACGCTACCAAGTCGGCGCTCCTGAGATGCCCTTTGCCGACCTGCGCATCGCACCCGGCAAAGGGATCGGTGGGCTGGTGCTCGCCACCGGACGTCCCCAGCGGACGGCGGACTATGCCACGGATCTGCACTTCAGCAAAGACTACCTGGCACGCATGCGAGCCGGCGGGCAGCTCGCCGTGATCGCCGTGCCCATGATCATTGGAGCCCATGTTGCAGGCGTCTTCTACGTCTCCAACCATTGCTCCCAGCCCTTTACAGATCGGGACGAGGAGGTGCTGCGGCGCCTGGCGGCCTATGCTGCGACGGCGATCCATAATGCGCAGCTCTACCGCCAGGCCCAGGAGGCGTTAGCGGAGCGCCAGCGGGCTGAAGAGGCTTTACAGCACGCGCATGCTGTGCTCGAGCAGCGCGTGGAAGCGCGCACGGCTGAATTGGCTGCGGCCGTTGAGGCCTTGCAGCGAGAGGTGGCGGAGCGTGAACAGGCGGAGGAGGAGCGCCGGCGGCTCGAAGAAGAGGCCCGGCGGGCCGAGCATTTTGCCCTACTCGGGCGCTTGGCGGCCGGCGTGTCGCACGAAATCCGCAATCCCTTGGGAATCATCTATCTGCAGGCGGATATTCTTGAGGAGGAGCTGCAGCGGCTGGCGTTGGCACATCAGGCCCCGCTGCTGCCGGCGCTGAGCGAGATCAAGGCTAACTTAGCACGCCTCGACGATCTCGTGCAGGACTACCTGTCACTGGTGCGGGTGGCGACAATCCAGCAGGAATCGGCGGACCTGGGCGCCGTGGTGAAAGATTTTGCCCAGGAACTCGAGGCAGATCTAACCGCCCGCGGCATCACCCTTAAGCGCGACGGGCTCAGTCAGCTCGGTCAGGTCGCCCTGCACCACAATACCTTCCGGCGCGCGCTCCTCAACCTTGTGCAGAACGCCATGGAGGCCATGCCGCAGGGTGGGAGTCTCACCCTCCGCGGCCTGCAAACAGCGACCCAGGTCCAGTTGGAGGTCAGCGATACCGGGATCGGCCTCCTGGCCGAGCAGCTCAGGCAGATTTTCGAGCCGCTCTATACCACGAAACCTGGCGGGACAGGGCTTGGGCTCTATCTGGTACGGGAAATTGTGACCGCGCACGGCGGAGAGATCACGGTGGAGAGTCACGTGGGACATGGGACCACGTTTGTTATCACGCTACCACGTCTGGAAGCCACAGGATAACCTGGGGGCGCCTGGGATCCTTCTGGCCCGCCTGCCGGAAGGCTGACCCGTCATCGATACCGGCACCGTCACACGGGTCATGCTCGACGGATCAACGCCTGAGCTCGACTTTTGCCCTTTCGCGAAACATGCAGTGGGCAGATAAGCCGCTCCTGCCTTCATGCGGAGCTTGCCATCTATGCTGCGGGAGCCAGGCCATCGAGGATCGTTTCCTGTCATGACCTTGAGAGTTTTGAGAACGGTTCTGCCTTCGTGGGTGATATCAGTCAACTTCTTGGGAACCGTCTTTGATCTGTACGCTGGCGTGTGGCTAGACGATTGGGTGATCGTATCGAGGCAGACACATGTTTCTCCCTGAGGCCGTCTCACTGTGGACGAAGTTCGGTCGCACCCAGTCGGACGGCCGGGAGTGGGCCAATGCCGAGGCCATTCAACCCGGTGATTGGGAAGAACGCCATCTCCCCACGCAGGGATAGATATGTCTGTCGGGCTTCAGAGGCGCGATCGGCATCCCCCAGCTTGGTGTACGTCATGGCCAACTCGCGATACGCCTCAGCAAAATCGGCATCGACCTGCGTGGCAGTGATATAGGCTGCGATAGCTTGTTGCAGTCCGTCGGCATTGCCAGCCTTGGCAGCGTAGGCTCTACCGCGATAATAGTGTGCTACCGGATCGTTGGGATGCAGGCTCAAGGCGCGATCCAATTGTCCAATGGCTTCATCGGTTCGCCCGATTTTCAGTTCCACCAGAGCGTTTTCACGCAGTAAGAGCCGAATACGCTCCGGGTATGGATCCACGCGCGACACCTCCTGCACACGGCCATTCGTGGTAGGGGGGAGTGCGGCAATGGCTTTTTGTAGGGCGTGCCGTCGCGCCTCGTACACCGTTGGTCGACCCCACCAGAAGGGTTCTTGTGCGACCTGAGAGCTGGCGGCCGCATGCAATCGGGCCAATGTGCGGTCTGCTTCCTCCGGATCATAGCCAGCTCGCACCAGGGCTGCAATGGTGAATCGATCGGCCTCTCCCATTAACGACGGCTGATAGCTTTGCACCGAGGCGAGCAACGCCAACTGTGGTTGGGTGCGGGCGAATAGTGCAATGGTCTGATCGAAACGCCCCCTTGAGGGACGGCGCGCGGCCAGATCAAGGGATGAGTCGAGGGCCTGATCGGACAGAAAATATTCGACGCTGGGCCGCTGCAAGAGTATAGCCGGGTTCGTCCCGCTGACGCTGATGCCCAGAGGTGCTAACAAAGGCCCCAAGACTAGTGGGGCAGTCACCACTGCGATGCGCTTCCAGAGATCTTTGTTGCGTTCCTCCCGCAGATGGCGGATGGCATGACGATGCACGACGTGGGCGATCTCGTGGGCCAGCACAGTGGCGAGCTGAGCCTCATTCTCCAGGCGTGCTAATAGTCCAGAGTGCACATAGATCGCGCCGGTGGGATAGGCAAAGGCGTTCAGCGATGGATTGATGAGCACATGGATCGACGGAGACACCCCCGCGTCGAGGGTGCCAGGCGGGAGGAGGCGGTGCGCCACGTCGACGAGGTATTCTTCGAGGACGGGGTCGCGCAGGAGGCCGGAGCTGACGCTCAGCTTCCGATGTTCACGCGTGGCTCTTTCCCACAAAAGGGCCTCATCGGGGGCCGGCGTAAACGCTTGACCGGAGGTGTTCAGCGGCGGTAGGTGGCTGGCACAACCGGCACTGAGGAGTGCGACCAGGAACAACACGAGGCATCTGAGGGACAGATGGGGCATGCTGCGCATGAGCGTCTTCCCAGGCCATCGACGATCCGGACCGTAGCCATGCTGATCCACGTGCGGCGGCGTCCTCGTACCCTAGACTGGTTTTCTCAGCATGTCAAGCACCGCCTCAAGCGCTCGCTTGACCGCTAAAAAGCGCTATGTTACAAGGACAAAATAACTCATAGCAGGATATCAGGAGGTATATTGAGCCATAGTACAGATACTTCACGCGCGGGCGATGATGTGCGACTCCCGAACAAATGCCATGGGCATCAGCGCGCCAGCTCGGTCAGACCTCGGGTGTAAAATGGAACTGTCGGCTCTACGTGATCTGGTCATCATCTTCGGTTTGTCCATCGGCATCCTACTCCTCTCCCATCGGCTGCACCTCCCCGCCATCGTCGGTCTGCTGCTCACCGGCGTCATCGTCGGGCCCTACGGTTTAGGCCTGGTGCACGATATCGAGGTTGTGGAATCGCTTGCCGAGGTCGGGATCGTCTTACTGCTGTTCACCATCGGCATTGAATTTTCGCTCCATACCCTCTTAAGCCTCAAACGCATCGTTGGCATTGCTGGCACATTGCAGGTCGGCCTCAGTATGTCCGCTACTTATGCTGCGGCACGACTGCTCGGGCGATCCGGCGGCGAAGCGGTGCTGTGGGGATTCCTGGTCGCCCTGAGTAGCACAGCGATCGTGCTCAAGCTCTTGGGCGAGCGCAGCGAAACCGATAGCCCACATGGCCGTATTGCCGTGGGCGTGTTGATTTTGCAAGACCTCAGCGTGGTGCCGATGATGTTCTTGCTCCCCCTCCTGGCAGGCAGCACGGCAGGCTCCAAAGCCTCGCTGGTATGGGTCATCGCCAAAGCCGTGGTGACAGTGGCGGTCATTCTGGTCAGCGCACGGATGGTCATCCCACCCTTGCTGCATCAGGTAGTGCGCACGCGGAGCCATGAATTATTCGTCCTGAGTATCGTGGTGATCTGCTTCGGCACTGCCTGGCTGACCTCTCTGGCCGGCCTGTCGCTGGCGCTTGGGGCGTTTGTCGCCGGCATTCTGATCTCAGAGTCGGACTATGGGCAACAAGCGCTGGCCGATGTGCTGCCGTTACGCGACCTGTTCAGTAGTTTGTTCTTTGTCTCGGTGGGAATGTTGCTGAATGTGGGCTTTGCCCTGCAACATACCGTCGCGATCGTCTTAATTGTCTTGGGCATTCTACTGGGTAAATTTGTCACCGGGGCCGTGGCCACCTTGGCGCTGCGCTATCCGCTGCGGACCGCGGTGCTAACCGGCCTGGCCCTGGCGCAGATCGGGGAATTCTCCTTCGTCCTCGCCCGCGCCGGCACGGTGAGAGGCCTGATCGGAGATGAGATGTACCAGGTGTTCATCGCTGCAGCCGTCATCACCATGCTGGCAGCGCCATTTATGTTGCGGGTGGCTCCGGTCATGGCCGATAGCGCGGCACAACTGCCGCTGGCGCGTTGGTTGGCGGGTAGACCTCAGCCGGAGGGAGAGGTGCGGGGGATGCCTCTCAAGGATCATGTCATCATTGCGGGCTTCGGAGTGAATGGCCGTAACGTCGCACGGGCTCTGGCGACAGCGAACATTCCGTACCTGGTTCTGGAGATGAATCCAGAGACCGTGCGGGTGGAACGCGGGAAAGGTACTCCGATTGCCTATGGTGACGCGGCGCACGAGGCGGTGCTGCGCCATGCGCATATCGAGGCTGCTAGGGTTGTCGTCGTGGCGATCTCGGATGCGGCGGCGACGCGCCGCGTGGTGGAGCTTGCCAGGCGGCTAAATCCCGGCGTCTATCTGATCGCACGCACACGCTATAGCCAGGAAGTCGGCCCCCTTAGCGTCCTGGGAGCCAATGAGGCCATTCCCGAGGAATTCGAGACCTCAATCGAGATCTTCGCCCGGGTGTTGCGGCGCTATCTGGTGCCTCGGGAGGACATCGAGCGCCAGATTGCTGCCATCCGCGAAGATGGCTATGAGATGCTCCGCCAGCTTCGGCCGCCACCCATTTTATTTCCCGAGATTCAGCGACATCTGGCCGATCTGGAAGTCGAAACCTTTCGTATCGGAGCTGAGGCACCGGGGGTCGGTAGGACCCTCGCCGAACTGCGCCTGCGCGAGCAACTGGGGATCACCGTCTTGGCCATCCAACGCGACGGCGAGACGCTGACGAATCCGTGGGGCGGTACATCGTTACAGGCAGGCGACCTGCTCATCACGCTTGGCAAGCCGACGCAATTCGCCGAGGCCGCGCCTCTCTTCCGGAGTTGAGGGCTCGGTCACTTGGGCAATCCTACGGCCTCCAAGATGGTCAACGCCAGCTCATAGCGATTGAAGGGGCAGATGATATAGGCGCCAGCGACCTCGGGTCGACGTGACAGCTCCGACAGCAACTCCTCGGCGATGCGCAGGCCTTCCTCTTTGGCCTGGCTGCCGGCGAGGCGTAGGCGTTCTTGCACTGATTCGGGGATGGCAATGCCGGGCACTTCGTGGTGCAACCGTCGCGCCAGATCATAACTGGAGAGGGGCCACAGCCCGATCATAAACGGGATCGGGATGGGTTTGCCCCACCGCGCCAAAAACTCGTCCCACTGCGCCAGATCGAAGATCGGCTGCGTCATGACAAAATGCGCCCCGGCGTCGATCTTCGCCTGAAAGCGTTCGATCTCCCGATCCATATCCTCGGCAGTAGGATTGACAGCCACACCGATGGTAAAATCCATTGGCGTGCCCAACGATTTACCAGCCCAATCCACCCCACGATTGAAATTCGACAGCAGCTTGACCAGGCCGATGGCATCGACTTCATACACCCCCTTGGCTTCGGGGTATTCGCCAGCCTGCGGCGGGTCTCCCGTGACGGCCAGGACGTTGCGGATCTTCAGCGCTCCCCATGCGCCCAGCATGAGGGATTGCAGACCCATGATGTTCACCTCGCGTGTCGTCACGTGGGGGATCGTTGGTATACCTATCTGTTCCTCGATCTGTCCAGCCGTGATGAGCGAATCCATCATGACGCGCGCCACGGGGTTGCTATTGATATCGACCACATCCACCTTGCCTGACTGCTTCAAATGATAGGCAGCCTTGAGGATGCGCGCCAGATTGGTGCCTTTCGGTGGATCAAGCTGAACCGAGACCAGAAAGGAGCCTAGCTGCAGCCTCCTGGCCAGCGGTGATTGGTCGGAGCTCTCGCTCGGTTCCCTGTCCCGCTCCTCTGTCAACGACGCCGTGATCTGGATGGACGCCTGAGATGGGGCCGCTTTGGGCACCGAACCCTGCGGTATTCGGAGCGCACGGGCGACGGCTGCGATGTGCTGCGGCGTCGTTCCACAGCATCCGCCGATGAGCCTGGCTCCCAGGGTGACCGCCTGTTGAGCGAATTCGCTAAAGAGCTCGGGCGATGCCAAGGGATAGAGAGTGCGCCCGCCTACACGCCTGGGGAATCCGGCGTTCGGTTGGATCGCAAGCGGGACATCAACCAGCGGGGCTAATGCACGCAACACTTCGAGGGATGTGAGCGGGCCGACTCCACAGTTGAGGCCGATCACGTCAACCCCGAGGCCACGCAGGTGCATGGCGGCTTGCTGCGGCGCGACCCCGGTCAATGTTTTGCCATCCTCGGCGAACGTCATCTGGGCGATGATTGGTAAACTAGACAGCGCCCGCAAAGCCTCAATCGTGACCGTGAGTTCGGCAAGCGAGGAGTACGTCTCCAGGATGAAGAGATCAACACCGCGCCCCTCTAGAGCGCGGGCCTGCTCCTGAATAGCCTCGGCGATCAGGTGACGGGCCTCGGCATCCAAGGTTTCGGTGGAATACCCCAAGAGCTCCAACGGACTGATCGAGCCGGCGATCAGGACTTCCTTGCCCGAGATCTCTTTCGCCTCGCGCGCCAGCTTCACCGCCTGGCTGTTGATGGCCACGGCCTTCTCGGCCAAGCCGTAAGGGGCGAGCTTCACCCGGTTCGCCCCATAGCTATGGGCTTGGATCAGCTCCGCTCCCGCGGCGATGTAGCCCAGATGGATCTGCAAAACCGTTTCGGGATGCGTCAACGGGGTGTGTTCTATGCACAGTGCAGGGGGGTAGCCCAAGGTGTGGTAAATTAGCGACCCCATCCCGCCATCGGCCACGACGGGGCGTTCACGGAGCAGCGATCGAAGCTGTGAAGCGTCCATGCAGCATCCTCTGGAGCTTACCTCTCAATGCTCCCCCTCCCGCAGGGAGCATAGGCGCCATGGTAAGGGTGGGAACGGCCAGTGACACGCCCTTTCCCCCCTCGCCCAGTGGAAGAGGACTGGGGTAAGGGGAGTCGTACCATCTGGAGACACCGGTCTCGCCACCCCGGATCCTCTCCCGGAGGGCGAGGGCAGCGGCTCAGACACGGCATCTCACCACGGTGATGCACACCCAAGACGATCTGTATGCCAGACAAAAACGTAGGATTATTGTATTATGGCTTGAGGTAGCGATTTGTCAACGACCTTCTTGTACTTGCTGAGAGCGGGCGGGACTCTCGCTGGCGCAGGGGCGCATAGCGGCAGGCACAAGCGGTGAGGGGTTTTTCATTGACAGATGCGGCGGAGAGGAGTACCAGGAAGGCCTAACCTATGAGTTCGCAACGCATTCCTTGCTTGGGAGGGGAGCGATGCGCCTTCGGTTTTGGGGGACACGCGGGTCATTGGCCAAGCCTGGGCCGACTACCGTGCGCTATGGCGGGAACACTTCATGTGTCGAAGTGCGCACGGCCGATGGTACATTGATCATCCTGGACTGCGGCACCGGCGCGCATGGACTTGGGCAGGTCTTGGCCGCCGAGGGACCGCAGCCCGTTCATGGCCACTTGCTGATCACCCACACGCATTGGGACCATATCCAGGGTTTTCCCTTTTTTGCCCCTCTCTTTGTCCCCAGGAATGTCTGGGACATCTACGCCCCAGGAGGGCTGGGGAAACGTTTAGAGGAGACCCTCGCGGGGCAAATGGAGTACGCCTATTTCCCGGTCACCCTCGAGCAACTCGGCGCCACCATTCGCTATCACGACCTCATCGAGGGGGCCTTCGATGTTGGGGAGGCCCATGTTCTGGCGCGCTATCTCAATCACCCGGGATTGACCCTGGGATACCGCCTGCAGGCCGGTGGGGCGGTGGTGATTTATGCCACTGACCATGAGCCGCATGCCGACCCCCAGTCTGAGGCGCCGAGTGAGTCCGGCGCGGGCTTCCACGTCTTCCCGGTTCATCGCGAAGATCAGGGTCATATAGAATTCCTACGTGGGGCCGACCTGGTCATTCACGATGCTCAGTACACGGCGGCGGAATATCCGCAAAAGGTTGGGTGGGGTCACAGCCCCATGGAATATGCCGTCGACGTGGCGCTGGCCGCGGGCGTCAAGCAACTCGCCCTATTTCACCATGATCCGACCCATGACGATGACACGCTCGACCGCCTGGTCGAAGTCTGTCGACGGCGCGTCGCCGCCTGTCATGGAGCCCTGGCGGTCTTTGCCGCTGCGGAGGGCCTAGTGATCGAGTTGTCCGAGAGCGAAGGTCTCGCGGCAGTAGAAGGGGAAAGAACGGCGTCAGCCGCCGTTGATGAGCTGAGTGAGGCAAGCGTCGGCGGGAAGACGGTCCTTGTGGTGGATGATGAGTCGGACATCGTTGGCCTCCTGATAGACACGCTCGAACCTGAGGGCTACCGGTTGCTGTCGGCACACGATGGGGAGACTGCCCTGCGCCTGGCACGCAGCCAACGGCCGTCGCTGATCCTGCTCGATTGGCGCATGCCGGGGAAGGATGGCCTAGAAGTCTGTCGGGCCTTGCGAGCCGATCCAGACCCCGAGCTACGGCGGGTGCCAGTGGTGCTGCTCACCGCACAGATCGGGGACGAGAATATCTCTATCGGGTTTTCCGCAGGGGTGACGGATTACCTGACGAAACCTTTTCGGCCGGCGCATGTTCGCTCACGGGTCCGGGGTTGGCTTCTGCGCTCCCGGCAGGATGCCGCCGAGGGAAACTCTCCGAACGCTGAGTCGCCATGATACGAGAACTCTTGGCAAGCTTGCGCCTGCGCTTATGGCTACTCGTCCTCCTGGCCTTCATGCCGGCCTTGGGGCTGATGCTCTATACCGCCGCTGAACAGCGCCAACATGCCGTAAAGGAGGTCAGGGATCAGGCGCTGCGCATGGCACAGATCGTCTCCAGCGATCAGGAGCGTCGCATCGATGGCACACGCTACCTGCTCATGGCCTTGGCGCATGTGCCCGACGTGCGCGCTGGCGATGCGGCCGAATGCGAACGGTTCCTATCCGCTCTCCTGAAAGATAATCCCCTCTACACTGTCTTTGGAGTCGCCGATCTGGCCGGTGACATCATCTGCAGCGCCATACGGCTCACGAAACCCGTGAACATCGCCGATCGCGCCTACTTCCTGGAAGCCATGGAGACGCGAGACTTTGCCATCGGCGAGTTCTATGTCGGGCGTATCACCGACAGGAGCGCGATCGGTTTCGGTTATCCGATCCTCGATGGCGACGGCCGCGTGCAGGCCGTGGTCGCTGCTGGCATGAATTTATCCTGGCTCAATCAGCTCATGGTCGATGCCGAACTGCCGGAGGGCGCCTTGCTGCTGGTGATCGATCGCAACGGAACCATCCTCTATGGTTATCCAATTTCAGAGGCATGGATTGGGGAATCTGACGTGAGCGCCCCCCTTTTCCAGGCCATGCTGACGCAGGGTCAGGAGACTGCCGAGCTGCGTGTGATGGACGATATCCCTCGGATCTATGCCTTCACAGCCTTGCGGGGTCTGTCGGGAGCTGGTTACGTCAGTATCGGCATTCCACAAGCTATTGCCTATGGTCCCGCCCGGCGGACGCTGGCCCGGAATCTGATATGTTTAGGGCTCGTAGGCGGGTTGGCGCTTGCCACGGCGTGGATCGGTGGAGACGTGTTCATCTTGCGGCGAGTGCAGGCGTTAGTGCGCGCCGCACAGCAGCTGAGCCGCGGTGATTTGAGCACGCGTACCGGGCTGCCGCATGGACCTGGAGAATTGGGGCAGTTAGCCGCGGCCTTCGACGACATGGCGGAATCGTTGGAAAAACATCAGATGCAACAGCGCCTTGAGGAAGAGCTGCGTCGCCAAAACGAGGCATTGGCAGAAGAGAACCGCCGTGTCCAAGAGGTCAACCAACTGAAGAGCGAATTCGTGTCCCTGGTGTCACACGAGCTCCGTACACCGCTCACGGCCATTTCAGGGTATCTCGATCTCCTGCTCGAAGCTCAAGGCGCTCAGTCAACGGCGAAGCAACAGGAGCTTCTGGGCATTGTCCAACGGAATACCGAGCGGCTCGTCAAACTGATCGATGATCTGCTGGACCTCTCGCACATCGAGTCTGGCAAGGTGGAGTTGAGAGCCACGGCAGTGGATCTCGTCGCGCTGATCGCCGAGGTGATGAGCCTGTTGCAGCCTCAGATCGAGGCCAAAGGCCAGCAGCTCTCCTTCGATCGGCCGCAAACCCTACCGACTGTGACAGGGGATGCTGAGCGCATCCGGCAGATCCTGATCAATCTGCTCTCCAATGCCCATAAGTACACCCCGCAGGGTGGACAGATTTGGCTCACGGCACGCGCCGAGGATGGGTGGGTGCGCATCGACGTGCGGGACAACGGTATCGGCCTGTCGCCCGATGAGCAAGCCCACCTGTTCGATAGGTTCTTTCGCGCACGACAACCCGCCATGGAGAGCGTGGAAGGCACTGGTTTGGGATTGCCGATCACGCGTCTGCTCGTCGACATGCATGGGGGCCGGATCACCGTAACCAGCGCACCTGGGGAAGGATCGACGTTTAGCTTCACGCTGCCGGTGGCGGACATGCCACAGTGGAAGCTCAGGGTCGAGTAACCTCCGGCTCACCATACCGTCATCCCGCAATTCCTGCTTGCTGACTACCCTCGCATTGCACTCGCCAGCGATCCGAGGGAGGGGAGGTGCACCAGCGCGGCTGGTGGACAAGACCTTCAAAAGAATAGCCCCTGCCGAGATCCCCGTGCAAGTGAACCCTACGATGGCGCTCGCGATCAATCTGAAGGTGGCGAAAGCCTTAGGGCTCACGATCGCACCGGAGCTGTTGTATAGTACCAATCGGCTCATGCGACGATGCCGCTGGACCATCTGGAAGAGAACTCGGACGAGGAGGCGGGTGAAAGGGGAATACCGGTGAAACGTTCTATCGAGCATGCGTTCGTGGGACTGGCAGTGGTGGCGATAGTCACCGGTGGCGCGGGACAGTGGGAAGCCTTGGGCGACGGCAAGATGTATTGGACAGATTTAGGGATCCACAAGATCCAACGAGTCAACCTGAATGGCACTGGCCTAGAAGACCTCGTCACCACTGGCTTGATCGCTCCCGGGGGAATCGCGGTAGATGTGGCCGGCGGCAAGATGTACTGGATGGATGGCGCGACCCGTAAGATCCAACGGGCCAACCTAGACGGCACCAACGTGGAAAACCTCATCACCACGGGGCTGAGTGCTCCGGGCGCCATTGCGCTCGATGTGGCTGGCGGCAAGATGTACTGGACCGATAGCGCTACCGACAAGATCCAACGGGCTAACTTGGACGGTACCGGCGTGGAAGACCTCATCACCAAGGGGTTGAGCGCTCCTTGGGGCATTGCGCTGGATACCGCTGGCGGCAGGATGTACTGGACCGATGCCGGCATTGGCAAGATCCAGCGGGCTAACCTGGACGGCACCGGGGCGCAAGAGCTTGTTAGGATGGGGCTGAAAATTCCCTGGGGCATTGCGCTCGATGTGGCTGGAGGTAAGATGTACTGGACGGATGCTGGGAGCAGTAAGATCCAACGGGCGAATCTCGATGGGACCAGCGTGGAAGACCTGCTCATCACATATTCGAGCGGTCCCATGGGGGGCGGCGGGCAGCGTTACGGTATCGCACTCGCGACGACGAGATGAATTTCGCCAACGGTTTGACACGACGAGGAGACAAGATCATACTATTTGCCCAGTATTGCCGTTGGAAGAGACATAGGTTGTGGGCACGCCCTTTTGATTGGGGAGGCTCACGTGAGGTCATCAGATCGAAAGGGGGAATTCCGTTCTGCACTGTTATGCCTTGGCAAAAAGCGTATATTTCGTACAGCATCGGCGGGTTGTGAACCGCGCACTCGCCCAGGGTCGCCTATGCGAGCGCTGGTGGCAGTGGCAGATTGCTCTGATCATGTTCCTGGTAAGCAATGGCCTACTCGCCGGTGGCGGGGGCGCTGCGGAGCGCACCCCTCCCATCCGAATCGGGGTGCTGACGGAAAGCTGGGGGCCTACGCCAACCACAGTGGGCCTGCGGGATGGTCTGTTGGCGCTGGGCTACCGCGAGAATGAGCAGTTCGTCCTCGGCGTCCGCTTCACGCAGGGGGACCTGGCAGCCCTTCCCGCCGCCGCTCGGGAGCTAGTCCAGCTCGGCATAGACCTCATTTTCGTTTCGGCGTCAGTGAGCACGGCGAAGGCGGCGCAGATGGCGACCGACCGAACCCCGATCGTCTTCGCCGGTGTGGGCGATCCTCTGGGATCGGGCTTGGTCCAGAGCTTCGCCCGGCCCGGCGGCAACATCACTGGCGTGACCAATCTAAGCCTTGATCTGAGCCCGAAACGACTGGAACTCTTTCGACAGATCATCCCTACCCTGAAGCGGGTCCTGTACCTCTACAACCCAACCGACACGTATGCCATGGCACAGGTGGGGGTCTACCGCGATGCCGCCCGCCGCCTCGGTATTGAGCTGGTGGAACAGACTGTTCATTCCGAGGAAGAGGCACAGGCAACCCTCGCCCAACTCCAGAAAGGCAATGTGGATGGAATCTTGCCACCGGACTCCCTCTCATTTAACGTTCCCGGCTTTGTCTTGGAGGCCGCGTCCCGGCAGGCGATTCCGACTATGTTCGCAGCAGCGTTCTGGGTGGAGCGGGGAGGACTCGTGAGCTACGGTCCAGACCTTTACGCCATGGGCCGCCAGTCGGCACGCCTGGTAGATAAGATCCTCAAGGGTGTGGATCCGAGGGAGATCCCCGTTGAGGTGAACCCGACGATTGAGTTTGCCATCAATTTGAAGGTCGCGAAAGCCCTAGGGATTGCGATTGCCCCGGACATATTGTACCAGGCCGATCGTCTCGTGCGGTGAGCCCCACGAATCACCGAGGACAGGATGGGACAACACGGCGGAAGGTTAGAGGCGCTGTCCCCTGGAGAGTCTGGAGAAGGGAGATGGAGAGATGCGGATGTTACCGAAACAGATGAGGACTCTGTGGCTGTTCAGCGTGCTGCTGGTCGGCACGCTGGGTGTAGTCGGGATGGCCGTGGCACTGGAGGTCGGGGAGCCGGCGCCGGACTTCGCGCTGCCTAGCACGACAGGGGAGCAGATCAGCCTGAATCAGTTCCGGGGGAAAACGCTGGTTTTACTTGAGTTTCACGTGAACGATTTCGGGGCGACGTGAACCAAGAACGTGGCGGCCAGGGAGGCCGACTACAGCACGTTCTTGGGGCTGAATGTTCAGGTTCTGGGGATCAGTGCCAACACCGCCTTCTCGCAGAAGACGTTTGCGGATTCACTCAAGCTGGAGCACCCACTCCTCAGCGACCATCCCGACCTGCAGGTGATTCGAAGTTACGGCGTCCTGCAGCATTTGGTCAATGAACCAAGCCGGCTGGCTGCACGGCGGGCGTTCTTCCTTATCGATCAAGAGGGAATCGTGCGAGGGCGGTGGCTCCCCGAGAAGCAAGCGGAACTCTTTCCCAGCCAACCGATCATCGAGCGGGTACGGGAGATCACCGGGCTGCGCTAGGGCGTAGTTGTGACCGCAGCGGGGCAAGGGAGAGGCAACGGGTGGGGACATGGGTGAAGTGAGCGTAAGGGTCAAACTGACGAACGCTGTCGACCAGGCTCTGGTACGTCGAGGCCTGATACAACTGGAACAGGTCCGCACCTACGAAGCCGACGCAATGGTGGATACAGGAGCGGTGCGCTGTGTGTTGCCACCACATGTTTTCCAGCGCTTAGGCCTGGAAATGGTTGGACAGCGCGTGGCGGAATACGCCCACGGTCGGCTTGAGGCCGTGGGGCTGACGGAACCCTTTACGCTGCAAGTGCTTGACCGTGAGGAGATGGAGGACGCCATGGTGTTGGGTGACGAAGTACTGATCGGCCAGACGGCTCTTGAAAAACTGGATCTGTTTGTTGAGTGTGTCAACCAACGTCTGGTGCCGAATCCGGCACATCCTGATCAGCCTGTATCGAAGGTCAAATAGCGGCCCTGAGGAATCGTTATGAGCGATGTACCCACCTCTGCTAAGCCTGTTTTTGTGCAGGCCGATGGGGTCGTCCCTGGAAGCAAAGGTAGCGGTCGCCTGTTGCGGCGGACGTTCGTCATCGCCCTTGTCCTGGTCAGCGGTGGTTTGCTCACCAGCGGTGTGGTGGAGCTATTCTTCCGCTACCGTGAGAGCGTCGAAGCCATCGAGGCGCTGCAACGCGAGATGGCGGAAGGGGCAGCCTTCAAGATTCAGCAGTTCGTGCGGGACATCGAGAAGACCTTGCGAGCGTCGACGCAGGCGCAAGAGATCATCGCCGCTGGCCTGACGCAGGCCTATCGGTTTGAGCTTATCAAGCTGTTGAAGGTAGCCCCGGCGATCACCGAAGCGGTGGCGCTGAATGCCGACGGCCGTGAACGGCTCAAAGTCTCGCGCGTACGCATGTTGTTGCCGGAGGATCTGCGTGATCGGTCGATGGCTGAGGCGTTTATGGGGGTGCGTGGCGGTCGATCATACTTCGGCCAGGTGTATTTTGTCCGAGAGTCCGAGCCCTATATGACCATCGCCGTCCCCATTGAGCGGTTCGCAGGGGATGCCTTGGGTGTGCTGATCGCCGAGGTAAACCTGAAATACGTCTGGGAGGTCGTGTCCCGCATTAAGGTGGGACAGGCGGGCTATATCTATGTGGTCTCGGCCGACGGCGACCTGATCGCTCATCCCGACATCAGCCTGGTCCTGCAAAAGCGTCGCGTCAAAGATCTGCCTCAGGTACAGGCTGCTTTGGCTGGCGGGTCTGGCCTGTCGATGGCCCAGCCCAACCTATCTGGCCAGAAGGTGTTCGCGGCTTCTGCTCCCCTCCCCGATCTGGGATGGGCGGTACTCGTAGAACGTCCGGCCGCGGAGGCTTATGCCCTGCTGTACGCTTCCATTCTCAGAACTTCTGTGCTCCTGCTGCTTGGCCTTGGCATGGCTGTGCTAGCGAGTCTCCTCATTGGTCGCCGCGTGGTGCGGCCGGTGGAGCTCCTCCGGCAGGGGGCAGCTCGCATCGGCGCCGGCGACCTTGACCATCGCCTGGAGATCAAGACAGGGGACGAGCTGCAGGCACTGGCCGACGAGTTCAACGGCATGGCCGCCCAACTCCAAGAATCATACGCCAATCTGGGGCAGAAGGTTGAGGAACGCACACGTGAGCTGAGCGAGGCCCTGGAGCAGCAGACCGCCACCAGCGAGGTCCTCAAGGGGATCAGTCGCTCAACGTTCGATTTGCAGCCCGTATTGGAAACGCTCATCGAGAACGCGACGAGACTGTGTGGTGCCGACAAGGGATTCATCTTCCGGCTGGACGGTGAGCTATTCCGGTTTGCGGTCGCCTACAACGTCCCCTCCGAGTTGAAAGATTTCTTTGAGCGAAACCCAATCCGCCCGGGGCGAGGCACTATCGTCGGGCGGGTCGCCCTTGAGCGCCAGGTGGTTCAAATCCCAGATATCCTGGCTGATCTTGAATACCAGTTGAAGGACTTGGAAGTCCAGACGCGGGGAGGTCTCCGAACGATCTTGGGAGTTCCCATGCTCAGAGAGGGCACCCTCATTGGAGTAATCGTGATCCGGAGGACTGAAGTCCAGCTCTTCACCGACAAGCAGATCGAGCTGGTCACAACCTTCGCCGACCAAGCGGTGATCGCCATTGAGAACGTTAGACTGTTCCAAGAGTTGCAGGCACGGACGCGTGAGCTGGCGCGTTCGGTTGAAGAACTCAGAGCTCTGGGCGAGGTCAGTCAGGCGGTTAGCTCCACGCTGGACCTGCATACGGTGCTCACCACCATCGTCGATCGCGCCGTCCAGCTCTCGGGGGCAAGCGGCGGGGTCATCTACGAATATGATGAAGTGACCCAGGAGTTTCGCCTGAGGGCCTCGCATGGGGTGGAAGAAGAGCTGATTGAGATCCTGAGGACGGCACGGATCCGCGTTGGAGAGGGGGCGATCGGCACAGCCGCCGCGACGCATGCGCCCGTCCAGGTCCCTGACATGTTCGATGAGAGGGGAACTGTCTTACCACAGGTACGTCTCCTCTTGGCGCAATCCGGCTATCGCTCGCTCCTGGCGGTGCCGCTCCTCATCGAGCAGCAGGTTTTCGGTGGCCTGGTCATCTATCGGCCGGAGTCAGGCAGTTTTTCCCACGAAGTTGTGAATCTGCTTCAGACCTTCGCCACGCAGTCCGTGCTGGCCATCCAGAATGCCCGGCTCTTCCGCGAGATCGAGGACAAAGGCCATCAGATCGAGATCGCCAGCCAGCATAAGTCGCAGTTCCTCGCCAACATGAGCCACGAGCTCCGCACACCGCTAAACGCCATCCTGGGCTATACCGAGCTGATCATGGACGACATCTACGGCGAGGTGCCCGAGAAGATCCGCGACGTGCTGGACCGCGTGCAGAAGAGCGGCCATCACCTCCTGAGCTTGATCAACGCCGTCCTCGATCTGTCCAAGATCGAGGCGGGTCAGCTCACCCTCTCCCTCAATGAATATTCCATCAAAGAGGTGGTCTACACGGCCATGACTTCGGTGGAATCGTTGGCGGCTGAGAAGCAGCTCAAAATGGCCGTCGAGCTGGGCCCAGACCTTCCGATCGGCAGGGGGGACGAACGGCGCATTGCACAGGTCCTCCTGAACCTGGTGGGGAATGCCATCAAGTTCACTGAGGCTGGCGAAGTCAAGGTTCGTGTCACGACAGCAGATGGCGCCTTCCTGGTGGCGGTGTCCGACACTGGGCCGGGAATTTCCGCTGAGGATCAGGCCAGGATCTTTGAGGAGTTTCAACAGGCCGACAGCTCGAGCACGAAGCAAAAAGGGGGTACTGGGCTTGGACTAGCGATTGCCAAACGCATCATCGAGATGCACGGCGGTCGTATCTGGGTGGAGTCGAGTCTGGGGAAAGGCTCGACGTTCTGGTTTACGCTACCAGTGCGCGTCGAGCCTCAGAAGGGGGGCGCATGAGCAAGCGCATTCTGGTGGTGGAAGATCAGGAGGATAATCGACGCATCCTCCGGGACCTCCTCACCAGCGTCGGGTATGTGGTCGTTGAGGCCGTCAGCGGGGAGGACGGGGTACGCATGGCGGAGACGCACGCCCCCGACCTGATCCTGATGGATATTCAGCTGCCGGGCCTTGATGGCTACGAGGCGACCCGGCGCATTAAGGCCAATGTGGAGTTGCGGCAGATCCCCATCATCGCCGTGACATCCTATGCACTGAGTGGCGATGACGCCAGAGCCTTTGAGGCTGGCTGCGATGCTTACGTTGCAAAACCGTACAGCCCCCGCGCGCTGCTGGCCAAGATCCGCGAATTCCTGTCATAGACGACCACGCGACCCGTTTGGAGGAGACATGTATGCGAGTGCCACCACGGCTCCTTATTGCCGATGACCAGCCTATGAATGTGGACATCCTCCAGACGCGACTGGCGGTACACGGCTATGAGATCCTCACAGCCGCTGATGGCGAAGAGGCGCTTGGGGTGGCGCGCGCGCAACTGCCAGACCTGATCTTGCTCGACATCATGATGCCCAAGATGGAAGGTCTCGAGGTCTGCCGTCTCCTCAAAGGCGATGCGGCGCTCCCCTTCATGCCGATCATCATGGTTACCGCCAAGGCGGATACCAAAGACATCGTTGCCGGGCTGGAGGCAGGGGCCGATGAATACCTTACCAAGCCGGTAGATCAAGCTGCCCTGGTGGCTCGGGTAAAGTCGATGCTACGCATCAAGGCACTGCACGACACGGTGCAGGAGCAAGCCATTCGACTTGAAGCCCAAGCTTTGCAGATGGCGGATTGGAATCGGACACTCGAACAGCGGGTGGCCGAGCAATTGGCAGAACTCGAACGCATCGGACGGTTGAAGCGGTTTTTCTCCCCTCAGCTCGCCGAACTGATCGTGTCCACGGGCGAGGAAAAACTCCTGGAAAGCCATCGACGCGAGGTCACTGTGGTCTTCTGCGACCTGCGGGATTTTACGGCCTTTTCTGAGACCACCGAGCCCGAGGAGGTGATGGAGGTTCTGCGGGAATACCATACTGCGCTGGGTGAATTGATCTTCCGGTTTGAGGGAACCCTGGAACGCTTCGCAGGCGATGGGTTGATGGTGTTTTTCAATGACCCTGTTCCTTGCCCCGACCCCGCGGCTCGGGCCGTGCGCATGGCTGTGGCGATGCGCCAGCGGGTTGGAGAACTCACTGGAACATGGCGCAAGCGCGGTCATCAACTCGACTTCGGGGTGGGGATCGCACAAGGCTATGCAACCCTGGGGAAGATCGGTTTTGAGGGGCGCTTCGATTACGCCGCCATCGGTACGGTAACCAATCTCGCAGCTCGGCTCTGCGGCGAAGCCGCGGGCGGCCAAATCCTCATCAGTCAACGAGTCTACGCCGCCGTAGAAGCCCTCGCTGTGGCTGACCAAGTGGGCGAGCTATCACTCAAAGGCTTCGTTAAACCTGTGCCGGCGTATAATGTATGGGCGCTAAAAGATTGACCCGCCTGTCCGAAAACTCTGCCAGGTCGCCGTGTGACGCCTGCCACACACCCACAATGCCCGTGCGTTAAGAGCTATGAGGACTGGCGCTTGCCGAGCTCGAAGATGGCTCCTTCCCTGCCTGGAATGAACTCGAAGGGGAGCTTCGAGCCGATCCTGCCCTCGTCGAACAACCGGTCGAGCAGTTGATCGGCATGGGCAGGATCGTGATGAAAGGGCACAAGCCGCCTGACACCAGCCCTGGTGGCGAAGGCTATCGCTTGTGGCAGTGCACTATGTCCCCAGCCCACATGGGTCAAGTATTCGGCTGGAGTGTACTGAGCGTCGTGAATAAGCAGATCCACTCCTGCCGCTAGCTCAAACCCCGACATCCAATCTGGTTCCCCAGGGAAGTGATCCACGCCGAGAGCGGGCTCGTGGTCCGGCAGATAGGCCAGCGAAGCCCCATTTTCAGTGATGCGATAGCCGACCGTTGGCCCGGGGTGTAACACCAAGGCTGCGACGATCTGCAAGCCACCGATCTCAAAACATCCTAAGGGGACATTGTGGAGGGTCAGGCGACATGGGAGGTCGCGCAAACGGACGGGGAACAACGGCGGTGAGAGATAGCGAGCCAGGCGCGAGCGCAGATCCAGGGTTGTAGACGGGGGACCCCAGATATGCACTTCCTGGCCTGGACGATTCAGCGGTTCAAAAAACCCCAGCCCCTGGATATGATCCATATGGAGATGAGTGAGCAGGAGGTCGATGCGCGATGCCTCAGGCCCTAGGGTCTCCCCCAAACATCGGATCCCCGTGCCGGCATCGAGCACTAACAAGGTCCCATCCTCGCCTCGCACCTCGACACATGACGTATTGCCTCCGTAACGTAGCGTCTCTGGCCCCGGTGCTGCCAGCGAACCGCGTGTGCCCCATAGCGTCACTTTCATGAGGGGGGGACCTCCCAAAAAATCGCCACCGCCCCCAAATGGCGTCCTCCCTGTCCTTCCAGAGGGAAGGCTGTGGCCTCGATTGTACGATGCACGCCGTCGAGTCCGCGAATTTGAAACACCAAATGTGCGGCGCGGTGCTGCTGGAGTGCGATGACCAGAGGGAGGGCCTCCGGCGGCAGGGGAAAGCCATCTTCAGAGGTGGGCTGAAAGATCTGTGCCCACTTCACCAGGGGCATCTCGCCCGTTTCTTCATAACGATGCCCCAACAGCGCCTCGGCGGGCTCGTTATAGAACAGCAAATCTCCAGCTGAGTTCACCAAAAAAATCGGTATGGCCAAATAGCTGGCGAGCTGACGCATGAGGATCACCTCAATGGCTTGCTGCGGCATGCCACGCTCCTCTGTCTTTCGCCTTATCCGCACCATCACCGGGGACCTCTGAGGTAACCGCAGCCATCCCATAGGACGAATCATAAACCAAACACATATCTTTATGCTTCAAGGTCCAACCTCTACGACGTTAGCGCACCGGCGCCGCCATGACCTTCTCCCTGTGAGCCTACAGCGGTGTCATGGCAGCCACAGGCAAAGGCAGAGGCCGACCGCCAACACGATCACCGTGACAGGGAGGCTTCGCGCTAGTGGGAAGGGGTTCCTCTCAGGCCGATAATGTTATACACAAGGATCGGCCAAGAAAAACCTTTGAGGCTCAACTCCCCCACCGTTTCCGATTCAACCAACACTTCGACTGCACCGTAGATGCGTGGCGAGATCAAGATCTGCTCGCCATCCGCCTCGTCACAAAGGTGCGAGGCAAGATTCGTCATCGCGCCGATGACAGCGCGGTCGAAGCAACCTTCAAAACCGATTCTGCCTAGGGTGGCGTATGCCCAGGAAATGCTCACGCCAAAGTCCAACTGATCTCCGCAGCGTAACAGAGCTCCCTCAGCTCATGGTCACCCTAGTAATGGCTATTTTAGCACAAAGACCGCCAAAAGTCTCAGCTAACCCTTTGAAAAGTAAAGTAGCCGAAACAGAGCGTCGAGTTCCTCAGCAGCCAAGCCCCGGGGACGGGCCATTCCTCCATCCCCCTCCTATCCTTTTCCTTTCAGCTCTTTCTTGAGGTCATTCCGGAAGCGCCAGTCGGTCCCCTTGCTGATGATCTTCTAAGGGTTTGACTTGGTCGTACCCTCTTCATGCAGGCGCAGGGCATAGAAGCGGATGGTGTTCTGGGGGCTGTACACACGCCATTTGCCGTAGGGGGGGCTCTAGCATTCACTGGCGGGGTAGTCGTAATGTGATGTATAACCCCTGTCGACAAGGGATTGGGCGACCTCCGTCTGGGTCGAACTCCTGTCAATGCGGGGTGTCAGTGTTCAGCGTTCCCACTCCTTGAGCCGGGCGGTTTCGGTGTAGGGGGCGGAAGATTTGCGGGCAGTCCCCCCCATGTTTTGGCGTTGAGAAATGGTGGGAGGGCTGATGCATTTCTCTGACAATTAGGAAAGCGACGAAGGGGAGCGACGAAGAGGAGAAGGATGACAGCAGCGAGCGGCAGGGGTTTGTTTGGTGTCATAATTTCTTGCTCATTTTCGCTGGCAGTGATTTCATAACTGCGCCTACCATGTTCAGCCTTCGATATGCCGTCGGCCTCGCCTCAGGGCGGGGCTTATGCCGAACGGCTGAAACACCGTTGCCGATCTCTCTTGAGGCGTACCAGCTCTGGATTTTGCCTCGGAGAACAGTCTATGCCCATCGCTGTCGGCAATAGGACATGCTCACCATGGCATCCAGCGTGGCGACAGTGCACAGTTCGCAAAGCCTCATAGAGTTCAAACTCGTAGAGGTCTGCATGCACCTCAGAACAATACCATTTACCAAAGCGTTGCACCGCCCTGTCGCCCTGCTCATGCACCTCCTGCTTGCAGAGCGGGCAACGCTTGTGAAAGAGCCTTGTGAAGAAATGCCGCGGCATGTGCGTACTCTCCCTATATAAGCGCGACTCGGTGCACACGCTGCACCATCGTTCAGACCTTACCGGTGGCCCGCTTCAACTTGGTCACCAGGATTCGCTGAGCAAGAGAGATGCCAGTTTCAAGCCCTGACACAGAACCCGCCTCAGGGTAGGGATCAGCGCCAACATGGCGTCGGAAAATGGCTCAGCCGGAGTGTTCAAGGGCACACAGCGACGAAGCGATTCCTTCAGATGGGATAACGATGTCGTGCTGGTGTTGAAGGTTCTGGCCGTTGCGCAAACATGACCACCTTGGTCAGATCTGAACACCGGGTAGCTTGACCCTTGACCACCTTACAGGGCATGGCTATGATGCTGCGCATATCGATTTGAGCCGTCCGGGAACCATTCCTTCACGCACGTGGAGCTAAGCTAAATCACCGGGATAAGGAGACTTCGCGTATGGTTCGCATTAACCTGGCACGCTTGCGGAAAGATCTGCAGGAACTGGGGGAAATCGGCACCACCCCGGAAGGTGGCGTCTGGCGTTCCTCCTTCAGTGAAGCGGATATGGAGGCGCGCCGCTGGTATGTGAAACGCCTCGAGGAGGCGGGCCTTCAGCATTGGGTTGACGCGGCCGGAAATATTTATGCCCGTGTAGGCGAGGGCGGTCCAGCGGTGATCGCCGGCTCACATCTCGATTCCGTGCCCAATGGTGGGCGTTTCGATGGCGTCCTCGGTGTCATGGCCGCCCTCGAATGCCTGCGCTCCATCAAGGATCACGGTGTACAGCCCAGGCTGCCTATCGAAGCCGTGGCATTTACGGATGAAGAGGGGCGTTTCGGGGGCTTCGTGGGAAGCTTTGCGGTCATCGGCACCATGACTTACGAGGAAATCTTGCGCCGTCGTGATCTGCGTGGCATGCCGCTGGCCGATGCCATGCGTCAGGTTGAATTAGATCCCACCAACATCGGCGCGGCCCGGCGTGATCCCAAGGACATCAAGGCGTATGTTGAACTCCATATCGAGCAGGGACCTATCCTCGAGTCGATGGAGGTGCCCATCGGCGTCGTGCAGGGGATCGTAGCGGGTTCCCGAACCTGGATCACCTTCCACGGTCGGGCGGATCATGCCGGAACCACACCGATGGCGATGCGCCAGGACGCCTTTCTCGGTGCCGCGGAATTCGGCCTGCGCGCTCGTGAATTGGTGCTGATGGAAGGGAGTGGCACCACCGTCGGGACGGTGGGCGTGATGGACCTCAAGCCCGGGGCGTCGAATATCGTCCCCGACACCGCTTTCCTGACTTTGGACCTGCGGGATATCTCGGGGGAGGTTCTGCAACGCCTGCTTGAGCGCGTCGGTGTCTTGGCGCACGAAACTGCTGAGAAATGGGGCCTTGCGGTCACGGTCGAGCGCATGCGGCTCAGTGAGGCGGCGCGGATGTCGCCGCATATACAGGCGGTGATCGACGAAGTGGCGCGTGACCTGGGCCACAAGACGCACTGGATGAATAGCGGCGCTGGGCACGATGCCCAGGTGATGGCGAAGATCACCGAGGCTGGGATGATTTTTGTCCCAAGTCGCCAGGGGCGGAGCCATTCACCTGCCGAATTTACCGATTGGGATCACGTGGAAAATGGGGCCAACGTGCTCTTAAACACGTTGTTGCGGCTGGCCACATCGTGAGGGTGCTGTTGCGTAAATGTTGGGCACTGAATGTACAGACTGTAGCAACTTTGCACTGCTGACGGACCGCTTGAAAGATCACGGGGACAACTAACCTTACCTGAAAGCGAGAGCGGGCTTGAAGAAGGAGACGTCGGTGGCATCTATGCGAACGTTACGTGCGATCTTCACGGTACTGATTCTCTCGGCCGTGGTTACAGGCATCAGTTGGGCCCAGACTGCCCCGATGACAACGGAACAACCGACTGGTACCCCGCTCACAGCGGCGGCGACGCAACCCAAGATCGATTCGGGCGATACCGCTTGGCTGCTGATGTCCTCAGCTTTGGTGTTGCTGATGACCGCGCCCGGCTTGGCGCTATTTTACGGCGGCATGGTGCGGCAAAAAAATGCCCTGGCGACGATTATGCAGAGTTTCATCATCATGGCGCTGATCTCAGTCCAGTGGGTGCTCTGGGGCTATAGCCTCGCCTTTGGTCCGGATGTCGGAGGCCTCATTGGCGGGCTTGAATGGCTTGGCCTGCGAGGCGTTGGGCTTGATCCAGGTCCATACAGCGATACGGTTCCCCATCAGGCATACATGCTGTTTCAACTCATGTTTGCGATTATTACTCCGGCCCTGATTACGGGGACTTTCGCCGAGCGGATGAAGTTCTCGACCTTTATCGTCTTCACCCTGGTGTGGGCCACATTGGTGTACGATCCGCTGGCGCACTGGGTCTGGGGAAAGGGAGGATGGCTTGGCAGCATGGGCATCCTCGACTTCGCCGGAGGGACGGTCGTGCATATCAGCTCTGGGATTTCTGCCCTGGCGGCCGCGTTGGTCATCGGCAGGCGCCGCGGCTTTGGTCACGAGCCCATGCCCCCGCACAGCCTTCCTTTTACCGTTGCGGGGGCAGCGCTTTTGTGGTTCGGCTGGTTCGGGTTTAATGCGGGAAGTGCATTGTCTGCCGGTGCCCTGGCCACCAGTGCCTTCGCTGTCACGAATACCGCCGCCGCCTCGGCCGCGCTGTCATGGATGTTTAGCGAATGGGCCATACGCGGCAAGCCGACGGTATTAGGGGCGGCGTCGGGAGCAGTGGCTGGTTTGGTCGCTATTACCCCGGCTTCAGGATATGTGGGACCCCTGGCATCAATCGTCATCGGTGGCGTGGCAGGGTTTTTGTGCTTCAACGCCTGTAATTTGAAGACCAAACTCGGCTATGACGACTCGCTGGATGTGGTCGGAGTTCATGGGATGGGAGGTACTTGGGGAGCCCTTGCTACCGGATTATTCGCCACCAAGGAGATCAATGCCGCCGGTGCGGATGGCCTTTTCTACGGCAATCCCGGACAACTCTGGAATCAATTCGTCGGCATTCTCGCCGCCGGAGCATTGGGGTTCGTGATGACGTGGATCATCTTGAAGGTCTTAGATGCGATTATGGGGCTACGGGTCACAGATGAGGAAGAGGTCGAGGGTCTAGACCTTTCACAGCACTCTGAAACCGCCTATTCGTTGGGCGGGTCGAGCTTGCGAGAGCGGTAACATCAGACTGGTGGGGGCAGATTCAGCGTCAATACGGCCAGACTGCCCCCACGCTTCTGCTGGCTAGCGGCGGAGGCTTGGAGCCGCTGCGGCACTGGCCCGAGGCTTGCGCGACTTCCAGGCATGCACGGCAACCGGTGCGATGGACAGCACGATGATCAGCATGATAGCTTTTTCGATGTGTTGTTTGACGAATGGAATCTGCCCGAAGAAGTAGCCTAGCAAACTCATACTGACTACCCAGCCGATCCCTCCCACAACATTGAAGGTGAGGAATTTGCGGTAGTTCATCTCTGCGACGCCCGCGACAACAGGAGCAAAGGTCCTGGCGAACGGCATGAAACGGGCCAGGATAATAGTGATCCCGCCGTATTTGTCGTAAAACACCTTGGTGGCCAGCAAACGCTCTCGATTGAAAAACCGCGATTGCGGGCGATTATACAATGCTGCGCCAGCCTTCTTCCCGATATAATAACCCGTCGAGTCGCCAATGATCGCGGCTAAAGAGAGGGTGACGACCACGGGCCCTATGCTCAACACATCAGTGGTAGCGGCTAGAAATCCCGCCGTGACAAGCAAGGAATCACCAGGCAGAAAAAATCCGACCAGCAAGCCAGTCTCTGCGAAGACGATCAGAATCAGCAGCATCAGCCCGCCAAATCGAATGATCTCGCTGATCCCTTCAACGGTTGTAAAGAGGTGGACGAAGTTTCCAATCGATTCCAATCCTGGTCTCCTTGTACATGTGGCCACGGGCGTGCCGGTAACTGCCATGCCGCAAACGCTTGCGGTGCAGTGGAAGAAATTCGGCGTCCGCAGATGCAGACTTGATCGCGGAAGCCGGCCGCTCAGATTCCCCTCGCCTGCAGCCTCCTTCTCTGCTGCGTTCGTATTCTCGCCTCTCGCTGGCTGACCAGCCTGTGTTATGATCGATTCCAATTCTCTAAAGCGTGAGTAGGCATAGCCCTGTGCAGACCGTCGCACATCTCTGGTCATCCAATGTTTAGCCAAGAAGCCATAGAATGGCTAATGCGACAATGATACGGTACCATCCAAACGGTTTCAACGTATGACTGCCAAGAAAATGAAGAAAAAATTTGATGGCTGACCACGCAGCTAAGAAGGACACGACAAATCCAATGGCAAACATGGGCAAGTCTGATCCCTGTAATATTGTTAAACTTTTGTAAAGATCGAAAGCCGTGGCAGCGAACATGATAGGTACAGCTGCTAGGAAGGAATATTGCGCTGCTGTCCCCCGCCCGATCCCAATAGCCATCCCACCGACAATCGTCGACGCCGAACGAGACATACCTGGCCAAAGCGCCAAACATTGAAATAACCCCACCACCACAGCGTCTCGGTAATTTAATGCATCAAGCCCTGATTTCTTAATCCGCGGGAGGAACCTCTCTAGCACCAAAATGCCGACCCCACCGATGCCAAGTGCCAAGGCAACGGTCACAGGAGTAAACAAATAGGTTTTGATAAACCGATGCGTGACATATCCTAACACCAGCGCCGGAAATGTCGTAAGCCCCAATAGTACGATCCCTCTGCGACCGGCAAATCCTGCTGACATTTGGAACGAACACAACCCCAAAAATCGTTCTTTGTAGAGGAGGACTACAGCCAATATCGCTCCTAGTTGAATGAAGATCGCGAACGTTTCGGCTATAGGTCCCTCGAATCCTAAGAGGTGTTCCGCCACGATGAGATGGCCGGTTGAGGAAACCGGGACAAATTCGGTGAGTCCTTCAACAATCCCTAAAATGGCAGCGTACATTAGTTCACCCATCGCCAGGCATCCCCTTTGACAAAATTCAGCTGACGAGTTGATGTGTTGGCCATTCGCCAGATGGCAGCCAAGGCGTCCCAGCCCCAACCGGGGCAGGCGCCGCAAACCATATCACGCCGTCGGAGGGAGTGCCATTTTTTACGGCAATCGCATGCCGATGCGAGGAGATATCTTATGGGGTTCAGCCTGGTGGTAAGTCTATTTGCGTTGGTTGTGGCCGGATATCTGGTGAGAGACGTGTGGCGGCAGGACAGTAGCACTGCGCAGATGCAAGCGATCGCCGATGCCATCCGCGAGGGAGCGAGGGCTGAACATTGAAGAGCGAAGGGCCAGCCTCTTTACCGATGGACCCGGTAAGAGTTCCGAGGCGAGCAGCGCCAGCACATGCCACAGCGCCGAGAGCAGCACGCACCATCGCATACGAATTGCTCGCTGTCGGGAGTGAATCATAACGCTTGAAATTCTCTCCCCTTCTCCTGTGGAAATACCACTTCCTTGTAACCCTCTGGGCGGATAAGACCTTCCCCTCTGGGAGTCAAAGGAAAAATGGAACAGCGCGCCAGGCATTTCAATCAGCCGGGCGCGCTCAGTGGCCAGGTGCCAGGGACGTTGCAAAACACTCATTAAGAGCCGGCCACCGGGGTCCCTGCCCCGGAGCGATCTGGAACATGCAGACTATCCATCCTCGTCACTCCATAGGTATTTGTCAGCGAGAAGTAGGGATAGGCCAGGACGCCGGTCTCATCCAGGTCCAATCCCTCTTGTTCCACCTCGGGAGAAACGCGCATGCCCATGATCTTGTCAAGGATTTTGAAAAACACCAAGGATCCGCCAAAGGCCCAGACGAGCAGCGTGAGACAGCCGATCACTTGCGCACCAAACTGGCTCCAATCTCCATATAGGAGCCCCTTCACACTTCCCGACACACCATTCCAGGAACCCCCGTAGAAGGCCGTCCCATCGGCGAAAATCCCCACGCACAGCACACCGCAGAGACAACAGACACCATGAACCGAAATCGCCCCAACGGGATCATCGATGCGTAGCTTATCGAAGAACGCGACTGCGGCGCACACTAACACACCGGCGATGGCACCAATGATGAAGCCTGCGTTGGCGCCCACAAAACCGGAGGGTGCGGTGATGGCCACGAGTCCTGCCAATAAACCATTCGCGATCATGGTTGGATCGGGCTTACCTGTCTTCAGGATCATATAGCACGTTGCTGACAAGGCGCCCCCAGCTCCCGCAAGCATGGTTGCGACCGCGACGATACCCACGCGGTTCAGCCCACCACCCGATACACCCAATGTGCTGCCAGGATTAAATCCGAACCAACCAAAGGCAAGGATAAACGCTCCCAACAAGGCCATCGGAATATGGTGTGCCGGCATCGGATTGACCGTGCCGTCTCGGTTATACTTCCCGAGCCGTGGGCCTAACACGATAGCTCCTGCCAGCGCACACAGCCCGCCCACCGCATGCACCACTCCTGACCCTGCAAAATCGACGTACCCATGACCTAGACCAAAATTCACGCCTAATTGAGACAACCACCCTCCACCCCACGCCCAGTTCCCAAACAAAGGATAAAGGATCATCGACATGAAAAACCCAAATACGAAGAAAGCGCGCAGTTTCCAACGTTCAGCCATGGCTCCAGTCGGAATGGTCGCGGCGGTGTCCATGAAGACAATCTGGAAGAGGAAGATGGCGAACACCCCCACATCATAGACATTTCCACCCAGGAACCAGCCGTTCGAGGCGAACAGGCCAAAAGGCTTGCCAAAGAGCTCGATCACCACTTCTTTGGCAGCGTCCAGACCTGCCGTTCCACCGAGGCTCGCCACCGGCATGGCGCCATACATCAAGGCAAATCCGCCTATCCAGAAGCCTGTCAAGCCAATCACATAAATGAGAAAGTTCATGAGCATCGTGTGCGAGGCATTCTTGGCCCGGCACAACCCAGTTTCCACTAGGGCGAATCCGGCCTGCATAAACATGACGAGAAAGCCAGCAACGAGCGTCCACATGAGGTTGATGGCAACGCGGTTCTGACCGACGAAATCCCCTAGTTTTACGGCGAGCGGTTCCTTGTCCGCCATGGCTTGGAACTCGTCATAGGCTTCCTTCTTTTTTGCGAAGTCAGGATCTTTGGCGTCGGGCTCGGGGATGATGAAGGCATCACCACCAGCACTTTGCGCATCGGTCCCAACGCCTGTTTTGTCACCTCCAGGGTCACCGGCCCATGTATTCGACATGTAACTTGTGGTATGGCCGACGACGAGCCATGTGAGTATGAGGACTCCACACTTTAAGGACTTTGAGCGCAATACCTGGAGCAATGTCATGGACCTTCTCCTTATTCTCCGCGGAATAGCCTGTAGGTAACCCTCCCGCTCAGCTCACATCAGGACACACTCTCTACCTCCTGGAACTCGCTGGTACGGTGAGGCAAGGGTTATGCTCATGTCTATGCACGCATCAAGTGCGGCCCAAAGCCAATAGCGGTTGGGCGGCACTGCCCAAGCGCTAGCCCTGCGAAAGCGGGGCCCCCAAGAGGAGAGCAAATCGTTGGAAATCTCCCCCATGAATCGCCAGGCCGTACTCCTCCGTATACGCATGCTGTACTGAAGGAGTTGGTGGCTGAGCGGCTACGGCAGCCGGCCACTTTGACTGCGAACGTCGCCATCCGCTTCAGTATGTCAGCGTCAGGCCAATGTTACCGATGGGTACGAAGCCGTCGTTGGTGTTGACCGCCCTCAGGTTCGAGTTGAGCACGAGGAACTGGACACCTGCTCGCAGCGACCAGCTGCCGAAGTCGGCGGGAATGAACTTGAGCGGTACCGTGAACAGGGGACCGCCCGAGACGTAGCCCCAGGTCTGGTTGTGGCCGTTGACCGTATAGTAGTCCTTCACGCTGAAGCCGGCCGTGATGGGCGCGCTGACGTTGATTGGCCACGGCGTGTCCGCAAAGAAGGTATAGCCCGGGGCTATGCCGACGCCCATGTAGATGCCCTTCTTGCCAGTATCGCTGGCCAGGGCCTCGCCCTGGGTTTCAAAAGCGAAGAGGAGGCTCGGATTGATCGCGAAGTCACCAAGCCACTTGGCATCATTGAGGCCGAAGCTCAGCCCGACGTCGGCGTAGGTCGTGAAGCTGTCGTTGGGGCTCGTGTAATAGGTGTAGGTGACGCCCGTGGTGAAAACGTCCCACCAGGTCGCAGTCAGCTTTGCGTAGAGGTCGGATTCGAACCAGAACTTCGGATCCGTTGGCCCGACGAGGGTGCCAGTACCGTAGTGGAAATTATTCCAGATCCCTGGGGAAAGGACGAGTGAGCTGAGTGGCCCGACATTGTCGAGCAGCTTGAAGCCGATCTCGGCATAGGGCTGCAAGTTGCTCCCCCCGTTCTGCTCGTTGGCAATGCCGCGGAAATAGTAGGCGGACGCCCAGTCCATGCCCAGACCGAGGGAGACCCGGCCGGTGTTCGGGGCCTTGACGTCGTCTGCGGGCCCCCCCGTGGCCGCCGGTCCCTGCGCTTGCCTATCGGTCTGCTGCGCCGACGCCAGTGACGGTCCCGCGACGCCTCCCGTGAGGACGAGCCCAGCCACTGCCGCTATCCATGTTCGCCAACCTGTCATCGCAACGTTCTCCTTGTCAGTAAGCCGCACAGCGCACTGCTCCCGTCCTCACTGGTCCGGATGAGCACACCCTTATTGAGCGGCGATGCAGAGCTCTTGCTCCACCAGTTCCACCATGGGGATAGATTTCTCTTACTGCCGCAGCAATGTAGCCTCCACTGCTGTTTCAATGCATAGCCGTGCATCGTCGGATCGCACGATACGCAGCCTTCCACCGACACTGGTGGCTCTAGCCTGCTTCGGCGGACGAAACAACGTCAAGGCGTAATCCGTTGCCCCGGCCATCATGTTCTCGGCTTCCGACGCCATTAGGCCTATGCTGGCAGGAAAGATCTCAAGCAAGGCGCGTGCCTACAGTTGGAATGCCTGGGGGCGGGGGTCTGCCTCGGTACCTACGGTTGGCATCTGCCCAAAAAATCTGCAGAGTGCTGGTAACTGCCTAAACTGCTGGCAGGTCGGAGCATCGCCTCTGCACCAGCAAAGGCAGGATCTCATGCATCCAGCTTTTTGCTTGAAATAGCCTCAGCGGCCTTCCTATAATGCCCGATGACGACAACGAGGGGAGGGTGAACGCGTGAGCCGATGGCGCATCCTAACCGTTATCCTGGTCCTGCTCAGTCTAGGCGGCGAGACCGCGATGGCTGCATCTCAACAGGCGCAGCCGTCTACCGAGGGGCTGCTCGCCGAAGCCCTGCAGCTCGTACAGCGCGGTCGACTCCCAGACGCGCTCCGGCCATTACGCCAGCTCAACACCCTCCAACTCCGGGATCAACTGACGCCTGCGTGGCAGCAGCGCCTACCGTTCCTCTTGGCCCTCGCCTACTTCCAGTCGGGCGATTACGGCAAAGCCACCTTACATTTCGAGCGTGCCCGAGACAGCTACCCGGAGCTACGAGACTATACGCTATGGTATTTGGGAGAGGGTCTCCGCCGACTCGACCGCCTGCCCTCCGCCCGCATGGCGTATCAATGGCTCGTTGATGCCTTTCCCGACAGTGTGCATCGCCCCGAAGCCCTATTCCAGGCGGCGGAAACCAATGCTCGTCTGGGAGACCTCCAGCGTGCGGCCGAACTATACACCCGCTATCAGCAGGAACAACCTGAAGGGGCGCACCGTGGCGAGGTGTTGATAGGCCTCGGGATGGTGCAGCGTGATCTGGGGAATCCAGCGGCGGCGCTGCGCGAATGGCGATATGTGTGGGTGGAACATCCCGAAGAACCTGCCGCAGCAAAGGTGCCAGACCTCGAAAAAACGCTCCCACCCTCCTTCGTGGTCCCAGCTGTGGCCTCCGAGGAGCTGTACCGCCGGGCGCAGCAGCTGTATCGCCTGAATCGGCATCGCGAGGCCTTGCAGGCGTTCAACTTAGCGCGGGCGGCGGCTCCAAATCAACCGCTATCGACGGAGACCCTATATCAGATCGGCACGTCTCAGTACCATGCTCGTGACAACGCTGCAGCGGTGGCGACGTTTCAAATGATTTACGCTACCGCCCCCCGTGGGGTGCTGGCTCCGGCCGCGCTTCTCATGCAAGGCCGATTGTATTTACGGATGGAGGCCGAGGAGGACTTTCTGAGGACCTGCGGTGCGCTGATGGAGGGCTTTCCAAGCAGTAAGCAAGCAGATGAAATTGGCTACCTCACCGGACACTTCTATCGGAATCGTGCGCGAGTGCCAGAGGCGCTGCGCGCGTTTCAGCAGATCGTCGATCGGGGAAAGATGTCAGAGTACGCCGACGACGCCTGGTGGTATCTCGGGTGGCTGCACTATGGCACAGGGGAATATGACCGCGCCGCGCAGACCTGGGGCAAACTCCTCAATGCAATCCCCTCCTCAGGGCTGGCACCAGACACGCTGTATTGGCAGGGGCGGGCGCTTGAACGCGCTGGGCGACAGAGCGAGGCTCGCACACGTTATGAGCGGTTGCGGACCTCCTACCGGCAGACATTTTATGGCTACCTGGCGATGGCTCGTTTGGAGGGCCGCTCCGCGTGGGCCTGGGAGGCGAAACAGCTCAATGGCTCCGCTCGGATGCTGAGCTCCACCCTGGCGATTCCAGATGCCTTGCCCACCGATGATTCGAACCCGCATGCCATGCGCGGCCGGGAATTGTGGGCCATGCGTTTATTCGCTAGCGCTGGCGAAGAACTCGAGGCGGCCTCGATGCAAGGAGTGAATGGTCTCATCTGGCAGGCGCGCGCGGCGCAGGCATTTCATTGGGCGGGTGAGCATCATCGCACCATGCGGATTTTGCGTCGCCAAGGGAAAGCCGGCTTCTCCCACGCTCTGGGCTTGCCCGCGGCGGAACTGCAGGAAATGAACTATCCACTGGGCGCCATGCAACGACTTGCAGCCTCGGACTTTGATGGCCTCGATCCCCTCTTCGTTGGCGCCTTGATCATGGCCGAGAGCGACTGGAATCCACGCGCCTTCTCGCGTGTCGGGGCACGTGGACTGATGCAGTTGATGCCCGACACAGGGCGACGCGTGGCCGAAAGCCTCGGGGTCGCAGTGTCGTCCGATGATCAACTCTTCGATCCCACCCTCAACTTAAAACTCGGCGTAACATACTTGGGCGAGCTCAGCCGGCGCTTTGAGGGCAGGCTCCCACTGGTGTTGGCGAGCTATAACGCTGGCGAGGATCAGGTGAGCAAGTGGTGGTCTAAGCGCGCAGGGGACGATATCGAAGAATTCATCGCCAATATCCCCTTTCGCGAAACGCGGCGCTACGTCCAACGGATATATGGATATTATGCAGAGTACCAGCGTATTTACCGGGACTCGCCGGGTTAATTGCGAGAGGGCGCACATGCCTCTGGTCATCGGTCTCATGTCCGGCACCTCGGCAGATGGTGTCGATGCTGCCCTCGTGCAAATCGACGGTGGCGCCCGATCGATACGCCTTTATCTGCACGCCTTCCACACTTTGCCATTTCCCTCGGGGATGCGAGAGGCCATCCTTGCGGCATCAGATCCACGAACCGGCACGGTCGATCTGCTCTGTCGCCTCAATGTCGCGCTGGGAGAAGTCTTCGCGGAAGCGGCCCTCGAAGTGTCCCGCCGGGCCGGCATCACCATCAGCGAGGTCGACCTGATCGGCTCTCACGGCCAAACGGTTCAGCATCTGCCAGAGCCCTCCCCATTGGGTGGGTATCCGATATGCGCCACGTTACAACTTGGTGAACCCAGCGTGATCGCCGAGCGCACTGGCGTCATGACGGTGGCAGACTTTCGCCCACGCGACATGGCGGCCGGAGGTGAGGGGGCTCCTCTGGCTCCATATGTGCACTACGTGTTGTTTGGCGATGTGCAACGCCCGCGTATCGTCCACAACATCGGCGGCATCAGCAACGTCACCGTTCTACCCGCCGGAGGAGGGCTGGTAGACGTGCTGGCCTTTGATACTGGCCCCGGAAATATACTGATCGACGGGGCCATCGGCCTGTTGACCAGCGGCCAGGAGCTGTTCGACAAAGACGGCGTACGAGCGAGACGCGGCCGCGTGCATCAGCCGTTAGTCGACGAACTGCGCGCCCATCCCTTTTTCCACCGCCATCCGCCTAAATCCACAGGCCGCGAGGCATTCGGCGCCGTGTTTCTGGATCGCGTCTTGGCACGGGGGTTGGAACTGGGCGTCACGGGTGATGACCTGATCGCCACCCTGACCGCGTTCACAGTTGCGACCATCGCTGAGGCGTATCGATATTTCATTCTGCCACGTCATTCGGCTGTGGAAAGCATCCTGTGTGGGGGGGGAAGTCGTAATCCGATGCTGACATCCGGGTTGCACCGGGAGTTACCTGAGGTCGCGTGGCGTGTGAGCGACGACTTTGGGATTTCGGCAGATGCCCTGGAAGCAGTGATCTTCGCCGTACTTGCTCATGAAACGATGTGCGGGCGTTCCGCCAATGTCCCGTCGGCAACCGGAGCGGAGCGAGAGGTGATCTTGGGCAAGGTGGTACCGGGCAGAGATGGATGGAACTGGTTTCAGCAGCGCAGTCGGGAGCTCGATTACGGCCAGCACTAGAGTTTCGTGAGACAACAGAACTTATACTTCTTGCCACTGCCACAGGGACAAGGGTCGTTGCGTCCGACCTTGGCGAGTTCGCGTCGAGGCGGTAAGGGTCTTTGCACGTTCGAGCTACTCCCATTGCGTTCGAGGAAATCCACCTCTTCGTCCAGCTCATCCTGCTCGTCTGTGGTAGTCCAGAAGGTATCTCTGAGCCGCTCAAACAGCAGGCTTATCCCAATGAAAACTGCGGCCAGCGAGAATAACACGAGGTGCAGGAGCGTTCCCTGAAACGGGGTGAGCGGGAAGAGCCAGGATAGAATCACACCCAGACCGGAGAGACCTACAGAGATCAGAAAGCTGATAAGCCCCAGCCCCATGAGAAGGGCGAGGGCAAGCAGGACAGTAGACATGCTGATGTCCTATCGTGAGTCCGCCATGTTTGCGGTACCATAGGAAGACTTCTGCGTAGATTATATCACAACAAGAAACGTGGTTTGCGGGGCTTTTCAGTCGATTTTGCGGCGATCATCGAAGAGTGGCGCCCCCTCGGGAAGATTTTGCGGGTCGACAAATTCGACTATTGCTGTCAACCGAATGGCGTCGCGAATTTCCGCGCTCAAACGCCGCCCCAGCGCTTCTTGGTCCGTTGACTGCTTCAGGACAATCTTGACTGTCAGTTCGTCTTGGTGCGCCGGTCGGTCGACGATGAGTTGAAATCTTCCCAACACAGGATAGCGGTCGAGGACATTTTGGACGTGGCGTGGCACGACAAACATCCCCTTGATGCGCGGGATGTCACTCACTCGTCCGATGATGCGCTTCAGGCGCGGTGCGGTTCGCCCACAGGGACATGGGTCCAGATTCAGTCCTTCAGTCAGGTCGCCAGTGCGATATCGGATGATCGGCATGGCTTGGCGCCACACGTCCGAAACCACCAACTCCCCGCTGGCGCCCTCGTGCACATGTGCCCCGGTGGCCGGATCGATGACCTCTACCACATGATCATCGCTTAGGTGCATACCGCCACCGAACTCGCATTCGCTGGCGATAATGCCCACCTCGGCAGTGCCATACTGCTCACGAATCTGGATGTCCCCAAAAGGCTCGCCCAAGGCTCGGCGCGCCGCCTCGGAGCGGATTTCTCCCCCGATGATACCCAGGCGGACGGCCAGATCTTTGCGTGGATCGTAACCCTTCTGCTGCACCACTTCGCCCAATTGCGCCAGGAAGGTGGTAAAGGCGTGGATGATCGTCACCTTCGCCAGCTTCATCGCCTCGACGTGGAAATCGGACATCCCGACACTACCGGGTAACACTGCGGCCCCGAGCAGGCGGTAACCATCATCCATAAAGGTCCCCGCTGGCACCCAGGCATAGTTCGGGGTCACATCAACGACATCCGAACGCCGAGCGCCGCACAGATATACTCCCTTCGCGAACGCTTCGCAGTAGCGACGATAACCCTCCGCCGTGAAGGACCACACAATCGGGCCCGGCGACACATAGAGGCGCACGATCTCATCCGGATGCACCGCTAGGAAACTTCCATGGGGGGGATCTTGAGCTTGATCCGCGATGATTTCTTCTTTCTTCAAGAAAGGAATAGAAGCAAAGTAGTCGGTGAGCGACCGAAACTGATGAGGATTGGCACCGGCATGGTCGAAATGGCGTCGATAGTATGGCGAGTGGTCATAGGCATAGCACAATTGTCGTAACAGTAGTCGCCACTGGTGAGCTTGCTGTTGTGTGCGGGGGAGAGTCTCTGTGTCTCGATTCCAAAAGCGCCCGTCTGGTGTTCCCATGCTCGTTCCCCTACCCTGCATTGGTGCACTGATCTCCCAGCGCACATGCCTACATCGCCCGCTTGAGCCCAAGTCTCCTCATCGCGTTTGCGGTTGTCAACCCGGTAGATGTCCTGTCGACACCGCTGCGGAGATGCGTTTCATCTTGCAGTTTCATGTGACGGATGCTATGTTCCCCCTGTGCATCATAGGTCTCTTCCAGGCCCAACTGTGAAAGTTGGGGCTATTCTACAACGAGACTCAATGATCATCAAGGTGTAATAGATGGATGCTGGCGTACATGGAGCATATGGCCTGGCAGTTGCTTGCAGCTATAGCGCATGGTAGGCCGTCTCTGGTGGTTCTGGCAGTGGCCGCAATCAGTGCTGTCTTGGTTGCGACGCATGGTTGCCCGGCTGTCTCCGCGTCTCCGCATCTCCATGGCCTAATCGGGTGACCCTACAACGACCCCTCGCTTCACAACGGACAGAATGGCGTCCACGCCGTATTTCTTATGCGCAATGGGGTACTGAACTGAGAGCTCGTCGACAACGACAGCTTTGAGGATGAGGATGCTGTCCAAACGTTGGGAAATCGCCCCTGAGAACCCCAGGGTTGAAGAAAAGCTAACGGCGGCGCTGCAGATCCGACCGTTGGCAGCCCGACTTCTGGTGAATCGAGGCATCACGAGTATCGAGGCCGCACGCGAATTCCTCACTCCTTCCTTACAGCGCCTCCACGATCCATTTCTCATGCGCGGCATGGCAGAGGCTGTCAACCGTCTGACCCGCAGTATACAGAGTCAGGAGTCCATCGTCATTTACGGCGATTATGATGTGGATGGGATCACTGCGACTGCGGTGCTGAGTTGGTTTTTCCGTGACATTGGCGTGCCAGTCCCATACTATCTGCCGCATCGCATGCGGGAAGGCTATGGGCTCAATGCCGAGGCGATTCGGAAGCTTGCCGATCAGGGCACACGCCTCCTCATTACTGTCGATTGCGGCATCACCGGTCACCATGAGGTCCAACTCGCCAGACGCCTGGGAATGGATGTGATCGTCACGGATCATCATCAGGTGCCGCCGACGCTCCCTGATGCGGTGGCTGTGCTGAATCCGCACCAATCCGAGTGTGGCTATCCAGCTAAGGAGCTGGCTGGTGTGGGGGTCGCCTTCAAACTGGTCATGGCTCTGCGGGGACGGTTGCGTCAGGAAGCGCGGTGGGCTGGCAAGACCCCGAATTTGCGCCGGCACCTCGACCTCGTGGCGCTGGGCACGATCGCCGATATCGCCCCCCTGCAAGGGGAAAATCGTATTCTGGTCAAGCATGGCTTGCAGGAGCTGACCCGCAGCCAGAAACTTGGTGTGCAAACGTTGAAACACGTCACCCACATTGCGGAGCAAAATATCGGACCGCGGCAGGTGGGCTTTACTCTGGCCCCCCGTCTCAATGCCGCTGGCCGCCTGGCGGCCGCGCAGGCAGGGGTCGAGCTCTTGCTGTCGGAGAATGCGGAACAGGCTGAGAAGTTGGCCCTGTATTTGGACTCGGTGAATCGTGAACGCCAGTTGGCCCAGGCCCAAATCTATGCCGAAGCCAAAGCGGCCATCGAGGCCGACGGCCGAGCCGATAGCCGTTGGGCCATCGTGCTCGCCTCAGAGCACTGGCATCCTGGGGTGGTGGGAATCGTCGCCTCCAAACTGGTCGAGGAGTACGGCCGGCCGACTGTGCTCATTGGCCTCGAGGGGGATACTGGCAAGGGATCGGGCCGGAGCATTGCCGCCTTTCATCTGTACAATGCCCTGGTGGCCTGCCGGGAACTACTCGCTGGGTTCGGCGGCCATGAGCATGCGGCGGGGATCCGCATTCATCGCGAGCAAGTGCCCCGCTTCGAGGAGACCTTGAATCGTGTGGCCGGCGAGCAATTGACCAGGGTGGACTGCACGCCGCTGCTGCCCATCGATGCGGAGGTTCGCCTGCAAGAGATCGACGACTCACTCCTGCAGTTCATCGAGCGGCTCGAACCCTTCGGTGAGGGCAACCCGCAGCCGCTGTTGCTGGCGCGTGGGGTGGAAATCGCCGGCGCGCCAACCCTTGTGGGTCGAGAGCAGCAACATCTCCGGCTAACGTTCCGGCAAGGTGACATGCTTCTACCCAGCATTGGGTTTGCCATGGGCGAACGGCTCACACAAGCGAAAACAGGCGTGCTTGACATCGTCTTTACCCCCCAACGCCACGTGTGGAAAGAGCGCGAGGAACTCCAGTTAGTCCTCCGAGACCTCGCGCCCCATACAGGTTGACTTCACTACATGGTTGATCTACTATGTGGCGAACGCCGGATAGTACGTATGAGCCACCAATGGGCATCAAATCGAGCGCTGCTGCTGACGGAGGGAAGGTGGGTGGGCCCCTGAGAAACCAACCCGGGGATCGATCGATGTACTGCCCCTTTTTTGGCCTCCAAGAAAAGCCCTTTAGCATCACACCCGACCCACGATTTCTGTTTCTCAGTCCGTCCCATCAAGAGGCGCTCGGGCATCTGTTGTATGGGATTGAGGAGCGCAAGGGCTTTATCACCGTAACCGGGGAAGTTGGCACGGGAAAGACCCTCCTCTGCCGCGCCCTGCTTGATCGCCTGGGCAGCGACGTCCGTACTGCGTTGATCTTCAATTCCTTCCTGTCGGAGATGGAGTTACTGCGCTCGATCAACGAGGACTTTGGCATCTCTCAGGGCGGGGCGACGCGGAAGGAGCTGATCGATCTTCTGAACCAGTATTTGATTGGTGAATTCAGCGCCGGCCGCAACGCTGTCCTCATTATCGATGAAGCGCAAAATCTTGCACCCCCGGTGTTGGAACAGATTCGGATGCTATCGAATCTAGAAACCGAGCGGGGAAAGCTCCTACAAATCGTCCTTATCGGACAACCCGAATTACGCCAGCAACTAGCTCGCCCAGAGTTGCGGCAACTCAACCAGCGCATCGCCCTGCGCTATCATATTCAGCCGTTCAATCGCCAAGAAACTATGGACTATATCAATCATCGGCTGGTGGTGGCGGGTTCGCATGGCGGCGTCAAATTTTCCCGACGCGCCTTATCCGTCATCTATCGGCTCTCCGCTGGCATACCCCGCAAGATCAACCTCCTCTGCGACCGTGCCATGTTGTCGGCCTACGTGCATGAGAGCAACCTGATCGAATATACCCATGTGCGCCAGGCCTCGTACGAGTTAGAAGGACAGGACGGCGGCGCCTCTCGTCCTGTAGCCCGGGATATGTCTCGACACCGGCTTCTGATCATGCAAGGACTCTTCCTGGGCCTGGCGCTGACGGTCGGAGGGGGAACCTGGCTGGGGCTGAACTGGTCGAAGATCCTCGAATTCCTGGTCGCTATGCCGGGAGAAATGACAGGAACTTCTGCGAAAGCCTTGATAGCCTCGTCTGATGGCGCAGCGGAACCCCCAACGGACGCGCAGATCGCCAAGTTACCCGAGACCAGCGGTGATCACGCACCCCCTCAAGACCAGCTAGACTCTCCGCCGCTCACAAGCGATGGTATGAGCGGAGAACCTTTGACGTCAGGGGAAGCTGTGGAAGCTCTGACACGGGGCATCGCCGGGATCAGCGCATTCTCTCCTGCCGGTCTGCTGGGAGAAGTGCTCCTACGTGCCCTGTTAGTGGAGTTTCGCCGCGACCTCCAGCAGCGGGGAGCGAGCGCCAAAACCACGCTGGTTCATGTGGCGTCTGGCTTCGGTCTGGAAATGCTGCCGCTCCGCATAGACCTGAACCGCCTCAAACAGTTTCGCGTGGCCTGCTTGGTAGAGACGGTTTCGTCCCCGGCGTCGGAACCGACGCTGCTGATCGTGCGCGGCGTATCTGTGGACGGGATCGAGTTGACCGATGCCAGCGGGGTGATTCGACGGCTGGGAGATGCGGAATTTGCCAAGAGTTGGTTTGGGCAGGCGTATCTGTTTCACCGACGAGGGCTTGAATTACGACAGATCCTCTCGCGTGGCAAGCAAACTCCAGAAGTGCGGATGTTGCAGCGGCGGCTCAGCGAACTCGGATACATGGAGACAGAACCCTCGGGGCTTTTCGATGATGAGACGACTGAGGCGGTGCGTCGGCTGCAAAAAGAGCATGCGATACAGGTCGATGGGGCCGCAGGCCCTGCCACGAAGATCGTGTTGTACCATCTGGTTGGGCGCTCGCTCGCTGAGGTTCGGCAGGAATGAGCATTATTCATGAAGCCCTGAAAAAGGCTGAGCGCGAGCGCGAGCCTCGTCCAATGGGGTTGCCGCTCCATGGCGGAGTGGTCACGGCACGTCGAAGGTGGCGCTGGCGCGTGACCACCGGCATGCTGATCGGCCTGACCACGGTTGGAGCTGTGAGCACCTGGCTGTGGCTGCAGTCCCAGGCGGGGACCCGCCCGGTCAGAACCGCGAGGCCGATGGCGCAAGGGATGCCAGCCATGGTGCTAGGGGGTGAAGATCAAACAGCGCCGCAGAGGCGCGTCACCTACCCGCTGCCAATCCCGAAGCCGCTCGCCGGAGTGTGGCCATCGCACGCAGACGTCGTCCCATCTCCCCCCACTCCCCTTGCACTGGCGTCGGAGACGCAGGTCACTGCCCAGGCGACGTTTGAGCGAGCGCGAGAGTCTGAATCTAGAGGGCAATGGGAGGAAGCCAAGAGCTATTACCGTCAAGCTCTCACGCTCAACCCGACCTTGGTGGAGGCACGGAATAATCTTGGGACGCTCTATGTCCGCCAACAACAGCTGACGGCAGCCATCGACGAATTCCAAGCGGCGATACGCATCGACCCTAACTACGCAAAGGTGCGCAATAATCTTGGTAGCGCCTACTTCTTGAGCGGGCAGGAGACGCTGGCTATTCAGGAGTTCTTAGCGGCGTTGCACATCGACGGCGCCTACGTGTCGCCGCTGTATAATCTGGCCTCTCTTTACGCCAGGCGTGGCGATGTCGGTCAAGCTGTCCCGTTTCTTACAAGAGCGCTAACAATCGAGCCGGCAGTGTTGTCCTGGCTGCAAGAGGACCCTGACTTTGACGGCATCAAAGCCGCCCCAGACGTTCAGCGCCTATACATGCCGGGCCACGCCAAGCGTTGAGCGCTGAGGCAAGGCCGAGCAGCAGGAGTGTTGATGGTTGTGAGCCAAGCTATGCCATGCAATGAGTCTCGGCCTGGCGGTTGGCATTCAGCAAACTGCAAGTGTGGAGCGGGTCGATGGTCTCAGTAAAGCGCTATCTTTGGCTCATTCATCTGGCACTCATCGCGGCCGGCGTCTATATTGGCTCAGATCTCTTCTGGGCGATCGTTGGCTCACGTATCGAACCTGGCAGCCGCCTTCCGATCAACTCGCCCTTGGCCGCTGCAGAAACGACGGAACAACGAGTCTTGCAACAATATGCCGTGATTCAGGAACGCAATCTCTTCGGCGCCAGGAATCGTACCGCCACTCCGTCGCCGCCCCGCCCCCCTGCGCCCCCTCCACCACCCGCCAAACCGGCGGTCAATTTGAAGCTGGTCGGGACAGTGGTTGGACCCCCTGAGCGCACCTACGCCGTGATCGAAGACCTCAGCACGAAACGTCAGGATCTGTATCGACTTGGGGACGTCGTGCGCGAGGCCAAGGTTGTGGAAGTGACGCGAAACCGCGTGGTGCTCGACAATCGTGGTCGCCGCGAAGAGTTGTTCAGCTTTGAGAAAACCGACACCGCTAGCCCGGCGCCAAGTGTGCAGCCCGGGCGCCAATCGGCTGCGCCCCGCCGCCCTCCATTTGCCATGGAGTCACAGCCCCAGGAGCCACCGCCGCCCCCCCCCCAAGAGGGGGAGCAGGACGCGGCTGAATCTGAGATCGAGCGGGTCAGTGAGAACATGTGGCGGATCAATCGTGATGACCTGGTTGAACAGCTCGATAATTTCGGTCAAATGATGCGAGAGGCACGCTTAACGCCGCATTTTACGGGGGGGCAACCGGATGGCTTCATGATCACCAACCTGCCGGGCAATAGTTTCCTGGGACGTATGGGGCTGCGCAACGGCGACATCATGAAGGGGGTGAACGGCCAAAAATTCGGCAGTCTGGAGGAATTCTTCCAGGCTTATCAGCAGTTGCAGACTGAGCCCATGCTACAGCTCGAGGTCGAGCGCAGCAATCGGACCGAGACGCTCACCTATGAGATTCGCTGATCGCATGCGAAACGGCATTTAAGAGGCAAGAGTCCATGCGCAGTGGGAAAAGACTGCTAGGCTGGTTGACCTTGCTCCTTGTAGCATGGGCCGGAACGCTCGAGGGCGTGCGGCTCGACAGCGAACCCCGTACTTCGCGTGAACGCCGTGGAGAAGGGACTCAAGGAGCGTCTGGCGACAATCTTGTGTCCTTGGATTTCGACAACGTTGACCTCAAGGTCTTCATCAAATACGTCAGCGAGATCACTGGACGAAATTACGTGGTCGACGATAAGGTGCGTGGACGCATTACCCTGATCTCGCCGACAAAAATTCGCGTCGATGAGCTCGAGCGCGTCCTGGAGTCGTTGCTCGAATTGAACGGCTTCACCGCTGTGCCTTCAGGGAGTGTGACGAAAATCGTCCCCTTGCGTGAAGTCAAGCAACGAGGGGTAGAGACCGATGTCGGACGCGACCCCCGCGACATCGCTCCGATCGATCGGATGGTCACGCACCTTGTGCCGTTGCGGTTCGCTGACATCAACGAAGTCAGGAACATGCTGACACCGCTGGTCTCAAAGGACGGTAATATCACCGCCTATGGGCCGTCGAACACGATTATCCTGACCGATCTGGCCTCCAACGTGAACCGCCTCGTCAAGATTATCCAAGAAGTGGACATCAAGGTCACCGATGAGCAGATCCTGGTGGTCACCCTGAAGTTCGCTTCGGCGATCGATCTCGCACCGCAGGTGACGGCGGCCGTGGAGGCAAAGCTCGGCGAGACAGGAGGAGCTGCACCTGGGCGCCCGCGTGCCGCACGGGGCGTGGCCAGACCTGGGGTTCCGGGAGCAGCAGCGGTGTCGGGACCCGAGAAGGTGTTCCGTGTCATCGCCGATCCACGTAGCAACGCGCTCGTCATCGTGGCGGCGCGCGACGAGATGGCGATGGCCCTCGACTTGATCGAGAAATTGGATGTGCGTTTGCCGCCCGGGCGTGCGCAAATTCACGTCTTTTTCCTGGAAAATGCGCTTGCCGAAGATCTCGCCAAGGTCCTCACCGCTCAGGCTCAGGAGCTGGTGCGGGCCGTCGGTCAGCAACCGCCCCCCGGGGCACGTCCACCAACCGTCGCCGCTCCTGCCCCGCCCTCCCCTCCTCCCCAAACGGGGCCGGCTTCAGGGGTTGTCCCGACAGCTACTGGCGAGCGAAAAATCACCATCACCCCCGACAAGGCCACGAATTCGCTAGTCGTCACCGCCATTCCAGAAGATTATCAGGCGCTAGTGGAGGTGATTAAAAGACTGGATATCCCCCGACGGCAGGTTTATGTCGAGGCAGCGGTCGTCGAGATCTCTCTGGAGAAGACGAAAGATCTCGGCGTGGAATTTCGTTCGACCTCGGATTTTACAACCCAGAGCCCGGTGGTGTTTGGTGGAGAGAGCTTTGGGCTGATCAACCAGTTGGCAACTAACCCCTTCGCGCTTAGCGGATTGGCGATCGGCCTGGTCAACGGGACGATCACATTCGGTGGGCAGCAATTCCTGAATATCGGTGCATTGGTCCAGGCCATTCAACGCCAGAACGATGTCAATGTGCTGTCGACGCCACACTTACTCACGACTGACAATCAGGAAGCGGAGATCGTGGTGGCCAGCAATATCCCCTTTGTCACTGCGACGAGTCAGAGCGCGGTGAGCACACTGACGTCCATCGAGCGCAAGGACGTGGGCATTACTCTCCGCTTTACCCCGCAGGTCAGCGAAGGGGATAAGGTCACCCTGAAAATCTACGAAGAGATTTCGGCTATCCAGCCCACAGTCACGGCTGGCCTTAACCCTCAGCAAGTCGGGCCCACGACCTCAAAGCGCACGGCCAAGACCACCGTTGTCGTCGATAGCAGGCAGACCATCATTATCGGCGGCCTCTTTCGCGATGATTCGAATTCGAACGAGCAGAAAATCCCTTGCCTCGGGGACATCCCCCTCCTCGGCAAGTTGTTCGGGAGAACGACCACCGATAAGACTAAGACAAACCTGGTGATTTTCCTGACGCCGCACATCGTGCGTACAGCCGAAGACCTGAAGCGCATCAAAGAACAGATCGGTGACCAGTTCCAGAAGTTCGAAGACGAGCAAAGTATCACGGGCCCGAAGATCAACCCGAAGCAGCCAGTGCTGTTGGAACCTGCGCCGCCCTCGTCTGGAGCTGAAGGGACACCGCCAGCCCAGAGTCCATAAAAGGAGACAGGATGAAAACGCGCAAGCTGGAGGAAATCCTGGTGGAGCGCGGCCTGGTGCGCGAGCCTGACATCGCGCGGCTTCTCGATAGCGAGCGCGCCCGGGGGCAACCTCTGGGAACACTGCTCGTGCAGCAGGGACTCATCAGCGAAGAGGATTTGTTGGAGGCTCTCAGCGAACAGTTTGGCCTGCCATACTGGCGTAAGCTTGAAGAGGCCGGCATTGAGCGGCTCCCCGTGTCGAAGGTGCCGATCGCGTTCTATCGCCAGCAGAAAGTCTTTCCGATTGTCTGCACCGACAGCGGCGTGAAAGTGGCGGTGAGTGACCCGCTGAATTTGCAGCCCCTCGATGATCTCGCGGTGTTCCTGGGGGCCCCAGTCGAGCCGGTCCTCAGCAGCGAACGGGAGCTCATGGCGGCCATCAATCGCTTCTTCGATCGCGAAACCGGTTCAACCGAACAAGTGATGCAGGACCTGGAGGGTGAGGACCTTGGCGCCATCGCCGACGAGATCGAGGAGACGGACGATCTGCTGGATCTTGCCTCTGAAGCGCCGGTCATTCGCCTGGTGAACTCGATCCTCACGCAGGCAGTCCGAGCCCGGGCCAGTGACATTCATATCGAACCGTTTGAACGTGAGCTCAAAGTTCGCTATCGGATCGACGGCCTACTCTATAATACGCTGACCCCGCCGCGGCGCCTGCAAGCGGCCATCAGTTCGCGCATCAAGGTCATGGCGAACCTCAACATCGCGGAGCGCCGGCTGCCGCAAGATGGTCGCATCCGCATCCGCGTCGGCGAGAAGGATGTCGATATCCGTGTGTCGGTCGTGCCAATTGCCTATGGCGAGCGCATCGTCCTTCGTCTCCTGGATAAGACCAGCGTGCTGCTAGGACTGGAAGAGATCGGTATGGCGGAGGCGACCTTTGGCAAGTACAGCCGCTTGATCAAACGCTCGAATGGCATTATCCTGGTTACGGGTCCCACCGGCAGCGGCAAAACCACAACCCTGTACGGAACCTTGAACAAGATCAATGCCCCCGAGTTGAACATTATTACCATCGAAGACCCGATTGAATACCAACTCGATGGCATTGGCCAGATTCACGTCAACCCCAGGATCGACCTGACGTTTGCGAATGGACTGCGATCGATTCTGCGCCAGGATCCGGATATCATCATGGTTGGCGAGATTCGCGATCGGGAAACAGCTGAGATCGCCATCCAGGCCTCATTGACAGGACATCTGGTGTTCAGCACACTACATACAAACGATGCCGCTGGCGCCGTGACCCGCCTGCTCGACATGGGGGTCGAGGCTTTCCTGGTGTCATCGTCCGTGATCGCAATCATCGCGCAGCGCCTCGTGCGGGTGATCTGTCGGGAGTGTCGGGAGGCCTATCGTCCCGATCTCTCGCTGGTCAAGGAGATCGGCCTCGACGGGTTAAGTGAGGCAGCGTTCGATGGCTTCTTCTACCGCGGCAAGGGATGCACAGCCTGTCTTCAGACAGGCTATCGCGGGCGGTCGGGAATCTATGAGCTTCTGGTGATCGATGACAACATTCGCGGCCTGGTCATGAGCGGTGCTGATTCGAACGTCATCAGACGGAAGGCCATTGAGCAGGGGATGACGACACTCTTCCGTGATGGCGTCGATAAGATCGTCAAAGGGGTCACCACCGTGGATGAGGTCCTGCGTGTGACGCAGGAATAGGGAAGGCGGTAGGCTGTGCCCGTCTATGAATATCGCGCTCTGGACACTTCAGGCCGTACGGTGAAGGGTATCGTTGATGCCGACAGCTCACGGGGGGCCCGCCTCAAGCTGCGGCGCAATGGCATCTTTCCCATCGAGCTGCGCGAAGAGGCCGATGCTCAGAGCGACAAGCAAGAGGTCGATGTCCTGCGGTTTTTCCGACGCGTCAAACTACAGGAGGTCGCCATTACGATCCGGCAACTGTCGACCCTGCTCAGTGCCGGCTTGCCACTCGTGGAATCGCTCACCGCGATCATCGAACAAGTGCCCAATCCAGCTCTGAAAAAAATCGTCACCCAGGTGCGCGAACGGGTCAATGAAGGGAGTTCCCTGGCCGACGCCTTCGCGCAACATCCGCGTATCTTTTCCTCGTTGTTTGTGAACATGACCCGCGCGGGCGAACGCAGCGGCGCCCTGGAAATCGTCCTCGAGCGTCTGGCGGATTTCACCGAAAACCAGGTGGCCTTTCGCCATAAGATCTCAGCCGCGATGGTTTATCCGATTCTGATGACCTTCGTCGGGATCGGGGTCTTGGGGTTTTTACTGGGCTATGTGATTCCAACGGTGACGCAAATCTTTGAGGACTTTAAGCAGAGCCTACCACTGCCCACATTGATTCTGATGATGGCCAGCGACGGGCTGCGGCGCTTCTGGTGGATTGGTGTGGTGGTGCTGGCCTTGGTGCTGTTGGGGATTGATCGCTATAGTCGGACTGAGGCCGGTCGCTTGGTCCTGGACCGTGTGAAAATCAAGGCGCCGATCTTCGGACCCTTAGCGTTGAAGGTTGCTATTGCCCGGTTCACCCGTACCCTGGCGATCCTGCTCAGGAGCGGTGTGCCGGTGTTAACCTCGATGGACATCGTCAAGAATGTGGTAAGCAACCGGGTGTTGGAGCACGTGATCGAAGAAGCCCGTGACAACATTCGTGAAGGACAGGATATCGCTCCTCCTCTGCGTCGTAGTCAGCTGTTTCCGCCGCTGGCGACCCACATGATCGCTGTCGGCGAAAAAAGTGGTAAGCTCGAGGATATGTTGATGCGAGTTGCGGATGCGTTTGAGACGGATGTCGAAACCACGCTCCAAGGGTTGACTGCGCTCATCGAGCCGCTAATGATTCTGCTGATGGGCTCGGTGATCGGCTTCATCGCCTTGTCGATTCTGTTACCAATATTTCAGATTAATCAAATTGTGAAGTAAGGAAGTGGCTATGATGAAGTCTGTGGTCAGCGTCGATCTCGGTTCCACCGCCTTGAAGGTGATGGAATTGCGCGGCACATGGAAAGGGTTTGAGGTGGTCAAAGTCGCTGAGCGGCGGCTCCCAACGGACACTGGCGCGACTTGCCCGCCGGAAGAGACGGCGCAGGCCCTGAGCGAATTATTAAGCGCCCACGCCATTAAACCTACCCATGTGGTGAGCGCCATCCCGGCCCAAGCGACCTTCGTGCGCAACCTCCCACTGCCCTTCCGTGATCCGCGCAAAATCCGCGAAGTCTTGAAGTTTGAAATCGAGCCACACATCCCCTACCCTGTGGAAGACGTGATCGTAGACTTTGCGAAGATCCGCAACCTTGACAGCGGCGGCTGTGAGGTGTTAGCGGCGGCCGTGTCGAAGAAGGCGATGGCTGATCATTTGCACATTCTCGATCTGGCAGGTCTGGCGCCCGAGGTGGTCGATTGGGAGGTCTTCGGAGAGCTCAACAGCTATCTTGCCTGGCGGCCATTAGCAGAGTCGGGTCCGGTGGCGTTAGTCAATCTCGGCGCCATCAAGACGACCGTCAAAATCATTCAAGATGGCAGCATTCGATTCACACGCAGCATTATCCGTGGCGGCAATGCGCTTACGGAGAGCATTCGGCAATCCCTGACCTTAACCAGCGCGCAGGCCGAGGCGATGAAGTTGAGTGATCGCGACCGCGACCGCGCCAGTATCGCCGAACCGATCGAAACCTTCTTGGGGATGCTGGCCAAGGAAATCGACCACACCTTGCTGGCGTACAACACACGTGCCGGCGAAGAGCCCGTGCAGGAGCTTGTCTTGCTCGGCGGCGGCGCTGGCCTGCCGGAGGCTGTGCCGTTCTTCGAGGCGCATTATGGTTTGCCGACAACGCTCTTTGATATGGATCAGCGGCTCTTTCCTCCCTCGCCGATGTCCCTCCACCCCCAGGCCGGCTTGGTCATGCCCGTAGCCCTCGGCCTCGCCAGCCGGCAGCTAAGCCGGAGGGCGTTGGGGCTAGATTTCCGCCAGGAGGAGTTCGCCCTGCGCAAGAGTTATGACGAGGTCCGTGGGCAACTCCTGTCGCTCGGCGGCATGGTGGCCTTGCTGGTGGGGTTATCACTGTTCGATCTGTACTATCACCTGCGCACGAAAGAAACTCAGTTTGCTGTGCTCCAAGGTCAGGTGGATTCCATGTTCCACGAGACGTTTCCCGAGGTGCGACGGGTCAGCAATGCGGTTGGCCAAGGGCAGGAGAAGCTCCGCGAGATCGAGGCCAACCTCAAGGGCGTTGGCACCCTCAGTGGGCCGCAGGGCTCGGCATTGGAGATGCTGCGTGAGCTGGCCAGACTGACACCACAAGGGTTGCCAGTTAAAGTCACCGATCTCACCATCAGCACGGAAGGCATCAGCATCAGCGGTGAGACCCAGTCATTCGATGGCGTGGATCACCTCAAGAAAGCCTATGCCTCCTCGCCATATTTCGATGAGATCAAAATGTTCCCGGCCAGGGCAGGAGCCAGTGGCAAGGGAGTCGAGTTCAAGCTCGCCATCACGTTAAAGAAATCCTAGCAAGGGAGACCGCGCATGAAGGTGGGCAGGCGGGAGCAGCTCATGATCATCGCTGGGGTGATGGCGGTGGCCCTGCTGCTCTTCTATCGCCTCGGCCTGTCGCCAGCGCTTGAGCGGCTGCGCACGCTCGATCGACTGGTGGCCATGAAGGAGCGCGAGCTCCATCAGATGAAGACACTACAGGAAACATATATAGCCCAAAAGCGCCTGATGGAAGACGTTAGTCGAAGCTTGGCCCAACGCGGCCCAGATTTCGCAATTTTTTCGTTCCTCGAGGACCTGGCCAATAAGACGGGCATTAAGGACAACATCAAGTCGATGACGCCAGCCCTCACCACCCCAGGTGAGCTGTTTCGCGAGTCATCCGTCGAAATGCGGCTCGAGGGCATCGCGCTGCAACAATTGACGCGCTATCTTTATGACATCGAGCAGGCCCCCCAACTCTTGCGTGTGCGCCGTATGCACATTAAACCACGGCCCGCCAATCCAGACCTGTTGGACGTGACCTTTCAAGTCTCCACCTTTTACCTCCAGGAAAGGACCAGCTAGCCGTAGTACCTGCCCGGCACTGACAGATCATACATCGCAGGCAAGCATCAACCGCCCGGAACACGGCTGCGCGATGGCTGATCCATACAAGTAGCAACTGGATTCAACCGACACGCTGGAGGCGTTGGAAAGGAGCACGGTCATCGCGGTGAGGGAGCACTGGTGGTTGCCGACACGCATCGATGGCGAGGAGTGGCTTGATCAGGGGTGTGGTACACCTGAGGCCATCGACCGGAGCCTCGCAGATCTCGGCCGCATCAATCGCTGGCTCGGAGGAATGCGAGGGTTAGCGTCATATCTCTACCCGCGTATCCGCAGGTGTCGAGCTGACCGTGTGCGTGTGCTCGATCTGGGAGCCGGAGGCTGTACCATTCCGGAGGCCGTGGCGCGATGGGCACGTCACGCCGCTATTTCACTACAAATCTATGCGCTAGACCTTCGCCACGCACATCTGTGCTGGGCGCGGAGGAGCTTGCAGACCTGCCCTGAGATCGCTTTTATTCAGGGTGATGTGCGTGCCCTGCCGTTTGCTGAAGGCAGCGTCGATTTCGTGATCTCTTCGCTTTTTTTGCATCACTTTACAGCACCAGAACTCACCCAGGTGCTGCCGCAGTGGGCTCGCCTGGCACGCCAGAGCCTCATCATGACCGACCTGGTGCGCCATCCTGCACCCTATTGGTTCATGAGGGCGACAAGTCCCATATTCGCGCGCAGCACCATCACGCGGCATGATGCCGCGGTGTCGATTCGGCGGGCCTACCGGCCTCAAGAGTTACAGAGGATTGCAGCAGAGGCTGGGTTAGCACAGGCCCGAGTATATACCTGTTTTCCGTATCGCATGATCCTCGTCATCGACCACACAGAGCCTGGCTCTATATGACTGCATGGGATATCGCCGTAATCGGAGGAGGCGTTGCCGGAAGCACCGCTGCCGCGCTATTGGCGCGGCATGGGCTGCAAGTGATCCTCATTGAGAAGGGCACGTTTCCGCGTCAAAAGGTCTGCGGCGAGTTTCTCTCGCCCGAGGGGACAGATGTCCTAATCCGCTTGGGGGTGTGGCCACAGATCGAAGCGCACCATCCGCAACGAGTTGATGGCTTCACCTTGACCGCCGGCCGACGACAAACCCGGCACAGGTTACCCTCTCCTGGCTGGGGCGTGAGTCGTTGGGTCCTCGACCACCTGCTCTGGGAGCACGCGTTGCGCTCCGGAGTGGCGACCCGCGAGCGCTGCACGGTGGAGCAGGTGACGGGGGATTTTCAGCGAGGGTTCTCACTGACCTTGCAGCAAGCCGGTCTGTCATCGACACGCATTCAGGCGCGCGCCGTCCTTTGTGCCGCTGGCCGACAGTGGCAGCCGCGCGGTCAGCAGCGGACGCCGCACTACCGCGGGAGGTCACGCTTTGTCGGTCTTAAGGCACACGTTCAGGGCGTGCCCCTGGACCGACACGTCGAACTGCATACCATTCGGCACGGATACTGCGGCATGGTCGAGGTCGCCGACGGTGTGACCAACCTCTGTTGTTGGGTAGAGGCGGAAGTGCTGCGGCGCGCCGGCGGCACTCCCCACCGATTCCTGGACTCTGCTCTGAGAGAAAATTGGCATCTGTGTCTACGATTGCAGGGCGTCGCACAGAGTGGCATATCGTGGACGACCACTAGTTTTACGTATGGGAGGGCTGTCGCCCCGGTGGTATCAGAACTCTGGAACATCGGTGACTGTGCCGCGATGGTCGCGCCGCTCACCGGTGATGGCATGGGTATGGGGTTGCGCGCGGCCGAACTGGCAGCAACGATGATGCTAGGGGTTTTTCGGCAAGAGTCGCCATGGAACCTGGCCGCGGCTGAGTACGCGCGTCGATGGCAAGGGGAGTTTCTGCCTCGCCTCCGGTGGGGACGAGGCCTGGAAGCCCTACTGCTCCATCCACGACTGGCGTCGCTTGCTTGTGGAGCGGTACATTGGATCCCCCTGCTCATGAATCAGCTCTATCGGCGGACACGGCAACTCGTTCCCGCAACCGGTTCAGCCGTGGAAGCATCATAGCAACGACCGCATTCGCATCGATGTTTGAGGGCGCGATGAAAGGCCCATCAGAAACCGAACACCCGCTGCATAGATAGGATACAGCGATGGCGACGAAGACTTTGAGGGCGATGCACACTGAGAATGGCATCGAGATCCGTGGGGATATCAAACGCATCTTCCAAGTAGCAGCCCAGGTCAATAAGTGGCCCGAAATTCTGCCGCATTATCGCTGGGTTCGCGTCTTGCAGCGCAAGAGGCGGCGCACGACTGTCGAGATGGCGGCCAGGCGGGGACGTATCCCAGTGAGCTGGACTGCAGTGCAGGAGGTCTTCCCATACGAGCGGATCACCTACAAGCATATCAAAGGCTTCACGACTGGTATGGATGTCACCTGGTCGTTCAAGCCGATTCAGGAACGGGTGGAGGTGGTCATTACCCACGATTTTTCCCTGTCCTGGCCGCTCCTGGGAGATTTCGTCAGCAAATATATCGTGGGAGCCCTATTTGTCAAGCCGATTGCTTCGAGAACACTACAGCATATCAAGCAGACTGTGGAGTCTGGGCAGATCGTTGGCCGCAGTGCTGAGGGGACACGATGAATAGGGGACGACAGCGACGAGTTGTGATCACCGGAATCGGTGCGGTGACGCCGATCGGCCATGGTCGAGAGGGCCTCTGGCAAGGGGTTTTGCGGGGGAAATCGGCCGTTCGGCGTGTGTCTGCGTTCGATGTCGATGCCTACCGCTGCCAGGTAGCAGCCGAAGTCCGGGATTTTGACCCGACACCTTACCTCGACAAGAAGCAGTTGAAGCGGCTCGACCGTTATTCACAGTTCGCCGTGTGCGCGGCCAAGATGGCGGTCGCCGATGCCGACCTGCCTCTCGAAGCGGAACCCCATGACCAGGTGGGGGTCTGTATCGGCTCGGCTCTCGGGGGCATGATCACCGCCGAGGAGCAGCACGGTCAGTTTGCCAGGCGCGGCCTGAGCGGCGTAAGTCCGATGCTGGCGGTAACGGTTTTCGGCGCCGCGGCCTCATGCAATATCGCCATCGAGTTCGGTATCACCGGCCCGAATACCGCCAACTGTAATAGTTGTGCCGCTGGGGCGATCGCCATCGGTGAGGCCATGCGCTATATTCAGCGCGGAGATGCCGAGGTCATGTTAGCAGGTGGGGTGGAGGCGCCGATCGCACCCCTGTCTTTCGGGGCCTTCAGCGTCATCCGTGCCATGTCGAAACGCAACCATGACCCTGAGCGAGCTTCCCGCCCGTTCGACAAGGGTCGGGATGGCTTCGTCATGGGGGAGGGGTCAGCCATTCTGGTCCTGGAAGAAATCGCGCACGCCACACGACGTGGCGCACACATTTTTGGTGAAGTGCTGGGGTATAGCCTGACCAACGATGCCTATCATATGTCGGCTCCCCGCCCGACCGGCTCGCAGGCCGCCCGGGCGATCGACTTAGCACTCAAAGATGCAGGCCTGCATCCAACGGATATCGATTCTATTAACGCGCATGGCAGCTCGACACCGCTCAACGACAAAAGTGAGACCCAGGCGATCAAACGGATCTTTGGAGCGCAAGCGTCACGTATCCCCATCAGCGGTACCAAGGCCTTATATGGCCATCCATTGGGAGCATCAGGGGCCATCGAAGCCGCCATTGGGGCGCTAAGCTTGACGCACGATTATCTGCCGCCGACGATGAACTATGAGATACCCGATCCTGACTGCGACCTCGATTACCTACCGAATGTGGGGCGGGTGGCGCATGCACGGTATCTCTTATCGAATTCGTTTGGCTTCGGCGGGATCAATGCCTGTCTCGTGTTGGGGCGTTATGGCGAGTAATGGCTAGCGGTAGAATTCAGCACGATCGATGCCGGTGAGGTGCACTTCATGCATATCCTCACCCCGCTGGATCGTCAGGGTCAACTCATCACCCGTATGCGTCTTCCACAGGGCTTCATACAACTCCCGACGGCCTGAGATCTCAACATGATCGACCTCAAGGATAATGTCTTTCACTTCGATGCCGGCGCGGCTGGCGGGGCCGTTCGGGATCAGGCCAATCACCGACACTCCCCCCTCTATAGCCTCGGTGTAAATCCCCACCCATGGCCGCGGCCGACGGCCAGCCACTTGGCCGAACGTGAACACGCTGTCCCGGATACCATGGAACAGGTCAATGGGAATGGCCAGGCTCATTTCCTTGGATGAATTGAGGTTGAGAGATAGGACCCCGATCATCTGACCGAAGGCGTCGAGCAGCGGTCCACCGCCGAAGCCAGGGTTCATGGCTGTCGTCAGAATGGCACGGTCGAGCATATACTCCCAATAGGCATCGAAGGGTCGCAGAGCAGAGATGAAGCCGGGGGACGCCATGCGCTGCGTCTGATCCGTGGCTGCCACAATAATGACATTATCCCCCTCCTGGAGGCCGGCTGAACGGCCAAGGGGGACAGTCGGTAGATCACGCCCTGGCGTTTGTAAGATGGCCATGCCGCTTTCCAAGTCTTGGAATAGCAGGGTTGCAGGATACTGCTGTTGGTCGGGTAGGGTGATCTCAATGGTTCGTGCCCCCATCACCACATAACCCACGGTGAGAATATGGCCCTCGGCGTCGATGACCGCTCCCGATCCTGTGCGCTCAGTTCCCAGGATACGGGCCGAGGGATGGCGTTGCGGGGTCACGGAGCGGATGCTGACGACTGCGGGCACCACATGTTCCAGAAATTTCAGATAATCGTTCACAAGGCTTCCTCCACATCAGGAGGTCATAGGAGAACCGGGGAGTCAGCGCTCTGGCACTCCTGATTCCGCGAGTCTGGGAAGGAGGTCGGCGACGGAATCCAAAATGAGGTCCGGTTGACTGGCCAGCAACGACTCACGGCGATCGCCGCCGGTGAGGACAGCAACCGTCTTGAGGCCAAGCGCTTTGCCCGCCGTAATATCCATCGGGCCGTCGCCAACCATCACCGCCTGCTGGGCTGGAATATGGAGATGGTCAAGGGCACGCTGAAGGTGCTCAGGGTGCGGCTTGACAAAACGTACAACCTCCCGCGGGAGAAAGACATCACACAGGGTGTCGATGGCGGAGCAAATCGTGCGCACGGCGGACGCGCTATTCCGTGTCACCACGCCGAGCTTGAAGCCTTGCTGGCGAAGGGCTTGGAGAACCTCTAGGGCCCCGGGCAACATGCCCCCCCGGCGGGCGCAGTCGATCTCGAGCGCCAGAATCGACGCATGCGCTTCGCGCTGAAAGTTCCCTCCACCAGGGCCACCGGTCTGGGCCAGTTGTGCGCTCACAGTCTCGATCATCTCCAAAATATACAGGTGCCTGACCGATACAGGATCGACACCATACCGCGCGGCGATCGTGTCAACCTGCCGACGCATCAGGCCGAAGTCGATGTTCGGAATCGCCAATGTCCCATCGAAATCGAAGACAAATGCTTGTATACCTTCAAACATATGCGAAATCCAGTCTCCCATCGCGTGGTCCAGTGTCGATGGCCAGCATGTATACTATGGAGTCGATTGTACGGTATGGGGTCGCAATGTTCAAGCCCTTCGCTGCACCAGCGCTTGACAGCTGCATGGAATCAGCGTATGAGAGGAATGGAGTCTGATGACCGTCCGTGCTGCCAGACGATTTCGCCTCGAGGAGGATTTATGTTCCGGCGCCCGACTTTTGCCGATGTCCTGCGCGCCAAGCGCATCGTTAACCGCTACCTCCCTCGCACGCCGCTCCTACCGGCGCTCTCCTTGAGCAAATTATTGGGATTTCAGCTGTACCTCAAATTCGAAAACTATCAGCCCATCGGGGCCTTCAAGGTGCGCGGGGGACTCAATCTCGTTTCCTCATTGGCGATCGGTGAGCGCACCCGTGGGGTCATCACTGCCTCGACCGGCAATCACGGGCAATCGATTGCCTACGCGGCGCAGACCTTTGGGGTACGTGCGGTCATCGTCATGCCTGAGGTGTCCAATCCGGATAAGGTCGAGTCCATGGTCAACCTGGGCGCGGAGATCGTCTTCTGCGGCGAAGATTTCGAGGACGCACGCTTGAAAGCCGAACAGATGGCCCGTGATCACGGCATGTATTACGTGCATCCGGCCAATGAGCCGCTGTTGATCGCTGGCGTGGGTACCTACGGCCTGGAAATCGTCGAAGACCTGCCGGAAGTCCAGACCATAATTGTCCCCATCGGTGCGGGAAGCGGGATCTGTGGAACGGCGATCGTTGCCAAGTCGATCAATCCCCAGATTCGCCTCATCGGGGTCCAGGCGGAGAGGGCCCCTAGTGTGTATTGGTCATGGCGAGAGCAGCGAGTGGTCGACACACCGTCCTGTGACACCTTTGCCGAAGGGTTGGCCACGCGGACCGCTTTTGAGCTACCTTTGAGCATCATGCGCGATTTGGTGGATGATATCGTCCTGGTCAGTGAGGACGAATTGAAGCAGACCATCGTCCTGCTGCTGGAGAAAGCGCACACCATTGCCGAGGGGGCTGGTGCAGCGTCCACCGCCGCCGCCATCCAGCTGAAAGACCGCCTGCAGGGCCAGACAGTAGCCTGTGTTCTGAGCGGCGGGAACCTACCACTGTCGACGTTGCAGCGCATCATCGCTGAAACGCGGCCCTCATTGCTAGAAGCCTCCATCGGTAAGACATGCGACAAGGCAGACAAGTAGGTCCACCCGCCGAGCTTGCCATCACCCCGTAGGGACGCACCTGGAGGCGGACCTCCCATGGGCAGGTGCGAAACCGCAATGGAGAGTCATAGAATGACGTTGACGCTGCATGGTGAATTGCGCTAGGCTGGCATAATTCTTCTCACAGAGCAATTTCGGGCAGGGATCAGTGCGATGCAGGAAGTACATCTTGAGCTCCTTCGGCAATTGCCCTCCGTAGATGGGCTGGCACAGGCCTGCCAGGCTGGCAATGGCAGCGGTAACCCGCTGCCAAAGCTCCTCCTGGAGGCGGCACGCACTGTGCTCGAGCGTAAACGGCGTCAGGTGTTGTCCGCTACTACCGACGAAGAGCTGAGCGCGATCGATCTGCACCACGAGACGTTACAGGCTGAAGTGTCCACCTGGCTCATGCGAGCCCAGCAGTCCCACTTTCGACGCGTCATCAATGCCACCGGCGTGATCCTGCACACCAATCTTGGGCGGGCACTGCTGAGCCAAGCAGCGGTTGAGAATGTTGCCCTCTTGGCCTCGCATTACTCCAATCTCGAATACGATCTCGAGCATGGGGAGCGTGGGGACCGCTATGTGGCGGTAGTCGGTCTCTTGCAGCGGCTGACAGGAGCTGAAGAGGCCTTGGTCGTCAACAACAACGCCGCCGCAGTGCTGCTTGCCCTGCAGGCTCTGGCCGCTGGACGAGAAGTGGTCGTTTCCCGCGGCGAGCTGATCGAGATCGGCGGCTCGTTTCGTATCCCAGACATTATGCGGTCCAGTGGAGCACTGCTCCATGAAGTGGGCACTACAAATAAAACCCATCTGACGGATTACCACACCGCCATTACCGAACGCACCGCCATGCTCCTGAAAGTTCACACCAGCAATTATCGCATCGTCGGGTTTACCGAGACGGTGCCACGGGAAGCGTTGGTGCGATTGGGAAATGCCTCCCAACTCCCGGTAATGGAGGATCTCGGCAGCGGTAACCTGGTCGACCTAGCGGCGTACGGCTTGGAGCAGGAACCCACAGTCTCTGAGGTTGTCCGAGCCGGCGTCGATGTGGTGACCTTCAGTGGAGATAAGCTGCTGGGGGGGCCGCAGGCAGGTATCCTGGTAGGTAAGAAACGCTATCTTGAGATGCTGAAACGACACCCTTTGAACCGTGCTTTGCGTATCGACAAGATGACGCTCGCCGCACTGGAAGCAACCTTACGCCACTATCTCGACCCCGATGCGGCGATCCGAGCGATTCCGACATTGCAGATGATCACCGCTCCTGTACAGGACGTGAACCGCCGGGCGCGACGTTTGCTCCGACAGCTGACAGGTGTTGTGAGCGGCGATTGGGTAGTCGATGTGCAGGCTGACGTATCGGAAGTCGGTGCCGGCGCCTTACCCCTGACGAAAATCCCCACACGGGTGATCAGCGTCCGTTCTGCCCGGATGTCCGCCACAGCGATCGAGCACAGCTTCCGTCGGCAAGACCCCCCCGTGCTCGGACGGATTCAGCAGGATACGTTTTTGTTGGACATGCGGATGGTTCAAGACCATGAGCTACGCGAGGTCGTGCAGGCCTTTCGGCGTGTGTGTGGTTGAGGATGCCTCAGCCTTGTCAAGCCCGACGTGGTGAATGCTGGCGCCCCGTGCGACATCCCAGCCAGGGGCTTGGCAATCCGTTGGAGGCGACGGCTTAGTGAGGAATGATGATGAAGCAAGTGGTCATGGGAACGGCTGGACATATCGACCATGGCAAGACGCAGCTCGTCAAGACATTGACGGGCATCGATACCGACCGACTGAAGGAGGAGAAGGAGCGGGGCATCACCATCGATCTTGGTTTCGCACATCTGACGTATGAAGACGGTACGGAAGTCGGGGTCATCGATGTGCCGGGGCACGAGCGTTTTGTCCGCAATATGCTGGCGGGTGTCGGCGGCATCGATTTGGTGATGTTGGTGATTGCCGCCGATGAGGGAGTGATGCCCCAAACCAGGGAACATCTGGCCATTTGCCAACTCCTGCGCGTCAAGGAAGGTTTGGTGGCGCTCACCAAGGCTGATCTGGTGGATGAGGATTGGCTCGAACTAGTGAGTGAGGATACGCGCGAGTTCCTGAAAGGGACTTTCCTCGAGGGGAAGCCCATCGTCCCGGTGTCGGCGAAAACTGGTCAAGGGATCGATGAACTGAAGCGCGTCTTGCAGGCACTCGTCGCTCGCGTGCCGACGAAACAATTGGAGGGGAAATTTCGCCTCCCTGTCGATCGTGTCTTTACGATTCGCGGCTTTGGCACGGTGGTCACTGGGACACTGTTTTCGGGCACAATTCGGGTCGAAGATCGGATCGAGATCTACCCCAAAGGGATCGAAGCCAAAATCCGTGGCTTGCAGGTGCATAACACGAGTGTGCCTGAGGCGGTAGCGGGTCAGCGCACGGCGATTAATCTCCAGGGCATCGACAAGGTAGAGCTAGAGCGTGGTGATGTCCTCGGTCATCCAGGAGCGTTTGCCCCCACGTTCATGCTCGATGCTGTATTACAACATCTCTGCGATGCGCCGCGGCCACTCCGTCACCGCGCGCGCGTCCGACTCCATGTCGGAACCAGCGAAATCATGGGGCGGGTGATCCTCTTGGATCGCGATGAGCTCGCTCCCGGCGAAGAAGCCGGTGTGCAGCTCCGCCTTGAGGAACCGGCGATTGTGCTGCCCCGCGATCGATTCGTGATCCGCAGTTATTCGCCCGTACAAACGATTGGTGGCGGAATGCTCCTTGACGCGCAGGCATCGAAGCATCGTCGCGGAGAGGCTGGCCTCGCGGCCCACTTTCGTCTGCTGGCAGAAGGTAGTCCGGAGGAGATCTTCTCGCACCACCTGAGACAAGCAACCCACCAGGGGCTGCGTTTATCAGAGTTTCTGCCACGTACGGAGTTATCGGAATCACGCTTGCGGCAGGTCGCCACAACGTTGCAACGCGCTGGCCGGCTACGAGCGGTGAATGCCGACATGGGATGGTATCTCCACGCTGAAGCTTTGGATTCCCTCACAAGAGAATTGCGGCGTTACCTCGAAACCTTCCACCGGCAAAATCCGCTGAAACCGAATATCTCTAGCGAAGAGTTGCGCGCCAAAGTCCGAGGTCTGGGGGAACGTGTCTGCCTGATGGCCCTTGAGGAGCTCCGCCAGCAAGGGGCTGTGGTTGTGGAGCGCGATCGTGTGCGTCTGGCAACCCACCAGGTAGCCCTTGACGACACGCGTGAGCGTATACTGAACGAACTGGAGGCTGAATTTTTGGCGGCAGGCTATCAGCCGCCGCGGGCAGAAGATCTCTTCGCCAAATTGAACATTGGAAAAGGCCATGACAAAGCACTGCTCCAGGTACTCCTCGACCAGGGGCGTGCGGTGCGACTTAAGGAGAACGTGGTATTTCATCGTTCGAACCTTGCGAAGGCCGAGTCCTTGCTTGTGCAGTATTTACGCGACCATCGCGAAATCACCCCGATTGAATTCAAAGATCTCCTTGGAATATCGCGCAAATATGCGATTCCCATGCTGGAATACTTCGATGGCCAAAAGATCACCATCCGTGTCGGGGATAAGCGAATCCTGCGAGGGGTGAGCTGACACCACTGGTGGATGCTCCAACCGATAACACTTCTCCTGTCCTCAAATGGCGGAGCGCTATACGCCGTTGAAGCGGCAGGCGTTAGTCCTGGCGCTCCCAGCCCTGCACGCCCCAGAGAGACCTTTTACTATTCTAGCAGCCTTGATCAACACTAGGTAGCACCCACCAAAGTTCATATCCCTTGACATACAACGTATTAGCGAGTGCGGTCAGTCAAATTTTATGATCAATAATTATCTTTTTAAATCAAAAGATTTAAATTATCCCTGGAAAAAATTCCTTGACAAGTGCGCAGGGGGGCTGTAATGTACTGCCACCAAGTGGGAGAGAATGGAAGGAATTACCATGAAGTGGAGCCGTGTGGATGTTCCTGGGGACCTTTCAACTCAAGCTCGATGACAAAGGTCGCCTCAGCATCCCCACCCGCTACCGCGACATCCTTAGGGAAAAATATCCACTCAGGCCACAGCAAGACGACCTCGAAATCATCCTTTGTTACATTGGCCCGCATATCAGCGCCTACCCCCGGGTTGAGTGGGACCGGTTGGCTGATGCTCTGTCTGAAGCCATCGCCCTGCCAGGTTTGCATCAGGATGCACGGAACCTCGAGCATATGCTGTTCGGCAACGCGGCGGAATGCCCCATTGATTCCCAGGGACGAGTGGTCATCCCCCCGCATCTGCGTACCAAAGGGAAGCTGAACAGCGAGATCACCATTGTCGGGCACAACCGGTACTTTGAGATCTGGGATCGGGCGGCATGCGAGCAGTATGACGCCAGCCTGCAAGGGCATGAACTTTTAGAGATTGCACAGAAGATCGCAGAGCTACGCGACGCCCGTATTATAGCACGACCATCTCTGTTTGACGATGGACTTCGACCAGGACTATAAACACATTCCCGTGCTGGTGGGGGAAGTCGTGCTGTCGTTGCGCCCACAGGCCCACGCGGTGTATGTCGACGCCACCTTGGGCGAGGGGGGGCATGCGGAAGCACTTCTTCGCGCCACTGCGCCGAGCGGACGGCTGATCGGTATTGACCGCGATGCAGAGGTGTTGGAGATAGCGCGCCAACGGCTGGCACCATTCGGGTCGAGAGTGCACATTGTGCACGGTCATGCCGCCGAGTTACGGAACATCCTCGATACTTTGCAGGTGGCGGAGGCGGACGGCATATTGTTGGACCTTGGGGTGTCGTCTTATCAGATAGAGACCGCCGCGCGTGGCTTTAGCTTCGCGCGTGCGGGTCCACTGGATATGCGGATGGACCGAACGGCGGAGCCAACCGCCGCCACGCTGGTAAATACGCTGGGGGAGTGGGAATTGGTCAACGTCATCATGCGTTATGGGGAAGAGCACTGGGCCCGGCGGATCGCCCGGGCTATTCTCCGTGCACGACGCCGTGCCCCGCTGCAGACCACGCAAGATTTGGCGGTTATCATTACCCAGGTGATCCCGCCGAGCGCACGACGGCCGCGTATCCATCCCGCCACCAGAACCTTCCAGGCCCTTCGCATTGCCGTAAATCAGGAATTGTCGAGGCTAGAGGAGAGTCTCAACGTGGCCATTGCCTGTCTTCGCCCGGGGGGACGGCTGTGCGTCATTGCCTACCACTCTCTCGAGGATCGCATCGTCAAGAGGACCTTCCAGGCTTACGCCACGTCGACGGAAAACGCCACACCAGGCGTGCGCCTGCTGACGAAGAAGCCTGTCACCTGTACCCTCGCTGAACGCCAGGTTAACCCCCGCGCCCGCAGTGCAAAGCTGCGGCTACTTGAGCGGGTGTAGCCCGCATCACGGCAGAGCAAAAATCATCGAGAGCATGTCGATGGGTCAGGAGAAGATGCTAAACGGTCGTGGCTAATCTTTAGGTGGAGGAGACTTGATGCTCCGTACCATTTCCGTGCGGCAATCCCCACCCCCCAGGACCTCTCCTCGCCGGTTCAGTTCGGCACTTCGGGCCAACCTACAAGGCCAACGATCGTCGTCGCTTCAACGTTTTCGGTTCGGACCTCTCCTCGTGAGTTTATTCTTATGTTTGGCTGGAGTTGCCGTGTATATGTGGCCACGGATCGAGGTCGTCCGACTTGCCTATCGTATGCAAACCTCCGAACAGCACTTGCGCGAACTGTTGCAGGCACACGATCAGCTTCGGTTCGAGTTGGCATCACTCAAAGATCCAGAACGTATCTATCGCGTCGCCACCGAACAGCTGGGCATGGGCATGCCACGGCGGGACCAGGTGGTGATCATGACGCAGGAGCCTCAGGGTCGATAAGAGGAAGACCGGTGGAGCGCCGATCACTGCGACGGCTCTATATGCTTGTGGGGCTATTCACGCTGGCGCTATGCGCGCTTCTGGCGCGGTTGTTCGACATTCAAGTTCTCCAACACCATCTCTTATCCGGTCTGGCCGAACGCCAACATCAGAAAAGCGCTGAACTGCACGGCAAGCGTGGCACGATATACGACCGACGGCTGCGCGAGCTTGCTCTCAGCATTGATCGCGAGTCGATCTACATCAACCCCGGTGAATTTTCTGCTAGTCCCGAGGCGGTAACCCAACTGGCCCGCCCCTTGGGGCTCAAGGACGCGACGATTCAGGAAAAGGTGCAAAGTGATCGCCAATTTGCCTGGCTCAAACGCAAGGTCCCTCCTGCCGAATCCGCCGCCCTGCGGGGGCTGGGGCTCAAGGGGGTCGGCTTCGTGACCGAAAGCCAACGTTTCTATCCCAAGCGCGCCCTGGCCGGGCAGGTGATCGGGTTTGTGGGAACCGATGAGTCAGGACTAGAGGGCATTGAACACGGCTACGAGAGTACGCTGGCCGGCGAAACGGTGCGCGTCAATTTGGACCGCGATGCGCGTGGACGTCCGATCGTACTACGCTCCGACGCGCTACGGCAGCTTCCCCAGGGACATGACCTGGTGTTGACGCTCGATGAACGCATTCAATTTGTCGCCGAGCGTGAACTCCGAGAGCAGATCACCCGCCTGGGTGCCCGCGGCGGAACAGCCGTGGTGATGCACCCATTCACCGGGGAAATTCTGGCGCTAGCTAATGAGGCAGCCTTCGATCCCAATATTTTTCGCGAGGCGACAGCAAAGACCTGGCGTGAACGCAACATCACGGATACATTTGAACCGGGTTCCACCATCAAAGCGCTGTTGGCCGCGGGCGCGCTTGAAGAGCGGTTGGTGCGCCCAGATGACCTGTTCTTCGGCGAGCAAGGCAGCATTCAGGTGGGGGCTCTTACCATTCGGGATCATGAGAAATTCAGCTGGCTCACGTTTCGCGAGGTGATCGAGAAGTCAAGCAACGTCGGAGCCATCAAAGTCGGGCAGCGCATGGGAAATGACCGGCTGTACGACTACTTGGCCCGCTTCGGTCTCGGCACCCGGACCGGCGTTGATTTCCCGGGTGAGGCCTCAGGTTTGTTGCGTCCATCGCAACAGTGGTCTGAGGTTTCGCTAGCTTCGCTGTCGATCGGTCAGGAATTGGCGGTGACGGCATTGCAGCTTGCGACCGCCTTTTCCGCTCTGGCCAACGGTGGGATACTCATGCGGCCACACCTTATCAAGGCTATCATCAAAAACGGCGAAGTCATCCGGGAAACTGCACCAGCACAGGGGCGTCGCGTCATCTCGGAGACAACTGCGCGTCAGGTTACCAACATCTTGCAGGGGGTGGTCACACGGGGAAGCGGTAGAGCGGCGACGGTGGATGGCTATATGGTGGCAGGCAAGACTGGGACAGCACAGAAGTTTGATGCGGCGCTGGGCAAGTACTCTCCGCAGAAATCCATTGCCTCCTTTGTCGGCTATCTTCCGGCCGAACAGCCCCGAGCCACCATTCTGGTCAGTATCGATGAACCACAGTCAGGGGTAGCCTGGGGGGGTGTCGCTGCTGCCCCGGTGTTTAGCGCGATTGCTCAACAGACGATGCGCTATCTGCGTGTGCCCCCTGAAGGGAGCCAGACACGTTCCCTGGAAGGGCTGCTCGCGAGGCGTGAGAGGCCATCCGCAGACAGCACGGCGGTCACACTGAGTGTCGGAAATTTTGTGGAAAATCTACGAGAGATGCTGCGTCAGATGATAGACCACTTGCGCTCATACGTGTGGGGCCAGTTCTTGAGCATCGATGCCAAGGACGCCCGGAAATCCCGCAAGAAGACCGAGAAATCGGACCGATGACGCCATGATTTAGGGGTTCTAGCAGGATGGCGACGTTAAACGAGCTCATCACAGGGCTGCGGTACGAAGTCCTCAAAGGTTCTACCAGCTGTGTGCTCGCGGGAATCACTGCGGATTCCCGCGAAGTGCAACCTGGGTGGGCATTTGTCGCTATTCCAGGCGTGAAGGTCGATGGGCATACCTTCATCGCGCAGGCGTTGGCGCAAGGTGCCAGCGTCCTGGTGGTCGATCGACCCCTCGACCTGACCACCATGACATTGGCCTGCTGCCTGCGTGTGCCTGACACCCGTCACGCCTTAGCCCACATGGCGGCGGCCTTCTTCGGCCATCCTTCGCGACAGCTCCGCCTCATCGGTGTGACGGGTACGAATGGCAAAACGACCTCAACATATCTCCTGGAAGCGGTGTTACTCGCCCATGGTTTGACCCCGGGAGTGATCGGTACGGTGACGTATCGTTATGCTGGCCACGAGCGGCCTGCCGATCAGACTACACCGGCGGCTGAGGATATTCAGCGCATGCTGCGGCAGATGGTCGATGCCGGCGTGTCGGACTGTGCCATGGAGGTCTCGTCGCATGCGTTAGCTCAGCATCGGGTGTGGGGCTGCCAGTTCGCGGCGGCACTGTTCACCAACTTGACTCAAGACCACCTCGATTATCATGCCGATATGGCGGCATACTTTGCTGCCAAAGCGCGGCTATTTACGACGTATCAACCCGGAGTCGCGGTGCTGAATTACGATGATCCTGCTGGGGAGAAACTGATTCACGAAACGCCTGCTCCGGTCATCACGTACGGGTTTTCGCCGGGGTCCGACGTCGGCGTCGAGCATCTGGCGATGGATGCCAGCGGGATAGACCTCATGGTGCGTATGGAAGCACAACCCGTCACCGTACGTTCGCAACTCATCGGTCGCCATAATGTTTATAATATCTTGGGGGTATTGGCAACGGCGAAGGGGCTCGGCTTGGGGATCGAACGAACTGTTCAGGGCATTGAACGTCTGCGAACGGTGCCGGGCCGGTTTGAGCGCATTAATTGGGGCCAACCGTTCAGTGTGTTGGTGGATTATGCCCACACCGATGATGCCCTGCGCAATGTCCTCCAGGCTGCCCGAGGCATCGCGACCGGTCGAATCCTCGTGGTCTTCGGCGCGGGAGGCGACCGCGATCGCGGCAAACGGGCGCGCATGGGCCGGGTGGCAGCTCAGTACGCCGACATGGCCGTGATTACCTCCGATAATCCACGCACGGAAGCGCCGATGGCGATCATTCGCGCCATCGAGGTAGGATTTCGCGAAATCGGTCGCGCGTCTCAGTATCGCCTCATCGAGGACCGTGCTCGTGCCATTCATGAAGCCATCGGGCTGGCACAGGCTGGTGATGTGGTGCTCATTGCCGGGAAGGGACACGAGACCTATCAAATCGTCGGTGACAAGCGCCTCTCGTTCGACGATCGGCAGATCGTCACGCAGGCCTTACAGGACTTTGGCTATACGCCGACGTCGACGGCTCCGCATTGAGTTGGGAGAGCAAGACCTCTATTTTACAGCTCCCGATGACTGAACAACATGGCGGCTTTCGCCACGGCCAGGAAGGACGACTCATGTTCTATCATCTCCTGTATCCCCTGCACTCGATCGTCCCTGGCTTTAATGTCTTCCGATATCTTACCTTCCGTACTGCCTATGCCATTCTCACCGGATTGACGATTAGTCTCATCCTCGGTCCATGGGTCATCCGGCAACTACGTCGCTATCAAATTGGCGAGACAATTCGAGAGGATGGGCCCAAATCGCACCAACAGAAGGCCGGCACCCCCACCATGGGGGGCTTGCTGATCCTGATGGCGCTGAGCCTTCCAACAGTCCTCTGGAGCGATTTGACCAATCGCTATGTCTGGCTCTTGTTGAGTGCAACCTTCGCGTTTGCGGCCATTGGATTTGTCGATGATTGGCTGAAGTTGGCAGGGGGGCGGCGTCAAGGGATGCGGATTGGGGAAAAACTGCTGGCCCAAACGGTGGTCGCTAGTGGCCTGGCATCCTTTATGTACTTCTATTCTGAGGATCCATCCATGGCAACACAGATCACTGTGCCCTTCTTCAAGGAAGTGACTCCGGATATCGGCGTCTGGTATATCCCGTTGATCGTCTTCATCATGGTGGGGACATGCAACGCGGTCAACCTGACAGATGGTCTCGACGGTCTCGCCACCGGACCGCTGATTATCGCCACCTTCGCCTTTACAATCATTGCCTATGTGGCCGGGCATGCTCAGTTCGCCAATTACCTCCTGATCCCCTACATCAAAGGTGGGGGCGAGATCGCCATTTTCGGTGGGGCACTGATCGGGGCCAGCCTGGGGTTCTTGTGGTTCAATGCCTACCCCGCAGATGTTTTTATGGGCAATATCGGCAGTCTGGCGCTCGGCGGTGCGCTTGGGACAATGGCGGTGCTGGTCAAGCATGAGTTATTGCTGCCACTGGTGGGTGGTATCTTTTTCATCGAAGCCCTATCGGTGTTGCTGCAAATCGGCTCATTTCAGCTGACAGGTAAGCGCATCTTTCGGATGGCCCCGTTGCATCATCACTTTGAAGAGAAAGGCTGGAAAGAATCGAAAGTTATTGTGCGCTTCTGGATCGTTGCGATTGTCCTGGCCCTCCTCAGTTTGAGCACGTTGAAGCTGCGCTAGGGCTAGTTGGCGGGCACGGCTGCGTAGCCAGGGCTTGAAGCACGACTGAAGCCCGGTGAATTCAGTATTTTGAGGTCGTCAATGGTCCGGTTGCAGCGTTGCAACCCATTCATTCTGCTGGCATCCCTCTTGCTTACGGGGTTCGGCGTTGTCTCCGTCTATAGCGCCAGTGCAATTGTAGCGATGGGCCGCTATCAAGACCCTTATTTCTTTCTCAGACGCCAGATGCTCTTTGCGATCTTCGGGGTGTTGGCTATGTTGGTGGCGGTGCAAATCGATTATCGCCAGCTCCAGCGCTGGGCCCCCCTGAGTCTGGTGTTAACGCTGATGCTTCTGGGATCGGTCTTCGTCCCGGTGCTTGGCAAAGAGGCAGGAGGAGCGAAACGGTGGCTGCAGGTTGGGCGCTTCAGCTTTCAGCCGGCTGAACTCGGCAAGCTCAGCTTGGTACTCTACCTAGCCGATCGACTCGCAGCACAGCCGTCTTGGCGTGGCCAGTTTAACCGACATTATCTCTTCCTGGCTGGGATTATCGGCGTGCTCTTTCTGGGTACACTTTTACAACCCGATCTCGGGACAGCGGTACTCTTGCTGGAAATTGCCGTGATCGTGTTATTCATCGGTGGGGTGCCACTGCGCCATATCGTCAGCTTGCTGGTCATAACCCTGCCATTCCTCTATTTGGCACTCGTCCAGGTTGGGTTTCGCTGGCGGCGTTTGCTGGCGTTCTGGGACCCCTGGGCAGCCCGTCTGGATGCGGGGTTCCAAACCGTGCAATCGCTGTTGGCTTTCGGAAATGGGGGGATCGCGGGTGTAGGTCCCGGAGCAAGCAAGCAGAAACTGTTCTTCTTACCTGAAGCGCACACGGATTTCGTTTTCGCCGTCATCGGTGAGGAATTTGGGTTTATTGGCTGCATCGCCGTCCTCGGTTGCTTCGGCATCCTGCTCTGGCAGGGCATGGCGGTGGCTGGGCGTTCACAAAACCTGTTTGCGCGTTACCTTGCTGCTGGAATTACCAGCATGGTCGTCCTGCAGGCGGTGATGAACGTGGCGGTGGTCGTGGGCTTTCTTCCCACTAAAGGATTGCCGCTCCCATTTGTGAGCTATGGCGGCTCCTCACTGGTGGTCACGCACGTATCAGTCGGAATTCTGCTGGGCATTTCAGCCCGGCTCCCGACACTGAAGCGTCCTTCAGAAGCAATCCATCCTCAGCGTCCCGAGATAACGAGGCAGGACACCATATAGAGGCTTACGAGGAGACCATGCGCATCGTCATCGTCGGAGGTGGAACGGGTGGACACCTCTATCCCGGCATTGCCGTGGCCCAGGAACTAAAGCGATGGGACCCACGGGCCAGGATTATGTTCATCGGGTCGCGTGGAGGGTTAGAACGCGACATTGTAGCGCGTGAAGGCTATCGTCACTTTGAAATCACCTCTTCTGGTCTGGCACGTCGGCAATGGCGAGCGCAGTTGGTAGCCATGGGGCATCTCCTGCAGGGGTTCGGCGAGGCCATTCGAGTACTACGTCGGGTGCAGCCACAGGTGATCTTGGGCCTGGGGAGCTACGTGTCCGGTTCTGTGCTGCTGGCGGCGGGCGCCCTCGGGATTCCGCGTCTCATCCATGAGCAAAATGTTCTCCCAGGCTTGACGAATCGGCTGCTGGGCCGTGTCGTCAACCGCGTTGCGGTGTCATTTGAGGCCTCGGTGGCCCATTTCCCTCAAGGCAAGGCTGTGGTGACGGGCAACCCGGTCAGACCGGCGATCTGTCAGGTGCGTGGCCGTGGACACGAGCCCAACGGACGCTTTCACCTCTTCGTGTTTGGCGGCAGCCAAGGAGCCCATCATCTCAATGTCGCGATGCTGGAGGCACTGCCGCAACTGGCCGACATTCGGGAGCACCTGTGGATTGTGCATCAGACCGGGTCAAGCGATTTTGCCACCGCCCAGGCCACTTACGCCAAGGGGCCGTACCCTGGGGTGGTCCACGCCTACATTCAGGATATGGCGCAGGAATACGGCGCCGCCGATTTGGTGATCTGTCGGTCCGGTGCTACGACCATCGCCGAATTAACGGTGACCGGCAAGGCTGCCGTGTTGGTGCCGTTCCCCTATGCCACCCATCACCACCAGGAGCATAATGCACGCACCTTGGCGTCCGTTGGGGCTGCCGAGGTGATTCAGGATCGGGCATTGAGTGGCAGCCTCCTGGCTGAACGGATTCGGCACTACTTGTCACATCCCGAGGCGATTGCCGCCATGGCGGCACGTTGTCTGGCGTTGGGAAAGCCCGATGCCGCCACGCAAGTGGCCCACCTCTGTCTCCAACTCTGCCGCATATAAGGAGTGACGATGTTTCGCAAAGTCGAGCGCATCCACTTCGTCGGCATCGGCGGCATTGGGATGAGTGGCATCGCCGAGGTGCTACACAATCTGGGCTATGCCATTAGCGGCTCCGACCTCACCGACTCGGAGATCACCCGTGGACTGGCACGGCTTGGAGTGCGCTACTGCACAGGGCACCAGGCGGAGAATGTGGCACAGGCCGATGTAGTCGTGGTGTCGTCGGCGGTGACCGCAACGAACGTTGAGGTGGTGACAGCCAAAGCCTGCAAGATCCCTGTCATCCCACGTGCCGAGATGCTTGCCGAGCTGATGCGCATGAAATATGGTGTGGCGGTCGCCGGGAGCCATGGCAAGACGACCACGACCTCACTGATCGCGACGGTGCTGGCCAAGGGGGGGCTTGACCCCACACTCGTCATCGGTGGTCGCCTCAATAGCCTGGGGGGCAATGCGAAGCTCGGCCAAGGGGAATTCATGGTGGCGGAGGCGGACGAAAGCGACGGCTCGTTTCTAAAACTGAATCCGATGGTGGCGGTTGTGACCACGATCGACCGCGAGCACCTCGACTTTTACCAGAATCTGGCGGAGATTCAGACGGCTTTCGGTCAATTCTTGAACAAAGTGCCGTTCTATGGGTTCTGCGTTGTCTGTGCTGACGAACCGAATATCCGTGCAATCCTCCCCTGCCTGACCAAAAAGGTGTTCACCTACGGCCTGCACGGTGACGTTGATTACTCGGCGCGCGAGGTCCGAACGCAGGGACTCGGCAGTGTGTTTGTTGCCATGCGGCATGGCAAAGACCTGGGCTCGGTCGTGCTGAATATTCCTGGCCTGCACAACATACGCAATGCCCTGGCTGCGATCGCTACAGGGGTGGAACTGGATATTCCCTTTGTCTGCATTCGAGAGGGGCTGCACGACTTTAGTGGCATCCACCGGCGGTTCGAGGTGAAGGGTGAAGCGCGCGGGATTACCGTTGTCGATGATTACGGTCATCATCCGACCGAAATCGACGCCACCTTGCGCACAGCCCGCCTGGTGTGGCCCGACCGCAGGCTGGTGGCTATCTTCCAGCCGCATCGCTATACCCGCACGCAAGCACTCTGGCAGGAATTCTGCCCACCGCTGCTGGCCGCGGATGTGCTGCTGTTGACCGAAGTGTATGGTGCGGGAGAACCCCCCATTCCGGGTGTGAGTGGAACCCTGATCTGGGAAGGGGTCCAGGCGCTTGGGCATCCACAGGCTCTGTTCCTGCCACATAGAGAAGAGCTGACTGCCGAGATGCTGCGGCACGCTCGCGCCGGCGATGTGGTGTTGACCCTCGGTGCGGGAGATATCTGGAAGGTAGGCGAACAGGTGCTGAAGGCTCTGCAGGAAGGGGAAGCCGCGTGAGCGTTGCGGCCAGTGCTTGGTCTCCACAATCCCTGCGCCACGCCTTCGCCTGGATGCGTGGCCGGCGCTATGTGAGTGCCCCGATGGCGCGTTATACCTCGTTGCGCGTTGGCGGGCCGGCAGATCTCTTGCTCATTCCAGCCGATGTTGACGAGGTGAGAGCGATCGTGGCCTGCGCCACCGCCCAGAGAGTGCCGTTGACCTGGTTGGGCAATGGCTCAAATCTGATCGTACGCGCGGGTGGAATTCGCGGTCTCGTGGTGTCGTTGCACGATGCCTTGAGCCATGTGTCCGCGCGGGCTCCATTTCAGGAGCAGAAGATGCGCCCTGGGGATCTTGTCCATGTACGAGTTGGCGCTGGGGTTCCCCTCACCCGTGTCCTGCATCGTGTGATTCGCGACGGTCTCAGTGGGCTATCATTTGCTGTGGGTATCCCTGGAACCCTGGGAGGCGCTGTCGTGATGAATGCCGGGACCGAGGTCGGAGCCATCTGGGATGTTGTCGAATGTGTGAGACTCTTGCTGTCAGCTGGTGAGATGGTCGATGTCAGACCGGAGGAGGTAGTGGTAGGCTATCGCTCCGCCGCATTGCCTGAGCACAGCGTCGTTCTCGGGGCCACTCTGCGGGCAGAGCGTGCCAACCCGTTGGAAGTGCGGGAGGAGGTGCGCCAACTGTATCGCTGTCGCCGAGCAAGGCAACCACTGTCCTATCCGAACGCGGGCTCGATCTTCAAGAATCCTCCTGGAGAACAGGCTGGGCATCTCATTGACCAACTGGGGCTGAAGGGCCATCGCATCGGAGATGCCCAGGTCTCTGTTAAGCATGCGAACTTCATCGTCAACTGTGGTCAGGCGTCGGCGATGGACGTCTTGGCGCTGATCGATTATGTGAAAGGCCACGTACTGGTGCACACAGGCATACTCCTTGAGGAGGAGGTGCGCATTGTGGGGGAGTAAAAGGGTGATTCTGCAGGTTAGACCCCGTATCCCCTGGCCGATGCGCCTGATTAGCTGGCTGGCGCCGAGTCTAGGGCTGGCGATGTTACTCGGGGGGGGCTTCTTCTGGTTCATCCGCGATCATGCCGCCTTCCATGTCGTCGCGGTTCGCGTCTATGGCGCCGAGCACGTGCCCCAAGCAGAGCTTATCCAACTGGCTCAGATCGCCGGCGGGACGAGTCTGTTACGCATCAACGTCGAGCGCGTCCGCACGCAGATCATGCAACACCCGTGGATTCGGGAGGCGTTGGTGCGACGCGTCTACCCCAATGAGCTGGAGGTTATCGTTTACGAAAGGCGTCCGATGGCCATTCTCGAGAGCGGGAACGGGTATTTGATCGATGGTGAGGGGTATCTCCTGAGCCCTGCCACCCCTGCTGAGGCGGCCAATCTCCCGCGACTCGTGGCCAGATTGTCGCACACAGCAGCGCTGGGGGAACGGTTGACAGACCCGGCCATTCACGCGGGCCTACGTCTGCTCCACCAAGCCCATGACAGCCCATTCTTTCGCGATACCGTCATTTCGCACATCGACATTATCAACGCGGAGCGTTTCCTGGTCTGGACGCCACGGGGGAAGTTGATCGTGGGCCACAGTCTTGTCGGGATTGACCAAAAGTTGGCCTTTTTCCCAGTTCTTGACGAGGCATTGCGGAGCAGGGCCCGACGCGCCGAGTATGTAGATGTCTCCGTTGAAAATCAAATCATCGTCAAGACCACTGCACGGACGACCCAAGGTGCCGGCCGACTACAGAGGAAGGGAGGGGACAGTGGGCAAGTACAATAAACAATTGGTCGGGCTGGATCTCGGTTCAACCAAGGTCAGCGCTGTCGTTGGCGAGGTCACCCTAGAGGGCGATCTGGAGATCATCGGCATCGGCAGCCGGCCCTCGAAAGGCTTGCGCAAGGGGACCATCGTCGACATCAACAGCACGGTCGAGGTCATTCTCAAGGTTGTTGAAGATGCAGAAATGATGGCCGGAACACGCATCGACGCAGTGTACGTCGGTATCGGGGGCGGTCAGGTTGACAGCCTTACGACAGAGGTGTCCATGGAATTAGCAGGAAAGGAGGTGACGCAAAGAGACATGCAGCAAGTGATCGAGATGGCGCGCTCACAGACGCCGTCGGATCAGTATGAGACTTTGCACGTGATGCCCATTCAATATCGATTGGATGAAGAGGCCGGGCTCGCCAATCCGATTGGGAGGACGGGAACGAAGCTCGGTGTGTCGGCACAGGTGATCACCGCCTCCGAGCCTGCCATCGAGATGCTCAGAAAGGTGTTGAATCAGGCCAAGCTTGGGGTGCAGGCGATTGTGGCGCAGCCGTTGGCGTCAGCGAGGGCGGTGCTTACGCCGGATGAACGAGACATGGGGGTTGCGCTCCTCGACATCGGTGGCGGTACGACAGAGATTGCCGTGTACGGAGCGGGAACCATGCGGCACGTCTCCGGCCTAGTGGTAGGGGGCAACCATGTCACGCATGACCTCGCGGTGGGCCTTCGCACGCCTGTGACGGAGGCCGAGCGCATCAAACGGCAGTATGGGCGTGCCTTACAATCACTCATTGACACTGATGACATGATTGCCGTGCAGGGTCTGGGGGCGAAGGCGATCCAGCTGATCCCGCACAAACTCATCGGGGAGATCATCGAGTGCCGCGTTGAGGAGAGCTTCGCTCTTGCCTGGGAGCGTATCCACCAACAAGGGTTACACGCAAGTCTGTCCGCTGGAGTGGTGATCACTGGCGGAGCCTCGGTCATGCCGGGGATGACGCAGGCTGCCGAGGCGGTTTTCGAGATGCCTGTCCGTCTGGGGCTACCCGCCCAGATCAGTGGCCTGACCGATCTTGTCAACACTCCGATGTACGCAACCGGCGTAGGTCTTGCCCTCTTCGGCAGGGACCGGTTGCTGGCAGGTGAGACGTACGATGCCGATCACCGAGGCCTCAGCGGGGCATTCCATCGCATGACAGCATGGGTTCAGAGATTCTTCGAGTAGGCAGCTACGCGTCGGCAACCGAGTAAGACAAGACTACAGCGGGAAGAAGGCTGCATGCTACACGTGGCCAGAACCTCAGTCTCTTAGAGCGGCTTGATGGGAAACAATGCTGGAGAGTGCGTGAACTTCTGGTGATATTCTATGTGGCCAAGGCAGTTTCGTGCATCTCATGAGCAGAAAGGGGTAGGGATCGTATCATGTGATTGAGCTGCAATCATCCAATGGCTATCGAAGGAGGGAACCTTATGTTCGAGTTAAACGAAGAGGCTAATGCTCCTGCAAAAATTAAGGTGATCGGTATCGGTGGTGGTGGGACGAATGCCATCAATTCGATGATTCAAGCGCATGTCGACGGGGTCGAGTTCATCGTTGCCAATACCGATCTGCAGGCGCTCAGCTCGAGCCTGGCGCCGACCAAAATCCAGTTGGGTAGCCAGCTGACCAAGGGATTGGGGGCCGGGGCTAACCCCGAAATCGGTAAACGTGCCGCGTTAGAGGACCTCGATCGGATCTCGGGGATTCTCGATGGAGCAGATATGGTCTTCGTCACTGCCGGCATGGGGGGCGGGACAGGGACGGGTGCGGCCCCAGTGATGACAAGTATCGCCAAGGACAAGGGCTGCCTGACGGTGGCAGTGGTGACCAAACCCTTCCTGTTTGAGGGCAAACGACGCCTCGTACAAGCGGAGGCGGGCTTACGTGAGCTCCGGAGCACATGTGATACGATCATCACCATTCCTAACCAACGTTTACTCAACGTCGTGGGCAAGCAGACCTCGCTTCGCGATGCCTTCCGCATCTGCGACGATGTCCTACGCCAAGCGGTGCAGGGGATTTCCGACTTGATCACCATCCCCGGCTTGATCAACTTGGATTTCGCCGACGTCCAAACCATCATGTCCGAAATGGGTATGGCGCTGCTTGGGACGGGCGTCGCTCGTGGCGAGAACCGGGCCGTCGAGGCGGCTCAGAAAGCCATCTCCAGCCCATTATTGGAAGAATCGTCAATCGAGGGGGCGCGGGGAGTGCTGATCAACATCACCGGGGGTCCTGACTTGACACTGTTCGAAGTCAATGAGGCCTCTTCAATCATCAAGGAAGTGGCGCACGAAGACGCGCAGATTATCTTCGGATCGGTGATCGATGATAACATGCAGGGCGAGATTCGGGTGACCGTGATCGCCACCGGCTTTGGCTATTCCAAGGAGGCTACTGCGACGATCCCGCTGGTGCTGCCCACGAAGAAGACAAAGCTCGCCCAGCCGCAACCCGACCCACAACCGGTAGGTAATGGTGCAGCTGCCCCGGTAATCCGCCGTACAAGCGTGAACGAGCGCTTCCGGGAACGGGTCAACGTGCCGGTGTCAGATGATAAAAGCTTGGAGATCCCGACTTTCCTGCGTAAGCGTTCGCAGGCCTCCTAAGCGGCGAGGCCGAACGATAGCTAAGCCAGGCGGACATATGCGACGGAGGGAACTCGGTGAGGCTCCCTCCGTGCCGATCGCTTCTCAGCCCCGTACCTCCCTGAACCGCTGCCTTAAGTGTGCTGCATGGACCACAGGGATGACTATGCTGCGAACACAACGACAGAGCTGCCGACCCTTCGTGCTAAGCCGGTTTGAGACAGCTTTCAATACCTTTCCCCGGCGTGTGCCTGAGGCCTGCTGACTAAGATGACCGCTTTCCCGCTCGATACCATGCATGAAGTACCCTTTCTTGCCTGTGGGCCCATGTGTCAGCCTGGAGTCATCATGCATGCCTTTAGCACCCGCCTTGGGGGGGTAGTGAGCCTCCCTATGCCTCTCTTAATCTAGGGTTTGGGACCGGCGACAGCCGCGCATGCGTCCTCCAAAACCCTGCCCGATTTGGTCAAGCAGTCGGCTTCGATCTCGACGATCCCATGACACTCCGGCAAGCACATGGCAATCGGGTCATTGTCCTGACCGAGGCGAGTGACCTACCGCTCGTGCGGGGCACACCAGGGGGTAGCTTGATCACCAATCGCTCTCATTTCCCCCTGGCCGTCATCACGGCGGATTGTTCCCCCGTTGTCCTTACTGTCCCGAGTCTGCCGGCTGTGGGCATTTTGCACGCGGGCCAAAAGGGGACGGCGGCACGAGTCGTACCTGCCGCCATCGCCGTCATGTGTAACGAGTTTGATGTGTCGGCTCGGGCTGTGTTCGCCGCCATTGGGCCGGGGATCGGCCGATGTTGTGACGAAGTCGACGCTGCCAGTGCCGAATCGTTCCTAACCCAGTTTGCCGCTGACGTGGCGGTCTATCGACCTAGCCGTCCGGGACACCTGTATCTTGATCTCCAACAGGCGATTCTGCTGCAACTCTGTGCCGCCGGCGTTCCATCTACGCAGGTATGGTCGGCCAACCTCTGCACGGCCTGCCATCCAGAATGGTTCCATTCCTACCGTCGGGAAGGACCCCGTTCGGGGCGCATGTTAAACGTCGTCATGATGGAGGCCAACATGCCTCCAGCCTCCCACTAACTCCTCAGCGTTATCCATCGCGAAGTGCCTGGTGGTGGCCCAGCAGGGGGGAGCCCAGCTTGAATAATCCCATGAATCCCGGTAGTATCGGTAGGCTGGCCAGGGGGATAAAGGCCGCAAGCGGCACGATCCATGTGTTGGGACAGGGGAGTCGAGGAGATGTATCAGAACTTCTTGGTGGACAGAGACGATAAGATCGTGGTGGTCACGTTGAATCGGCCAGAAAAGCGCAACCCGATCAATGAAGAGATGCTGAGCGAGTTCGAGCAAATCGTCATGTCTTTGCGTGACGACGCCAGCTCTCGTGCAGTTATACTGACGGGACCGGCAACAGTTTCTGCGCCGGTGCCGATTTGAGTATGGTGCAGGACGTCACCGATCCCGCCGAACGTCAGCGGCTATTTGCTCTGGCACGCAACCGTCGGGCCCGGCTCATCGGGCGCACATTTCCATTATTTGAGAACCTTGAACAGGTCAGCATTGCCGCCATCAACGGCTACGCCATCGGAGGTGGATGGGGGATAGCGCTCTCGTGTGATTTTCGCCTGGCGGTTCCGGGGGCACTATTCTGGCTGCCAGAGGTCGATCTCGGGGTACCGTTGGGCATTGGCACGACTAGCCGTTTGGTGAGTATGGTTGGGATCGCACGGGCCAAGGAGATCATCACCGGCGACCGGTACACCGCCGAGGATTTGCACTCCTGGGGCATGATCAACCGTATTGTGGCCCCGGAGATGCTCATGGAGACGGCCTACGATCTTGCCAAACGGTTGATCGCCAAGAACCCACGTGCCGTGGCTGGATCGAAGCTCTCTGTCAATGCCATCGCCGCGGTTGCTGCACGTGAGGTGACCACCGTGCAACCTGATTTGTTCATCCACACCGAAGAGGGCTGAGACATGGATCGTTGGTCCCAGGAGACCAATCGACCATTCGTACCGCAGGCATTTTTCTATCCGAGAGCACCAGAGAGATTTTTTCGCTGTTGCCGATCATGTCCTGTCGCCACCCTACAGTCAGGAAGGCGAGACGCAGAAGGAGGAGGTCGCCGTTGAGGTCTTGCCGCTAGTCAAAACTGAGGTCCGAAGAGACGATCATCTCTGCTCCCGCCTGGCACAATTCCGCGATGGCACGCTGGCAATCTCCCTGATGCATTTCAACACCGCGAATCGCGTCTTCGAGCACCAACACCTCAAAGCCTTCGTGAAGGGCGTCATGTGCCGTGGCCCGCACGCAATAGTCTGTCGCAATCCCGCACACTACTACCCGGTGTACCCCTTTGTCCCGGAGGATTTTCGCCAGATTGGTACCCTGGAAACCCGAATAGGCCTCTAGATCGGGGTGCGACCCCTTGGTGATGACAAGTTGCACTTTACTGGCATCTAACTCGGGGTGCAACTCCGCTCCCGCTGTTTGCTGCACGCAATGCGGAGGCCATGGGCCACCACGGGACTCGAAGGAGCAGTGATCGGCGGGATGCCAATCCATGGTTGCCACCGACAGCCAGCGATGCTCTAAGAGCCGGTTGATGACCGGAACAACCTCATCGCCGTATGGGACCGCAAGGGCTCCGCCCGAACAGAAATCATTTTGCACATCGACGATGATCAACGCATCTGTTTCGGAGTCGACCGAAATCGTACTCATGGCGTCCCCTCCTCCATAGCAAGCCGAGAGATTCTATGGCCGTTAGAGATAGCCCAGTCTCGGCAATCTGTCAAGCAGCGCCGTCTCTGTACGCACCTTGACATCGCCTAATAGTAGTATCACATTACCAACAAGCTCAGTTATCGTCAGTCACCCACCTCACCTCACTATAGTTGGAAGGCCTTGCGCCTCTGCGAGGCCGCCCCTCGAGATCAATGTTGCGGGATCACTGCGAGCCTGCGTATAACTGCGTATAAAGAAGCAACGACGGTTGATGGTGAACAATGGAACACCTCTGACGCCTTGGGTGTCAATATAGATGAGGATGAACCGCACCCTTCGCGTGTTGTGCATACGGGTCTGTTGGGATCTCGGTGTGCCGAGTGCAAGAGCCGTCGTGAGCCTCATTGCTGAGAAGGTGGCGCGTTACTAAGGTTCTATCAAGTGACCTCTATTTTCATTTTTCATGACAAAAATAGCTGTAGCTTCGGGCGTCAGTGCATGTTAAGATTGTAGAAGGATATCCCGGAACGAGGTCTCTCCAGAGGGGAAGGGCAATGATGAAGGACTTGGTGACGACGATTGTGAAGGCTATTGTCGACTATCCGAATGCAGTGGAGGTGAAGGAGGTGGATGGAGAGCGGACGACCGTCGTTGAGCTGCGAGTAGCCAAGGAAGATGTTGGGAAGGTGATTGGCAAGCAGGGGCGGATTGCGGAGGCCATCCGTGTTATTCTCGGAGCGTCTGGCGCCAAGATCAAGCGTAAAATCGAGCTCGAGATTCTGGAGTGGTAAGGTGCCATAAGGCATGGCGTTCAGCGTAGCCGTGCAGAGTGCCAGGTGGCATTGAGCACGTGAAGGGAAGACGGTGCCAATTTTCGAGTACGAGTGTCAAGGGTGTGGACATATTTTTGAAAAGCTGTTGCTGGCCCGGAACGGGGGTAAGGTGCTGCCATGCCCAAGGTGTCAGGCCGTCCAAACGCGTCAGTTGATCTCTCGTTTCAGCTCTCCCTTATCTGAGACGGGCGGTTTCGCCTGTGCCCCCTCGGCTCTTTCCTGAGGTCGGCCCTCATAGGCTCGTCGGTGACGAACCCTAAACCTTGCACGCTTCAGGGATCTTGTCCCAGAGGACAGGATATCCCTGAAGCGAGAATGCCCTCCGCACGCATGCTCCTTAGTCAGAGGCACCCGCTTCCTTCCGGCCCAGTGCTCCCTTCGCGCTGGAGGAAGGCTCATTACATGTCCCTTTGAGATGTTCCTAGTGCTGTTGTAGCTTTGCTCACGCAGGATCCGGCCGCTCCGCCTCCTGGAAGAGTGGGGCTAACTGATCATAGGTTCGCAACAGATGCTGTGGAATGACCTTGGTCTCGGCAATGATCGGCATGAAATTATAATCCCCGTCCCAACGCGGCACGACATGATAGTGCACATGTCCGGGTATGCCCGCGCCAGCCGTGCGACCGAGGTTGATGCCGACGTTGTAGCCATCAGGATTCATCCCCCGCCGGAGATAGCCAACCGCCCGGCGCAACTCGAGCATGAGATCGGTCAGTTCGTCAGGCACGAGGTCGTCGAGTTCGGCCGTATGGGTATAGGGCACCACCAGCAGATGGCCCGGGTTATAAGGAAACTTGTTGAGGATGACGAAGACCCGCCGCCCACGCCGCAGGATGAGGTTGTCACGGTCCGCTTGTGCACGCGGGAGCGAGCAAAAAATACATCCGTCTGGAGAGTGGTCGTCGGCCTCCAAGATATACTCCATACGCCAGGGGGCCCAGAGATGCTGCATGGCAAAGCTCCATGTTCAAGTACAATGAGCTCATTTTCAGCGATCAGTCAGAGAATATCTTCCAGTGGTCGTAACAGAAAGGCAGGGGCAGCGTTTTCCCCGAGCAGAAGGATGGCAGCCGGTTTACATCAGGCACAAGAACTCGAACAGGAGGTTGGCCGCTAGTAAGGACGTGATCTCGGCGCTATCATAAGGGGGCGAAACTTCGACGAGGTCTGCCCCGATGAAGTGGAGGCCCTGTAAGCCACGGATGAGGGCGATAATTTCTCGACTGGTAGGCCCTCCGACCTGCGGCGTGCCGGTCCCCGGCGCGAACGCTGGGTCGACGACATCGATGTCGAAGGTTAGATAACAAGGGGTTCCCTGGAAGCGCCGAAAGCGCTCGATCACCCACGGCATTCCATGCTCGAAGATGCCCTCGGTGGAGATACATTCGATACCCTTGCTGCGAGCGAAGTCAAAGTCCTCCTCGCCGTACACCTGGCCTCGTAAACCCACCTGCAGCATTCGCGTGGGATCGATCAATCCCTCCTCAATGGCGCGGCGGAAGGGGGTTCCATGCGAATACTTCGAGCCGAAATATTCATCCCAGGTGTCAGAGTGCGAGTCAAAATGAATGACGCTCAGGGCCGGATGATGTTTGGCCATGGCGCGTAAAATGGGCAGGGCGACGGAATGGTCACCGCCGACAGAGATCGGTCGCACGCCGTGGACCAGCAACTCCTCAATCGCGACCTCAACGCGCTGGAAGGTGTCTTCGATCGACAGTGGATTGACGGGGATATCTCCGTAGTCGGCGATGCTATGACGTTCGAAGGGGTTGATTTTCAAGTTCGGATGATAGGGCCGAATCAGTGCCGATTGCACCCTGATATGCCGAGGCCCAAGGCGGGCACCAGCCCGGTAGGTCGTGCCTCCGTCAAAAGGCACCCCAACCAGAGCGATGTCCAACTCCTGAGGATCTGGGATATGCGGCAGACGCATAAAGGTTGGAATGCCGGCGAACCGTGGGTGCACCAACGCATCTAGCGGTTGAAATCGAGTTCGTTCCATACCTAGCTACTCCTCTGGCGCCTCGTTCACGAGGGATTACCCTATCATTAAGGCGCCCTATAGGGCCATTATAGTAGAACATCCGAGGTTTGACAAACTTGAAATGGCGTGTTAGAGTTTTTTTCCTTCATACGAAGAAGATCGCCTTCATACAGCCTTGTGCCGCCCAGTCTTGGGCATCACTGTATGCAGTGTAGTATACGGGATTGGGAAACGCAGCGCATCGGCCGTTCTTCTGAAGGGTGAGCGATCGCCCTCCCCTTCCAGCCCGGGTCAGGGCTGGTGTTGGAAAGGAGGCTAGGAGAATAAGGAAGCATGATAGAACGAGAGCCTCAGGATAAACCCATCAGGAGAAACAAGGGGTTCATCTTTCAAAATGCCGATAAACGGCGCGCCCTTGACTTCACCGAGGGACGTGATCCGAAAAAATTTCTGCATCGACAGATGCAAGATTTCTCTGAGGGTGAACTGCAAGAGTTGCAACACAAAATCGAGGCCTGGGTGAAATCCCCCCGGGTGATGCCAACTTACCCAGAAACGGTTATCGAGGAATACTAAGGGGGGCTCCCTGAAGACGTTTCGCACGGTTTGCTAATCTCTCGGTACCTATCTGCCATCGGTGCGGCACGAAGGGGGAGACATCGGCTGGTCGTTTCCCCCATCCGTGTCAGTCATCTGAGATAGCCATTGCGGTTTTTCCCGCGGCGCTTTCCTAGAGTGCGACAGCATCAACCGAACGGTTGTTGCTCCTGAGTGACAATCCGCAGGGGATGTGGTCTCTCTCAGTGACGCTTGTGCCACTGAAAGGATTGTGGGCATGCGTTGGATTGCCTCAATCATCTGGGCTCTGGTCGTGAGCTTGACCACCAACGGCCTCATGGCCTTTGTGATGGGTGGCCTCGACCACGCCTGGATTATTGTTGTGGTTACCCTCCTATGGCTAACGATTTTTCTGCGTGCCTGCCCGACGATCTACGACATCTCCAGCCGCCCCACTCCTCCTGGCTAGCTCTTTTCGTAGACGCGCCTAATCGCCGCCTCAGCCCAGGCGATAGCATTTTGGGTGGGCGTTCCCGTGACCGCCTTGGCGTACATATAGGCGATGATGTAGTTACCGATGACGATCTGCGCCTTCGGATCTGGGACGGCCGACCAGGTGTACAGATGAGAATATTGCCCGATCGTTTTGAACGCCTCGTATTTCAGATCGATGTTCCAGAGTGGATGAGTCTCGAAGAGCATAGCCTCCGGGAGAACGATGCATGGAACACCGTCTCCTCCCCCCAGTTTCGCTAGACGAATCCACTTTTGAGCGACTCGTCCGCCAGCTTGATAGCCCTGCGCGACTTGCTGCTGGGCAGATGATTATTGATCTAGAACAGCTGCGCTTCGTCGACCCCTATGGCATGGTGGGGTTGCTGGTGCTGGCCCGTTTCCTCCGGCAGCACAGCTGTGAGCCTGTGCTCATGTTGCCGCGCTCGGAGGAAGTGATGAAGTACCTCGATCGCATGGACTTCTCCCGCCATGCCGAGCGCTTATGCGCCATTGATCTGACGACGCTCTGGCCGGATGGCGAATATTCCCGGAGCACGCACTCGGATGTGCTGCTGGAAATCACCCCCATCGCTCGCTCGGAGGACATTCACTACATTGTCGATCGCGTACGCGAGCGGGCCCAGACGATTCTGTCCCAGAACCTGCATTATGAACAGGCTGCCATCGACGGTTTTGTCGTGGCGCTGTCCGAGGTATGTCAGAACATCCCTGAGCATAGCGAGGATGTGGGTTATGTGGCAATCCAAAAATATTTTTATGGGCGGCGTCTCGGCAAAAATCTGGTCAAAATCGCTGTGATGGACCTTGGCGTCGGCTTTCGCGCCTCCCTGGCCCCGAAATACGCGGCCCAATCTGGCGAGTGGTCGGATCTAGCCGCCTTGCGACTGGCGATATTCGAAGGCGCCTCGCGGTATGACGATCCAGGACGGGGCCAGGGGTTGAGCGCCGTGCGGCGTTTCGTCGAACGCTGGCATGGCAAGCTGATGATTCGTTCCGGTTCGGCGCGGGTGGGCCTCAGTCCTGCCTGGGATCGTAGTGCCACGCACCAGAGCAAGCTAACCCTCTTCCCTGGGACTCAGGTAAGCATCGTGCTTCCGGAGCTCTAGCCTTTTATCATTTCACCACCCTGGGCTATGCGTGCTAAGCCGGTTAACCCGCCTGACCGCACCATACCGCGCTCGATGCGGCACCTCCCATCTTCGCAGATCGCCTCCCCTCTCGCCAACACGCGTTAAATGGTTTATACTGAAAATCAGCGGGGATAGACCGCACCCTATTTTACAGGATTTTTTTGCTTGACATCTTTGACGCGGTGAGTAGAATTATGCCTGTTCAATTGAACACGACTAAAAGGAATTGGGGCTATGGAAACGATCACCACGCGGGCGAATTATGATTTGCGGGATCTTATGGACGAACATCTAGCCACAAACAACCTGGTGACGCGCGAAACCGGACGCTCGATGCGCGAGTTGATCGAACTGCGGCTAGAGCGTGAACCAGAGGGTACGGTCGTGGCGCTGGACTTCTCGCATGTGGGGATTATCGACTTCTCCTGCGCTGACGAGATCGTGAGCAAGCTCGTCGCGCGCTTGCAGGGGTTGGAATACGGCGATAAATATGTGGTCCTCCACGGCCTGACGTCGACCCATGAAGAGAACATCGCCGTGGCTTTGGAGCGCAAGAAGCTTGCCGTGTTGGTGAGCCGCCCCGATGGTTCCTGGCGCTTATTGGGGAGTTTGAACCCTTACCTCAATGAGGCGCTCCAGTTCGTCATGAATCAGAAAGAGATTACCGCGCGCGACCTGGCGGATGACACGCAAGTCGAGATCAGCCTGGCGAGCACGAAGCTGCTCAATTTGTTTAAGGCGCGGCTGGTGCAACGCACCAGCGAACGATTGCCAGATGGAGGGCGGCAATTCATCTACCGCTCGTTGTTCGTCGAACGCTGAGGTGTGCCGGTGGATTGCTCCGGCACGACTGGCCAGGCCGTTGAGCTTCGTACACTCATGTCTGTAGGGAGGAGTATCTCATGAGCAAGACGTCGCGACCCATACACGTAGGCCAATGGACAGAATCTGCCATGAAAGTCATGAAGGAGCGCTATTTAGCCCGCGATAGCCAGGGGCGACAGGAGACTCCTGAGGACATGTGCTGGCGGGTCGCGACCGCGGTCGCAGCCGCGGAGGAACAGTGGGGTCGAAGCTCGGAAGAAATCGAGGCCATTGCTGAGGAGTTTTACAACGTCATGGTTGAGAACCTCTTCCTGCCGAATTCGCCCACGCTCATGAACGCTGGCACCAACAATGGCCTGGGCTACTCGGCCTGTTTTGTGTTGCCCATCGAAGACTCCATCGAGGGCATCTTCGATGCGATCAAGTACGCTGCGCTGATTCATAAGTCGGGTGGCGGGACTGGCTTTGCCTTCAGTCGCCTGCGTCCCAAAGGAAGTCAGGTGCGGACGACCGCCGGCGTGGCCTCGGGGCCGGTGTCGTTTATGCGCGTCTTCGATGCCGCCACGGAGCAAGTCAAACAGGGGGGACGACGACGCGGCGCTAATATGGGCATCCTGCGGGTGGATCACCCGGATATTTTGGAGTTTATCAACGCCAAGTTGCAGGGAGGCATTACCAACTTCAACATCTCTGTGGCTGCTACCGACCGCTTCATGGAGGCGCTGTCCAAAAACCACAGCTATGAGCTCATCGATCCCCGCACCAAACAGGTGACCGGTAGCCTCCCAGCCCGTCAGGTGTTTGAACAGATCATTCGAGCGGCCTGGCAGACGGGCGATCCGGGCATGGTGTTTGTCGACCGTATTAATGCCAGCCGCGCCAACCCCGTCCCGGACATCGAGCAGATCGAGGCGACTAATCCGTGCGGAGAGCAGCCTCTTGGTCCGAATGATGCCTGCAACCTTGGGTCCATCAATCTGGTGAAGTTTGCGAAGTCGAGTGATCATGCCTTTCAGAATGGCCACGGGCGCAGTGATCGGATTGATTGGGCGGAGCTGGAGCGCGTCGTGCGCGTGGCGGTGCAGTTCCTCGACGACGTGATCGAGGTCAACCCCTATCCGTTGCCGGCGATCGATGCGGAAGTCAAGCGCAATCGGCGCATTGGCCTCGGGGTGATGGGATGGGCCGATCTCTTGCTGGAGTTGGAAATTCCCTATGACAGCGAGGAGGCACTTGCCCTGGCCGATCAGTTGATGGCTTTCATCGAGCGCGTCGGGCATGAGGAATCAGCCCGTCTGGCGACGGAGCGCGAGCCGTTCCCGCACTGGTCGCAAAGCATCTACCGCCACGAGAAGCCGCTCCGGAATTCTACCGTGACGACGGTTGCGCCGACCGGAACCATCAGCATTATTTCGGGGTGTTCATCCGGCATTGAGCCGCTGTTTGCCGTAGCCTATAGCCATATCGTGGGGGATCGCCACCTCACCTTCGTCAATCCCCAGTTCGAACGCCTGGCCAAAATCCGCGGCTTTTATAGTGAAGCACTGATGGACAAAGTCGCCGCTCACGGCACTGTGCAGGGGTTATCAGAGGTGCCAGTCGATGTCCAACAGGTCTTTGTGACCGCCCATCAGATTGCCCCCGAGTGGCATGTGCGAATGCAGGCGGCCTTTCAGCGCCATCTCGACAATGGCTGTTCGAAGACAATCAATCTGCCGCATGCTGCCACCGTCGAAGATGTCGGTCAGGCGTACTTGCTGGCTTATGAATCAGGCTGCCTGGGTATCACGGTGTTTCGTGATGGTTCTAAGGCGGATCAAGTCCTGCACGTTGGCACAGGGGGTAAAGCCGCGCAAACGGTCGATCGGCCCGTGGTACAAGGAGGCCAAGAGATGGCTGAGCCTCCAGCGTCCGAGAGCGAGCGCCAGGTTGTCAAGCCCCGGCCACGTAAAGTGCAAGGGGTGACCTATCGAGTAGCGACGCCACTGGGCACGGCCTTTATCACGGTGAATACCAACGGTAATGATGAACCCTTTGAAGTCTTCGCCAACGTCGGCAAGGCCGGCAGCGATACGGCTTCGGTTTCCGAGGCCGTGGGACGCCTGATCTCCATGATTCTACGCTTGCCCTCGCCGCTAACACCGACGGAGCGTCTGCGCGAGGTCGCGGCACAACTCAAGGGCATCGGTGGTGGGCGACATCTGGGATACGGTCGCGCCCGTATTCGCTCCTTGCCGGATGCCATTGCCCAGGTCCTGGCTGAGCATCTGGGGATAGCCGAGGTCGAGGAGGTGGCGCCATCTCAGCCCATGCCTGAAAGCGTCGGCGATCTGTGCCCCGAATGTGGCCAGGCCACCCTGGTCTTCGAGGAAGGCTGCCAGAAGTGCTACTCCTGTGGCTACACAGAGTGCTGAAGTCCACCCACATGAAACCATAGACGTGTTTCTGCTGATCCCATCTCCCTTCTAGGCGTCCCTACGCTTGGGACGCCTATCCATCCACCGCAACCATCTGAACGATGCTACTGAGACTGTTGATTGAAACAGAAGCGTACTGTCTCTGAGGCGGAGGTCGATTATTTCAAAGGAGGACAGCATGGAGGGGCAACGCGCAGGTGATACGCTGATGGACCTGGAAGAGGCGGAGGCGATTCAGGACGAGCTCGTCCAGCATCGACTAGGGATCGAGTGGGCCAAGACGCTGCTTGATCGGCTACTGCGCACTTGGATGCAATTGGAGACGCATGAAGGGATGGCCTACGAGGATAAGGTGAGATCTCAGGTCATCCTGGTGAATGAAGCCATGACGAGCCTCTCGGACCTTCACAAAACGTTGGGACGCTTCAGTGTTCAGCTAAAGGACCATCAGCGGCGCTTAAACTAGAGAGAAGGCTTGCTGAGCAGACGATACAGAGATAACCCAAGTTGGGCCTCACATAGGCCGGAATCAGTTGTTATGACGAAGCTAAAGAAACCAGTTACTTTCGATACCTACCTTTGGAGTCTATGTTGTCGACGAGTTGCTCGGCGAAGGTGGAGCTAGTCGCGTCTATGACAATATGGACCCAGACGGAACACCGGTGGCGCTGAAGGCTCTTGCAGAAGAACGCGCATCGGCCGACAAGAGGCGTCAATTCAAGAACGAGATCTCTTTCCTTGTGCGCAACAAGCATCGCAGTATCGTGACTGTGATTGACCACGGTGTGGGGCGTGGTGGTGCGATCGAGGGTCCGTGCTACGTCAAGCGGAGATATCAGGAGTTGATGCAGGGCCGGATCTCATCAGAAGGCGGATTAACGCTGTTCAGCTAAATCTTCAGCGGGGTTGAAGCAGTACATTTTGGCCCAAACCTAACAAGCATGTCGCCAGGGGCAATAAGGGATCATGAGGCGCTCAGAGCTGAGGAATGAAAGCGTTCTCCGACCATCTCTTTCACCTGTTGGGATTGCAGAGGCGCTGGAGGATGCCCTGTGCGACTGAGGCATACGGCTGTGGTGGCAAAA
>Ga0137403_10000055_pt1 | contig 116885 bp, 100 predicted proteins | sample CZOMad2_1_16fung_FD_122057 | JGI IMG/M metagenome (GOLD analysis project Ga0137403, IMG submission 122057) | Vadose zone soil fungal communities from Angelo Coast Range Reserve, California, USA - CZOMad2_1_16fungal (Hybrid Assembly) | ecosystem: Environmental > Terrestrial > Soil > Vadose... | reverse complement strand
CTGTAGACACTGCGGACCGCCGTAGTGACACAAGCGTCGAGCCTGGAGACACTACGGCACGACCTGGAGACACAAGAAACCCTCGTAGAGACACTGGAAATCAGGCTGGAGACACTAGAAATGTTGCCGGAGTGTCTCCAGTAGACTTTCCTGTGTCTCCAGCCGAGTCTTTTGTGTCTACGCCACGTTCCGTAGTGTCTACAGCTGCGAGCGTAGTGTCTCTACCGTGTTCCGTAGTGTCTACAGCTGGAAGTCTAGTGTCTCTACCGCGCTCCGTAGTGTCTACATCCGCCAGTTTTGTGTCTCCACGGCCCGCCGTAGTGTCTCCAAGCCCGGTGTTTGTGTCTCCGCCGCTCTCCGTAGCGTCCAGAAACCCCTCCCGCTGGCTTCTGTGCCCGGCTGTTGTGTCTCCACTCTAAGTCAGAGAGATCAGAGACCAGAGGTGAATGGGGACAACTCGACCCGAAATCCTACGCACGATACCGTGCATGCGGTCGGCTCTTCCGGCGTGATCAGCACTGCCGCCGCCCATTCCTACGGAGCATTTTTCAGCGTGTTGTACATCTCGAGCGCCCGTGCCGGCGTCTCGCCGTTGTGGACCACGGCGCGCACGGCCTGGATCATGGCCGCGGGGGCGTCGGACTGGAAGATATTGCGGCCCATGTCGACGCCGTTGGCGCCCCTCTGGATGGCGTTGTAGGCCATGGTCAGCGCTTCCATTTCGGGCAGCTTCTTGCCGCCCGCGATGACGATTGGCACCGGACAGCAGGAGGTCACGGTCTCGAACCCCTCCTCGACGTAATAGGTCTTGACGTACTGCGCTCCGAGCTCGGCGCAGATGCGGGTGGCGAGACGGAAATACTTGGCGTCGCGCACCATGTCCTTGCCCACCGCGGTCACCGCCAGGGTGGCGATGCCGTAGCGCAGGCCCTGGTCGACCAGGCGGGTCAGGTTGTGGATGGACTGGGTCTCGAACTCGCCGCCCACGAAGACCTGCACGGCGAGAGCGGCGGCGTTCAGGCGCACCGCGTCCTCAATGTCCAGCGCGATCTCCTCGTTCGACAGCTCCTTCAGGATGCTGGGACCGCCCGAGGCGCGCAGCACGAGCGACGGACGGGAGGCCGGCGGGATCAGGCTGCGCAGCACGCCGCGGGTGAGCATCAGGGTGTCCGCATACGGGATCAGCGGCACGATGCTCAAGTCGATACGCTCCAGGCCCGTCGTCGGCCCCTGGAAATAGCCGTGATCGAAAGCGAGCATCACGGTGTTGCCCGACTGCGGATCGAAAATCCGCGCCAGCCGGTTCTTCAACCCCCAGTCGTAGTGGCTGGAACCCTTGAGGAAGAAGCCCGCGGTCTGCTGCGGGACGGCGGTGTGAAATTCCTTGTTCTCTTTGACGCCGTCCAGGTCTGCCATCGCTCAAGCCCGTCCTTTGATCTCGAAAAGGTTGCCGTCTTCGTCGGCAACGAAAGTCACAGAGGAATCGCCGCGCACGAACTGGCGCACCGCGCACCCGGCCGCGGCGCACCGCGCGAGCAGCCCGGGGACGTCGTCGACTTCGAGGCAGACGTGGCTCAAGTGCGCCGGGGCGAAGTCTCCGTGGTCGGAGAGGAAGACCTCGAATTGGAGGTGCTCGTTGCCGTAGTAGACGAGCCGGTGCTCCTCTCCACGGCCGAAGAGCTGGGCGCAGAGCTCGGCCGGAGCGGTCTTCGTCCGCGTCCTGGCAAGACCCAGGACCTCCTCAAAGAAGCGATCGCTCGCCGATTCGGAGCTGCGGACCAACGCCACGTGGAGGAGCTTCATTCGCGCGAAAGTATAGCGGAGGCGGCTCAACGCGGGAACGCTTCCGGCACCCCGGCGTCGACCGGGAGGGTGGCGCCGGTCGTGGGGGTCTGGTTCGAGGCGAAGAAGACGACGGCGTTGCCGACGTGCTCGCCGGTCAGCCGGACCTTCAGGAGGCTTCGATCGCGGTAGAAACCCGCCAGGCCGTTCAAATCCAGACCGCGCGCCTTGGCGCGGTCGGGGCCGACCTCCTGCCAGAGGCCGGAGGGGGTTTCCGCGGTGCCGAAGATGGCGTCGGGGTTGATGCTGTTGACCCGGATGCCGTGGACGGCGAGCTCCAGGGCTGCCACCTTGGCGAGCTGGGCGGCGGCGGCCTTCGAGGCGCTGTAGGCGGCGAACTGGGCGCCCGGGGCATAGACGTTCTTCGACGAGATGAGGACGATGTTGCCGCCCGTGCCCTGGAGCTTCAGGAGCCGCGCCGCCTCGCGCACGGTCAAGAAAACCCCGGTCGAATTGACCTCCTGCACCCGCCGCCAGTCGGCGAGGGCGATCTCGGTGATCGGGGTCGAGAGGGCGATTCCGGCGTTCGGCACCACCACGTCGACCCCGCCGAAGCGGCGGCAGATGCCGGCGAACGCCGCGGCCGTGGAAGCCTCGTCGGTGACGTCGTGGACGAAGGCGGCGACGGCAGCCTTGCCGTAGAGCTTGGCCAGCCGGGCCTCGACCGTCGCGAGGGCGGCCGCGTCGCGGTCCAGGAGGGCGACGTGGGCGCCGGCTTCGAGGAGCTTCCCGGCCACCGCGCTGCCGATCGCTCCGGCGGCCCCGGTGACCGCCGCCACCTGGCGGGCGAGCGGCTTTTTGTTCTCCCGGCCCAGCTTCGCCTGCTGCAGGCTCCAGTATTCCATCTTCCAGAGATCGAGGTCGGGCAGGCCCTCGTACTCGCCGGTCTCCCAGACCCGCCGCTTGGTACGGATCGTGTGCTCGTAGAGGTCGGCCGCGATGCGGGCGTCCTTCGCCGCGGGGCCGGCGGTGAACATCCCCACCCGCGGCACGAGGATCACCCGGGGGAGGGGATCGAGCGGCTTCCTCTCCCCGAACGCCGCCACCCCGGCGGCGAAGTAGGCCTCGTAGTCGCGGACGTAGACGGCGAGGGCCGACTCGATCCGCCCCGCCCAGGCTTCGGGAGAGGAGGTGTCGGGAGGGGCGACCACCAGCGGCTGCCCCTTGGTGCGGAGGAGGTGGTCGAGAGTGAGCGGCGGGGTGCGGGCCAGGGCCTCCATGGCGGCGCCGTCCACCCATTCCAGGATCTCCTCCCCGCCTTTCCATTCGACGATCATCCGCCGGAAGGGCTGGTCGGGATCGCCGGAAGGCTGGGCCAGCCGGCCGCGCAGGAGGGGGGCCACGACCGCGGCCAGGGCCTCGGTCGCGGCCGGATCGGCGGCCGGGGACGCCGCGATCGTCCAGATCCGCCGGGAACCACCGGCGCGGCCGGCGAGCCAGCGCTCCGCGGCGTCGACCAGCTCGACGTGCCGCTCGTAGCTTTCGCGCGCCGTCTCCCCCCAGGTGAAGAGGCCGTGCTTCAGGAGGACGAGCCCGACAGCGGCCGGCTGGGCGTCGTGGACCTCCGCCGCCCGCAGGGCCAGACCGAAACCGGGCATGACGTAGGGGACGATCCCCACCCGCTCGCCGTAGATCTCGCGCACCACCGCCTCGCCATCCGGCCGGTTGGTCAGGGCGAGGATGGCGTCGGCGTGGGAGTGGTCGATGAACTTGCCGGGCAGGAAGGCATGGAGCAGGGCCTCGACCGAGGGGTTCGGCGCGTCGGCGCGGAAGAGATGGGTGCGCTGCTGGTTGACCATCTCCTCGTCGGAGAGGGCGGCGAGGCCGCGCAGCCGTTGCAGGCCCGCGAGGCGCATCCCCGGCAGCCCCTCCGGGGCGAGGCTGTCGAGGTTCCATCCCGAGCCCTTGACGAAGATCGCCGGGACCGGCTCTCCCAGGAGGTCACGGAAGGTCGACTTGACCGAGGTGTTGCCGCCGCCGTGGAGGACGAGGTCGGGATCCGACCCGATGAGGCGCGAAGTGTAGACACGAAGGGCCAGGTCCTCCCCCTCCGCCATGTAGCGCTCGACAAAAGACCTGGCTTCCTCGTCCGACCAGCGGGATTGCATGGACCTCGTCTCCTCGTCTCTCGTCCGCTCAGGGCGACAAGTCTAGTGGAGAACGAGGGCGAAGCGGCAGCGCCCCGCAGGTGAGCCCTGCTGCCCCTTGCCTTACTGGCTGTAGACGCAGGACAGCGCGCCGCCGCCACACATCGGGAACGAGCAGTAGACGGTGCTGTAGCCGGAAATGGCGGGGCAGAGGCTGGCGTCGTTGTTGGTGCAGCACTGGCCGATGTAGTGGGAGATGAAGTCGAGATGCACGGTGGCGCTGTTCTGCACGGGCAGCAGGAGGTTGATCGTCGGCAGCGCCGGCAGCACGCTGGGGCTCGCGGCGCTGCAGGAGGGCTTGACCTCACACTGCTGAGGCGCGGCCGCCAGGACGGGAGAGGCGACAAGCGCCAGCGTGAGTAGCGCCAGGATGAAGGCGGCGTGGAATCGGTTGTAGGTCATAACTCCCCCCGGATCAATCACGGCACAGGATGTGCCGTGGCCCTGTCCTCTGCAAAACGCATGCGCAGCCGTCGATATGCTTACCGAGTTTACATCGATTCTGTTCTTTTCACATACGAGGAGTGGACTACTACTTGCGGAGAGAGGCGTCCACCGCGGGAATCCATTCGCGCGGGTGGAGGAAGACCTCGTAGAGCCGTGCCTCGGGGCTCCCCGGCTCCGGCCGCCAGTTGTAGCGGAAACGGACCTGCGGCGGGAGGGACATGAGGATCGACTCCGTGCGCCCACCGGACTGCAGGCCGAAGAGGGTGCCGCGGTCGTAGAGGAGGTTGAACTCGATGTAGCGGCCGCGGCGGTAGAGTTGAAAATCGCGCTCGCGCTCGCCGTACGGAGTACCCTGGCGGCGCTCGACGATCGGCAGATAGGCGCCGAGGAAGCTGTCGCCCACCGCGCGCTGGAAGGCGAAGCTGCGCTCGAACCCCCACTCGGAGAGGTCGTCGAAGAAGAGGCCCCCCACGCCGCGCGGCTCGCCGCGGTGGCGCAGGTAGAAGTACTTGTCGCACCAGCGCTTGAACCGCGGGTAGACGTCCTCGCCGAAGGGTTGGCAGAGGTCGTGCGCCACGGTGTGCCAGTGGACGACATCCTCCTCGAAGGGGTAGAACGGGGTGAGGTCGAACCCGCCCCCGAACCACCAGGCCGGCGGCGAGCCGTGCTTTTCGGCGACGAAGTAGCGGACGTTCAGGTGGGTGGTGGGGACGTAGGGGTTCTGCGGGTGGAGGACGATCGAGACCCCGAGGGCGGTGAAGCCGTACTCGGCGAGGTCCGGCCGGCTGGCGGTGGCCGAGGCCGGGAGCGCCGGACCGTGGACATGGGAGAAGGAGACCCCCGCCTGCTCGAAGACCGCCCCCTCCGCCATCACCCGCGACCGCCCGCCGCCCCCCTCCGGCCGCTCCCAATCGTCCTCGACGAACCGCGCCGCCCCGTCCACCGCCTCCAGGGCGGCGCAGATCCGGTCCTGCAGACCGGTCAGGTACTGCTCGACGGCTTGGGTCGAGGCGTCCATAAGTGTTACCACAGTACCGCGCTATTTGAGGATTTCGCCGAGGTCGAGGCTCCAGCCAGGGACCGCGTCCGAGGCGTCCAGGGTGTCGGAGGAACCGAGGCGCTGAACTGGTGCTCCAGGCCGGTAGACGAAGCAGGAATGCTTCTTGGGCAGGACGACGAGGACCAGCTTGGCACCACCGTCGAGCCACAGGTAGACCTTCTCCTGCACGTCGGCAAAACTGTCCGACGGGGACACTACCTCGACGACGAAATCAGGAGCGCCGGGGAAGTAGCCCTCTTCGTCGAACGATGTCGAGTCGAGTCGCTGGCGCGAGACGAAGGAAACGTCGGCCGCCCGCACGGTGTCGGGCTCCGAATGGAGTTTGAAGCCGGTTTCGGCGGCCGGCACGACGCCCAGGTCGTGGGCGTGGACATGTATGTAGAGGCGGCCGCTGATCTCACCGGCGGTGGCCCCATGCTGAAAGCCGGGTGGCGGCATGCGTCGCAGTTCCCCCTCCACAAGCTCATAGCGCCAACCGTCCCGCGGCATGCGGAGGAGATCCTCGGCGGTGACCAAGTGGGAGGCGACGACCATGGCTTATGCTACCACCTACTCTCCTTCCATCATCCGGATCGGGAACAGCTCGGCCTGGCGCTTGTCCTCGGCGCTGATGGGGACCCGGTAGTCGCCGGTCCAGCAGGCGGTGCAGTAGCTGTCCTTGGGGCCGGAGACAGAGGAGAGGAGGCCGTCGACCGAGAGGTAGGCCAGGCTGTCGGCGCCGATGAAGCGGCGGATCTCCTCGACGTCGTGAGCGGAGGCGATGAGCTCGCTCTCGGTCGGGGTGTCGATGCCATAGTGGCAGGAGTGGCGGGTGGGTGGCGCCGAAATGCGGACGTGGACCTCGGCCGCCCCGGCGTCCTGCACCATGCGGACGATCTTCTGCGAGGTGGTGCCGCGCACGATCGAGTCGTCGACCAGGACCACCCGCTTGCCGGCGATCAGCTCGCGCACCGGGTTGAGCTTGACCTTCACCCCGAAGTTGCGGATCGACTGCTTAGGCTGGATGAAGGTGCGGCCCACGTAGTGGTTGCGGATCAGCCCGAATTCGAGCGGCAGGCCGGACTCCCGACTGTAGCCCAGGGCGGCGAAGAGGCCGCTGTCCGGCACCGGCACGACGATGTCCGCCGCCGCCGGAGCCTCGCGGGCCAGGCGGGCGCCCATCTTCAGGCGCACCTGGGAGACCGAGTCGCCGAACACCTGGCTGTCGGGCCGGGCGAAGTAGACGTGCTCGAAGATGCAGCGGGCGGGCTCCGGCGGGAGGTCCGGCAGGTGGTAGCTCTCCACCCGGCCGCCGCGCGACACTACCACCTCGCCGGGGTCGAGCTCACGCACCTGCCGGGCGGAGAGGAGATCGAAGGCGCAGCTCTCCGAGGCGAAGCAGGGAGCGCCGTCGAGGTCGCCCAGGGCGAGCGGCCGGAAACCGTAGGGGTCGCGCGCCGCGATCAGGCACTGGTCGGTGATGAGGAGGAGCGAGTAGGCCCCCCGCACCTGCTCCAGGGCCAGCATGAACGACTCGACGACGTCCCGGCGCGAGTTGCGCGCCATCAGGTGGAGGATCACCTCGGTGTCGCTCGTCGTCTGGAAGATCGAGCCCTCGCTCTCCAGGCGCTGGCGGATCTCGACGGCGTTCGTGAGGTTGCCGTTGTGGACGATCCCCAGCGGCCCGAGCGAGGTCTTGACGACGATCGGCTGGGCGTTGGCGATGACGCTCGTCCCCGCGGTCGAGTAGCGGGTGTGACCGAGGGCGCGCGTGCCGGGCAGGCGACCGATCACCTTCTCCCGGAAGACGTCCGAGACCTGCCCCATGCCGCGCTCGACCCGCAGGTGCTCGCCGTCCCAGCAGACGATCCCCGCGCTCTCCTGCCCCCGGTGCTGCAGGGCGTAGAGGCCCAGGTAGGTGAGGTTGGCCGCGTCGTCACAGCCGTCGATGGCGAAAATGCCGCACATAAGGGTCCCCATCGAAAACTAACGAAATCGCCGCCGGCGATATTCTCTACAGTCCCAACGCCTTCGGAAGCGCCGTCGACCAGATCTCATGGAGGTCGGCGACCGGCGACCGCAGGGTCTCCCCGTCCGTCCGGATCACGAGGTCGGAGCCGCCCACCACGCCGATCGGGAGGGCCGGCACCCCTGCTTCCTCCGCGGCGCGGAGCAGCTTTTCGAGGGTGAACGGCCGGGCCGCCACGATCGCCCGCCCCTGGGTCTCCGAGAAGAGGTCGACCGACGAGAGCGGCACCGAGACCTCTGCTCCCAGGAGCCGGCCGAAGCAGGCCTCGACGAGGGCGATGGCCAGCCCGCCTTCCGAGAGGTCGTGGGCGGTGTGGATCAGCCCCTCCGCCACCAGCCTTCTCAAGAGCGCCGCGAGCCGCGCTTCGGCGGCCAGGTCGACCGCCGGCGGCAGCCCCTGCTCGACGTCGTGGAGGAGCCGCAGGTAGGCCGAGCCGCCGAGCTCCCCCGGTCCGCTCGCGTTCCCCAGGAGCAGGATGCGGTCCTCCGCCGCCAGGAAATGCGCCTCGGGCAGGTGCCGGAGGTCGGGGATCACCCCCACCATCCCCACCGTCGGGGTGGGATGGATGGAGCGTCCCTCGGTCTCGTTGTAGAAGGAGACGTTCCCCGAGATGACCGGCGCGCCCAGGGCGCGGCAGGCCTCCGTCATGCCGCGGATGACTTCGCGGAACTGCCAGGTGATCTCCGGCCGCTCGGGGTTGCCGAAGTTCAGGCAGTCGGTCAGGCCCACCGGCTCGGCCCCCACGCAGGCGAGGTTGCGCACCGCCTCGGCCACCGCCTGCATCCCACCCCGGCGGGGGTCCAGATAGCAGTAGACCGGGTTGACGTCCGAGGTCATGGCGAGCCCCGAGGGGGTGCCCTTCAAGAGGAGGACCGCGGCGTCGCCCCCCGGACCGGACACCGTGTTGGTGCGCACCGTGTGGTCGTACTGACGCCAGATCCACTGCTTGCTCGCCAGCTCCGGGGTGGCGAGGAGGCGACGCAGGTCGCCCATGGGATCGGCGGGGAGGGGCACCTCGGGGGGGCGCTGGCGCTCGGCCATGTCGGCCGGCGGCTCGGCCGGCCGGCGGTAGACCGGCGCCTCCTGGGTGAGCGGCAGGACCGGCATGTCGGCCACCGTCTCGCCGTGCCAGACGAGGACGGCGCGGCCGGTATTGGTGACCTCGCCGATCGCCGCCACCTGGAGCCCCCAACGCCGAAAGACCTTGACCACCTCCTCCTCGCGGCCGCGCTTCGCCACCAGGACCATCCGCTCCTGGGACTCGGAGAGCATCATCTCGTAGGGGGTGAGCCCGGCTTCGCGAAGGGGGACCTTGTCGAGGTCGAGCCGCATCCCCATGCCGCCGCGGCCGGCCATCTCGAAAGAGGAGCTGGTGAGCCCCGCCGCCCCCATGTCCTGAATCGCCACCACGGCGCCGGTCCGCATGGCGTCGAGGCAGGCCTCGAGCAGGATCTTCTCGGTGAACGGGTCGCCCACCTGGACGGTCGGGCGCTTGTGCTCGCTTTCGGCGTCGAACGACTCCGAGGCCATGGTGGCGCCATGGATGCCGTCGCGGCCCGTACGGCTGCCGGCGTAGAGGACGGGGTTCCCCGGGCCGCTCGCCCGGGCATGGAAGACCCGGTCGCGCCGCGCCACCCCGAGGGCGAAGGCGTTGACCAGGATGTTACCGTTGTAGGAGCGATGGAACCCGGTCTCCCCCCCTACCGTGGGGATGCCGACGCAGTTGCCGTAGTCGCCGATGCCGCGCACCACCCCGTCGATCAGGAAGCGCATGCGGGGGGCGTCGATCTCGCCGAAGCGCAGGGAGTCCATGCAGGCGATGGGGCGCGCCCCCATGGTGAAGACGTCGCGGAGGATTCCCCCCACCCCGGTCATCGACCCCTGGTAGGGCTCGATGAAGCTCGGGTGGTTGTGCGACTCCATTTTGAAGACCGCGACCCAGCCGTAGCCGATGTCGACCACCCCGGCGTTCTCGCCCGGTCCTTCGAGGACGTGCGGCCCCTCGGTGGGGAACTCCTTGAGGTAGATCTTGGACGACTTGTAGGAGCAGTGCTCGGACCACAGGGCCGAGGTGATGCCGAGCTCGGTGTAGGAGGGCTCGCGGCCGAGGATCTTTTTGAGCCGCTCGTACTCCTCGTCGGTCATCCCCTGGGCGCGGGCGAGCTCGGGGCCGACGGTGGGTTCCTGGAGCACGGTCATCGCCGGCCTCCGTAGCCCGACATCGCGACCTTGGCCCCGAACTGGACGGAGCTCTGGAAGATCTTCAAGCCGTCGGTGTTGCCCAGGATCTCCTCGGCGCAGCGCTCGGGGTGGGGCATGAGCCCGAGGACGTTGCCGCCGGCGTTCACGATCCCGGCGATCGCCCGGGCGGCGCCGTTGGGGTTCCACTCGTCGCCCTCCCCGCCGATCGCGGGCGAGCCGTCGGGCTGGACGTAGCGGAAGACCACCTGGCGCGCCGCCTCCAGGGCGTCGAGGTGCTCGGCCGAATCCTCGTAGTTCCCCTCGGCGTGGGCGATCGGCAGGCGGAGCACCTGGCCCACGGCGAGATCGCGGGTGAACGGCAGGTCGTTCCTCTCGGTCTTGAGATAGACGTCCTGGCAGAGGAAGCGGAGGCCCTGGTTGCGCCGCATGGCGCCGGGGAGAAGCTTGGCTTCGAGCAGGACCTGGAAGCCGTTGCAGATCCCCAGCACTAGGCCGCCGGCCTCGGCGTGGCGCTTCACTGCCGCCATCACCGGCGAGAGGGCGGCCATGGCTCCGGCGCGCAGGTAGTCGCCGTAGGCGAAGCCGCCCGGAAGGACCACCAGCTCGGCGCCCTTCAACGTCTCCTCGTCGTGCCAGAGGAAGGAGACCTCCTGGTCCAGCACGTGCTTCAGGACGTGGTAGACGTCATGGTCGCAGTTGCTGCCCGGGAAGACGACGACGCCGCATCTCACGGCTCGTCTCCGTTCAGCAATTCGACCTGGAAGTCCTCGACCACGGTGTTGGCGAGGAGCTTCTCGCACATGGCGCGCAGCTCGCCCTCTGCCGCCTGGGGGTCGTCGGTGCCGAGGCGGATGTCGAAGCTCTTGCCGGCCCGTACCGACTGCACTCCCGGGAAGCCGACGCGGCGCAGGGCGTTCTCGATCGCTTTGCCCTGGGGATCGAGGATCTCGCGCCGGGGGTAGACTGTCACTCTCGCTCTCACGTTAGAAATCTCCTCCGGGGACTCCGGTTGCTTCGAGCCAGGGGCTGGGCTGGAACTGGTCGGTCACCGCGAGCCCCGCCCGGCACCCCTCCCGCTCCAGGGCCTCGCCGATCGCCGCCGCGGCGAGCGCCGGCAGGTTGTTGGTACGGGAAAGATGGTACAGCGCCACCCAGCGCAGGCGGGAGGACAGGAGCTCGGGCAGCCCCTCCGCCGCCTCGCGGTTCGAGAGGTGGCCGTGCCGCCCGGCGACCCGCTGCTTGAGAGCCCAGGGGTAGGGGCCGTTCCTGAGCATGTCGAGGTCGTGGTTGGTTTCTAAGAGCAGGACGTCGACCTCGGCGAGCCGCGCCCAGGCGAGCCGGGTGCGGCTCCCCAGGTCGGCGGCGAGGCCCACCCGGCGGCCGGCCTCGTCCTCGACCAGGAAGCCGACCGGCTCCCGGGCGTCGTGGGGGATGGCGAAGGGCTCGATGCGGAAGCCGGGGATCTCGATCGGCTCACCCGAGCGGAGAACGCCGGCCGAGTCCGCGATCTCCGGCTTGAAGCCCCAACCGTCCAGGGTGCCGCGGGTGGCATAGACCGGCAGGCGATGGCGCTTGGCGAGCCGCGCCGCACCGCGGCAGTGGTCGACGTGCTCGTGGGTGAGGACGAGGGCCGAGAGCGATTTGGGATCCACTCCCACGGCGGCCAACCGGCGCTCGATCTCCCGGCAGGCGAAGCCGGCGTCGATGAGGATGCGGTGGGGGCCGGACTCGATCACCACCGCGTTGCCGCCGCTCCCCGAGCCGAGGACGGCGACCCGGAGCGACGGACCGGCCGGCGGGCGCGGGGCGGCGGCGGCGGGAGGCGGCGGCTCGACCCGGACGGCTGCCGGTTGGACGAGCGGCTGGGGCTCCTCGAAGCACAGCTCCCCCTGGCGCCAGAGCGGAGCGGACACACGACGCCGCCGAAAAAGCTCGGGTTGGAACGGGGGGACCACCTGGAACAAGGTAGCACGGAAGAGCTGGGTTGTCAGCCCAAGGGATAGCGTTTCCGGTCGGTCGACACCACTTTCCCTGGGCACTCCCCGCTTTCAGATCTCGTAGACCTTCCCCTGCTCCAGGTAGTCGATGTCCGGGTTGCCCAGCCGCCGGACCTCCTCCTTGATCCGCTCGATCGAGGGGGGCTTCAGGTGGTGGAGGAGGATGGGCACCCGTTTCTGGAGCTTCCGGAGCTCGGTCTCCAGGCTCCGTGGGGTGAGGTGGAGGGAGACGTCCGCCACCTCCTGGAGGGCGTTGTCGAAGCTGGTGTCGATGCAGAGCGCCTTCAGGTTCGGGGTGCGGTTGGCGACCTCCCAGAGGCGCTGGGTGGGGCCGGTGTCGGAGGACCAGAGGAGCGCCGCGCCGTCCTGCTCGATCAGGAAGCCGTGGGTCGGCACCAGGTGGTCGACCGGGATGGGGGTGAAGGTGACCCCCTCCAGGGTGAGCGGCACCTCGCTCTGGAACTCCTGGAAGCGGACCGCCGGGAGCAGGTGGTTGGGCAGCCGGGTGAAGTCCGGCCAGGTAGCGTTGTTGAACAGGTACTTGCGGATGGCGTAGATCGTCGCCTCGGAGGCGTGGATGTCGATCGGCCGCTCGCTCTTGCCGTAGACGTTCTCGATGAAGAACGGCAGCGAGTTGGTGTGGTCCATGTGGGAGTGGGAGAGCAGGATCGAATGGACCTCGACCTGCTGCTCGACCGAGAGGACCTGTGACAGCGATCCCGCGTCGAGGGCGATCGACCCGTTGATCAACAGGCAGGTCATCCGGCAATCCCGGCTTTCCCCCCCGTACCCGCCGAGCACCTGGAGACGCATAGATGGACTGAAATTGTATCCTCGCAACCGGAATGCCACAAGGAAGCCGCAAAAACAGGGCGCCCGGCCGAGGCCGGACGCCGTTTGGAACGGGTACGGGGAGAGCCTAGAAGCGGGTGCCGATCCAGAAGTCGGTGCGGTAGCCGCTCAGCTGCTGCTTCAAATCCCACTGCCTGGCGAAGTCCCAGTTGACGTCCAGCCCCAAGAGCTGGGTGGTGATCCCCCAGCCGTAGGCGGCGACGCCGTCCTTCAGCCGCTTGGTGTCGCTGTCGTAGTACTGGAAACGCTGGAAGCGGTGGAAGTAGGCCCCGCCGGTATCGAAGAAGATCACCCCCCGGATGCCCCGGAAGCCCAGGATCGGGGTGGCGAACACGTCGACCAGGGGGAAGCGGATCTCGGCGTTGGCGAAGAAGGCCCGGTCGCCGACCACGGTGGCGTAGTCGAAGGCGCGCAGGGTGTCCAGGCCGCCGAAGAAGAAGGGATTGGGGGTCTTGCCGCTGCTCGTCCCCAGGAAGACGCGGAAGGCGAAGTTGCTGCGCTGGGTGAGCGGCACGTACTGCCGGAGGTCCAAGCTCACGGTGGTGAACTCGCTGCCGCCCCCCTTGGTCGAGGGCGCGAAACTCCCCTCGAGACGCCAGCGCCGGCCGGAGATGGGACCCCATTCGGCGAAGCGCGCCGAGTCGCCCACGATCGACGCCTGGAGCAGGGGGAAGTTGTCGTCGACCGGCACGACCACCGGCACCGGGTTGCCGTTCTGGTCGAAGACGAACTCCTGGAAGTCGATCTTGCGGACGATGTAGCCCAGCCCGATCTCGGCGCGGTGGTAGAAGGTGAAGGGATAGATGAGCGAGGCGAGCGCCCCGGTCTCCTGGAAGGCGGCCCGGCCGCGGGTCAAAAAGCCGGTCGAGTCCTGGGCGATGTAGAAGGTGCGGTGGTCGAAGACCTCGATCTGCCACTGCTGCCGCTTCGACAGGTTGGCATAGGTGAAGTCGAAGTTCGAGAAGCTCTCGATCGACGAGAAGTTGGCGAGGATGCGGCGGTCGCCCAGGTAGTCGGAGAAGCTGAGCAGGACCCGGCCGAGGATGGTCTGGTCGCTCTGCACCCCGGCGTAGGCCTGGGCGTCCTCCAGGAAGAACTTGCGGCCGCCGTACTTCTCCTTGTTGCTGTTGTCGACCGTCACCTGGATGTCCGGCTCGTAGCGCGGCAGCTCCTTGGCCGTCGACGGCGCGGTCGCCGGCTTCTCCGGCGCCGCCTCGCGGACCGGCTGGTCGGTGTCGGTGACGTAGAGGTCGAAGTTGCCCTTCCAGTAGCCGGTGAAGACCAGCCGCTCCTTGTTCCCCTCTTTGCTCCGCAGGACGGAGGGCATGAAGGCGCCGGTGACGACGTTGGTGTACTGCTGGACCTTGCCGGTCGCGAGCTCCAGGCTGTAAATGTTGTCGGTGCCGTCGCGGTCGGAGGTGAAGTAGACCCGCGTGCCGTCGGTCGAGAAGATGGGGTCGTTGTCGTTGCCCTCGACGGTCGTCAGCTGGTAGCGCTGGCCCGGTTTGTCCAGGTCGATGCGGAAGAGCTTGTCGACCCCGGTGCCGTTGTTGTCGGCCTTGCCCACCGCGGAGACGAAGACGACCGAGCGGCCGTCCGGCGAGTAGACCGGGGCGCCGTCGAAGACCTCGTCGTCGGTCAGGTTGGTGATCGCCAGGGAGTCCAGGTCGACGGTAAAGATGTCGAACTGGCCCTTCCGGGAGCCGGCGAAGACGATGTGCTTGCTGTCGGGGCTCCAGTTGGGCGACTGCTGCTGCTCGACGTCGTCCATGTCGACGATGCGGCGGATGCCGCCATGGAGCACGTCCAAGAGGAGGAGGCTGCGGCCCTTCTCCCGCTTGGCGAAGACGGCAATGGTGTTGCCGTCCGGCGAGAAGGAGAGGTCGCGCCCGAGGCCACGGCCGGCGGAGACGAACTGCCCCGACAGGTACTGGTAGTCGTTCGAGTGGCGGGGAGTGACGTTGCGCAGGTGGATCCGCTTGGCGGTGTCGAAGAGCACGACTCCCACCTCTCCGGAGACGATCCCCATCGAGGCGACCAGGTCGCCTGAGGGCGCGGCCGAAGGCGAGATGGCCAGGGCGACCGACTTGTCCTTCTCGCGGAACAGGCGCCCGAAGTCGGAGGGCTCGCCGGTCTTGATCAGCTCGCCCAGGTACTTCTTGCGCAGCCAGCGCCTGAACTCCAGGTCGAAGTCCTCGGTCTCCAGCTTGAAGGCGCGCTTCAGCGCCCGGTCGACCCGCCCTCCCAGGCTGTTCCGCATCTCGTCGAGGAAGTCCAGGAACCCTTCCTTCCCCCAGCGCTCCTCGATGAAGTCGAAGACCGCGTGGCCGTAGCGGTAGGCCGGGTAGCCCTCGATGTCCTGGGTGACCGAGGGGATGCGGTCGTTGACCACGAAGTCGCGCAGGAACATCCGGTCGCTCGCCTGCTCGTCCTTCCCCATGTAGCTCGCCATGCCCTCGATGAACCAGGTCGGCGGCCCGGAGGCGAGCGAGCGGGCGAGGTTGCCCTGGTAGAGGATGTGGTACTGGAAGATGTGGGTGAGCTCGTGCGAGATGAGCTTGATCAAGAAGGCGTCGGGCGAGTCGACCGGCAGCACCATGCGGAAGCGCGCCGGGCTGGCGAAGGCGCCGATCCCCTCCTCGATGAAGTTCAGGATGACGTTGTTCTGCTCGAACGCCGAGTGGGTGGCGTAGAAGATGAGCGGCACCGGCTCCTTGATCTGGTAGTTGAACTCCCGCGACAGGGTGTCGTAGGCGCTCTCGGCGAACGACACCACCTTCGGCAGGAGGACCTCCTCGGCCGAGTAGTAGTAGACGTTGAAGTGCGGGGAGTGGTAGATGTTCCAGCGGAAGTTCCGGTACTGGATCTTGTTCTTACCGAAGATCTGCTCGGCTTCGTAGCCGGAGACCTGCGCTCGGAGCGGGCTCGCGGAGACGGCGAGGGCCGCGGCCAGACAGAAGAACGCCAGGCGATGGAATGGTCGGATCAAAGAGGTCTCCTTCGCACTATTGCGTGAAGAGGGTCCGGGTGGCCTCGACTTCTTTCTGGGTGAACACCCCGAGGATGCGGTCCTCGAGCGAGAGGAGATTCTCGAACATCCCCTTCAGGGGGTCGGCCTTCTGCCCCTCCTGGCTCTGGAAGTCCTTGAAGTTGTCCGTATAGAGGAGGTCGCCGGTCTTGCCGTCGTAGACCTGCATCAGGATGTCGTACTGGAAGCCGGTCTGCTCGACCAGGACCTGGCGGTAGTAGGGCTGGCCGTTGAACGGCGAGGTGTACTCCTCCGTCCGGTAGCCGGTCTTGTCCTGGATGTCGAAGTCCAGGCTCCCGGCGAGGATGAGGTCGGCCTGGGTGCGCTCGCCCAGGGCGCGCCAGAAGTCCTTCTGCTTGACCAGCTGGTCCGAGTCGTAGACCGGGAAGTCGAGCGGTCCGGAGTCGACGACCTTGAGCTCGGTCTCCCGCTTCAGCACCTTGCTCAGGTAGCGGCCGAACTCCTTCTGCACGTCGACGTCCCGGCCCAGGACCTTGTCCTTCTCCTGGCCCTCCTGGCTGACGACGATGAAGGGAGTGACCGCGATCGACTTCCTCCCCTGGAGGTTCAGGCGCGCGCGCTGCGGCAGCTTGAGCTTGACGTCGACGGCTCCCGCGCGGACGAGGGGGGGAAGCGCCAGGGCGGCGAGAGTGGCGAGCAGGACGATCGTCCGGGGGTGACTACGGCTCATGACATACCTCTCCTTGTGAGCGTTCCTGATCTCGAATTATTCGCCGGCAGGGCCGGGCGGGGGCGGGTCGACCCCGGGGGGCGGCGGGGGGACACCGCGCGGCGGCACGGTGGGGGGCTGCGGCCCTCCCGGGGGAGGGATCGCTCCCGGCGCGCCCCGCTCGACGCCGCCGGGACCCGGCGGCAGCTGCGGCTTGCCGGAGCCGGGGGTAGGGGCAGCCGGGGCGCTCTTGCCAGCGGCGGTCTTCGGCTTGCCCTTGAAGCTCTGGTAGAACTCGACGAAACGCGCGTAGTTGGATTTCGCCTCGCGGCTGTTGGGGGCGAGCTCCAGGGCGCGCTTGTAGTGCGTGAGGGCCTGCTCGAAGTTCCCCGCCGCCTCGTAGGCGACCCCCAGGTTGTTGTGGACGCGGAAGTTCTGGGGGTCCAGGCGCTCGGCCTCGTTGAAGCGGAAGAGGGCCTCCTGCCAGAGGCCGCGCTGGGCCATGCTGGCGCCGAAGGCGAGCTGGGCGGCGGCGCTGTCGGGCTGCCGCCGGTTGCCCGAGCAGGCGGCAAGCGGCAGGAGGATACCAAGGACGGCGAGGACGGCGGCGGTGGTCAGTGGCTTTCGGTGCATCGGCGTGGGGCTCCGGTACGGACGGGATCGATCGAGCTTGCGTGGCTCCTTCACCCTTTGGGCCCCCGGGAAAACGTCGCTGTCGATGGCCCGCCGGGTTCGCCAGGCGGCCTAGTATATACGGCTGCGTCCCCGTGGGAGCGGGCGCCCGGCGGGTCCGCCGCAAGGAACCGTTCCGCAGTGAGTCCGGAGCCGACCCCGGGACGGTTCAACCCGGTCTTTTTTGGTCGTGAGCGATCGGCACCCCCTTTCTCCGTCCTCCTGGGTACGGGGGGTCTCCTCCCCCCGCTGCTCTTGAGGAGGATGCCATGGACGACCGTTCCGCCGCCCGCGACCTGTTGCTCGCGCTCACCGCCACCCCCACCCTCTCCCGCGCCGCCGTCTGCCGGCTGGCCGCCGAGCTCGACCGCTGGACCGGCCGCGACCTGCCGGCGGACCCCGCCCGGCGGGCGGCCGAGCTGGGGGTGCCGCCAGTCCAGCTCGCCCGCGCCCTGGCGATCCTCCCCCAGGCCGGAACGCTCGCCCGGCGCGAGGAGGAGCGGACCGAGCGGCTGGGAGCCCACCTCCTCACCCGGCTCGACCCGGGCTATCCCGATCTCCTCCACCAGCTCGCCCTGGCGCCTCCCGTCCTCTATGTCAAGGGTCACCTGCCGGCCGGTCCGGCGGTCGCCATCGTCGGCTCCCGGCGGGCAGACGCCTACGGCCGGGAGGTGGCGGACCTCTTCTCCCGCGCCCTGGCCGAGGCCGGGGTCGCCGTGGTCTCCGGCTTCGCCCGTGGCGTGGACGCGGCGGCCCACCGCGGTGCCCTGGCGGCCGGCGGGCCGACCGTCGCCGTCCTCGGCTGCGGGCTGGGGGTCGACTATCCGCAGGGGCACGCCGCCCTGGGGGAGGAGATCGCGGCCCAGGGCGCCCTGGTCTCCGAGTTCCCCTGTGGCCTGCCGCCCCGCACCTGGCACTTCCCGGTGCGCAACCGGATCATCGCCGGCCTGACCGCGGGCACCCTGGTGGTCCAGGCGGCCCCCCGCTCGGGGTCGTTGATCACCGCCCGCCACGCCCTGGACCTCGGGCGGGAGGTCTGGGCGGTCCCCGGGAGGATCTTCGACGAGCGCTCGCTGGGGCCCAACGCCCTCCTTCGCGACGGCGCCAGCCTCGCCGAGCACCCGCGGGACGTCCTGGAGGGGCTCCGGCTGGAGAGCCCGGGGCCGGCGGTGGCCCGTGCGGAGAGAGCCGAACCGGAGGTCCCGGTCGGCCGGGCACTGCCCGCGGGACTCGCCGGCCAGGTCCTCGCCGCCTTGCCGGAGGGGCCAGGAGGAAAGAATCTGGCTCCCGAGGACGTGGCGGCCCGCGCCGGGCTCAGGGTGGACGTGGTCCTCGGCGCTCTGCTGGAGCTCGAGCTGGAAGGCTGGGTCAAGCGCCACCCCGGGCCGGCGTACGGGCGGTTGGGGTAGAGGCACTGACTTTGGCTCCGAGCGGTCCGGGTGGTGGGTCCCTCCCCCCTGGGAGGGGGAGGGTTGGATCAGGGGGGAGGCCAGGAGGGGGGCGCCGCCGACCCGAGACCTTCTTGGCGGATGCAAGGAGGGCCAGGGATGGCTTAGAGGATATCGCCCTGCTGGCGCTCGGCCCGGCTTTCGAGGCTCCGGATGCGGCTGTCCAGATGTCTCAAATAGGGCTCGAACCACGCCTTGACCTGACCGAAAATCTGCGCGACTTCGCTCTTCAGCCGCTCCAGTCTGTCGTTGAGCCCCGCAAAGCCTTCGGCCACCAAGTTCACTTCGCCGCGGAGGTCCTCGATCAGGACGCGAGTCTGCCGGCCGGTCTCTTCCACCCGCTCGATGCGTCGGTCGATCTGCTCGAACCGCTGGTCCACCTTTTCGAACCGTTGTACGGTCTCGTCGCGGAAGGTCGAGATCTGCTGGGCGTTCTCGCCGAAACGCCGTTCGAGATAGGCGATCAGTTCCGGGTCCATCGTGCCTGGGCTCCTCAGAGACAGTTACGTCACTACGCGACAGCCTACCACGGAAACCGGTCCCGGCGTCGGCCGCTACCCGACCAGCGGCTCGATGCAATCCGGTGCATCGTGCGCCGGGCTGTTGACCGCCTTGCTGACCGGCAGGGTCTCGAAATCCGCGTCCGGCGCCGGTTTCAACAGCGCCTGGAGCTTCTCCTTGTCCTCGACCTTGGGATCGAGCCAGAGCCCGAAATCCGCGCGGTCGAGGACCACCGGCATGCGATCGTGGAGCCCCTTGATCGTCCCGTTGGCGTCCGTCGTCAGGATGGTGAAGGTCTCGACCAGACCGCCCTCGGGATTCTTCCAGGTGGACCACAGGCCGGCGAAGGCGAAGGGGCGGTGGTCTTTGTGGCGGATGAGGTAGGGCTGCTTGGCTTTGCCCTCCTTCTTCCACTCGTAGAAACCGTCGGCCGGGATGAGGCAGCGCTTCTTCTTGAAGCTGAAGCGATAGGCGGGCTTCTCGGCCACCCCCTCGGAGCGGGCGTTGATCATCCGGTTGCCGATGCTCGCCTCCTTCGCCCAGTAGGGGATGAGCCCCCAGCGCAGGAGGGCCAGGGTGCGCGGGGCGCCGGGCTCCCGCACCAGCGCCACCAGCGCCTCCTGGGTGGGGGCCAGGTTGTAGCGGGGAGGGAGGTCCGGCAGCTCCAGTTGCTCCGTGCCGCGGGCGGGGAAGGTGATCTCGAAGAGGTCGGCGACGACCTCGACGGGCGAGCTCAAGGTGTAGCGTCCACACATGTCGTCAGGCCCTCCCTTCAGTGCGCCGCCCCTGCCGAAAGCATCGGAAGCGGGATCTCCAGCTCGGGCGCCGCCGCAGCGCCAAGATATTCGTTCAGGGTGAAGCTGTCCACCGCCAGCGCCTCCTGCCAGGCGGCCTCGGCCTCCCGGACCTGATCGGCCTCGGCCGCGGTGATCTCCCCCGCCGCCACCGCCCGCTCGAGGAAGGTGGCGACCGGTTCGGCCGGGAGCCGGCCGGCGCGGGTGGCCCGCCGCAGCCGCTCTCCCACCTCGGCGCTTCGGGTGACCCGGAGAAAGGCCCGCTCCAACCGGCCGACCGCCTCGGCGGGGTCGTCCGGCAGGTCGATCCCGGCGGTCAACCGGTCACGCTGCTCGCCCGGGACCTGGAGGAGGGCCGCGAGGACCGCACCCAGGCGGTCCCCAGGAGGCGAGGCGATAGGATTCAAGCGCGACCAGAGAGCCCCGGGGCCACGGAGGAGAAAGCCCAGGGGGCCGGGGAAGTTCCTGTAGATGCCGTCGAAGGCCGCCTGCACCCGGGCCAGGCACTCCTCCACCGACCAGAGGACAAGCGGCAGGTCCTCCGGGCGGCGCCCCTCGGCCTCGAAGCGGCGCAGGGCGCAGGTGCCCAGGAAGAGGAAGGAGAGAGCGTCGGCGAAACGGCCGGAGAGCTTCTCGCTCGCCTTCAAAGCCCCGCCCAGGCTCACCAGGGCGAGGTCCGCGAGGGCGGCGAAGCGGGCCGAGCCCCAGGCGAGCCGGCGATACCAGGCGGCCGTCGGTCCGGGGACGGGGCTCCTGGCCAGCCGGCCGCGGGTGACCCCCAGGAGGGCGGCGCGGACGAGGTTCCGGACGACCGCAACCGCGTGCCCGAGGAGGGCCCGGCGGAGCGCCTGGCGGTCCCCCGCCGCGTGCGCCTGCATCTCGCGCTGGAGATAGGGATGGCAGCGGATCGCCCCCTGGCCGAAGAGGATGAGGGTACGGGTGAGGATGTTCGCCCCCTCGACGGTGATTCCGATGGCGGCCCCGGCGTAGCCGTCGGCGAGGAGGTTCCGCGGGCCGTGGCAGAGGCCGGCGCCGGCGAGGACGTCCATGCCGTCCTGCACCCGCTCGCGCAGCAGCTCGGTCGCCTGGAGCTTCAAGATCGCCGAGACCACCGCCGGCTTCTCCCCGGCGTCCACCGCGCCGCAGGTGAAGACCCGCGCCGCCTCCAGGAGATAGGTGGTGCCGGCGATCCGCGCCAGCGGCTCCTCGATCCCCTCGAAGCGGCCGATCGGCACCCCGAACTGCCGGCGGACGGCGGCGTAGGCCCCGACGGTGCGGGCGATCCGCTTGGCGCCGCCCACCGACTGTGCCGGAAGGGAGATCGAGCGCCCGGCGGAGAGCGCCTCCATCAGCATCCGCCAGCCGCGGCCGGCCTGCTCGATCCCGCCGAGGATCTGGTCGGCGGAAACCCGCACGTCCACCCCCTCGGTGGGGCCGTTGGGGATCGGGATGCCCATGGGATCGTGCCGCCGGCCGATCCGCACCCCCGGGGTCGCGGTGGGGATCAGCGCGCAGGTGATGCCCAGATCCTCCCCGCGATCGCCACGATCCAGGAGGTTCTCCGGATCGTAGAGCCGGAAGGCGAGCCCCAGGAGGGTGGCGACCGGGGCGAGGGTGATGTAGCGCTTCTCCCAGTCGAGGCGGAGCCAGGGCTTCCCCTCGGGGCCGCGATAGAGGACGCCCCGGGAGGTGAGCGAGGCGGCGTCCGAGCCGGCCTCGGGCTCGGTCAGGGCGAAGCAGGGGATCTCCTCGCCGCGGGCGAGGCGGGGGAGATAGCGCCGTTTCTGCTCCTCGGTGCCGTAGGCGAGGAGGAGCTCCCCGGGACCCACCGAGTTGGGGATGAGGACGACCGCCGAGAGCGCCAGCGACCGCGAGGCGAGCTTGCCGAAGACGGCCGAGGCGCCGAGGGCCGAAAAGCCGAGCCCGCCGTGCGCCTCGGGGATCGTCAAACCGAAGAAGCGCTGGCGCTTGAGGAATTCCCATACCGCGGCCGGCAGCTCCCGGCGCCGCGAGAGCTCCCACGGATCGACCCGCCGGCAGACCTCCGCCACCGGCCCATCAAGGAAGGCCTGCTCGCGTGCGGAGAGAGAAGGGTACGGCTCCGCCAGGATCCGCTTAAAGTCGGGCCGGCCGGAGAACAGCTCCCGCTCCACCCAGACCGTCCCCGCCTCCAGCGCCTCGCGCTCGGTGGCGGACATGCGGGGGATGCGCATGCGCTAGTGTACCGCGCCGGCCGGCGAGCGATTTCCTAGGGCACCTTGAGCACGAGGACCGTCTGGTCGTCCTCGCGCGGCGCGCCGCCGGTAAAGCGCTCGATGTCTTGGAGCACCCCGTCGCGCATCCCCTCCACCCCCCGCCGGGCGTGCCTGGCGAGGCTCTGCTCCAGGCGCTCGAAGCCGAACTCGTCCCCGTGCTCGGTCCGCGCCTCGACCAGACCGTCGCTGTACAGGAAGAGGATGTCGCCGGACGCGAGCTGCGCCTGCCGTGGCTCGACGACGAGCTGGCCGCGCACGCCCAGGGGATAGGCGATCGATTCCAGGGCGCGGACGCCGCCCTGGGGCGAGACGACGTAGGGGAAGAGGTGGCCGGCGCTGGCGTAGAGCAGTTCGCGGCTCTCGGGGTCGAGCAGGGCGTAGCAGAGGGTCGCCAGGAGACGCTTCCTCGCCGTCTGGTAGACCGTGCGATTGAGCGTCCCGAAGACCGCCGCCACCTCGGGATTGAAGGTGACCTGGACGGCGAGCGCCGACTTGGCCATCGACATCACGAGCCCCGAGGAGACGCCATGGCCGGCGACGTCCCCCACCGCCACGGCGAGCCGCCCGTCCTCCAGGGCCAGCACGTCGTAGAAGTCGCCCCCTACCTCGGAGGCCGGGAGGTAGGCGTGGGCGAGGGCGACCCCGTGAAGGCTCGGCGGCAGGTCGGGGAGGATGGAGCTCTGGATGCGGCGGGCGGTCTCCAGCTCGACCCGCTGGCGCTCGCGCTCGGCGATCCGCCGCACGTGGGGCGGGACGTCCTCGTAGCGGTAGACGAGCTCCTGGCCGCCGGCCAGGTGGCGCAGGCTGACGAGGAGCGGTGCCAGGAGCACGGCGAGGGCGAGCCACCCCTGGGCCGCGAGGCTCGGGGCCGCCGCCGTCAGCAGCGGGTAGCCGGCGAGGAGGACCGTCGAGACCACCGTGGCGGTCAGAACGGCCAGGAAGCCGTGGCGCAGGAAGAGGACCACCAGGGCCGCCACGAAGAACAGGGAGACCGCGAGACCCCAGACGAACGGCAGGGGAGAGGAGGGAGGGAGGAGGAGGACCGAGCCGAGGAGGACGGCGACGGCCACCCCCGGCCCGCGACCCAGCCGGCGCACGGCGACGGGCAGCAGACAGAGCGCCAGCACGAGGAGCAACGGCAACGTCGAGAACAGGGAAACGGCGAGGAGATCGAAGCCCGGCGCCGCGGTGGGCGGCAGGTCGAGCAGCGCGGCGACCGGCCAGGCGCCGAAGCGCTGGAGCGGCAGGAAGGCCAGGACGAGCCCGCCGGCGAGGGCCGTGCCGGCGGCGGCGCCGGCGAGCGAGGAGCGCGCGACCGTGGCGTTGCCCCACTCGCCCTGGAACAGGGCGTCGAAGGCGGCGAGCTTGCCGCCCCAGCGTTCCCGGCAGATCGACTCCCCCACCGACCAGGCGACGAAGGCGAGGAGAGCCGTGGGCAGGACCCGGAACATCGAGTAGACCACGACGAGGAGCCAGGTCGTCGGCTGACGCAAGGTAGCGCCGATGTTCCAGCCCTGGGCGGTGGCGCGGGCGCCGAGCAAAGTCGCCGTGAGGCCCAGGGCCAGCATGAGGAGAAAGATCTGGACACCCCGCCGCACCCCGATCTCGCCCTCGTGGTAGCGCTTGAGGAAGGGGACGGTGAGCACGAGCAGGGCGAGGTAGGCGAGGACCAGGCCGCCGACGCCGGCGAAGACGTTCTGCTGGAAGATCCGCTGCAACGACCGCTGTTCCGGGTCCTCCTCGAAGTGGGAGAAGCCGGTGAGCCGGTCGCCGGAGAAGCGCACGAGGACGCCGTAGACCAGGCCCTCCGCTCCGGGCAGTGGCCGGCGGTCGCGGTAGCGGACGGCCAGGTCGGTGCGGGCGGCGAGCTGCTCGCTGCGGATCTCGGGCTCGCGGTAGCGCCGGAGGTCGAACCCCTGGCGGCCGAGGAAGGCGTCGGCGCGGGCGCGCGCCTCCGGCGGGGCGAGCGGATTGCCGCGCGCCTCCGGATCGAGGTTCAGGCGCAGCCGTGCCACCTCGCCGGTGAACGCCACCTCGGCCTGGTAGGTCCAGTCCTGCGGCAGCGCCCCGGGAGGGTAGACCGTCACCTCCCAGGCCAGCACGCGGTCGGGGAGCCCCGACTCCCGCAGGCCCCGGCTCCCGGCGCGGCGGCGGGCGAGTTGGAGACGCCGCTCCAGCACCGCGTCGGTCTGGAAGCTCGCCACGACGTAGGCGTTGGGGACCGGCTCGCCCAGGTCCTTGAAGCGCGCCAGTGCGATGGCGATCGCCTCGTCCCGGGTCACCTTCAAGGCCCGCGGCGCGAACGGGAAGGCGAGCGGGTAGGCCCAGACGAGCGCCACCGCCCCGGCCGCGCCGAGGAGGAGCCAGAGGAGCAGGAACCGCACGTTGCGCATCAGAGCTTGCTACGCGGGAAGGGGCTGCCAGGTTGCGTGGGGGGGAGGGGGGAGGGCTGACACGGACGAGCACAGACGGACACAGACTGGCACAGACAGCGTCCGTGGTGGTCCGTGGAGAGTCCGTGTTCTGTCCGTGTCGTCCGTGTGGGCCGCCCGCCCCCCCACAACCCCCTACAGTTTCAAGCTTTTGACCAGGTTCTTGACCGCGTCGACCGACTTGTTGAGCTCGGCCTTCTCCTCGGCGGTCAGGCGGAGCTGGATCACCTCTTCGATGCCCTTCCGGCCGAGCTTGACCGGAATGCCGACGAAGAGGTCGTCGATGCCGTACTCGCCCTGGAGCAGTACGGCGCAGGGGAGGATCTTCTTCTTGTCGTGGAGGATGGCCTCGACCATGTCGAGCACCGCGGCCGAGGGGGCGTAGTAGGCCGAGCCCTGCTTGTAGTAGTTGACGATCTCGGCGCCGCCGTCGCGCGTCCGCTGGTTGATCGCCTCGATCCGGTCGGCGGGGAGGAGCTGCGGCAGGGGGATGCCGGCGACCGTGGCGTAGCGCGGCATCGGCACCATGGTGTCGCCGTGGCCGCCCAGGACGAAGGCGTCGACGTCCTCTACCGAGACCTTGAGCTCGTCGGCGATGAAGAGGCGCATGCGGGCCGAGTCGAGCACCCCGGCCATGCCAAAGACCCGCTCGCGCGGGAAGCCGGAGACCCGGCGCGCCACCTCGCACATGGCGTCCAGGGGGTTGGTCACGATGATCAGGATGGTCTCGGGCGAGCGCTTCACCAGCTGCTCGACGACCTCCTTCAGGATCTCGGTGTTCTTGGCCAGCAGGTCGTCCCGGCTCATGCCGGGCTTCCTCGCCAGGCCGGCGGTGACGACGCAGATGTCCGAGCCGGCGGTCGGGTCGTAGTCGCCGCCGCCGGTGATGCAGGCGTTGAAGCCCAGGACCGGCGCGGCCTCCATCATGTCCAGGGCCTTGCCGGTCGCCAGGTCGGCGGCCACGTCGACCATCACCACGTCGGCGAGCTCGCGCTCGGCGATCCTTTGCGCAGTGGTGGCGCCGACGTTGCCGGCCCCCACCACGGTCACTTTGTGCTGCATGGAAATCTCCTTTATCCCAGGTTCTCGACGATCGCCTCGGCGAACTGCGAGGTGCGCAGCAGCGTCGCCCCGTGCATCTGGCGTTCCAGGTCGTAGGTCACCCGCTTCTGGGCGATGGTCTCCCCTAAGGCGCGCTCGACCGACTCGGCCGCCTCGCCCCAGCCCAGCCAGCGCAGCATCATCACCCCGGAGAGGATGAGCGAGCCGGGGTTGACCCGGTCGAGGTCGGCGTACTTGGGCGCCGTGCCGTGGGTCGCCTCGAAGACGGCGATGCCGTCCCCCTCGTTGCTGCCGGGCGCGATCCCCAGGCCGCCGACCTGGGCGGCCAGGGCGTCCGAGAGATAGTCGCCGTTCAGGTTGGTGGTGGCGATCACCGAGTACTCCTCGGGACGCAGCAGCACCTGCTGGAACATCGAGTCGGCGATGCGGTCGTTGATCACCACCTTGCCGTCCTGCCGGGTGCCGGACGCGAGGTCGGCCTCGAGCACCACCCGATCGGCGAAGCTCTCGCGCGCCTCCTGGTAGCCCCAGTCCTTGAACGCTCCCTCGGTGTACTTCATGATGTTGCCCTTGTGCACGAGGGTGACCGAGGCCCGGTGGTTGGCAAGGGCGTACTGGATGGCCCGCTTCACCAGCCGCCGGGAGCTCGACGGCGAGATCGGCTTGATGCCGATGCCGCTCTCCGGCCGGACGGTGGCGCCCAGGCCGGCGAGGAACTCGATCAGCTTCTTCGCCTCGGGGGAGCCGGAGGGCCATTCGATGCCGGCGTAGACGTCCTCCGTGTTCTCGCGGAAGATGACCATGTTCATCCGCTCGGGGTGGTGGACCGGCGAGGGGACCCCGGTGTACCAGCGCACCGGCCGCACGCAGGCGTAGAGATCGAGAAGCTGGCGCAGGGCGACGTTCAGGCTCCGGATGCCGCCGCCCACCGGAGTGGTCAGCGGACCCTTCAAGGCGAGCCGGAACTCGCGGATGGCGGCGAGCGTGTCCTCGGGGAGCCAGGAACCGGTCTTGGTGTGCGCCTTCTCGCCGGCGAGGACCTCGAACCAGGCGATCGAGCGCGAGCCCTGATAGCTCTTGTCGACCGCGGCGTCCAGGACGCGCTTCGTGGCGCGCCAGATGTCGGGGCCGGTGCCGTCCCCCTCAATGAACGGGATGATCGGCCGCTGGGGGACTTCCAACCGCTCCTCGGCCTCGTGCCAGACGATCCGCTGGCCGTCGGCGGGCGGTTCCAAGTCATTGAATTTTCTGGTCAATTCCCTTGCTCCTCCGCGGGTGTTGGGGGGGAGATACCAACCGATGGGAAAACAATCGGGTCTCGCGGCGGAGAGTATCACGGGAGGTCCGTGCTAGATTCATCGAGTATGCAAGTGGAATGGGAGGCCCTGATCGCCGCCGCGACCGCCGTCCGCGCGCACGCCTACGCGCCCTACAGCGGCTTTCCGGTCGGCGCGGCGGTGCTCATGGAGGACGGCTCGATCCACGCCGGAGCGAACGTCGAAAACGGCATCCCGGCGCTCGCCGTCTGCGCCGAACGGGTGGCGATCGCCAAGGCCGCCTCGGCCGGCCTGCGCGCCCCGGTCGCCATCGCCGTGGTCACCGGCACCAGCCCGCCCTCCCGCCCCTGCGGCCTCTGCCGGCAGACCCTCTCCGAGTTCGCCCGCGACCTGCCCATCCTGGTCGCCAACCCGGCCGGCGACCGCGAGGAGCTGCGCCTCTCCGCGCTCTTCCCCCAGCCCTTCTCGCTCGCCGACGCCGAAGCGCGGAAGTCGCCATAAAAAAACGCAGGGGCACCCGAGGGTACCCCTGCGCTGTATCGCTAGGCTTGAATCGGGTTAGCTGGGCTTCTTGTCGGCGGCCGGCTTGGCAGCCTTCGCCTTGTGGATGGCGACCTTGGTGGCCATGTCGCTGTCCTTGGCGGTGGTGACGGTGACCTTGTCGCCGACGGCCGGGGCGGAACCCTTCGGGGTGACGACGGTCTTGTCGTCCCACTTGAAGTTCTTGTCGCCAGCCTTCGCCTTGACGGTCATGGTCTTGGCGGTCGCGTCGACAGCGGTCACCTCGCCCATGGTGTGGTCCCACTTGGCCTTGGACTTCGCCATACCCTTGTCCATGCCCGCATCGGTGGAGGCAGCCGCGGTGCCCTTGTCCTTCGGCGCGTCAGCCGCCGGGGCGGTGGCAGCCATGGCGGCAACCGACGAAGCAATCATGAGACCGGTGAGAACCCAAGCAGTCTTGCGCATAGCACTCTCCTTTTGGGGATCGGAGTCTAATCTCCGCCCTGTTGCATACTACAGATTGCATCCGTAATGCCAGCCTCTCCCCCAACGTTTTCCCCGGGGAACCCGTATACGGGAGGGGGCGGCGCGCATTCCTGGCGTGCCAGTCAGGGTAGAGGCTTGCCAAAACGGCGTATCAGGCCCGGAGCCGGGCCGCCACGCTCGCCGCCCCGAACATCGCCGCCCGATCGTTCCGGATGACCGAGACCGGGATCGCCTCCAGATAGGATTGGAACCGCCCCTTGGCGACGAAGGCACGGAGGAAGGTGCCGTCCAGGAGCTTCCCGAGGATCTTGGGAGCGATCCCTCCCCCCAGGTAGACCCCCCCGGTGGCCGTGCCGACGAGCGCCAGGTTGCCGGCGGCGGCGCCGTAGACGCCGGTGAAGAGGTCGAGGGCGCGGACAGCGAGCGGCGACTCCCCGGCGAGGGCCGCCTCGGCGATCACCCGCGAGGGATCGTCCGCCGCCGCCAGGCGCGCCGAGGTCTCCGGCGTCTCCGAGGCTCCCCCCCCCGCGCTCCCCCGCAGGTACTGATAGATGGCGTGCAGGCCCGGCCCGGAGACTACCCGCTCGACGCTCACCCGGCCGAAGCGGGCGCGGAGGGCCGTCGCCAGGGCCGCCTCCGCCTCGTCGCGGGGGGCGAAATCCATGTGCCCCCCCTCCGACGCCACCGGCACGTGGCGCCCGTCGATCCAGGGGAGGAGGGCCATTCCCAGCCCGGTGCCGGCGGCGATGAGGGCGCGGTTGCCCTCCGGGGGCGCCCCCGGCGCGCCCGGCGCCCCCGGATAGAGGACCGCCAGGTCGGCGGGTCCCAGCAGGGGGATCGCCTCGGCGGTCGCCACCAGGTCGTTGACCAGCTGGACGGCGGCGATCCCCGACGTCCGGGCGATCTCTTCGCCGTCGAGCTCCCAGGCGAGGTTGGGGGTCCGGGTCCGGTTGGCGAGCACCGGACCGGGGACGCCGAAGCAGGCGGCGCCGACCCGCCCGCCGTCCGTTCCCAGGAAGGCGGCGAGCATGGGCGCCAGGCCCGGGAAGTCGGGGCTCGCATAGTGGCCGGAGCGCAGCAGCCGCGGCGCCCCTCCCGCCGGTCGCTCGAAGAGGCCGAGGTTGGTCTTCGTCCCGCCGACGTCCCCGGCCAGCAGAAGGTCCCGGTCGGGACTCAAGTCGGGAGCGCCTCGCCGACCACCTGGCGGATCGCCTGGTGGATCGCCGAGACGCCGGCCGCGGCGTCCTCCCCCAGATCGACGGTCAGGACCTTCCGGCCACGCTGCTCGAGCGCCTTCCTGTCCCCCGCCGCCTGGGCCTGGATCAAGCGCGCGAAGGTGTAGTCGGTCTCCGGCACCGGCAGCTCCTGGTGGGGGTGGTCGACGAGCTGCAGGAAGCGGCTGCCGGGAGGCCCCCCCTTGTGGAGCTGGCCGGTCGAGTGGAGGAAACGCGGGCCGTAGCCGAAGGTGGTGGCGAGCCGGGTGCGGTCTCTCACCTCGCCCTGGAGGGCGTGGAGGGCCGCCCCCAGCGCGGGGGTGGGGGCCAGGTAGGCGTGGAGGCCGACGTAGCCCCCCGTCCCGCCCAGGAGATCGGCGAGCGCCGCCCCCAGGGCCGCCCGGTCGGCGACCGGCACCGTCTTCGCCTCCCCGCCGCCCCCCGCCCCGGCCTGCTTCATGGCCTCCCGGGCCAGCACCTTGGCGAACTCCACGTCCGGCTGGTTGAAGGGATGGATGCCCAAAACCGCGCCGGCCGCCGCCACCGCCACCTCCCAGCGGAACATCTCGCGGCCGAGGTCCAGCGGATCGGCGAGGGTGAGCCGCGCCACCGGGTGGCCCTGGGCTTCGAGCGCCGAGAGCAGGTCGCCCACCCCGGCGTCCTCCCCCGCCACTTCCAAGGTGACGAAGAAGCGGTCGGCGCCGTAGGCCTCCGGCCGGCCGAGCGGCTCGCCCGCCACCGGGACGATCCCCGTGTTGTCCTTCCCGGTGCTCTCGGCGATGAGCTGCTCCAGCCAGTCGGGGAAGGCGGCGATCGAGGGGGAGGTCCAGAGGGTCAGCTTGTCGCGCCCGGCACGGGCGAGCTCCCCCATCGCGGCGCCCAGCTGGAGCCCCGGGTCGTCGGCCGCCGCCACCTCCGGCCCGCAGGCGGCCGCCGCCTGGCGGGCGCGGTCGAGGAGCCCCGCGAGGTCGACCCCGGCCACCGCCGCGGGGACCAGGCCGAAGGGGGTCAGGGCGCTGTAGCGGCCGCCGACGTCCGGCGGGGCGGAAAAGACGGCGCGGAAGCCGCGCTCCCGGGCGAGCTTCTCGAGCGAGGTGCCGGGGTCGGTGATCGCCGCGAAATGTCGGCCCGGATCGCCCTTGGGGTCCCCTTTTTCGGCCAGCGCCCGCTTCACCCGCTCCCAGAAGGTATAGAAATAGGACAGGGTCTCGGTCGTCCCCCCCGACTTGCTCGACACCAGGAAGAGGCTCTTCAGGGGGTCGAGCCGGCCGGCCAGGGCGGCGACCGCGTCGGGGTGGGTGCTGTCGAGCACCGAGAGCTCCAGCCCGCCGGGACGGTGCCCGAAGGTGTGGGCGAAGACCTCCGGCGCCAGGCTCGACCCGCCCATCCCGAGGACCACCGCGTGGGTGATGCCGTCCGCCCGCACCCCGTCGACGAAGCGGCCGAGGTCGGCCAGGGTGGCGGGCGCGGTCTCCGGCAGGGGGAGCCAGCCCAGGCGGTCGGCGAGATCCGGCACCGGCTCGCGCGACCAGAGGGTGGTGTCCTTCTGCCACAACCGCCGGCCGAACCGCTCCTCCTGCCAGCGCGCCAGGCGCGCCGTCACCGCGGGCGCGTAGCGCCCCAACCTCAGCTCGGAACCGCTCGCTCCACCCGGGTTCGCCATCTCCGACCTCCTTCCCTCTCCAGCCGGGCACTGTATGCAAAACCCCGCGCACCGGCAACGTCGGGAGACCTGGGAGCGCATGCTACGATCGGCCCCGCGCGGAGAGCGAGGAACGCATGAAGAGCTACGAAATCAAAACCAAGAGGGGAAGCGCGACGGTTCTCCCCGGTCTCCTTCTCGCCTTTCTTGCCTTTCTCGCCAGTACCGGCTGCGCGCGCGGCGGGGGCGGGCGCGACTACACGGTCCGCGGCCGGGTGGCCGAGCTGCCCCAGGCCGGGAATCCGGCGAGCGCTTTCGAGATCGCCCACCAGGCGGTGGACGACTTCGTCGACCGCCAGGGGGAGGTGGTGGGGATGGATCCCATGACCATGTCCTTCCCCTTGGGTCCCCAGGTGTCGCTCGCCGGCCTCGCCGTCAACGACCCCATCGAATTCACCTTGCACGTCGACTGGCAGGCCAACCCGCCGGTCCGCATCACCCGTCTGAGGAAGCTCCCCCCCGGCACTCCCATCGAGTTCCGGGCGGCCCGGCCGCCCGGCAAGAAGCCGTGAGCTACCACCCGGGGCGGGGCATCGGCCAACCGAGAACTGAAGAGACATCCATTTCAAAAAGGAGGGAAACATGCCCGTACGTTCAGCCAAAGCGGTGTGGGAAGGGGGATTGAAGGACGGTCAGGGGAAGGTCTCCCTGGGGAGCGGCGCCTTCGAGGGGCGCTACTCGTTCGGCTCCCGTTTCGAGGAGGCCGGCGGCACCAACCCGGAGGAGCTGATCGGCGCCGCCCATGCCGGCTGCTTCTCGATGGCCCTCTCGGCCGGTTTAGGCCGCGCCGGCTTCGCGCCCCAGCGGGTCGCGACCTCGGCCAAGGTCCACCTGGAAAAGGTGGGCGAGGGTTTCAAGATCACCCGCATCGAGCTCGAAAACGAATCCCAGATCCCCGGGATCGACGACGCCGCCTTCCAGGATCAGGCCCGCAAGGCCAAGGAAGGGTGCCCGGTCTCCCAGGCCCTGGGCGGCGTCGAGATCACGTTGAACGCCCGTCTGGTCAGCTGAGGGTGGGTTGGGGCGCCGTCCGCGGACGGCGCCCCAGCCCATGCAAACATAGAAGAAACCCTATTTTTCTTCTTGACATCCTTTCGCCGCGCCCATACCCTCCATCTCATCCCGCTAGACGGTCAAGAAGGAGATTCTCGATGGCGTGGAAAAGAGACGATTCCCCCAACCCGCAGCCCGAACCCCCCGCCGCCCCCCGCCCCATGACCAGCGCCCCTCCCCCGCCGCCCGCCGCGGAGCCGACCCGCCGCCCGTCCGAACGGGCGACCATCGGCCCCTCGATCTTCATCAAAGGCGATCTCGCCGGCGAGGAGGACCTGGTGATCGAAGGGCGGGTCGAGGGCAAGGTCGACCTGAAACAGCACAACGTCACGATCGGCAAGAACGGCCGGGTGAAGGCGGACGTCTTCGGCCGCGTCGTCACCGTCGAGGGCGAGGTGGACGGCAACGTCTTCGCCCAGGAGCAGGCGGTCCTGCGCCAGTCGGGCGCCGTGCGCGGCAACATCACCTCTCCCCGCGTCACCCTGGAGGACGGCTCGCGGTTCAAGGGCTCGATCGACATGGAGCCCAAGGACCTCGGCCGGGCATCCGGCCCGGCGCCGGGAGGGCCGCGGCGCGAGCCCGGAACCGAAGCCCCGGCCAACCGGATCGCCAACGCGTAGATGAGCTGGTTTTCGTCGCACGGCTCCCGCGACAAGAAAAAGGAGCACCGCCCGACGGCCGAGACCGAGCCGCAGATCCACCGCTCGCTCGCCCTGACCGCCCTGCTCGAAGAGTTCCGCCGCGGCCGCAAGCTCCAGGTCCTGGACCTGGGGCCGGCCATCGGCAGCAACGTCGAGTTCCTCTCGCAGTTTGGCTGCAAAATCTATATCGAAGACCTCTACGCGGCCCTCTCGGCGCGCGCCGGGGGAGGCGACGGCGAGGAGGCCGGCCCGGAGTTCTTCGCCGAGTTCCTCCCCCGCTCGGAGGCGGTGAGCTTCGACGTGGTGATCGCCTGGGACACCTGGAACTACCTGACCCGCAAGGAGCTCGGCTACTTCCTCAAGCACCTGGCCCTATTCTGTCAGCCGGGGACGGTGATCTTCTCCCTGATCTCGATCCTGAAGCAGATCCCGGCGCAGCCGATCCGTTTCCGCATCGTCGACGAGCAGAACCTGGCCTACGACGTGCGGACGACCGCGCTGCGGCCCGCGCCGCGCTTCGCGCCGGCCGACTTGAACGACCTCCTGCGCGGCTTCCGGGTCGACCGCTCCTTCCTGCTGCGCCACGGCATCCAGGAGTACCTGTTCGTGAAGGAAGGGGAGCGGCGGTAGGCGGCGTACCCCCGAGCGTACCTTCGCCCCTTCGGGGCTTTATTTTCTTGTGGTTACCCCAACCTGGGGCTCTCGCCCCAGGCTACCCACCTGCGCCCCTTCGGGGCTGTCTTCCCAGATAGGACGATCGATCTTGGGTCCCTTCACCTCGGCGGCCGGCAAGGATCAACCCTTGCGATTCTGAGAGTTCTTCATGCGGCTACGCCGCACCCGAAGATGGATGAAAGGCGTATCCGCCTGCCACCCCCCTCCTGTCCTCCCCCCATCCCCTGGCACCCTCCCGCCCAGGGGGGAGGAACGCGGTAGTCAGCGTCGTCGTCGGGTGGTCAGAGCTCGAGTTGAAGCTGCCGATCGGGTCCCTCCCCCCTGGGTGGGTGTGAGGGTGGGGATGGGGGGAGGACAGGAGGGGGGTGGCACAGACGAGCGACGCCTAGCTCACAGGCTTTCGCCCCTTTGGGCACCTGGGCGGCGGCTGTCAAAGATCAACTACGATTGCTTGCGATTCTGAATCCGCCCCGAAGGGGCGCAGGTGGGTAGCCTGGGGTGCCAACCCCAGGTATGGTTAACCTCAAGAATCTACAGCCCCGAAGGGGCGACGGTAGTTTGAGACGTAACTGCCGTGGTCCCCTTTCAGGTTAAAGCCCCTCCTCTTCAACGCATCTCAGGCTCCTGGATGCCGATCGGAGGCCTCGGATGTCGATCTCAGGCCAGAGATCGCGATCCGAAGTCTCGGATATCTCTGGCGAGTCGCTTGGGCTCTCCGCAGGATGACGATGGGGAGGAGCGTGGCGAAACGACCTCCGGAGAGGACGAACTCACCTCCGGCCGGCTCGGGAAACCCTCCGCGGGCGCCCAAACCCCCGAAAAGGCCTCCAAAAACTCTCCGGGTCGACTTCCTGCGTCTCCGGGTCGACTTCTGATCCCTCCGGCTCGACTTCCGACGCCTCCGGGTCGACTTTTTCCCTCTCCGGGTCGACTTCCCATCCCTGGAAAGTCACTTTCGACGTCTCCGGGAAGACTTCTCATCCGTGGTGTTTTACTTTTCACGCGTGCAGCTCGACTTTCCGGGCGTGGAAAGTTACTTCCCAGGTGTCCAGGAAGACTTTCCGCGGTTTTGGAAGCTCCCGGAGGCCGTCCGGAAGCTCCCGGAGGGTTTCTGGAAGGTCCCGGAGGGTTTTGGGAACCTCCCGGAGAAATTTCGGCAGCGCCCGGAGGATCTCTGGAAGCTCCCGCAGACCGTCCGGAACCTCCCGGAGAGTCTCCGGAAGGACTTTGCACGGGTGCCGGACGACTTTCCAGAGGTTCCGGAAGCGTCCGGAGACGTCCCGGAAGCACCCGGAGGCGCTACGGACTTTCCACGGGTTCCGGACGTTCCCGGAGGGGTTTCTGAAGATCCCGGAGGCTTTCGCCGCGTTCTTACGTCGCGGCCACGCGGGCCGTCGCCGTCATCATGCCCCAGGGCCAGGGCGCACTATAAGACTCGACCGCCACCTCGGCCAGGCCGGCGGCTTCGAGGAGCTGCCGGCACCGGGCCTTGCCGTAGATGCGCTGGTGCGCGTGATCGAACCGGCGCACGATCCACTCGCAGATCCGGCAGGCCAGGAAGTCGGCGCACCAGTCGGTGATCACCAGGCGGCCGCCGGGCCGCAGGACTCGCCGGATCTCCTGCAGCGCCTCCTCCGGGTGCGGCCAGTAGTGAAAGGAGCTGATCGAGACGACGACGTCGAACGAGCCCGAAGGGTAAGGCAGGGCGCCGACGTCGCCCAGGGCGAGCGGGACCGCCGGAGGAAGACTCGCCCGGGCGCAGGCGAGCATGGCGAGCGACAGATCGACACCGCAGAGCCGCGGCGCGGCGCTCTCCAGGACCAGTTCCCGGAGCAGGGCGCCGGTACCACAGCCGAGGTCGAGCAGCTGTTCGCCCGGGCGCAGGGCCAGGCGGGCCAGGGTGGCCCGCGTCGTCGCCCGGATGTAGCGCGCCCACCGCCGGTCGTAGACCGCCGCGAGCCGATCGTAGGTCTGGCGGACCGGGGCGTTGGCAGAGTTCCTCATCCGGGCTCGCCCCGCATGTCAGTAGAGGATCGAGTCTGACCGCGAGTCTGGAGCTGTCCCCTGATCCCGCGCCGTGGGAGCCACCCGCCTTTAGTTAGGCGTCGTCCATATTTCAAGCCTCCGGCTCTGCCGGAGGTCTGTAACGGGTCAGTCCGATCTCGGCGGACAACTCGGCGCTGACCAACACGCGGATGCCGTGGCGCAGCAGGGATGTGAAATGGCGGCGGTTCTCGGTGGTGACGAGCTGCGCACCAGCCTGCCGCGCGATCTCGGCAATGTGTGCATCGTAGATCCTACCGCCCATCGTGCCCTCCCCTACGGTGGAGATCAGGAACTCCTCCCGCAGTTTCGATGGGAGGTCGTGGACCGAGAAACGAGGGAAGATCTCCTCCCGCAGGAGCCGTAGGGCGATCTCCGGTTCGAGGCGGTATTCTTCCGGTAGGCGCGTCGTCACCGAGTAGAACTCGAGACAGCAATGCCAAGCGGTTAGCGGGCGCTCGATCTGGCCGTTCGCGACCGCATCCATCAGCAGTAGGGCGTGCTGCGAGCTGCGGCCAAAGTCGATGCTTCCGGCGATGAGGATACTGGTATCGAAGAAGGCCCCCCTCAGCCCGGCCACCGGTCCCGCTCCTCTTCCATCAACCGCGCCACGTCGACCTCGGCGCGCTCTCCTTCCGGCACCCGAGGGCGGACGACCAGCCGCTCGCCGCGCCGGACGAGCTCGGGGCCGGCGACCGACCGGACCAGGTGGATGGCGAAGCCCTCGACCACCATCTCAAGCTCCGTGCCGGCGGCCAGACCGAGCCGCTTGCGCACCTCGGCAGGAATGACCACACGCCCGGCCTTGTCAATGGTCATGATCATGGGTGTAGCGTACCATGCCTTTGCCACTACCCTTCCCTCGTCCCTACCGCCCCCCCGCCCAGAGGCTCTTGCCGTCGAGCTGCACCGGCGGCTTCACCCCGTAGATGTCGAGAATCGTGGGCATCACGTCGCCCATCTTGGGCTCCGGGGCGTTCAGCTTGGCGTTGCTGAACAGGATGCCCTTGACGAGCGGCGGGTAGACCGAGCAGTGATCGCCGCTCCAGATGCGGAGGTTGGGCTCGACCACCGCCTTGGCGATGCCGCCCAGGCTGTCCTGCCAGCCCACCCGGTAGCCCTCGCTGTTCGAGGGGATGAGGTCGGGGATCAAGAGCGGGTCATAGGTGCCGTAGGCCTCGTCGCGGGTGAAGACGTGCTGCACCGGGTGCTGCCCGGTCTCGGGGTCGACGTAGGCTTCGAGGCCGGCCTTGATCTCCGCCGCCAGCTTCTTGTAGTCCTCGCCCGGCTGCACGATCCCCTTCGCCTCCCGCCCGGCGAGGTTCAAGTAGACCTGCCCCAGCCCGAGGGCGTAGGCGCGGGTCTTCGACCAATCGACGTTGACGAAGAAGTCCCCCTGGTCGAAGAGGTCCTCCAGGTTCTTGCGCTTGGTGTCCTCCCCGGTCAGCACCATGTAGTTGTTCTTCGCCAGCCAGGTGTTGTAGTTCATGCCGCGGCGGAAGGAGGCGAAGCCGTGGTCGGAGACGATGAGGAGGGTCGTCCCCTGAGGCAGCTTCGCCATCGTGGCCCCCACGATCTCATCCATCTGCTGGTAGGCGCCAAGGATCGCGCCGCCCCACTTGGCCGCCCCCTCCGCGGTGTAGAGCGGGTGCTTGGGATCGAGGAAGCGGAACATCATGTGCTGCACCCGGTCGGTGAACTCGAAGTAGTCGACGAGCACGTCCCAGTCGTCGTCCTTGAGGAAGCCGTCGAGGATCTGGCGATCCTTGGTCACCGTGTTCTTGACGTCCTCTAGGAAGACGTCCTCGGGGATGGTGCCGTTGTCCATCGACCAGGTGTCGATCTGCCAGCCGATGGTCTTGAAGAGGCCGAAGCGGTCGGTCATCTGGTGGATGAAGCGGGGCGGCGTCGTGAGGTCGACGATCGGCGGCAGGTTCTCCGGGTCGAACTGGATGGGCGAGAGGTAGAGCCGCACCTCGGGCGTGAGCGAAAGGAGCCGGAAGCGGCCGATGCCGTGCAGCTTGATAATCGCGTTGAAGGGGAAGGTGAAGCGCGCCCAGTCGCTCCACTCGCCCGGCTTCAAGGTCAGGTGCTGGCCCGAAACGTCGATCCCCAGACTCTTCTTGTCGTTCGCGACCACCAGGCGCATGGGGATCTTGAGGTACTCCTTCTCTTTCTGCTTGGGAAAAAGCTCGTTGGGCGGCCCCTTGATCTCGGTGTCGATCGTCCCCTTGTTGTCGGGGAGCTCGGTGACCTCGACCGAGAAGTCGCCGCCGCCCTTGGGGGTGAAGAAGAGCTCGGAGGTGAAGTAGAAGGGCTTGCCGATCCGCCCGGAGAGGTCGGGGGTGCCGAGGCCGGTCAAGAGCTCGCCGTGCTCGAACGGCTTGGGCGGAAAGGTGACCGGGACGCGGATCACCCGCACCCGCTGGCCGGCCTTGCCGAGGATCGACCAGAAGGGCTCCCCCTGCTGGCGGTTGGTGGCGTTGGGACGGTCGACCGGCAGGAGCCGCGCCGCGGCCGCCCCGGCGCCGATCCCCAGGACACCCCCGAGGACGAGGGCGGTGACGAAGGCCGGCCGGGTGCGCAGGCGGAAGAGCTTGAGGAGCAGGAAGAAGACGAGGGCCAGCGCCAGGGCGCCGCCCACCCCGACGATCCAGGGGTTGGCCGTCCCCCAGAGGAAGGGGGTGCGCTTCTCGTCGTACATGGCGAAGCTCGGCTTGTAGGTCGCCGGATCGCGCTTCAGGAAGTCGAAGATGCCGTGGCGGCCGGGGGAGAGGCCGGTCGAGAAGGTCGACCAGGAGACCGGCGTCTGCGACGGCAGGGTGGGGAGGAGGGGGGCGAAGGTCCCCTCCGCCCGCAGCTTCGCCAGGTTCGGGAGCTTCCCCTCGTTCATCCACTGCTCGGTGAGCTTGGCGTCCACCCCGTCGAAACCCAGGATGACGAGCTTGTGCCCGGCGGCGGCGGCGGCCGGCCGGGGGAGGGCGAGGGCCAGAAGGACGGTGAGCGCGGCGAGGATCAAGTACAGCCGGCGGACGTGCGGGGTGCGATCGGGCATGCGGCGGATTCTAGCAAAAGCCCCGCGGCAAACCCCGCGGCGCAGACAGCGTAGTATGAAGAGACCATGACCGACCGCCCTCCCGTCGTCCGGCCGTTGGGGTCGATCCTCGTCGGTGCCCTGGTCTTCGCCGCCGGGCTGGCCCTGGCCCTCGCCTGGCTGCCCGAGTGGCGGGCCGGCCGGCTGCCGGAGGAGGGGCGTTTCGTGGAGCGCTATCGCGAGCTCGCGGGGCGCGCCGGGGTGGGCCTGGCGCCCCAGCCGCCCCAGGTCGCCCTCGGTTTCGCCGCCCACGACCTGGGCCTGGCCGGCGCGGCCAGGGGCCGGCGGGGGCCGCGCGCCATCTCGCCGCGGCTCGCCGGGGTCAAGGTGACGGTGGCCCAGGAGGGGACCCTGCCCGGCGATCCGGCCCTGCGCACCCTGGCCCTCTCGTTCTCGCCGGACGGCGCGCCGCTGGGGATCACCTGGACCGCCCCCGGGCTCCAGCAGTTCTTCACCTCGCCCCTGCAGACCCTCCCACGCGCCCAGTCCCTGGTCTTCGTCCAGCAGCTCCTCGCTCCCGGCGAGTCGCTGGGAAAGCCGCTGGAGGAGGCGACGAACGACATGGCCCTCCTCTACGCGCTGCCGGGGACCCGGCCGGTCCAGCACCTGGGGGCCGCCTTCCTGCCCGGCGCGAGCCTCATCGCGCAGCGCAGCCCCGGCACCGTCGAGCAGGCCCTCGCCCGGGGCCGCCACATCAACATCGGGACTCTCCTGCAGCGCTGGTTCCCCGACATCCTTCTCTTCTTCCTCGTGGCCGGCCTCTTCTTCTTCCTCGTCTCACGCGGGCGGATCGACTTCAAGAACGGCCTGGTCCTCTGCGGGCTCACCCTCGTCGCCTCGCTCGGGGGGCTCTTCCACGCCCTGCCCGACACCCCCTCGATCGCCTCGGCCCTCCTCGCCCTGGCGCTCCATGCCCTCTGGGTCTTCCTCGCCTGGTCGGCGGGCGAGTCGTTCATCCGTTCGACCTCCCCCGACTTCACCACCAGCCTGGACGCCCTGCGCGCCGGGCGGCTGGGGCCGCGCGGCGGCCGCGCCCTGCTCTTCGGGCTGGCCCTGGGAGCGGCGTTCGCCGGCCTCCGGCTCGCCGTCACGGCCACCGCCCTGGCCCTGCCCGGGATCTGGCCGGAGAGGGCGAGCCTGTCGCTACCGATCTTCGATACGACGAGCCCGGTGGGCGTGGGGATCGCCTTCGCCGCCGAGTCGCTGGTCCTCCTCGCCGTCGCCGGCCGCCTCCTGCCGCGGCGCTGGGTGGTGCCGGCGGCGGCCCTCGCCGGCGCCTTCTTCCTCGCTCCCCTGGACCTCCACCCCTGGCCCGTGGGGTACGCCGCCAACGTCGCCCTCCTCCTCTTCCTCTTCGAGGGTGGACGGCGCTTCGGGCTGACCGCCCTCCTGACCGCCGCCATGATCTCCTTCCTGCTGCCGGCGGCGGCCTTCTCGGCCCTCCACCTCGACTGGCTGCCGGGGACCTTCGTCTTGACCGCCGTCGACCCGCTGGCCTTCGTCTTCCTCGGGCTCCTCGGGTTGCGGCGGCCGGACCAGGTGGAAATCGAGCGCCTCGCCCCGCCCGCCTTCATCCGCCGCCTGGAGGAGGAGCGCCGGGTGAGCTACGAGATGGACCTCCTCACCCGCATGCAGCTCGGGCTCCTCCCCGAGGCGGTGCCCGAGATCCCCGGCTGGGAGATCGCCGCCCAGTCGCTCCTCGCGACCGAAGCCGGCGGCGACCTCTACGATTTTCTGCACACCGGAACGCCGGGAACGCCGGGGACGCCGGAGAAAACGGACGGCCACCTGTGGATCGCGGCCGGCGACGTGGCCGGCCACGGCTACTCCTGCTCGATCGTCCAGGCGATGACGACGGCGGCCCTGACCAGCATCATCGCTCCCGGTCGTACCCCCGCCGAGGTGCTCAAGGAGGTCGACCGGGTGATCCGCCGCGGCGGCAGAAGGCGCAACTTCACCAGCCTCGCCCTCCTCCGCCTGGACCTCGCGACCGGCCAGGCGCTCCTCGCCAACGCCGGCCACCCCTACCCGCTCCTCCTGGTGGACAACGCGGTCGAGGAGATCGTCCTCCCTGGCCTCCCCCTCGGGCAGGGACCGAAGAGGGAGTACGCGGATCTCGCCCTCACCCTGCCGCCAGGGAGCGTCCTCATCCTCTGCTCGGACGGCCTCTTCGAAGCCCCCAACTGGGCAGGCGACCCCTACGGCTACGAGCGGCCGAGCGAGATCCTGCGCTGGACCTCCCGCCGTCCCGCCCAGGCCATCCTGGAAGCCCTCCTGGCCGACTGGCGCCGCCACCTCCACAACGAGGAGCCGCCGGACGACACCACGGTTTTGGTGATCAAGCGGCGGTGGGAGTCGATGATCGGGTAGCTAGGAGCGGCTGTCGATATAGTTCTGCGCGATCTGAGCAAGCTCCGCGGCGCGCTGTGGGTCTCTCCTATAGAGATCGTGAAAACATCGGGCGCAACTGGCGTGCTCGCTGGCGGAAGACAAGAGGCTTACGACGGCCCGATCCGCCAGGTCCCCCAAAGGGGAGTCCGCTCTTTCCTTCCATAGGAGAGCCAGATAAAGAGACCGGATGGTCTCGGCCCGCCCGCAAAGGAGATCCCCTCTCTCGTCAAGCGCGAAGAAATCGATCGTGACGATCGCACGCCGCATGGGATGGCCCTCCCGGATCTTCGGCACGGGGTTGATGCCGTTGAAGGTGAGGATCTCCTCCGGGTCTTCGTCCAGCTCTCCCAAGGGATACAGAAGGAACGGTCGCTCGGCGCGCAGCTCCACCGGATCGAGGCTCCCTGGGAGGCGTTCGGCGGCGATGGGAAAGAAGCTGCCCTTGAGCGAGGTATTGCAAGTCTTGCAGGCAATGGCATAGTTGAAGAGCTGATAGGCGAGGAGATAGTAGCCGGCCGGCAGGTCGCTCCCGGTCGCGAAGTCGTAGTGGAGGCCCCGTTCGCGCTCGATCCTCCGCGCCGGCCATACTCTGACCGTGCTCTTCGGACGGTAGTGCTCCACGTCGTGCTCGACGGAGCCAAATCGCTGGCCGGATAGCCTGCGCTCGCAGTAGGCGCACTTCTCCCGCTGGAGATCCATGAACACCCGCTTCACCTCACCCCAGGTGCTCTCGTCCTCCTCGTACCTGCCCAGCTCTCGGAACCGCTCGGTTCTCCGGGCAGCCTCCTCCAGCCAGCCGGGCACCGCAGCCTGGACCCGCTTCTCCAGCTCTTGCAAGGAGATAGGGTAACGGATCACAGGTCTTGGATCACCGGCCCGGGACTTCGGAGCCTTTGGCGAGTGTCTCCAGGAAAGAGCGGGCCGCTTCCGGATCTCCCTCCATCGCCCGTTTCGACAGCTGGCGCAGGTAATCCACGGCATCCGGAGCACGGCTCGACCTTAGATTGAAGTAGGAGCTCAATAGTATCTGATCGGCATCGAGCCCGTGGATGTTCTCCTCCAACTGCTGTACCGTCGATGCCCCGGAGTCGTCCATTTCCAAGACGAAAATGTTCTTCGCGCTCAAGGTGCCGGCGACGATCGGGCTATGGGTCGAGAGGACGAACTGGAGGTTGGGGAGCGTCTGTGAAATCGTGGGAACCACTCGTCGTTGCCACTCCGGATGGAGGTGAAGGTCGACCTCGTCAACTAAGACGACCCCCTTGAGGTCTCGTAGCTTTGTACCGGCAGGGCAGCCGAGAGTCATGTTATAGAGGAGGTCGGTAATCCAACCCAGGTAGGCACGGTAGCCATCGGAAAGTGCTCCGAAGGGCACCGTGATACCGCAATGCTCGAATAGATACTCCTCCTTCTCTAAATCTCCTATGAACCTTGTCCCCTCCGGCAACATGTCATTGACGATCCCCTGAATCTCTTGAAAGCGCTCGCCGTAGGCGAAGCGGGGTAGCCAGGCGGCTAGGGGAACGAGCGGGATGTGCTCCTCAAAAATCCCCGCTACCCGTTGATACCGGAGACGCCTTCTCTTGCGCTGCGTCGGAAGTGGCTCTGAACCGCTGGCATCGGTCGACCAACGAGTTGCTCCATAGCCCAGCAATAAAAAGGCTGGAGATTCCTCGTCATACATCTCATCCTTCCAACTACTGAGCCAGGACTCTTCGTAAAGCTCTCTCAGTACCTCCTCATCTCTGACCTTGCCAATTCGGACTCCAGAAGAGCCAGATCGGGAGGGTGAATCGATGCCATTGCCAAAGTGGCCTTGATCCTGACCATGCATCAACAGACCAGCATCGACGGAGGCCATTTCCATCTGTACGCCGCCGGTTTCTCTCCGGGTCAATTGGTAGGGTACGTACCCTGAGCCTTCCAGGAATCTGGAGAGGACCGCCAGCGCGATCGCCTTGAAGACGGTGGTCTTGCCGGACCCGTTGTCCCCGAGGAGGAGATTGACGTTCGACAGGGCCGGCGGCGACTCCTGCTCCCGCCCCGGGAACTGGAGCTCCAGCTCGGCTTCCCGGAAGCACCGGAGGTTCGCTATGCGCAGAGATCGGACGTACACCGCGCCAGTCTAACCCCTTCTCGCCGAAGGGTAAACAGCCCCCCTACCGCGCCGGCAGATGCAGGAACCGCACGTTGGTCACCGGCACCAGCACCAGGGGGAAGGCGGTGAGCTCGGCCAGCTCGCGGGCGGAGAGGGGGCGGATGCGCGCCACCGTGGTGGGCACACCCGTCCGGGTGGGATCGCAGCCGCGCTCGAGGAAGGTCAGAAGGAGCCAGCGGCCGAGGGTGCGACGCGCCGCGTTCACCGGCTGATTGTACCCGATGGTCTCTTAAGGTTCTCCGTAATCTTCGGGACATAGGATACGCTCGTCCCGCGGGCGCAGCCCGCCTCCCCCAACCCCCCCACAGGGCCCCCCCCACGGGCCAGGAGACTCGCCATGGACCTTTTCGGAGATGTGTTGAACGCCGTGACCGGTGCCGCCAATACCGCCGGCACCGCCAACCCCAACCCCCCCGCCACCGCCGACCTCGGCCATCCTGGGATGGTCCAGGCCCTCCTCGGCCTCCTGGGCAACCAGGGCGGCGCGGGCGGCCTCTCGGGACTTGTGCAGCTGTTCGAGCAGCAGGGGTTGGGCCACCTCGTCGGCTCCTGGATCGGCAGCGGGCAGAACCTGCCGGTCTCGGCGCAGCAGGTGGAGAACGTCCTGGGAAGCGACCGTCTGGGCCAGCTCGCCCAGCAGGCCGGCGTCCCCGCCGACCAGGCCGGCTCGCTGCTCGCCTCGGTGCTCCCCGGCCTCGTCGACCGGCTGACCCCCACCGGCACCGCCGACCACGGCCTCCTCGAAGAGGGCCTGATCTTCCTCCGCGGTAAGATGGCCTGAAATTTTGCGTCGAGCCTGCCCTTCCGGCGGGCGGAAAGGATCAACATGCTGAAGAAGCTGATCGTGGCTCTCGTGCTGACCGCCTCCCTGTGGACCCTCCCCGCCCACGCGGCGGCGCCCAAGACCTACCAGGTGACCGGCCCCGTCCTCGAGCTGACGGCCGACACCATCGTCGTGCAGAAGGGGAAGGACCGCTGGGAGATCGGGCGCGACGCGGCGACCAAGGTCACCGGCGACTTGAAGGTCGGCTCCAAGGTGACGATCGAGTATCGGATGACCGCGGCCACCGTCGACGTCAAGCCCGAGAAGGCGGCCAAGCCGGCCAAGAAGCCCAAGAGCTGATCCCCCGGGAGGCGCCCCGCGAGGGGCGCCTCCGCGTCCTCCTGGAGACGCCCTGGCAATCGTGCGATGCAAAGGTCTGTGGTAGCGGCTGGGCGTCTCTACTCCGTGAGGAACCTCGCCAGCAGGCGATGGAAGTGGTGCACCCCCGCTTCGCGGTCAGGGGAGTAGCGGCCGCGGTCGTAGAGCCGCGAGCGCACCCCCCGCTGCACGCTCTCGACCACCGCCTCGTCCTCGCGCTCCACCCGGTCGAGCCCGGCGCCGGCCCCGCGGTCGAGCTTGCCCGGGTCCCAGACGTAGGTCAAGAAGGAGACCCGGGTGCGGTCGACCGCGAGAGGCTTGACGACGTTGACCGAGATCCCCCAGGGGTAGACGTTCAGCATGGTGTTGGGAAAGAGAAAGAAGTAGTAGGCGGCGATCGACTGCCCCCCCGCCTGATCATCGGGCGAGGTGGCGGGGAGATCGAAGGTCTCGTCGCCCCCCGCGGCCACCCCGACCTGGAGATTGGCGTAGGGGAAGAGCTCGGTCCGGTAGCTGCCGTAGTCGAGCGCCCCGGCCAGGCCGGCATGGACGAAGGGGATGTGGAAACCCTCCAGGTAGTTGTCGCAGTAGAGCGCCCAGTTGGCCCGCACCAGGTAGTCGCGCGAGCGGCCGGGATCGAAGGTCGCCTCGGCCAGGGGGAGAAAGCCGATCCGCTCGCGCACCGGGGCGAGCAGCTCGTCGAGCGGGAAGGCCGGAGCGAGGGAGGCGAAGAGGAAGCTGCCGAAGGCGCCGAAGTCCACCCGCGGCAGGTCGTCCGCGGCAGTGGGGAAACCCGCCGTGCGCTCGAACTCCGGCATGGAGAGGAAACGGCCGTCCAGCCCGAAGCGGCGGCCGTGGTAGCGGCAGCGCAGGAAGGGGTCGTTGCCCGGGCTCTCCGCCACCAGGTTGCCGCGGTGGGTGCAGACGTTCGACAGGCAGTGCAGCTGGTCCTTGGCGTCGCGGGTCCAGAGGAGCGGCTCGTCCAGGCTCCCTTCGAGGAGGGTGACCGGGTGGACCTGCCCCGGCACCTTGACCGCGGCGGTGTCCGCCACCAGCTGCCAGCTGCGGGCGAAGACCCCCTCCAGGACCTGGCGATAGACCTCGGGATCGAAGTAGAGGCGCGAAGGCGGGGTCGCCGCCCGGGTGATGTCGGGGTCGATGTCGAGGCGCATGGTCCCTCCAGGGGGCCTAGAATAGAGGGATGCGCCCCGACCTCCAAACCAACGGCCTCGCCGTCTTCCTCGACCACCCCGGTCTCCCCGGCCCCTTCGGTGCCCTGATGGACGAGTACGCCCGGGCCGCCGGGGAGCTCTGCAGCGTGATCGAGGCGGTCCCCGCCGACCGGTTCGAGCGCGAGCTCCCCGACCCGGCGATCGAATTCCGCTCGCTCCGCTCCGTCGTCCAGCACGTCGCCCGCTCCGCCTACGGCTATGCCGGCGCCCTGCGGAAGGCGCGGTCGCTGCCCAAAGCCACGCTCGGCACGATCGAGGTCGCCGTCCCGGCCGATCTGCGGTCCCACCTCGCCGGCGCCCTGCGCTCCATGGAGGGGGCCCTCACCGGGTTCTACGACGCCGACGACGCGACCGTCACCGCTCTGCGCTTCGAGATGCCCTGGGGGCCCATCTACGATCCCGAGATCCTCCTCGAGCACGCCATCGTCCACCTCCTACGGCACCGCCGGCAGGTCGAGCGCTGGCCCGCAGGACTTCCGGGATGATGCAGGGATGACCCCCGGGCGCGCCTGCCGCTACCTCTGGGCCTTCCCGGTGACGGCCCTGGGTCTCCTCGCCGCGCTGTTGACCGCCCTGACCGGCGGGGTCCTCAGGCGGCAGGAGGGGACCCTGGAGATCCACGGCGGCTTCTCCTTTCCGCTCCTTTGCCTCCTCAACGCCCAGGCCCTCACTCTGGGGCACGTCGTCCTGGGGATCTCGCCCTACGCCCTCGCCTTCTACCGGATGCACGAGCGGGCGCACGTCCGGCAGTGCGAACGGTGGGGGATCTTCTTCCTCCCCGCCTACTTCCTGGCCGGCCTCTGGGCCTGGCTCCGGGGTGGGCGCTTCTATCACGACAACCGGTTCGAGATCATCGCCGAACGGGCCGAACGGGCCTCGCGAGCCGGCTTTTGAGCCTGGCCCGGACGGCAGCGGGAACTTCGCGTCTTTCTTCGTCGTACAAGACCGCAGGGAGGACTGGGATGCAGCTCACGATCGAGCGGGTCGGCAAGGTCTACAAGGGGGGTGCGGTGGCGCTCTCCGACTTCACTCTGGAGATGGGGCCGGGGGTGCTCGGCCTCCTCGGTCCGAACGGCGCCGGCAAGTCGACGCTGATGCGCATCCTGGCGACCATCACCCACCCCACCTCCGGGCGGGTGCTGTGGAACGGCGAGGACGTCGCCCGCTCCCCCGCCGCTCTCCGCGCCAGCCTGGGCTACCTGCCGCAGGACTTCGGGGTCTATCCCAACCTCACCGCGGTCGAGTTCCTCGAGTACCTGGCGGCGGTCAAGGGGGTGCCGGCCCGCCTCGCCCGGCCGCGCATCGCCGAGCTCCTCGCTCTGGTCAACCTCACCGAGGCGGCGCAGCGGCCGCTCGGCGGCTACTCCGGCGGCATGCGCCAGCGGGTGGGGATCGCCCAGGCGCTCCTCTCCGACCCGCGGCTCCTGATCGTCGACGAGCCGACGGTGGGGCTCGACCCGGAGGAACGGGTGCGCTTCCGCAATCTCCTCTCGGACCTCTCCGGCGACCGCATCGTCATCCTCTCGACCCACATCGTCTCGGACGTCGAAGCCACGGCGACCGGGATCGCGCTCATCGACGGCGGCCGGCTGGTCGATCACGCCTCTCCCGAGGCGCTGCTCGCCGCCGTCGAGGGGAAGGTCTGGGAGTGCGTGGTGCCGAGCGCCGAGCTGCCGGCGGCCAAGGCGCGCTGGCTGATCTCCGGCACCGTCCGCCGCGGCGACGGCGTCCACGTGCGGGCGGTGGCCGAGACGCCGCCGTGCGCCGGAGCGCGGCCGCTGCCGCCGACCCTGGAGGACGCCTATCTCTACCGGTTGACTTCCGGCCGGGCCGGCGGGTCGAGCCGGAAGGCGGCGGCATGACCACCCGGCTCCTCTACCACATGGCCCGCGCCGACTTCCTGGAGCGGGCGCGGCGCTACAGCTTCCTGGTCACGGTCGCCGGGGCCGTCTTTCTCGGCTACATGATCAACGCCGGGAACGTCAACCTGTCGTTCCAGGACCAGCGCGGCATCCTCAACTCGGCCTGGGTGGGGACGCTCATCGGGCTCACCGCCGCCATGATGCTGCCGCTCTTCGGCTTCTACCTGGTGAAGAACACGCTGGAACGCGACCGGGAGACCCGGGTGGGCGAGATCCTCGCCGCGACCCCGCTCGGCAAGGCCGCCTACACCTGCGGCAAGACCTTGAGCAACTTCCTCTTCCTCGGCGTGATCCTGGCGATCCTCACCGCCGCCGGCCTGCTCCTCCAGATGCTCTCGGGGGAGGACCGCCACGTCCACCTCGCGGCGTTCCTCCAGCCGATTCTCTGGATCGCCCTGCCGCCGATCGCGGTGGTGGCGGCGCTCGCCGTCCTCTTCGAATCGATCCGCTGGCTCCGCGGCTCGCTCGGCAACGTCCTCTTCTACTTCCTGTGGACCGGCTTGCTCACCGCGGCCCTCCTCTCGCCCGCCCTCGATTCACTCGGCTGGCACCTGGTGCAGGACAGCCTGCTCCAGAAGGTGCCGTCGCTCCAGACGGTTGCCGCCGGCAAGGTGGAGCAGGCCTCCTTCAGCATCGGTCCCCACCAGGAGATCCACAAGACGTTCCATTGGGACGGCATCGACTGGACCGCCGCGATCGTGGCCCAGCGGCTCGCGGTGGCCGCCGCAGCGGTGGCGGTGGCTCTGCTGGCCGCTTTCTTCTTCGGCCGGTTCGATCCGGCCAAGGAGGGAGGCCGGCTGCCCAGGGCGGCGTCAGAGGCGGAAGGGGAGGCCGGAGCCGAGGCCCGCCGACCGCGGAAGCGCCGGATCGCGCTGCCCTCCGGGTCGCCGGCGAATCCCTTCCTCGCCCTGGTGGTGGCCGAGCTGCGCCTGATGCTTCAGGGGCGGAACTTCTGGTGGTACGTGGTGGCCGCCGGCCTCTTGGTGGCCGGGACCGTCTCCCCGCTCATCGCGATCCGCGTCGGCATCCTCCCCGCCGCCTGGCTCTGGCCGATCGGCCTCTGGTCCGGGATGGGAACACGGGAGAAGCGCTTCGGAACCGAGGAGCTGGTCTTCTCCGGCCCGCGCCCGGCGGCCTACGGCGGGGCGGCGATCTGGACCGCCGGGGTGCTGGTGGCGGCGGGTACGACCTTAGGCGCCGGCCTACGGTTGCTCGCAAGCGGCGATGGACGATCGTTCCTGGCCTGGGTGGCCGGGTGTCTGTTCATCCCCGGGCTGGCCTTCGCGCTGGGGACGGTCTCGGGGACCAGCCGGCTCTTCGAGGTGATCTACCTGATGCTCTGGTACATCGGCCCGATGAACCACGTGCCGGCCTTCGACTACATGGGAGTGACGCCGCAGGCGCTGGCGCAGGGGATGCCGTGGGTGTATCTGGGGCTGACGGCGGGATTGGTGGTGGCGGGGCTTGCGGCGCGGGGGCGGTGGGGGCGGGTGTAAGGGGGGCTATCGCTGACGCGGCGCCGAGGTAGTACAGCCGCCGTGGGTGTATTTGCGGCTCAGCGACTCCGCAGGCTCCTCTTACCTGCGCAGATCGGCACCCTTGCGACGCGGCCGGAGATCCAGGGTCAGTTGCCATCCAATGGCTTGGGCATAGCGCTCGAGCGTCGAGAGCCGGATGCTCCCGGCACTGTGTTCGATTCGGCTGATCGCCGATTTCTTCGTCTCCAGCCGCTGGGCGACCTGCTCCTGCGTCAGGCCGGCCTTTTCTCGGGCCTGCCGAAGCAGGGCACCGACCTTGAAATCCTCATAGCCCGCCTCCAGGTTGTCCGCAAACTCAGGATCGCGTGCCGCCCGCGCCCTCGCGTACTTAGTTAGATCGCTCATGGTCTTGCCTCCTGCTCAGGTAGTCCTGCCGCCGCTTCTCGGCCAGCGTAATCTCCTGGTGCGGCGTCTTCTCGGTCTTCTTTGCGAAGCCGCTGGTGAGCACGAGCAGCCGGGCACCGTCGAAGAAGCCGATCAACCGGAAGGTGTCTCCACCGTGCTGCGCCCGTACCTCCCATAGGTCCCTTGTGCCGACCAGCTTCTTGAGATACTGCGAGGGTACCGTCTCTAACTCTTCCACCAAGCGCAGAACCCAGACCACCTTCTGGGCCTGCTTGCCACTGAGCGCATCAAGGAACTCTCCAACGGGACAGTGGCCCGCCTGGGTCCGGTAGAAGCGGACTTCGCGCACTCGTCGAGGTTAACACAAACGTGAACCTGACGCTAGGTGTGCCTGCGGGCTTCTGCGCCGCATTCACCTTCAGGGCTGGCCTTTGCGCTGGGGACGGTCTCCGGGACCAGCCGGCTCTTCGAGGTGATCTACGAGGATCTCCGCCCGCTGATTCCCGCGATTCATAGTGCTCTCACGGTCGTTTCTCCCGGGCAGGTGCTGCGACTGGGGACGTGAGCTTACGCTGGACCATTGTCTCGGGAGACGGGCCGTATCTGCTTACGCTGGACCATTGTCTCGGGAGATGGGCCGTATCTGCTTACGCTGGACCATTGTCCCGGGAGATGGGACGTATCGCAGACGATCGGTGTTGAACAGCCCACTCTCACTCGACATGGCACTTTTCGACGACGTCATTGATGAGAGTCACCCATTCCCCCTCCCACCCGACCCACTCCCGAACGATCGACTCTTTTTCCGTCGCCAAGGCATCAGGCCCTAGACGGCCTCCGATCCTGGCGATCGAGTCGAAGCACAAACTGATAATCCCGTCCACCGGCGGCACATAGGTTTCGAGTGCGAGGTGAGCAGCGGCCGCGCTCGCCGGTACAAGGTTCTCGAGCTTCTTCAGCACGGCCGGCCAGAACTCTCGATGGACGAACCCCAGGGCTCGCAGGCTGCCCAGCCAACACCGCACGGCGTCTGGCAATACACCACGGTCTTCCTGGACTCGGCCCAACGCATACAACGAGTAACACGCTCCGCTCAGGTCGTGCTTGCGCAGGTAGAGTGTCACAACCCACTGGAACTGCTTCGCGGCTTTGTCGAGCTCCCCCTTACGATGAAGGACGTTCCCGATGCGCCTCGCTGCGCGCGGCATGCCGACCGGGTCGAGGTCGGCATCCGCACGCTCCAAGCTCCGGCCATATAGATCGGCGGCCTCTTCGAACTTACCCTCCTCGAAAGCCAGATCGCCAAGCGAACGGAGGCAGCGCGCGATGCCGATCGCATCCGCGAGCGTTTCCGCGGCAGACAAGCTCTCTTGGTACAGCTCGCGTGCGGCTTCGCGCCGGTTCTGGCGCACCTCGATATGAGCGAGGCGGCGCAATGCCATGATTCCGCGCTTGGGATCATCTATCTCTTTGCAGAGCTCTATGCAGTGCACGAGATGGCTTCTGGCCGCTTCCAGCTTGCCGCGGATGATCTCGATGTTACCGAGCTCCAACAGGAATCTACACTCGTCTTTTCTGCTATTCGCCTTGACTGCCGCAGCCAGCCCCTTCTCGCAAACGTACTTCGCCTGCGCAAGATAGCCACTGAGCCGGTTGGGCGGAACCAGCGAGAACCGATCCTGGCGAAGCACGAAGTGCCGGACCTGCATGGTGATGTCGACGAGATCCTTCCAGTCCTCCATGGTCGCGAGAAGATCCATGGCGCCAAAGATGTTCTTTTGCTCTCGGTCCAGTGCTCCATAGTTGTCCCAGGCTCTGCCGCCGTGCTGGCGCGTGATGCCCAAAAAGTGTATTACGAACTGTCGGCGCATCTCGTTTTGCAAGGACGGATTTTCCTGCAGCTTGGATTCGGCGAATTTCTTGGTGAGGGGATGGAGTTGATATCCTCGCATGGTGTCGGCCGTCTCCTCCGAGGCTTCGACGAGGATCATCTCTACGAGGGCTTCGATAGCCGCCTCGAGGCGCTCTTCTGTCAGCCCGGTGGTGGCGAGGAGAGAATCCCAACGGGCCGGGGCAGCGAAGATCGCGAGGCCACAGAGGACCAATCGGGCATCGTCACTCATCTCATCCCAAAGATCTTCATAGAAGCTGAACGTCTCACCCTTGGCTCTGTCGAGAGCGTCCAGGATGCGGTCCAGCGACAAGCCTTTTTTGAACCGCGCCATCGCGAGCTTCATGAACAGCGGGTTGCCGCCGGTACGTTCCCAAATGATCCGTAACTTCGGCCTCTTCTTCTGGCCCGGATAATACCTGCTCCACTCGCTACGCAGCAGCCGCAGCGCATCCCCCTCCCTCATCTGGCCGACGGCAACGTGCGTCGCTTCAAGTTTCTCGAGCCGGCGACTCGCGATCAGCGCCTTGCTCGGCGGTGGCAAATCGCTCAGAAACGAGCTGATGGAAGAGCGGTCGCGTTCGATGGTATTGAAGTTGTCGATGATCACGAGGGTCTTCCACGTCTTCAGCAGGCGGTGAGTGAGCTGGACCTGATCGTACTCCTCCAGGTTGGCATTGTCTTGAAGAGTCCGCAAGATCGAAACCATCACATCCTGAAGGCTAAGGTCGGAATCCTTCGCAGTGTTGAACACCGCGGCATCGAAGATCCCGTCCTCGACCGCGACGTAGGCCGCCTGGATCGCGAGGCTCGTCTTCCCAATCCCGGCGATCCCTTCGATGGCCGTCAGCCAGGAACGGGGATGCTTGAAGCTCGCGATCACGGAGTCCAACTCCTGAGCTCGGCCGATGAAATCGGGCCGGTGTGGCAGGTGGAGGCGTGGCAAACGATCAGGAGCGGGTTCGGAGCCTGGATGCATCGCAGCGGGAGAATCCAGGCGCTTGAGCAACAACCGGATAAGGTGATCCTCGAGCTGCCTGGCGAACGCATGTATGCCGGCTTGACTCCTGTCGTTATACTTCAAATAGACGCGTGAGCCCAGCTCGCCAGGAATGGCTTGCTCATCCAGCGGTTCGATGACGACCGGAACGATGTAGCCCTGTCCGCGATGCTTTTCCTTTTCGAGCGCCCACTGCAGCTCGGCCTTGACCCACGGTGACTTGACCGAGTCTCGACTGAGAAAGATGACCAGGCACGAGGTCCCATCGTCGATGGCCGCCTTGATACCTTGGCTCAAGGGTTCACCGGCAATCAATTCGTGCTCGTCCACCCAGGTCTCGAGATGGCTGAAATGCTGCCGCAGGGCATGGATCAAGGGCTTGTCTTGATTGCCGTGAGAGAAGAAAATCTTCACTCCCTTCACCTCCTGGGGTCGAGACGGCGGACGAGACGCTTGCCGCGACGAGCGGCCAAGCCGGCACTCGGAGGGGACGGCTAGTTCCGCGCTTCCGCGATGTCCCCGCCGTTCATCCGGCGGTCCACCCGGAGCACCCCGGTGAGGGAGCGGACGTTGCGCATCAGGCGCTCCAGGTGCTTCCTGTCGCGCAGGCCGCAGACGACGCTGATCGTGGCGTGGCCGGTCTCCCGGGTGATCGCCTCGATGTGGCTGATGTTGCTGTCGAGCTTGGCGATCACCTCGGTCAGGCGGGCGAGCATCCCCTGGGTGTTCTCCGTCTCGACGAGGAGCGAGACCTGGTAGACGTCGTTCTTCTGCTTCGCCCACTCGACCTCGACCTCGCGCTCCGGGTTGTAGAGCAGGTTCTTGACGTTCGGGCAGTCGATCGAGTGGACCGACACCCCCCGGCCCCGGGTGATGTAGCCCACGATGTCCTCGCCGGGCAGCGGGTTGCAGCACTTGGCGAGGTAGGAGAGGAGGTCGCCGTGCCCCTTGACCGCGATCGGCCCCTCCTTGAAGGGGAGAATCTTCGACACCGCCTGGCGCAGCCGGCCGGGCGGCGACGCCTCCTGGAGCTTTTCCTCCCCCAGGGCACGGGCCAGCACGTTCTTGACCTCGATCTTGCCGAAGCCGATCCGCGACAGGAGGTCCTCGCTCTTGGCGATCCCCTCCGCCGCCAGGTACTCCACCATCCCCGGGCTCTCCAGCACCTTCCGGGGGCTCAGGTTGTAGCGCCTTACCTCCTTCTCGTAGAGCCGCCGCCCGATCTCCATCGCCCGCTGCTTCTGCTGAGTGTTCAGCCACTGGCGGATCTTCGACTTGGCGCGCGGCGTCTTGACGTAGGTCAGCCAGTCGCGGCTCGGGTTCCGGGTGGGGCTCACCAGCACCTCGACCATGTCGCCGTTCGAGAGCGCCGTGCGCAGGGGCACCAGCTTGCCGTTGACCCGCGCCCCGGCGCAGTGGTGGCCGAGGTCGGTGTGGACCTTGTAGGCGTAGTCGAGCGGCGTCGCCCCGCGCGGGAAGGAGAAGACCTCCCCCTTGGGAGTGAAGACGTAGACCTCGTCCGGATAGAGGTCCATCTTGAGCGTGGTGAGGAAAGTGCGCGGGTCCTGCACTTCCTTCTGCCACTCCAGGAGCTGGCGCAGCCAGAGGATGTTGGGATCGGTGGGGCGCGGCTCGACCTTCCCCTCCTTGTAGCGCCAGTGGGCGGCGATCCCCTCCTCGGCGATCAAGTCCATCTCGCGGGTGCGGATCTGCACCTCGAAGGGTTGCCCCTTCTCCCCCACCACCGTCGTGTGCAACGACTGGTAGAGGTTGGGCTTGGGCATCGCGATGTAGTCCTTGAAATGCCCGGGAATCGGCCGCCAGCTCTGGTGGACGACGCCCAGGGACGCGTAGGTGTCCCGGATGCTCCCGGTGACGATGCGGAAGGCCAGGTAGTCGTAGAGCTGCGAGATGTCGATCCCCTGCCGGCGCAGCTTCTCATAGATCGAGAAATAGCGCTTCACCCGGAAACTGATCTCGGCTTCGATCCCCGCCGATTCGAGGCTCTTGACCATGCGGTCGTGGATACGCTCCATCGCCTCCTGGCCGAGCTTCATCTTCTCCGCCACCTTCGAGTGCAGCTCGGCGAACTGGTGCGGGTAGAGGTGGTAGAAGGCGAGGTCTTCGAGGTCGCCCTTCACCCGCGCCATCCCCAGGCGGTGGGCGATCGGCGAGTAGATCTCCAGGGTCTCGCGCGAGATGCGGCGCCGCGAGTCGACCGGCAGGTGCTCCAGAGTCTGCATGTTGTGCATGCGGTCGGCGAGCTTGACGACGATCACCCGGATGTCCTTCGCCGAGGCGAGGATCATCTTGCGGAAGGTCTCGGCCTGCACCTCGTCGCGCCGCACGTACTCGTGGCGGCCGATCTTGGTCACCCCGTCGACCAGCTCGGTGATCTCGGGGCCGAAGGTCGACTCCAGCACCTCCCGCGTCGTCAGGGTGTCCTCCAGCACGTCGTGGAGGAGGCCGACGGCGACGCAGGTCTGGTCGAAGTTCAGCTCGGCCAGGATGAAGGCGACGTGCAGGGGGTGGATGAGGAACGGCTCCCCCGAGCGGCGCACCTGGTCCTGGTGCATGCGGGCCGAGAAGTCGTAGATCGCGGAGAGAAAGTCGCGGTCGACCTTGCGGCCATGCGCCGCCAGGCAGGCGAGGAGGTCCTCGAAGCGCAGGGTGGACCGCGCCGGAACCGGTGGTGTGAGGTTCTGTCTCAACCCTGGCATGGAGGACAAGCCCGACGGAACGGGCGACAGGCTCGTTGAAGTGAACAAGTATACGGGAGGGTTCGTTCCCATGGCAAAGACGGCGACGCCCGGCACCAGGCCGGGCGTCGACGGGAGCTGCGGGAGCGGGCGGACCGGATCAGCGCCGGCGGCTCGCCACCCGGGTGGGACGGTTGGGCTGGGCCGGCCGCGGCGCCTCGCCCTTGGGCGAAGCGGTGACCGGCTGCGGCCCCTTGGCGGGAGGAGCGCCCTTGCGCAGGCGACCCTCGCCGCCGAAGAGCTGCTCCCAGAGGAGCGCGAAGGGGCTCGCCACGTAGATCGACGAGTAGGTCCCGACGACGATGCCGACAGTCATGACGAAGGCGAAGCCGCGCAGCACGTCGCCGCCCCAGACGAGGAGGGCGAGGACGGTCAGCATGGTGAGGCCGGAGGTCATGACGGTCCGCGACAGGGTCTGGTTGATCGACTCGTTCATGATCTCGATCAACGGTTTACGCCGGTTCTTCCGCATGTTCTCGCGCATGCGGTCGAAGATGACCACCGTGTCGTTCACCGAGTAGCCGACCAGGGTGAGGAACGCCGCGATGGTCGTCAGGTTGAACTCGAAGCCCAGCAGGGTGAAGAGCCCGAGCGTCACCAGCACGTCGTGGATACAGGCCATGATGGCGCCGATCCCGAAGCGCATCTCGAACCGGAAGCCGATGTAGAGCAGCATGCCGAGGAGCGAGCAGAGGACCGCGAGGAGGCCCTGGCGCGACAGCTCCTTGCCGATCTGCGGGCCGACGGTCTCCACCCCGATGACCGAGAAGTCGCCCAGAACCGTGCGCGCCTTCAGGGCCTCGACCGCCGCCGGGCTCACCCCCTTGATGCCGGCGAGCTGGTCCCAGGAGCTGAAAAGCCCGTCCTTCTTGCGCTCGCCCAGGAGCGTGTTGGTGATCTGGGTGTAGTGGAGGTTGGCCGCCTCCGGCCCCTGCGCCACGAAGTGGTCGGGGTCGGCCTGGAGCAGGAGCTGCGCCACCTGCTCGGCCGCCGCCTGGTTGAGGTCGGGTTTGCCGGCTTGCCCGCGGTTGAAAGCTTGGTTGAAGGCGCCATAGATGCGTTCGCGGTTCCCGGCCTCGTTCTGGGTTGCCGCCGTCTTGATGATGACCTCATTGCTGTTCTTGTCGCCGTAACGCTGGATCGAGGCCTGGCCCAATCCCTGGGTCTCCAGGATGCGGCGCAGCTGGTCGATCTGCGGCTTCTCCTTGAAGCGCAGCTCCATCTGGGTGCCGCCGGCGAAGTCGATGCCTAAGTTCAGGTGCTTACTCTCCAGGCCGAAGACGGCGGCGACGCCGCCCGCCACGAGGAGAGCCGAGACCACGATCCAGAACTTCCGCCACTTCATGAAGTCGAAGTTGGTGTCCAGGAAGAGGCGGGTCATGGTCAGGTTGTGCACCCAGCGGCGCGACAGCCAGAAGTCGAAGATGAAGCGGCTGACGAAGACGGCGGTGAAGAGCGACGCCGAGAGACCGATGATCAGGGTGACGGCGAAGCCCTTGACCGGACCGGTGCCGAACTGGAAGAGGAAGAGGGCCGAGACGATCGTCGTCACGTGGGTGTCGATGATCGAGCTGAAGGCCCGCTCGAACCCCAGGTCGATGGCCGAGCGGAGGGTCCTCCCCGCCCGCATCTCTTCCCGTATCCGCTCGAAGACCAGGACGTTGGCGTCGACCGCCATGCCGATCGTCAGGATGATGCCGGCGATGCCGGGAAGGGTGAGGGTCGAGTGGAGCGCCCCCATGCCGCCGAAGACGATGAGGATGTTCAGGATCAGCGCCAGCACGGCGTTGACCCCCGAGAGGTGGTAGATGAGGAGCATGGTCAGGATGACCAGCGAGGTGCCGATGATGCCGGCCTTCAGGCCCTGCTGGATCGAGTCGCGGCCGAGCGAGGGCCCGACCGTCCGCTCCTCCAGCCAGCTGAGGCTGGCCGGCAGGGCGCCCGAGCGCAGGACGGTCGAGAGATCCTGCACCTCGGTCGCCGTGAAGTGCCCCTCGATCACCCCGGAGTCGCTGATCTTCGACTTGATGACCGGCGCCGTGACCACCCGCCCGTCGAGGACGATGGCGAGGCCGGTGCCGACGTTCGCCGCGGTGGCGTTGCCGAACAGCTCCGAGCCGGCGCCGGTCATGCTGAACTGCACCACCGGCTCCTGGAACTGCCCCTGGCTGGGCCGCGCGTCCTTGAGCTCGCGGCCGGTCATCACCCGGTGCTTGTCGACCGCCCAGTACTGCTTGCCGACGACGTTCTGGTGCTCGTCGCGCACGTCGCCGTCCAGGATCTCGACGTCGGGCGGCAGGTGGCCGCCGAGGGCGTCGACGACCGCCTGGCGGGTGGTCAGGCCGTTGCCGCCGGACTTCGGCACCCGGGTCAGACGGAATTCCAGGAGGGCGGTGTTCTTGATCAGCCGGCGCACCCGCTCGGGGTCGTCGACGCCGGGGAGCTGGATGACGATGCGGTTGCCCGAGGCCTCCTGGATCACCGGCTCGGTGACGCCGAACTGGTTGACCCGGTTGTCGATCGTCGTCTTCGCCTGGGTGACGGCGAGCCGCTCGTTGCGGCTGACCGCGGCGGGACCCATCTCGTAGACCAGGCCAGGCGCGCCCTGGCGCCGCTGGTAGTCCTTGTAGGAGTCCTCGATGAGCTTGGTGACCTGGTCGCGGTTGGCGTCGGTCGCGCCGGCGACCTCGAAGGCGGTGTCGCCGAGGCGACGCGCGGTGATGCCGGGGAGGCTCTTGTCCTGGGCCAGCCGGGGCAGCCGGTCGATGTCGTTGTCGACCGTGGCGCGCAGCGCCTCCTGGGTGTGGACCTGGAGGACGAGGTGCATGCCTCCCTGGAGGTCGAGACCCAGGTTGATCTTGTCCTTGGGCGGGTAGGCGAGGGCGATGGCGGCGAGGACCACCGTCAGGATGAGAATGCCCCGCCCGAGCAGCTTGCGTTTCATGGTTTACCCCCTGTGTTGCCGTCCCCCTCGAGGCCGGCGATCGCCGATTTGGCGACTCGGAGCTTCACGTTGTCGGCGACCTTGAGCACGACGACCGCGGTGTCGATCGCGACGACCTCGCCGTAGAGGCCGCCCGTGGTGACCACCCGGTCCCCCTTCTTGACGTTGTCGATGAGCGACTGGAGATTCTTCTGCCGTTTGCGCATGGGCACGACGAGCAGGAAGTAGAAGATGGCGAAGATGGCGACCATCGGCACCATGCCCAGCCACGGGCTCTGGGAGGCCGTCCCACCCCCGCCGGCCTGGAAGGCCACGGGCGCAGGTAGGGATAGGAAAAAGGGAATCAAACTCATCTGTACCCCCGCCAGTCCGGCCTGGCTTCACGAGCTCTCAAGCTCTACGTTCCTCTTGGGGATTGAAACGGGTGGCCTGTCGTGCTGCCAGTTCCGTTAGCGTATCGAGCACTATAGACTGCCGGACCTCGGCCATGAAGTCAAGGTAGAAGCGCAGGTTGTGGAGGGTGGCGAGGACCTTGGCGGTCAGCTCCCCCGCGCGCTCCAGGTGGTGGAGGAAGGCGCGAGAGAGGCGGGAGCAGAGCGGGCAGGCGCAGCCCGGGTCGACCGGCCGCGGGTCGTCCCGGTAGCGGGCATTGCGGATCTTGACGACCCCATCCCGGGTGAAGAGGACGCCGTGGCGGGCGTTGCGGGCCGGCAGCACGCAGTCGAAGAGGTCGACCCCGCAGGCGACGGCGTGGAGGATGTCCGCCGGATAGCCCACCCCCATGAGGTAGCGCGGCCGGTCGGCCGGGAGCGCCGGGGCGGTCCACTCGACGGCCGCCCGCCGCAGCTCCGACGGCTCGCCCACCGAGACCCCGCCGATGGCGTGGCCGTCGAAGCCCTCCCCGGCGAGGTCGGCGGCGGCCTGGAGACGGAGGTCCTGGTAGCCGCTCCCCTGGACGATGCCGAAGAGAGCCATGCCGCCGATACCGCCCGTACGACGCGACGCGGCGCGGGCGCGGAGAGCCCAGCGCCGGGTCCGCTCCCAGGCGGCGGCCGCCGCCTCGTGGGTCACCGGGTAAGGCGGGCACTCGTCGAGGACCATGGCGACGTCGACCCCCATCCGCTCCTGCATGGCGACCACGCTCTCCGGGGTGAAACGGGCGGGCGAGCCGTCCAGGTGGCTCTTGAAGGTCACCCCGTCGTCGTCGATCGCCCGCAGCCCCCCCAGGCTCCAGACCTGGAAGCCGCCGCTGTCGGTCAGGATCGGGCGCTCCCAGCCGGCGAAGCGGTGGAGCCCGCCGAGCGTCTCGACGACGTCGATGCCCGGCCGCAGGGAGAGGTGGTAGAGATTCGAAAGGAGGATCGACGCGCCGGCCGCCTCCAGCTCCTGCGGGGTCACCCCCTTGACCGCCCCCAGCGTCCCCACCGGCATGAAGGCCGGGGTCTCAACGATCCCGTGGGCGGTGGTGAGGCGGCCACGCCGGGCGGCGCCGGAGGTCGCGACGATCTCGAACGAGAGGGCCTTCAGCGCCCGGAGCCCTTCGCCTTGTCCTTCGCGTCGGCCTTCTGGTCGAGGTCGATCACCCGGGTCTCGACGCCCTGGGGGATCTTGAGCACGAAGCGGTCGGCCGGGATCTGGGCGTTGATCTTCAAATCCTTGAACTGGTACTCCGTGACGTCGCCATCCCCTTCGACGTAGCGCAAGCGCGACGGAAAGAAGGTCTTCGGATCGATCCACAGGGTCATCGCCTGCACCCGCTTGGCGACGCGCGCGAACTTGGGGACCAGGTCGAGCTGGTAGGGGTCGCTCGTCTTGTCCGGCACCTTCAGGGTAATCTTGAAGTACTCGAGGAGGGTCTGCGTCGAGCCGGTCGCTCCCATGTACTTCATCACCTGGTTCGAGTAGCGGCCGATCTTCAGCCGCTCGGCCCGCTTCAAGTCCCGGTACCAGGTGGTCATCTCGCTGCCGTCGATCACCACCGAGATGGGGTTGGGCGAGGTGTATTCCCAGCGCACCCGGCCGGGGACGGCATAGGAGAAGGTGCCGGTCGATTGCTCGGCGGCGACCAGGAGCGAGCTCTCGCGGTTCTGGACGAAGCGGGCCTCCAGGGTCTTCACCCCCTGCTGCTCGATCCGCACCCGCTCCATCAGGGCCTCCAGCCGCTGGGTGCCGGAGAGGCCCGGGGCGCGCGGATCGGGCTTCTCGGCCGGCTTCGCGGCCTGCACGGCCGGAGAAAGGGACAAGAGGAGCAGAAGAGCGAGGCCGGAGCGCTTGAGGCGAGCGTACATGAGAGATCCATGCTACCGTCCCAGCACCGATCACGCAAGGCGGAGGGGGCCGGAGGAGCCGGAGAGGCCGGAAATCACCCCGCGCGAGTTGACAGCCCCTCGGGGGGGTGCTACCTTCCGCCCCGCTAAAAAAGACCGGTCGCCGCCGACCGCGTAGGAGCAGCCATGCCAGAGCTCAACCTGGGTACCAAATACGAGTGCTACAACTGCGGCACGAGGTTCTATGATCTCGGCAAGCCCGAGTCCCTCTGCCCCAAATGCGGCGCCAATCAGAAGGACGCCGAGCGCAACGAGAGCCCCGCGGTCAGCCAGGCGGCGCGCAAGAAGCGCAAGGCGGAGGTCGCCAAGGCCCTGGAGGTCGACGACGACGTCCCGATCGAGGACATCCCGGAAGAAGACCTGGAGGGGGCCGGCCTCGACGCCGACCTCGACGCCGGCGAAGAGGAAGAGGACCTGGACGACGAGGAGGTCTAAGGCGGTCCCCGTCGCCCTCGGGCTGGGGGGTAACCTGGGGCTGGTCGAGGCGACGCTCGTGGCGGCGCTCGACCGGCTCCGCGCCACCCTCGGGCCGCTCACGGTCGCGCCGCTCTACCGCAGCCTCCCCGTCTCCCCCGTCCCCCAGCCGCCCTACCTCAACACCGCCGCCCTGGCGCACACCGACATGGAGCCCGACGCCATCCTCGCCCTGGCGAAGGCCCTGGAGTGGGCCGCCGGACGGCGGCACGGCGTCCGCCTCGGGCCACGGCCGCTCGACGTCGACCTCCTGCTCTGGGGCACCCGCACCGTCACGGCGCCCGAGCTCACCCTCCCCCACCCCCGTCTCCGGGAGCGCCGCTTCGTACTGGCGCCGCTCGCCGACATCGCCCCCCACCTGCCGGTGCCACCCGGCGGCGAGACGGTCGCCGACCTCCTCGCCCGGCTCGGCCTGGATTCCGCCGGCGAAATCGAACGGCTCGACTGGACCGTGCCGCCGCCGGCCGGCACCGGCACCGGCGGCTGAAGGGAGAGACCGATGGGGGGCCTGCTGCTCGCTCTGATCCTGCTCGCCTGGGGCGCCCAGGCGGTCGCCCCCTGGCGCCTGCGCCGCGGGGACACCCCCGAGAACCCGGCCGCTCGCCGGCTCTGGGGGCATGCCGCCCTGCCGCTCCTCCTGGCCGGCGCCCTGGCCGCTCTCCTCTACGTGCACGACCGGCCCGACGCGGCGCTGGGCTCCGGCCTGACGCCCATCCTCGTCACCCTGCCGGGGCGCCTGCTCGTCCTCCTCTTCGCCGCGCTCCTCCTGGCCGACCTGATCCTCGCCCTCGGCAAGAGCCGGATCGAGACCCTGGGCTGGCCGCTCGCCGCCGTCTTGAGCCTCTTCTTCCTCGCCGCGGCCTCCCTCGCCGGGGAGCTCCTGCGGGTGGGCGAGAACGAGCGCGGCCCGCTCCCCCTGCTTTTCGCCGCCGCGGGCTGCCGGCTCCTCCTCACCCTGGCCGCCGGCGAGGGTCTGGCCCCCGGGCGGCCGCTCCTCGCCCTCCTGGGCGGCCTCGCTCTCCCGCTCTACTTCCTCTGTCTCCCGCGGCTGCTCCAGGCCAGGCTCGCCGCCGGTGGCGAAGGGATCACCCTGGCCGCCGCCGCCCTCCTCCTCCTCCTCGCGCGCTGGCTCCCCGCCTCTCTGCGGCGGGCCACCCTCCTCGCCGGAGTGCTCCTCGCCGCCTTCGTGCTCTCCCGGGCCGGAGACCTCGGGCAGAGCCTCCCCGTGCCGCCGCTCCCCCCCATGCCGCCGCTGCCCGGACGGTAGATCGCCGTAAGATCGCCTAAGATCGCCGGCATGGCGACCTCTACCGCCAGCCTCGACATCCTGCTCGTCGACGACGAGCCCAACATCCGGCGGATGATGACCCTCCATCTGGAGAGTCGCGGCCACCGGGTGCGGGCGGCCGCCTCCGCCGGGGAGGCCGCCGCGGTTTCGGGGGAGCGCTCGTTCGACGTCGCCTTCGTCGACCTGCGCCTGGGGACCGAGTCGGGGCTCGACCTGATTCCCCGCCTGCTCGCCGCCGCGCCGGGGCTGAAAGTGGTGGTGATCACCGCCTACGCCTCGGTCGAGACCGCCGTCGAGGCCATGCGCCGGGGGGCCGCCGACTACCTGGAGAAGCCGTTCACCCCGGCGCAGATCGACTTGAGCCTGGAGAAGGTCACCGCCCTCTCCCGTCTGGAGCGGAAGGTCCAGGCGCTCGAAGGGCACCTCGCCGAGGCCGATCCCGCGGTCGATCTCGACAGCGCCAGCCCCGCCATGCAGGCGGCCCTCTCGCTCGCCCGCCAGGCGGCGCCGGGCGACGCCCGGGTCCTCCTGCGTGGCGAGAGCGGCACCGGCAAGGGGGTGGTGGCGCATGCCATCCACGCCTGGAGCCCGCGCCGCGACCGCCCCTTCGTCACCATCTCCTGCCCGGCGCTCCCCGCCGAGCTGCTCGAAAGCGAGCTCTTCGGCCACGTCCGTGGGGCGTTCACCGGCGCCGGCCGGGACAACCTCGGCCGGGTCGCCGTCGCCGAGGGGGGGACTCTGCTGCTCGACGAGATCGGCGACCTTCCTCTCGCCCTCCAGCCCAAGCTCCTGCGCTTCATCCAGGACCGCGAATACGAGCGGGTGGGCGATCCTACCCCCAGGCACGCCGACGTGCGTATCCTGGCCGCCACCAACCAGGCCCTGGAGCCGGCGGTGGCGGCCGGCCGCTTCCGCGAGGACCTCCTCTACCGGCTGAACGTCCTGACCATCGAGATCCCGCCTCTCCGCGAGCGACCCCAGGATCTTCTCCCGCTCGCCCGCCGCTTCCTCGCCTTCTTCGGCCGCGACTACGGCAAACCCGGCCTCACCCTGGCGCCGTCGGCGGAGCGGGCGATTCTCGCCCACGCCTGGCCGGGCAACGTCCGCGAGCTCCGCAACGCCGTCGAGCGCGCCGCCATGCTCGCCCAGGGTCCCGAAGTCGGCCCCGAGCTCCTCATGGTCAAGGGCACAGCCACCGCGACCAGCCCTGAGCCGCGGGGAATGGAGATCGGGGACCTCCTACCGCTCGCCGCGGTCGAGGAGGAGCACATCAAGCGGGTCCTCGCGCGCACGAGCTCGCTCAAGGAGGCGGCGGAGGTCCTGGGGATGGACCAGGCGACGCTGTGGCGGAGAAGGAAGCAGTACGGGATGTGAGGGTGCGTTTACGCTATACTTTTCACCATGGGCCCGATCGTTATCAACGCGGTTGCCTTTCAGGCGGATGGCATGTGGATCGCCCAATGCCTGGAGTACAACTTCGTCAGCTGCGCCACCACCCGAGACGAGCTACCCGGCGCCCTCATGCGGCAGGTCCTCGGTCAGATCGAGCTCGACCTGGAGGATGGCCACGAGCCCTTCTTCGAATTCAAGCCTGCCCCTGCCAAGTACTGGCAGCTGTTCGAAGAGGCGAAGCGTCAGTCAACGCCGATCCGGAAGTGGTCGGAGAGTGCGGAGCATACGAGGGTAGAGACCCAGCTCTTCCCCATTGCGGCTTAGCCGTCGTTCTGGCCGTCCAGAGCGAAGTCCGAGTGCGGTAAGTCAAATCGATAGCACAAGGATTCAACGAGATCTGAAGAGAGGGGGCCCTCCAGGTCTGGGAGGACATAGTGTCTCTTCCCATCGGTGATCCACATCAAGCCATCCCGAGTCCCAGTCCACAGCGTCTTACCTCGATCCGCTGCGAGCCGAAGGAATTCCGATACGGTCAACAGGGCGAGGTCATCGCCGTCGGGGTCCTTCGTCTGGATGGGCACGGGCGCCGAGTCTATCTCACGGCATCGACTCTCGGGGAGAGACGGGTTTCTTGACCGACGGAGCTTAACAGCTGTACAATTTTCTGTACGGGAGGTAACCGCTGATGGACTCGATCACCTACACCTCAGCCCGCGCCAATCTGGCAAAGACCATGGACCATGTCTGCGAGAGCCACGAGCCGGTCCTCATCACTCGCAGCGGCCAGACGCCGGTGGTGATGCTCTCGGTCGAGGACTACAACTCTCTCGAAGAGACCGCCTACCTCCTGCGCAGCCCCAAAAACGCAAAGCGCTTGATCGAGGCGATCGCCGACCTCGAGCAGGGTCGAGGCACGGAACGAGAACTCGCTGAGTGAGGCTGATCTTCGCCGAGCAGGCCTGGGAGGACTACCTCTACTGGCAGAGGACCGACCGCAAGATATTGGCCAGGATCAACCAGCTCATCCGAGACATCCAGCGGGAGCCCTTCGGCGGCATCGGCAAACCGGAGCCGCTGAAGCATACCTTCCCGGGCTACTGGTCACGCCGAATCGACAGCGAGCATAGAATCATCTACAAGATTCACGACGGCTCCGTGCTCCTCGCTCAACTTCGCTATCACTATTAGTCCCCGACCGACACCCTGCTCGTCGGTCATCGGCGTCATGCATTCGGTGATCGCCATCCTGCTCGCAGTCATCGACGCCATGCATTCAGTGACCGACACCCTGCTCGCCAGTCATCGACGGCATGCATCCGGTGACCGACACCCTGCTCGCCAGTCATCGACGGCATGCATTCGGTGACCAACACCCTGCTCGCCGGTCATCGCCAGCATGTATTCGGTGACCGCCATCTCCTTGCAGTTTGCAATCTCCCGCGCGTCCCTCCTTTGCAGCCTGCAACACCCCACTCTCTCCGCCGCGCCCCCTGATTTCCGCTAAGCTACACTCTTCAAAGAGTTTCCCCGATTCCGGGGAACCTGGTATCGCCGCTGCACCAGGGAGAGATCGCCATGTTCGGACTACGAACCAAACTCGCCCTCGGCTTCGCCGGCCTCCTCGCCATCCTCGCCATCCTGGGATTGCAGAGCGTCGCCCTCCTCTCTCAGCTGGGGGGATCGATCGACGTCATCCTGCGGGAGAACTACAAGAGCGTCGTCGCCTGCCAGGAGATGAAGGAGGCTATCGAGCGGATGGACAGCGGTGCCCTCTTCGCCCTCGCCGGTGACGCCGGGAGGGGCCGCTCGCTGGCCGACTTGAACCGCCCGCGCTTTGAGAGCGCCCTTGCGACCGAGCTCTCGAACGTCACCCTGCCGGGGGAGGGCGAGGCGGCGCACCGGCTGGACGGCCTCTACCAGAGCTACCGCGGCGTTCTGCCTGAGGTGCTCGACGAGGCCCATCCGCTGACTGCGCGGCGGGAGATCTACTTCGGCCGCCTGCTCCCGGTCTTCCAGGACATCAAGACGACCGCCGACCGCATCCAGCAGCTCAACCAGACGAACATGGTCGAGGCCAACGCCCGCGCCCGGCGCCGGGCGGCGGCGGCGAACGAGCGCATGGTCCTCCTCCTCCTTCTCGGGGCGGCGGTGGCGGTGGGATTCGTCTTCTTCCTCTCCCGCGCCATCCTCGTCCCCTTGCGGCGGCTGACCGAATCGGCGCGCGAGATCGAGGGCGGCAACCTGGATCTCGTCGTCCAGGTCGCCTCGCACGACGAGTTGGGGCAGCTCGCGGCGGCCTTCAATGCCATGGCGGCCAGCCTGCGCGAGCTGCGGCGGAGCGACCAGGCCCAGCTCCTGCGCGCCCAGCAGACCTCGCAGCTCGCCATCGACAGCCTTCCCGACGCGGTCGCCGTCTTCTCCGCCGAGGGGGCCGCGGGAGCGGCGGGGATCGTCGAGCTGGCCAACCAGACGGCGATCGCCACCCTGGGGCTGAAGCCGGGGGAGCCGGCCCCGGAGCGGCATGCCGAGTGGTTGAAGCCGCTCCTCGCCCAGGCGATCCGCGAGGGGACGATACCGGCGGGGGCCGAGCGCGGCCACGAGGCGGCCATCCAGCTCTTCCAGGAGGGCAAGGAGCGCTTCTTCCTGCCGCGGGCGAGCGCCATCCGAGACGGCCGTGACCGGCTGCTCTCGGTGATCCTGATCCTCGCCGACGTCACCGACCTGCGCCGCGTCGAGGAGATGAAGAGCGGTCTCCTGTCGACCGTCTCCCACGAGCTGCGCACCCCCCTGACCTCGCTCCAGATGGCGATCCACATCCTGATCGGCGAGGAGCAGGGACCGCTCACCCCACAGCAGACCGATCTCCTCCTTGCGGCGCGCGACGACGCGGAGCGCCTGCGCGAGATCATCGCGAGCCTCTTGGAGATCTCACGCCTCGAATCGCGGGAACGGTTCCTGCGCTACGCGCCGGTCGCGCCGCGCGACTTCATCGAGGAAGCCACCGAGGAATTCCGCTCCGCCTTCCGCGACCAGGGAGTCAAGCTCACCGTGGAGGTCGATCCGCGGGCCGAGCCGATGCTGATCGATTCCGCCCGCGCCCGCCTGGTGCTCGGCAACCTGCTCGGCAACGCTCTCCACCATACACCGCCTGGCGGCTCCGTCCAGGTGAGCGCCGAGCCACAGCAGGGCTTCGTCCGCATCGCCGTGGCGGACACCGGCCGCGGCATCCCCCTGGAACACCTTGGAAAGGTTTTCGATCGCTTCTACCAGGTGCCGGAAACCGAGGACCTGGGAGGCGCCGGGCTGGGCCTTTCGATCGCCAAGGAGATCGTCCAGGCGCACGGCGGCGAGATCCACGTCCAGAGCCTGGCAGGGAAGGGGACGACCTTCTGGTTCACCCTGCCGCTGGCGAAAACCGCACCGGCGGCCGTCCCCACCGCCACCCACAGCGTCCCGGCCTGACCGGCTCCGCAAAGGAGAGCTTCGATGCTCGACCTGGTCTTCATCCTGTTGACCTGCCTGTTTTTCGTTCTGGCGATCGGCTACGTCCGCTTCTGTGAGCGGATCTGACCCGGAGCCAAAGGAGAACGCCATGAACTGGGAATACCTGCTCTCCGGGCTGGTGAGCGCGGCCCTGCTCGTCTATCTGACCTACGCTCTCCTCAAACCGGAGAAATTCTAATGCTCTCTCGCATCACGTTTTGCCTGACCGTCCTGATCGCCGTCGCTGCGGTCGCTCCGATCCCTCCGGTTATGGCCCAGGAGGTGAATGGCGTCTACACCGACGCCTCGACCAAGGACCTGGGCGACCTCACCGGCGTGGCCGCTTTCAAGGGGATCAAGGTCCGCGGCTGGCTGGAAGGTTACTATGCCTGGAACGCCAACCGCCCGGATAAGGTCACCGTCAATGCCAACCAGGGAAGCTCGGTGCTCCGCGCGAGCGACCTGACAATCGAGGGGCGCACCTTCGACGTCAAGGCCGAGTCGCTCCGGCTCAACCTCGCCGAGATCGAAATCGAGAAAGTGCCAGAGCGCGGCCGGTTTGGCTTCAAGGTGGACCTGGCCGGCGGCGACACCCAGGACATCCTCTACGACACCATCCGCGCCATCGCCCCGGGGAGCGTCGAGGGCTGGGATCGAATCGTCCAGCATGCCTCCGTCAGCTACCTCGCCCCGCTCGGCTCCGGCCTCCGGATCGACGTCGGCAAGTTCGTCACCCACATCGGGATGGAGTCGATCGAAAGCATCAAGAACAGGAACTTCTCGCACGACTGGCTCTACAGTTACGCCATCCCCTTCCAGGACACCGGCCTGCGCCTCAACTACAACTTCAATCCCAAGGTCTACGGCGAGATCTACGTCCTCAAGGGGTGGAACGTGACGTATGACAACAACGACCGGCGGAGCTACGGCCTCTCGGTCGGCTGGAATCCTTCCGAAAAGTTGAGCTTCACCGCCAACTACCTGGGCGGCCCCGAGCGCAACGGCGACGACTACGACCGGCGCGATCTCCTCGACCTCCAGCTCACCTATGCGCTCTCGTCGACGCTTTCGACCGCGGTCAACGTCGATTTCGGCCGCGACGCCCTGGCCCTACCCGAGGGGCGGGACGCGAATTGGGGCGGAATCGCCGTCTACCTGCGCAAAAACGTGGGGGACCGCTTCTCCCCCACCCTGCGCGTCGAATACTTCTCCGACCCCCAAGGCTTCACCACCGGCGTCGCCCAGCACGTCGTCGACCTCACCCTGACCGGCGACACTCGGGTCGGCGGCAGGACGAGCTTCGTCAAGCTCCTGCTCCGCCCCGAGGTGCGCTACGACCGGTCGGACGCGCCGTTCTTCACCGACCACGACCGCTTCCGCGACAGAAAGGACCAGTTCACGGCGGCCCTGGCCGCGGTTCTGTGGTTCTAAAGGAGAATGCCATGACCAGAAACGGTTGGCTTCAGCTTGCCCTCTACGTGCTCGCCCTGCTCGCGGTGACCAAGCCGCTGGGCGTCTACATGGCGCGGGTGTTCTCGGGCGAGAAGACCTTCCTCGACCGCCCCCTGCGACCGGTCGAGCGAACGATCTATCGCCTCTGCCGCGTCGACCCCGAGGAAGAGCAGACGTGGAAAACCTATACGATCGCCATGCTCCTCTTCAGCCTGGTGTCGATGCTCGTCCTCTATCTGATCGAGCGCACCCAGGGCCTGCTCCCTTTCAACCCGCAGAAATTCGGCGCCGTCGCCCCGGACCTCGCCTGGAACACGGCGGCCTCCTTCACCACCAACACCAACTGGCAGGCCTACTCGGGCGAGTCGACGATGAGCTATCTCACCCAGATGGCCGGTCTCGCCTTCCACAACTTCACCTCGGCGGCCACCGGCATCGTCCTTGCCATCGCGCTCATCCGCGGCATCTCCCGCCGCGAGGCGAAGACGCTCGGCAACTTCTGGGTGGACCTCGTCCGCTGCTGTCTGTATCTCCTTCTCCCGCTTTGCCTGGTCGGCTCGCTCGTCCTCGTCTCCCAGGGAGTGGTGCAGAACCTGGCGCCCTACACGAAAGCGACGCTCGTCGAGCCGCAGGGCAAGCAGACCGAGCAATCGATCGCCCAGGGGCCGGTCGCCTCGCAGGAGATCATCAAGGAGCTGGGCACCAACGGGGGCGGCTTCATGAACGCCAACTCGGCGGACCCCTTCGAGAACCCGACGCCGCTCTCGAACTTCCTGGAGATGCTCGCCATCTTCTCCCTCGGCTCGGGGCTCACCTATACCCTGGGACGGATGACCGGCAACCCGAAACACGGCTGGGCGGTCTTCGCCGCCATGCTGATCCTCTTCCTCGCCGGTTTCTCCATCCTCTGGTGGGCCGAGGCGAGCGGCAACCCCAATCTCAGCCTGCCGGGCGGCAACCTGGAGGGCAAGGAGGTGCGCTTCGGCATCACCAATTCCGCCCTCTTCGCGACCATCACGACCGACGCCTCGTGCGGCGCGATCAACGGCTGGCACGACTCCTTCACCCCGTTGGGCGGCATGATCCCGCTCCTGAACATCATGCTCGGCGAGATCATCTTCGGCGGCGTCGGCTCCGGGCTCTACGGCATGCTGGTGATGGTCATCCTGACCGTCTTCATCGCCGGCCTGATGGTCGGCCGAACCCCCGAGTACCTGGGGAAGAAAATCGAGAGCAAGGACGTCAAGATGGCGATGCTCTACGCCCTGATCTTCGCCCTCTCGATCCTCGTCCTCTCCGCCTGGGGGAGCGTTGTCAAACCCGGCCTCGCCGGCCTCAACAACCAAGGGCCGCACGGCCTGTCGGAAATCGTCTACGCCTACACCTCGGCGACCGGCAACAACGGCTCGGCCTTCGCCGGGCTCTCCGTCAACACCCTCTGGTACAACGTGACGCTCGGGATCGCCATGCTGATCGGTCGCTTTTTCATGATCATCCCGATGATGGCGATCGCCGGCAACCTCGCGGCGAAGAAGATCGCCCCGCCCTCGGCCGGCACCTTCCCGGTTCACACGCCCCTCTTCGTGGGGCTCCTCCTCGGGGTCATCCTCATCGTGGGAGCGCTCACCTTCTTTCCCGTCCTCTCGCTCGGTCCCATCGTCGAGCACTTCCTGATGAAGGCCGGGACGCTGTTCTAGGGAGACACCATGTCCGAGAGACTCAAGAAACGTCCGATCTTCGATCCGCCCCTCGTCAGGCGGGCGGTGCGCGACGCGTTCGTCAAGCTCGATCCACGCCTGGTGGCGAAAAACCCGGTGATGTTCGTCGTCGAGGTGGGGAGCGCCCTCACGACGCTGCTGATCGTCCGCGATCTTTTCCGCGGTGGCCACGCCGACCTGGGCTTCACCATCCAGGTGACGCTCTGGCTCTGGTTCACCGTGCTCTTCGCCAACTTCGCCGAGGCCATGGCCGAGGGCCGCGGCAAGGCCCAGGCCGACACCCTGCGCAAGGCCAAGACCGAAACGGTGGGCAACCGCATCGTCAAAGATTCGACCGACGTCGATACCGTTCGCACCGAGCCGGTGCCGGCGCCGCAGCTCAAGAAAGGGGACCTGGTGCTGGTGCGGCCCGGCGAAGTGATTCCCGGCGACGGCGAGGTGGTCCTCGGAGTCGCCTCGGTCGACGAGGCGGCGATCACCGGCGAGAGCGCCCCGGTGATCCGCGAGTCCGGCGGCGACCGCTCGGCGGTCACCGGCGGCACCCGCGTGCTCTCGGATTGGATCAAGGTGCGCATCACCTCGAACCCCGGAGAAACCTTTCTCGACCGCATGATCGCTCTCGTCGAAGGAGCCGAGCGGCAGAAGACGCCGAACGAAATCGCGCTCAACATCCTCCTCGCCGGCCTGACGATCATCTTTCTCCTTGCCGTCGTCACCCTCCTCCCCTACGCCCTCTACAGCGTCGGCGCGGCGAAAGCCGCGGGAGGCTTTGCCGCGGCCGCGCCCCCCACGGTCACCGTGCTCGTCGCCCTTCTCGTCTGCCTCATCCCGACGACCATCGGCGGCCTGCTCTCGGCGATCGGCATCGCCGGCATGGACCGCCTGATCCAGCACAACGTGCTCGCCATGTCGGGGCGCTCGGTCGAGGCGGCGGGCGACGTCAACACCCTGCTCCTCGACAAGACCGGTACCATCACCCTGGGCAATCGCCAGGCGGTCGAATTCATCCCCCTGGGGGACGTCACCGAAAAGGAGCTCGCCGACGCCGCCCAGATGGCGAGCCTCTCCGACGAGACCCCCGAGGGGCGCTCGATCGTCATCCTCGCCAAGGACCGCTACGGCCTGCGCGGCCGCGAGCTCCAGGAAGGCGAGGCGACCTTCATCGCCTTCTCCGCTCACACCCGGATGTCGGGAGTCGACATCTTCGGCTACTCGATCCGCAAGGGAGCCGCCGACGCCGTCGCCACCTGGGTGCGCGAGCAGGGTGGTGCCGTGCCGCCGGAGCTCGACGAGCAGGTGAGCCGGGTGGCGGTCTCGGGCGGCACGCCCCTGGTCGTCGCCAAGGGACGCCGGCCGCTCGGCGTCATCCATTTGAAAGACATCGTCAAGGGCGGCATGCGCGAGCGCTTCGACCAGCTGCGGCGGATGGGGATCAAGACGGTGATGATCACCGGCGACAACCCGCTGACCGCGACCGCCATTGCGCGCGAGGCCGGGGTCGACGAGTTCCTCGCCCAGGCGAAGCCGCAGGACAAGATGGACCTGATCCGCCGCGAGCAGGCCCAGGGCAAGCTCGTCGCGATGACCGGCGACGGCACCAACGACGCGCCGGCCCTCGCCCAGGCCGACGTGGGGGTCGCCATGAACACCGGCACCATGGCGGCGAAAGAGGCGGGCAACATGGTCGACCTCGACTCGAACCCCACCAAGCTGATCGAGATCGTCGAGATCGGCAAGCAGCTCCTGATGACGAGAGGCGCGCTCACCAGCTTCTCGATCGCCAACGACGTGGCCAAGTACTTCGCCATCCTCCCGGCCATGTTCTCAACCCTCTACGCTCTCTCCGGCCATGCGGGGAGCGGGCCGCTTTCGGCGCTCAACGTCATGCGCCTCGCCACCCCGCAGTCGGCGATCCTCTCGGCGGTCATTTTCAACGCCCTGATCATCGTCGCCCTGATCCCGCTCGCTCTCCGCGGCATCCGTTACCGGCCCCTCGGGGCGGCGGCGGTCCTGCGGCGCAACGTCCTCGTCTACGGCGTGGGCGGTGTCCTCATCCCGTTCGTCGGCATCAAGCTGATCGACCTGTTCCTCACCACCGTCGGCCTCGCCTAAATCATGAAAGACCTCGGCAAACAGCTCGTCCCGGCCCTCCTCGTGACCGTCGTCCTGACGGTCCTCCTGGGCCTTCTCTATCCGCTCGCCGTCACCGGTCTCGCCCAGGTGCTGTTCCCGCACCAGGCGAACGGTAGCCTGATCGTCCAGGGTGGCAAGGTCGTGGGCTCCCGCCTGATCGGCCAACTGTTCACCCAGGCCGGCCACTTCCACTCCCGCCCCTCGGCCGCGGGGACCGGCTACGATCCCACCGCCACGGGCGGCACCAACCTGGGGCCGACGAGCAAGAAGCTCGTCGACCAGGTGAAGGCGGCGACGGCCGCGGCACAGAGTGAAAACCCCAACCTCCCCGTCCCGGCCGACCTCGTGACCTCCTCGGCCTCCGGGCTCGACCCGCACGTGACCCCGGCTGCGGCCGAGTTCCAGGTGCCGCGGGTGGCTCGCGAGCGTGGCCTCCCGGAGGCCACGGTGCGCCAGCTGGTGGCCGCCCACACCGAGGGGCGGACGCTCGGGGTGCTGGGCGAGCCGCGGGTGAACGTGCTGGAGCTGAATCTGGCGCTGGACCAACTTCAGGGTTGGGCTCGGCGGTGAGGCCCCTCACCCCCCCTACCCCCCCTCTCCCGGCCCGCCCCCCCTTCCCCCGGGAGAGGGGGGATAAAAAAAGAAGCGTGGTGGTAGGGAGCCATGGAGGCCCATGTCCCAGAGAGGGAGAAGTAGGCCACTCTCGCCGCCTACCACCTCGGTTTTTCTTTTTCCCCCTCTCCCGGGGGAAGGGGGGGCGGTTGGGAGAGGGGGGTAGGGGGGTGAGGGGCCTACCGGGGCCGAAGGTGAGGGGCCACCCCCGGGAGGCTCGCCCTTGACCTCCACCCCCGAGAGCTTCCTCCGCCTCATCCACCGCTCGCGCCGCGGCCGGCTCAAGGTCTACCTGGGCTACGGCCCGGGGGTGGGCAAGACCTACCAGCTGCTGCTCGAAGGGCAGCGGCTGAAGGTCCAGGGGGTGGACGTCGTCGTCGGTTTCGTCGAGACCCACGGCCGGGCGGAGACCGAGTCGCTCTGCCTGGGCCTCGACGTCCTCCCCCGCCGGGGCGTGGTCTACCGCGGGGTGAAGCTGGAGGAGATGGACCTTGCGGCCCTCCTCGACCGCAAACCTGAGGTGGCGCTGATCGACGAGCTCGCCCATACCAACGTGCCGGGGAGCGGCAACGTCAAGCGCTACCAGGACGTCCAGGAGGTGCTCGCCGCCGGCATCCACGTCATCACCACGGTCAACGTGCAGCACCTGGAGAGCCTCTACGACACGGTCGAGCGGCTGATCGGGGTGCGGGTCAAGGAGCGGGTGCCCGACTGGGTGATCGCCGAGGCCGACGAGATCGTCAACGTCGATCTGGCGACCGAGGACCTGCAGCGCCGGCTGGCCGAGGGGCGGGTCTACACCCCCGAGCGCGCCGACCAGGCGCTCGCCCACTTCTTCCGCAAGGGGAACCTGGAGCAGCTGCGCGAGCTGGCGCTCCGCGAAGCGGCCTCGGTGCTCGAACGGAAGGGCCGCGGCCTCCCCGGCGAGGAGCCGGTGCAGGCCCCCGACCAGCTCGCCGTCTGCCTCTCCTCGCGGAGCCCCGACGCGCCGGCTCTCCTGCGCTACGCCTCGCGCCTCGCCGGCCGCCTGAACCGCAACTGGTACGCCCTCTACGTCCAGACCCCCTCCGAGGACGCCTCGCACCTCGACGCCGCGACCCGGGGCGCGCTGTCGGAAGCGCTGGCGCTCGCCGGCCAGCTCGGGGCCATGGTCTTCACCTTCAAGGGGGACGACGTGATCGACACCATCCTCCGCTTCGCCCGCGAGTACCGGGTGGGGCACCTGGTGGTGGGCCGCCCCACCCCGCGCCCGCTCTGGCGCCGCCTGGTCCGCACCTTGAGGCGCGACGGGCTCGACCTGCCGCGCCTCCTCGCCGAGGCCCGCGGAATGGCGGTGGTGGTCTTCGACGCCGCGCCCGAGGCCGCGCCGGTGTCCTCCGCCACGCCGGCCACGCCGGCCGACATGCCGCGCCTACTCGGCCTCGACACCGCCGAGCCTCTCCGGCCGCTCCCGAAGCCGGTCGCCCGTCCCGCCGCGATCGCCTCCCTCGCCGCGCTCCTCGCCGAGCCGGCGATCCTCCTCTTCCCCGAGCCGGTCGGCAAGACCGAGCTCCTGGCCCGGCTGGTCCCGGCGGTCGCCGGCGGCTTCCCGGTCGATGCGGCGGACGTCCTGCGCCGGGTCGAGCGGCGGGAGGCCGAGGCCTCGACCTTCCTCTCCGTAGGGATCGCCCTGCCGCACGTCCGGGTGCCGGGGCTCGCCGCGCCGCGGGTCGGGCTCGCCCTGCCCCGGGCCGAGCTGGCGGGCTCCGGCCTCGCCGGCATCGAGGCGGTCTTCCTCTTCCTCTGCCCGGAGGAGGCGCCCGACCTCTGCCTGGGCCTCCTCGCCCAGGCCGCGAGGCTGTTCCGCGATCCCACCTCCCGGACGGCCCTTCAGAAGGCCGGCAGCGCCGAAGAGGCGCTGGCGGTGCTCCAAAAGTGGGAGGCGGGGCGGGGGTAGGCACGCGAGACCGTCGGCTACCAGGTCCGCCGCAGCGGGTGCGCCTCGGTGTTGAAGACCACCTGCTTCAGGTCCAGGGTGTCGTCCGGCGAGAGGAGCAGATAGAGATACTTGAGCGTTTCGGCCAGGAAGTAGCTGGGCATCAGGTCGCCCTTCTCCTTGGTGATGACGCTTTTGAGGACCGTGTAGCCGTCCGCGGTCCGGCAGTGGGTCTGGAGCGCGGTGAAGAAGGTCCGCCCCATCTCCAGGTAGCGCGGGTCCTTGGTGTACTTGTAGAGGTAGTAGGCGGACTCGACGATCTCCGGCCGCAGCGGGTAGCCGGGCTCGGTGACCTGCATGGTCCGGTAGTCTAAGACCTCGGGCTCGATGCCGTGGAGGTTCCACATCTTGTAGGCTGAATCTTCCAGCCGCCGCGCCCGGCCGAGATCGCCGCCCAGGGCGAGGACGGCGGGGAGGAAGGCGTGGAGGGCGCCGAACTCGGTCGCCGTGCGCTTCCCCGTCTCCCGGTCCGCCTGCCCGTACCAGAGCCCCGTGGGGGTGTCGTCGGCCAGGTGGCGGTGGATCGCGCGAACGCTCTCCAGCCACATCCGTTCGAGGTCCGGGTCGCCGAAGAGCCGCGAGCTCTTGAGGAGATACTCGTAGTAGGAGTCGATCCCGCCGCCCACGTGGCTGTTCGGGCTCGTCCACTCCCCCGTCTCGACGTCGATTTCCTCCCCCACCAGGCCGATCGGCGAGCGCCGCCGGTAGAGTTGGACGACGGCGTTCTTGGCCTTGCCGTAGAAGACCGGCTTGCCGGTGAGCTTCGCGAGGGTGCCGAATTCGAGCAGCAGGGTGCCGATCTCGGCCGGGTTGCTCTTCGCGCCGGAGGTCTTCCCCGTCTTCAGGTTGACGAACATGTAGGGCATGCCGGTCGGGGAGTCGAAGACCGGCAGCAGCCGGGTGCCCAGGTCCTCCGCGAGCTTGAGCAGGCGCCGGTCGCCGGTCGCCTGGTAGCCCGAGAGCAGCCCGCCGAGAAGGCGGATGGTGACCTCGAAGTTCTTGACCGGGGCGTCCACGTTGAAGGACAGCCGCTCGTCGTTCAGGGCCCTCGCCTTGTCCGCTTCGTCCTTCAAGCCCAGGAGGAGGAGGGTGTCGAGAGCGTCGACCGGAGTCATGAGGAGCGGCCGGCTGTACCAGTCGCGCACCGTCCGGGAGACCGGCCGCAGCTCGTCGTGCCCCCAGGCATAGCGCTCGTACCCCTGCCAGGCATGAAGCATCTCCTCGCGCACCTGGGCGGCCCCGACGGCGCGATGTTCCACCGGCCGGGGCGCCGGCCGCGGACCGGGGCTGCTCCCGCAGCCGGAGAGGAGGAGCAGGAGGGCGAGGGCGGAGAGGGGGCGGGTTTTCATGGAAGGTCGGGACGGAGCTGGGGTCGGGAGATCGTAGTACGGATCTGCCCGCGGTGGACAGGTCGCAGCGAGCCCGCCAGCTCGCGCGGGTGCTGTGGGGTGTGGCGCCGGGACGTCAACGGCTCCCGAGGAGCCGGGCGCGGACCTTCGACGGGCGCACCGTATTCAGCGCGGTCTGATTCCAGGCGACCACAAAGCGGCCGTTCCGGCCGGCGACGACCGGATCGTGCTGATTGCCCGGCGTCGTCTCGTTGAGCTGGAAGTCGCGGGTCAAGGGAAGGCCGCTCGGCCCAAAGGCGCGGCCGAAAATTCCCTCTCCTTCCCCGTCGCGGGCCTCTTGGTTCGTCCAGACCGCCACGAAGCCGCCGTCCGGCAGCGAGGCCAGGTCCCCCACCACGTCCTGCCCCTGGCCGCGAAGCTCGACACCGAAATCATCCGTCAGCGGCGAGCCGTCCGCGGCGAACCGCCGGGCGGTGACCGCGTCCGCGAGCCCATACGCGGACCAGGCCACGGTGAACGTGCCGTCCGGCGCCTGGCTCAACGCCGCCAACCCCGCCGCCCCGTTCGGGTCCTCCGAGCTCACCGCGACCTCGGCCCCGAGCGGCCGCCCACGAGGGGTGAGGCGCCGCATGCGGAGAGCGTAGAGCTCCTCCCAGCTGGTATAGAGGACGTTGAGCACCCCGTTTGGCGAGACGGCGAGGCCGGCCAGGAATTGATCGTCGAAGGTGCTCTCGTTGGCCCGGAACTCCGGGCTGAGCGGGACGCCGCCGGCCGTGTAGACGCGGGCATAGACGTCGGCTGCATGGACGTCCGCGCCCTCCTCGGTGTGGGTGAGGTGGTCCTCGGCCGCCGTCCAGGCCACGGCGAACCCGCCGCCGGGGCACAGGGCGAGCCGACCGCCAAACCGTGGCTGCGGGCTCCCGGCATGCACCTGGAAGGCCGGCCCCAACGCCTTGCCGGTGCGGTTGAACCGCTCGACGAGGACGCGAGTGGGCTTGCCGGGCGGGGTGTCCATCCAGGCGACCAGGAAGCTGTCGTCCCGGTCCACCACCACCGAAGTCACCTGCGTGTTGCTGTCGGAGGGGGCGAGCAGGCGGATCTCGCCGCTCACCGGGGTGCCGGCGGCGCTGAAGAAGCGGGCATGGACGGAGCTCTTCTGCCCGATGTCCGTCCACGCCAGGACGAAGCCGCCGTCTGAGAACAGGTCGGTCACCGGCCAGACGTGGCTGCCCAGGGTCGCGACGTTGACCGCGATCTCCGAGCCGACCGGCCGGGGCGGCGCCGCCGCTGCGGGTGGGGTGAAAGTGGCGGCCAAGAGGATTCCCAGGCCGAGAAAGAGGGAGGGTTTCATGACTTCAATTATAACTCCAGGGACTCGCGCGGGGGCTCCAACCGTCCCGGGGCGCGGCCGGCCGGCTGGCGATGCCTGCGATCCCTGCCAGCCGGCCGGCGATCTAGAGTTTGCCTTTGTACCCGATCAGGCCCGCCGCCGGATCGCGTGATAGACGACGAGCACGACGATCGCGCCGACGATCGCCACGAAGAAGCTGTAGATGTTGAGGCCGGTCACCTTACTGAAACCGAGCAGGCCGAACAGCCACCCGCCGACGACCGCGCCGACGATACCGAGGATGATGTCGAGGAAGAACCCCTCCCCGCTCTTGTTGATGATCTTGCTGGCGATGAAACCGGAGATGAGGCCGAGGACGATCCATGCGAGGATAGACATAAGGCTCTCCTTTATGTAGGTGGGACTCGGGCGGCCTGAGTCTACTGCACAAGCCGGTCGGAGTCCTCCGTCGTGATTCGTTCCTGCTCTCAGGGGGGAGGAACGCGGTGGTCGGCATCCTCGCCAGGTAGCGAATGAGATGAAGCTGCCGATCGGGTCCCTCCTGCGTGTGTCTGCACGCAGTGACCGCGTACCTGCACGCGATAGCCGTGTACCAGCACTCGACGATCGCGCGCCTGAACGCAGTGACCGTGTGCAGGCACGCAATCACCGAGCGCCTGTACGCGGTGACCCCGCGCAGCCAGGCAATGACCGCGTACCTGCACGCGATGACCGCGCGCCTGTACGCAGTGACTGTGTGCCAGCACACGATGACTGCGTGCCTGTACGCAAGGTCCGCGCGCCTGTACGCAATCACCGTGTGACTGCGCGCAGTGACCGCGTACCTCTGCGCGGGGCGCCGATGACTGACTGACTCCACGCGATGACCGCGCGACGGCGGCATTTGACAGCCTCCAGGAAGTTTAGTCTGATCTCAGGTACCGTGCTCTTCCTCTCTCACGCATCGGCCGACGACGCCTTCGTCGGCGAGTTGCGGAAGGCGCTCGAAGCCCTCCAGGTCTCCGTCTGGGTGGACTCCCGCCACCTGCGGGGTGGCAGCAAGCTGGCGCCGGAGATCGCGCAGGCTATCGAGCAGGCGCGGCATTTTCTCGTCGTGCTCAGCCCGAGCACGGTCAACTCGCCCTGGGTACGGTGCGAAATTGCGAAAGGGTTGGAGGTCGAGAGGGATCGTCAGGCGGACGGGTACCGCGTCATCCCTGTGCTGCTGCCCGGGATCACACCCAGTGCGCTGGGGACCTGGTTCGACGAAGAGCCGGTCGCCGTGCCGATCGAGGTCGGTCCCGGGGGACTGAGCACCGCGATGCCCGCTCTCCTGACTGCCCTGGGGGAACGGCTGCCGACGGATCACCAGCCGTTCGAGTCACCCGAGGTCCACCTCTTGGAGGAGCTCGTCCTCGCGCTTTCCGATCCCAAGATCGAGATCCAGGAGGGCAAGCGCCGGGCCGCGGCCATGGCCACGGTCTTTTATCAGCCCGCTCAAGCCGGGGCCCGCCGAATCGACAGCCGCCGGCGCTTCGCGTTCACCGCGCCGCTCGGGCCGATCGAGACCGCCGACCTGCGTTGGTATCTGGAGACCTATTACCTCTGGCCGGACAAGCTGGCCCAGCAGCGCGCGGAGGGGATCGCAAACCGGCTGCCGCAATGGGGCCAGGATCTCTACCAGGCTGCTCTGGGCGCAGAGTCCGCCCGCGACGCGTTGACCACCTGGCAGCAGGCCTCCGCCGCCGCCACCGCCGAGCGCCGCTTCTCGGTGCAGGTTGACCGGGAGCTGCCCGAGGGCGCCGCGAAAGAAGCACAGGACGCCGCGGGCGAAGCCGCCACCGAGCTGCTGGCCTTGCCGTGGGAGCTCCTCCACGACGGCCGCTCCTGGCTCTTTCAGGGAAAGCAGGCCGTGCGGGTCCGCCGACGCCTGCCCAATCGTCAAGCCCAGCCTGCCCGACCTACCGCCCTGCCCATCCGCATCCTGCTCGCGAGCCCGCGACCAGAGAAGGATGCCAAAGGCAACCGCCTCGGCTACATCGACCACCGGGTGAGCGCCCGACCGCTGGTCGAGGCGGTGGAAAACTTGGGTGACCTCGCCCGCCTCACCATCCTCCAACCGCCCACCTATGCCGCGCTCGAACAGGCGCTGCTTGCCGGCGACGAGGGTCAGCCCTTTGACGTCGTCCACTTCGACGGTCACGGCGTCTATGACAAGCGGCTGGGTCTGGGTGGTTTGTGCTTCGAAGATCCCGGTGACGCAGACAAGCTGGAGAACCGGACGCTGGACTTCGTGAACGCTACCACGCTCGCCGGCCTGGTCCGCCAGCACCGCATCCCGCTGGTTTTCCTCGAAGCCTGCCAGACCGCAGTGGCCGAGGTGGACCCGACCGCCTCGGTGGCCGGGCGGCTGCTCGAGGAGGGGGTCGCCTCGGTTGTCGCCATGAGCCACAGCGTCCTGGTGGAGACGGCCCGGCGTTTCGTACAGGCTTTTTACGCCGATTTGGCCCGTGGCGCGCGGGTGGGCCGTGCGATGCTCGCCGGCCAGCAGGCGCTGTTCGCGGACCCCAAGCGGGGAAGAGTCCTTGGTATCGGCGAGCTGCGGCTCCAGGACTGGTTCGTACCGGTGCTCTACCAGGAGGAGCAGGACCCACAGCTCATCACCAAGACTGCACCGCAGGAGGTCCAGCAGCTGGAGGCGAAGAAGCGCCGCTTGCGCCTCGGCGCTCTGCCCGAGCCGCCGCCGCACCATTTCCAGGGACGCAGCCGCGAGCTCCTGGCGCTGGAGCGCCTGCTGCATCGCGAGCCGTGGGCGGTGGTACGCGGCACCGGCGGGCAGGGGAAGACCACGCTGGCCGTCGAGCTGGCCCGCTGGCTCACCCGCTCGGGGCGGTTTGCAAAGGTCGCCTTCGTGAGCCTGGAGCATCATCGGGACGCGCGCGCCGTGCTCGACACTCTGGGTCACCAGCTCCTGTCCGAGGGTGACAAATACTCCGTCGCCCAATACCGCAATTTTGATGAGGCCCTTCAGCCCGTCGAGCGGGCGCTCGCCGATCAGTCCACAATCATTGTGCTCGACAACTGCGAGAGTGTCCTGCCTGAGCGCGGTGAGCCATCCGACGCACCTTCATCCGAAGACGCCTCCACGGCCATCTTCTCTCTCTGCAAGCGCCTCTTGGATGCCGATCCTCGCGCCCGCTTAGTCTTCACCAGCCGCGAGTCATTACCGCCGCCGTTCGCTATAGCTCGGTGCGACCTGGAGCTAGGCGCTTTGGGCCGAGAGGACGCCGTCGAGCTAGTCAGCGAGGTGATGAAGCAGAACGGCTGGACCCCGCCGGAGGACGATTCAGGCAGCACGCCGCAAGAGATCAACGGTCTCGTGGAGGCGGTGCACTGCCATGCTCGCGCGCTGGTGCTCCTGGCGCGCGAGGTGGCTCGGCAGGGTGTGAAGGGGACCACAGGCGATCTACGTTCGCTGATGGCCGGACTGGAGCGCAAGCATCCCGGCGACCGGGAGAATTCGCTCTATGCGAGCGTCGAGCTGTCCCTACGCAGGCTCTCCGCAGAATCGCGCGTTGGCGATCGAGCTGATCGATGTCGGTCTGGGCGAAGACATGGGCTATGGCCACCTGCGCCTGGACCCTGGCCTGTCGCCCTACCTGCTGGGCGAGCTGGCCGACGACGAAGCGGATGCCCTCCGCTCCCGCTGGGCCGAGGCGATGGCTAAACTGACAAGATATCTCTACGAGCAGCAGTTCAAGGACGCGCGGCTCGCCGCCCAGCTGACGCTACTGGAGCTTCCCAATCTCTTGGCCATGCTGGACTGGCTCCAGGACCGCTGGTCGCCGGAGCGTGTGGTGGGTCTCGCGACCGACGTGGAGCAGATAGTGGCTAACCTTGGTAGGCCGCAGGCTTTGGCGCGGTCAACGCGGATCCGTGAAAAGGCCGCGCAGAAGCTAGGTGATTGGAGTCACGCCCGTTTCGTGTCCGAAAGTTCGCATATTGACCGCCTGCTGGAACGCGGCGACCTCCCTGCCGCGCATGCCGCCGCCCAAGAGCTTCTCGGGAAATGCCTTGGCGCCGGCGAGAAGGCTTTCCATGAAGCAGCCTACAACACCGCCCATGCACATGTACTCCTCGGTAGGGTGCTGAAAAGCGGTGGCGCTGCCGAAGGAGCCCTGGCGCCGCTGGAGGAAGCGCAGCGGCGATTTCAGGAGCTGGCAAATGAAGGCAACGCGAGAGCCGAGCGAATGGCTTCGGCCACCCTTACAGAAACTGGTGATTGCCTTCTGGCACTGGGACGCCTGGAGGAGGCTGCGCAGGCTTATGAGAAGACAATAGACCTCGACGAGAAAGCAAATCGGCTGAGAGATGTAGCCGTGGGCAAGTTCCAGCTCGGTACCGTGCGACTCTACCAGAATCGCTATTGGGAGGCACTGGAGATTTACGTAGAAGCCCGAGATGCCTTCAAGGTGTTAGGCGAGCCATTAATGGTCGCCACTGCCTGGCACCAGATCGGCATGGTTCATGAAGACGCCGGCCAGTCCGAGCCCGCCGAGCAAGCCTATCGTCAAGCGCTGGCGATCGAGGTGCAGGAGAACCAGCTCGCAGATCAAGCTTCCACCTTAGACCAATTAGGTCTCCTTTATAACAAGGCCCAACGTTTCGAAGAGTCCGTCGTCTTCCACATACAGGCCGCTCAGATCCGCACAAATCTAGGAGATTTAGCGGCCGAGGGTAGAAGCCGAAATAACCTGGCACTTTCCTTGAGTGCACTTCAACGTTACGATGAAGCCCGGCAGGAGGTTCAGCGTGCGATTGAGTGCCAGAGGCCCTATGGCCACGCCGCCCAGCCATGGACTGCCTGGGCAATTCTGGAGGATCTCGCGACGACCACCTCGCGGCGCACGGTGTCACCCTTGCCGAAGCAGCTGAGTGCTTCTACAACGAACATGTGGTCCGCTGAGACGGCTGAGCTGCTTATGCGCGAGGCCGAGGACGACTCGGCCTGGGGCCCTCCAATTCATGTTCCCGCCAAGCCATGGGCCCATAGGGTCCGCGTACGCCGCCTTGACCTGGCAGCCAAGTTTTACGTGCTTTCCGTCCTGTACCGCCTGGGTGCCTCTGCCACAGTCTCCGTCGGCGCCGAGAAGGACGTGGACATTACGGTCGTGCGCAAGCCCGGAGAGGTGGTCACCGTGGACGTCAAGGTGGCGCCCGACTCCAAGTCATGGCCGATGGCCGAGTTCACTGTGGAGAGAGGTCATTTCATTGTGTTTGTTCGTTTCTTGAAGAAGGGGTCCGTTCCTCAACCCATTCCCGAGTCGTACGTTCTGAGCTCGCGCGACCTGCGTACATGGGCCAAAGAGCACGATGGGCTGGTTAGAATCCGGGAGCTCGTAAAGAACGCCCGGGATGCGCGCGAAGCTTGGGACCGTCTTCTGCCGGCTGCGTAAGGGATTAGGAAGAATTCCCACCCAGGCTCTCCAGGCGGCGGACCCACTCGCCGAAGTGACGACAGCTTTCACAGAGCGCCGGGAGCCCGATCCGGCGGGTGACGGTCGGGCCGTGCAGGGTCTTCTGATTAGGACGGCAGAAGCTTCTGGAGGCGCGCCGAGGGGTGCGTTTCGGGTCCGTCGTTGACTTCCTCGGGAGATCCCACGGAGCGCAGGGTGGCGGCGAGCAGCTCGGCGACTTGGGACCTGGGGAACGCGGATTGGACCTCGGTTGGAGAGGCGAACAATAGGGCCTCGAACTCGTGCAGGGAAAGATAGGGCACCAGCCGGCGGTCGTTCAAGTCGGCGGCCAGAGCCCGTTCCAGGTGCTCGACTCTCTGGTAGCAGGTCCCGGCGGGCCGGGTTGAGAAGCCTGGGAAGTCGCGCGGCAGGCCGTAGTAGTCGAGCATCGTCGTGACGGCGGCATCCCGATCCGCCAGAAGGTGCAGGAGATCCTGCCGGACCTTGCCGTACTGGCTGACTCCCCCTTTGAACTTGAACCCGGACTTGACCCTCTTGGTGGAGACGAGGACGGGTTTCAGGTAGATCTCGAATTGGAGGAGGTGCTCGGCCAGGACATCGCGGACGAACGTCTCCTCGGTCTGCCCCTCCACCAGGGCGAGGACCCGCGTCAAGAGTGGGGTCTCCCCCCCAGGACGTTCTTCTCCCACAGCTCGCCCAGAGAATAATCGTCGATCCAGCCCGCGATCTCCTCCTCGGTAAGACGGCGGAAGACCGATTCGCCGTCCTGGCGATCGACGATGATGATCTCCTCGGGGGAGAGCTGATTGACCAAGGTTACCGATTGCGTCGAGACCACGAGTTGGGTGCGGGACGCAGCAGCGTGGAGGAGGCTGGCAAGGACGGTGATGGCGTAGGGGTGGAGGCCGAGCTCCGGCTCGTCGATCAGGACAGTGGGAGGAAGCTCCGGCTGCAGTAGAAGGGTCGCCAGACTGATGAAGCGCAGAGTTCCGTCGGAGAGGTCGTGTGCATGGAAGTAGGTGTCGGAATCCTTCTCCTGCCACTCCAGGCGGATCTTGCTCGGATTCAGGCGATCGGGCCGAAGATCGAAGCGCCGGAAGAAGGGAGCCACCATGCGAACGGTATCCTCGATCGTACGGAAGGCACTCGGTTGCGTTTCTTGCAGCCGATAAAGGAAAGCAGCAAGGTTACCTGCATCTGGCCGCAGATAGGCGTTGTCGGCGAGGTCACCTGTCTGCTTTACTTTGGCCGAGACACTCGTATCTTGAAAGTGATGCACCTTCCATTGCTGTAGAGTTAGTAGCGGGACATCTGCAGGAGTACGGGTCAAATCCAGAAGCTTCGACTCACTTTGTCCAGTACTGAAAGAAAAAGAATTGTTAGCGACAGGCAGATAGGCATTCTCGCTCTGGAAGATCAATCGATCGTTCTCTGTCGGCACCAGGCTGCAAGAATAGGAGCCGCGGTCGAACTTGAGGTCGATGGCGATTTCTTCGGTAACCTTCCTACCGAAATGGAGAAGCCGGTCCGCCCCTCCGGCCTGAGCAACGAAGACCTGGAGATTCTTCTCGGCGATCTCGTTGAGCAGTCGGAAGACCCCCATGAGATTCGACTTGCCCGCCCCGTTGGCGCCGATCAGAACGTTGAGCAGGCCGAGATCGAGGGTCTGATCGCGGATCGACTTATAGCCGGCGACGTGGATTCGGTCGAGGCGGTACATGGTCGATTGAGGCTATCACCCTCTCCGCCCCCGGTCCCAGCGCCGGTGCATCCACAGCCACATCTCAGGGTGCAACCGGATCTCGTTCTCGATGACCTCCAGATACTTGCGGGTAAGCGCGGCGACCGCCTCTTCCCCCTCTCCCTCGGGGAAGATGGGGGGGCGGGCCACGAAACGGTAGGTGCCTTTCGGGGTGGGGATGCCAAAGCAGCCCACCACCGGGGTGCCGGTGCGGAGCGAGAGCCGGGCGAGGATCGGGGTGGTCAGGGCCGGGTGACCGAAAAAGGGGACGGAGATCCCCTCCCGCTCCTGGACCCGCTGGTCGACCAGGATGGCGATCCGCCCCTGGTCGCGGAGGATCTGGAGCATCCGGCGGGCCGCCCCGTGCTTGTGGATCACCCCGTTGCCGAAGCGGGTGCGCAGGGCGGTGAGCTCGCGCTCCAGGTAGGGGTTGTCCGCCGGCCGGGCCACCACGTGCATGGGACCCTTATAGAGGCCGACGGGGAGGGCGGCGATCTCCCAGTAGCCGAGGTGGGCGGAGAGGACGAAGACGCCGCGGCCGGCCCCGGCCGCCTTCCCCAGGTTCTCCCAGCCCTCGTAAGTGAAGCGGCGGCAGAGCTCTTCCGGAGTGAAGCGGGAGGAGGAAATAAGGTCGGTCAACGCGCCGCCGAACTGGCGGAAGCAGGCGGCGACCAGGGCGCGGCGGGCCGGCTCGGCCATCTCGGGCCAGGCGAGAGCGAGATTGCGGAAGGCCACCTCGCGGTGCCGGCGGTCCAGGCGGTGGGCGAGAGCTCCCAGGGCCTCCCCGAAGCCGCGGGCGGTGGCGTGGGGGAGGGCGCGGAGGAATCCTTTCAAGGCCAGGTAGAGGCCGTACTCCACCCGGTGGCGGACGGGGGCGTCCTTCACCTCGTTCCTCCCAGGCCGAGCGTCTCCAGCTCCCTGTCCAGCCAGCGCCAGAAGGCGGGCTCCGGCTCGGCGCGGATGGGCAGCTCGGCGATCTCCGCGAGCGGCAGGTCGAGCCGGCCGAGGAGCTTCACCCGGTCCTTGGCGGTGGTCAGGAGGGCCGCCGCCCCGCTGGCGCGGAAGGCGGTGGCGATCCGTTCCAGGCTGGGGCCGGGGTAGCGGTGGTGGTCGGGGAAGCGCAGCTCGCCGGCAATGGGGAAGCCGAGCTGGCGGACCTGGGCGGTCAACCCCTCGGGCCGGGCCACGGCGCTCACCAGGAAGACCGTTTCGCCCGAAGGAAGAAGGGTGCCGTCCAGGCGGCGTGGCCGGCCGGGGCGGGTCAGGCTGGCGAAGCCGGGGCCGGTGAAGCCGTGCGGCCGGAGGGCCTGGGCGAGCGCCTCGCCCGTCCCGGCCATCGCCGTGGGGTCGACCCCGGTCAGGATCGCGGCGCTCGCCCGGGCGACCGCGCGCAGCGGCTCGCGCAGTCGGCCCGAGGGGAGGAGCCGGCCGCCGGCGAAGGGATCGGCCGCCGGGAAGACCAGGAGGTCGAGATCGCGGGCGAGCCCCAGGTGGGAGAAACCGTCATCCAAGAGGAAGAGGGCGGGCGGCGGCTCCAGGTGGCGCAGGGCGTGGAGGCCGGCCCGGTGGCGGTCGGGGCCGACCACCACCGCCACCCCCGGCAGCTCGCCGGCGAGGAACACCGGTTCGTCGCCGGCGAGGAGCGGACCGAGGAGGGGGCCGCCGCCGGTGCTCACCACCCGCACCCCCCGGCCGCGGCTGCCGTAGCCGCGGGAGAGGATGCAGACGGCGAGACCGCGGTCGCGCAGGCGGGCGGCGAGGGCGGCGGTGAGCGGGGTCTTGCCGGTCCCCCCGAAGTGGAGGTTGCCGACCGAGAGCACCGGCCGGGGGAGCCGCCGGGCGCGGCTTCGGTACCAGTGCCGGCGCAGGCGGTGGGCGCCGCCGTAGAGCAGCTGCCAGGGCGAGGTGGGGGCCGGCGGCGAGGGGAGGTACATCAGGCCGGCCGCTCCAGCTGTTCGAGCATCGGTTGCAGGAGCGCGAGGGTGGCCGCGGCGGCCCCTCGGTTCGCCTCGACGAGCTGGCGGGCGCGCTCGCCGACCTCGCGCGCCGCCGCCGGATCGGCCAGCCAGCCGCTCCAGGCCGCGGCGAGGCCGGCGGCGTCCCTCACCCGGCGCCAGGCGCCGGCCTGGTCGAAGCGCTCGGCCATGTCGCGGAAGTTGTGCATCGCCGGGCCGACCGCGGTGGGCACCCCGAAGCGGGCCGGCTCCAGCGGGTTGTGCCCCCCGGTGGGGACCAGCGTCCCGCCCACGAAGGCGGCCGCCGCCAGGGCGTAGAGGCCGGCGAGCTCGCCCAGGCTGTCCAAGAGGAGGACGGCGGGCTCCCCCCCATCCTCTAGATGACTGCGCCGCACCCGGGCGAGGCCGCGGGCGGTGAGCAGGCGGTCGACCTCGTCCCAGCGCTCGGGGTGACGGGGGGCGAGAAGGAGCAGCGCTCGCGCCCCTCCTCCCAGGTGTGCGAAGGCGTCGAGCACCTGTTCTTCCTCTCCGGCCATGGTCGAGCCGGCGAGGAGGACCGGCCGGCCGGCGGCGAGCCGGGTGATCCCCTCCTCCAGGGCCGGCCGCCGCTCCGGCTCGGGCGACTCGTACTTGAGATTGCCGGTGACCGCGATCCGCTCCGCCGGCACCCCGAGCTGCAGGAGCTTCTCCCGGTCCTCCGCGGTCTGCACCCCGAAGCGGTCGACCCCGGAGAGCAGGGGACCGAGGAGCGGCTTCACCCGGCGCATGCGCCGGAAGCTGCGGTCGGAGACCCGGCCGTTGACCACCACCACCGGCAGCCGGCGGCGCCGCGCCTCGCGGAGGACGAGCGGCCAGAGGTCCCCCTCGACCAGCACCAGGGCGCGCGGCGCGAAGCGGGCGAAAAAGCGGCGTACGGCGAAGCCCAGCTCGAAGGGGAGATAGGCGACCGCCGCGGCGTGGCCCGCCCCGCCGCCGGAGAAGACCGCCCGCGCCTGCGCCTGCCCGGTGGGGGTGACGGTGGTGACGAGGAGGGGGAGGGTGGGGGGGAGGGCGCGGGTGAGGGTCGCGGCCACCCCCACCTCTCCCACCGACACGGCGTGCACCCAGAGCCCCCCCGCCCCACCGGCCTCGGCCGCCCCTTCCCGCCCCAGGCGGCCGGGGAGGACGGACCGGTAGTGGCCCCCACGGCGGGCGAGGAGAAAGGGACCGGCGGTCAGCAGGGCCAAGCCGGCCGCGAGCTGGTAGAACACCCAGAAGAGGGACTCCATGTCGGCCGGCAGTATAATGTTGCTTCGTCCGCCCGCCGCGGCGCGCCCCTCCCAGGCCCCCCTGTGGTAGACGCGCCCCGTTCGCGGACCGTATAAGGTGATGATGCTAGAGCTCGTCTACACCGACCGCACCGACTCCCACTCGCGTCCCGCCTGGGCGGAGACGACCGACCGCGACCTCCTGCTGGCTGTCAAAGGCGGGAGCGAGGCGGCATTGAACGAGCTGATCGGCCGGAAGACCAAGCCGCTCCTCCAGCTCACCGGCCGCATCCTGGGCGACGCCGAGGAGGCGCGGGACGTCGTGCAGGTGACCTTCTTCAAGGTCTGGGAGAACCGCCTGCGCTTCGACGACCGCTTCAGCCCCAACACCTGGATCTACCGTATCGCGAGCAACCTGGCGATCGACCACCTGCGGTCGCGGCGCAGCCGCGAGAAGAGCGCCGAGCCGGTCCGCCAGCACCTGCGCCAGGTGGCGGACAGCCGGGCGCACCGCGACCTCTCCCGCCTGCAGCAGGGGGAGGTGGCCGGCATTTTCCGCGAGCTGTCGGCCGACCTGTCGGAAAAGCAGCGCCTGGTCTTCCTCCTCCGCGAGGTCGAGGGGCTCTCCTCCCAGGAGGTGGCCGAGATCGTCGGCTGCCGCGAGTCGACGGTGCGCAATCACCTGTTCAACGCCCGGAAGCTCCTGCGCCGCGAGCTGATCAAGCGCTATCCGGAGTACGCCGCGGGCTGGTCCGGCCTGCAGGAGGAGGCACAGTGACCGCGGCCTGCCCCGACTGGCGCGCCCTGACGGCCCACCGGATCGATCCCCTCGGCCGCCGCGGCCGGGAGACGGACGAGCCGGCCGGCTGGACGGAGGCTCTGGCCCACCTGGACGGCTGCCCGGACTGCCGGCGCGCCGCCCTGGAAGCCGATCCGACCCTGCTCTTCCGCCGCCTGCCGGCCCTGCCGCCGCCGGTCCTCGACCTCGCTCCCGCCGCCCTGGCGGCGGAGGTCGAGTCGATCCGCCTGGCGGTCGCCGGCATGCGCACGGCCCGCCGGCTGGCGCCGCCGCCCGAGCGGTCGCTGCTGCGCCGGTCCCGGCACTGGGGGGCCGCCGCCGGCCTCGCCATCGCGGCGCTCTCGCTGGGCGCGACCCCCGCCCTGCGCCCGGCTCCCCATGGAATCGCCGCCCTGACGGCCCCACGGACCGTGCGCCTGCCGGCGCCGCCCGCCAACGTCCGCCTGGTCTCCGACCGGGTGCCCGATCGGGTCCCGACGATCGAGGAGCTCAACCGGCCGGCTGCCCGGGTCTACCAGATGGACGGCGGGGAGAACCTCTCCGTGGTGATGATCGTCGACGAGAGGCTCGATGTCTGAGCTACCTCCGTCTCCCGGCTCTCCCCCTGGTAGCGGCTTTTCGCGCTAAACTCCCGAGTCTTCAGATGCTTGCTTCGAGCCGCGACTCCGCGCGCCTATGGGCGGTCCTGATGCTCCTCCTCCTCGCCGGAGGGGGGGTCGAGGGCCAGGGTGTGCCCCGGGGCGAGCGAGGCGAACGCCTGGAGGAGGTCCTCGTCCTCCACGCCTACACCCTGAAGCACCAGCGGGCGAGCGACGCCGTCCCCCTCATTCACCCGCTGCTCTCGGAGCACGGCACGGTCGAGCTGCAGCCGGGGGACAACACCCTGGTGATCCGCGACAGCGCCGGCGCCCTGTCGCGCATCCTGCCCGTGCTGCGCAGCTTCGACCACGCGCCGCGGGCGCTCCGGGTGGAGATCATGATCGTGCGCGCCAGCCGGAGCGCCGTGTCGCCGCCAATGAACCACTCGGACCTCCCGGAGGACCTCACCCGCAAGCTGCGCAAGATCCTCCTCTACGACAACTACGACCTGGAGGCCCAGGCGCTGCTCCAGCCGATCGAGGGGGAGGCGGTGACCTACGAGATCGGCGAGGGGTACCAGGTCGCCTTCCGGCTGGGGACGGTGCTTCCCGACCGGCGGGTCCGGCTGGCCGACTTCGAGATCGGCCGCCGCTTCCCCCGGCGCCAGGCGCAGGAATTGCTTCACACCAACCTGAACCTCTGGCTCGATCAGACCATGAGCCTCGGGCTGGCGAAAAGCGAGGGGAGCCGCGAAGCCCTGATGGTGGTGCTGACGCTCAAGGACGGTCGCCCATGACAGCGCCCCGGGAGAGGAGCTAGCCGTGCAGTTCGTCTGCCGGATCGGAACCGCCGACGGCCGGGTGCTCGAAGAGATGCACACGGCGGCCGACGAGATCGCCCTGCGCAACGAGCTCGACAAGCGCGGGGTCCACATCTTCGAGGTGCGGCGGCGCGGCGTGCCGCGCAAGGTGGGGCTCTCCAGCGCCGCTCGCGGCCTGGTGCGCCGGAAGCGGGTCAAGAACGACGAGTTCCTGGTCTTCAACCAGGAGCTGGCGGCGCTGCTGCGCGCCGGCCTCCCCCTCCTGCAGACCCTGGACCTGATGCTCGAACGGATGAAGGACCCCAGCTTCCGGGCGGTCCTCACCGAGATCCGCGACCAGGTGAAGAGCGGCGCCGACCTCTCCGAGGCCTTCGCCACGCACGGCCACATGTTCCCGCGCCTCTACCCCTCGTCGCTCAAGGCAGGGGAGCGCAGCGGCGAGCTGGAGCTGGTCATCCGCCGCTTCATCCGCTACATGAAGCTGGTTTTGGAGGCGCGCAAGAAGGTCATCTCGGCGCTCGTCTACCCGGCGGTCCTGGTCGGCCTCTCGATCACCATGATCGCGGTGATGGCGATCTACGTGGTGCCCAAGTTCCAGATCTTCTTCAACGACCTGCAGGTCGATCTGCCGCTCTTGACCCGCATCACCCTGGGCTTCTCGCGGTTCGCCTCGGCGCGGCCGTTCCTGCTCTGGAACTGGAGCTGGGGGCTGCTCGCGATCCTCGCCGGCGCCTTTTTCCTCCGCCGCATGGCGCAGACGCCCGAGGGAGCGATCACGGTGGACGGCTGGAAGCTCCGCCTGCCGCTCATCGGGCCGGTCCTCCAGCGCTTCGCGCTCTCCGAGTTCTCGCGCTCGCTCTCGACGCTCCTGGCCGGCGGCATTCCGCTCGTGCCGGCCTTCGAGATCGCCGTCGCCTCGGTCGGCAACGCCCAGGTGCGCGCCCGGCTGGAGCCGACCATCCAGCTGGTGCGGGAGGGCAAGCCCTTCTACGTCGCCCTGGAGCAGAGCGGGGTGTTCGTCGACATGTCGATCGACATGATCAAGGTGGGCGAGGCGACCGGGGCGCTCGACGAGATGCTGACCAACGTCTCCGACCTCCTGGACGAGCAGGTCGAGACCCGGATGGGGCGGCTTCTCTCGCTGGTCGAGCCGATGATGCTCGTCTTCATGGGGCTCATCATTGGCCTCCTCCTGGTCTCGATCTACCTGCCGATGTTCTCGATGCTGGGGTCGGCGAAGTTCTGAGCGGGAAGAGGGCGGAAGCGGCAGCTGTTTTCGGGATGTCCCCCGATGTCCCCGGAGTCGGGCGGTCGGGCACCTTGCTTCAAGGGCCCCACGTCTTGGACGCTCGGCGGTTCGCGTCCGTTTGAATCCACTGGAGTCGAGGTGATCGGATGGTAGTCAACACACGGCCGGGAGCGCCGGCCAAAGAGATCGAGGCGGAAACCATCGAGCAGGCGCGCGAGCGCCTGGCCGCCGAGCGGCGCGAGGCGGAGGCCTTCGCCGACCGCTATGGCCTCGAATTCGTCGACATGACCCGCTTCCGGATCGAGAACGACCTCTTCCGGCGGATTCCGTTCGACCTCATGCTGCGCTATGGCTTCATCCCCGAGGAGCAGCTGGACGGCCGCCTCGCGGTGGTCATGGCCGACCCGTCGGACGTCGTCAAGATCGACGAGATGGAGATGCTCCTGGGCCAGCCGGTCGAGGTCAAGGTCGGGGTGCGCTCGGCGATCGCCGAGATCCTCCAGAAGTCGGAGAGCGCCCAGCGGGTGCTCGACGAGGCCTCCGAGGACTTCCGCATCCAGCTCGTCCAGGAGGACGACGAGGGCGAGGAGATCCTGTCGATCGACCGGATCACCGCCGACACCAGCCCGATCATCAAGCTCGTCGACTCGACGATGTTCAACGCCATCCAGCGCCGGGCCTCGGACATCCACATCGAGACGCGCGACACCGAGGTGATCATCAAGTACCGGATCGACGGCGTCCTCTACCAGGCGATGGAGCCGATCGACAAGCGCCACCACCAGACGATCATCAGCCGCATCAAGGTGATGTCGGAATTGGACATCGCCGAGAAGCGCATCCCCCAGGACGGCCGCTTCAAGCTACGCCTGAAAGGCCGGACGATCGACTTCCGCGTTTCGATCATGCCCTCGGTCCACGGCGAGGACTGCGTCATCCGCATCCTCGACAAGGAGTCGATGAACAAGGATTTCAAGAGCCTGCGGCTCGACATCCTGGGCTTCGACGACGAGATGCTGCGGCGGCTGCGCAAGTCGGTCCGCGAGCCCTACGGCATGGTGCTGGTGACCGGCCCCACCGGCTCGGGGAAGACGACCACGCTCTACGCCTGCCTCTCCGAGATCCAGACCTCGGAGGACAAGATCATTACCATCGAGGACCCGGTCGAGTATCAGCTAAGGGGGATCACCCAGATCCCGGTCAACGAGAAGAAGGGGCTGACCTTCGCCCGCGGCCTGCGCTCGATTCTCCGCCACGACCCCGACAAGATCATGGTCGGCGAGATTCGCGACGAGGAGACGGCGCAGATCGCCATCCAGTCGGCCCTGACCGGCCATCTGGTGTTCACCACCGTCCACGCCAACAACGTGGTCGACGTCCTCGGCCGTTTCTTGAACATGAACGTCGACCTCTACAACTTCGTCTCGGCGCTCAACTGCATCCTCGCCCAGCGTCTAGTCCGAAAGATCTGCGCGCACTGCAAGCGCCCGGTCCAGATGTCGCGCCAGGTGCTCGACGACAGCGGTCTCGATCCCGCGATCTATTCCGACTTCACCTTCTACGAGGGGGCGGGCTGCATCGAGTGCAACGGCACCGGCTTCCACGGCCGGCTCGCGGTCTCGGAGCTGCTCGACCTCTCGGACCACATCCGCGAGCTGATTCTCGATCGGCGGCCGGGCTCGGAGATCAAGCGCGCCGCCAAGGAAGAGGGGATGACCTTCCTGCGCGAGTCGGCGCTCGAGAAGGCGCTCAAAGGAGTCACGACTCTCCGTGAGATCAACAAAGTCACCTTCGTGGATTAAGCGCGCGCTGGGCTTCTCGCCGCTGCCGGTGCCGCCGCACGTCTTCGACCTCGGCGAGCGGCGGCTGCGCTACGGCCAGTTCGTGCGGGCCGGTTCGGGATTCCGCTTCCGCGCCTATCGCGCCGTGCCGGTGCCGGCCGACGCCTTCCTGGCCGGCCCTCTGGGCGGACCGCTCCGCGACCCGCGGGCCTTCCAGGCCCTGCTGGCGGGGCTCGTCAAGGAGCTCCCCGGGGTGCGCGAGGCGTCGCTGGTCATTCCCGACGCCTGGCTGCGGGTGACCTTCACCGAGTCCGGCGAGCTGCCGCGCGCCGCGGCGGCGCGCGACGACGTGCTGCGCTGGAAATTGAAGCGCCTGGTGCCGTTCCGGGTCGACGAGCTGCGCATCGGGGCGCAGGAGGTCGAGCCGCTCCCGAGCTACTCCGGCGAGGAGCCCAAACGGCTGCTCCTGGGCTTCGCCGTCGACCAGCTCCTGACCCAGCTGGAGGACGCCTTTGCGGCCGTCGGGGTGCGGCTGGGGGAGATCACCAACACCAGCCTGGCCTTGATCTCGGCCCTCGGCGAAGAGGGGCCGGAGCCCGGCTTCTGGGCCTTGGTGGTGGTCGAGGAGGAGGGGTACACTCTCGCCTTCGTGCGCGGCAGCGAGCCGATCCTCCACCGCTTCAAGGCGTTCACCGGGTCGCTCCCCGAGGCGGCACGGGCGAGCCTCGTCACCCGCGACCTGAAGCTCACCCGCAACTTCCTCGACGAGCACTACCCCGGTGCCGACCTCTCGCGGGTGCTCCTCGCCGCCCCCGAGGCGCTGGTGCCGATCTGGATGGATCGCCTGAGCGAGGGGCTGGGGTCGGCGGCGGCGCCGCTCGCCGCCGGCCACCTGCCGCCGCTCCAGGTCGAGATCGCCCTGGGGGGACCGCAGCCGGTGTGGCGCGAGATCGCCCCCATGCTGGGCGCGGCGCGGCGGGAGGTCCTGTGAGCGCCGGCGGCCTGAACCTCGCCCGCCGGCCGTTCGTCAACGGCCGCCCGGTCACCCGCGTCGGCCTGCTGCTCTGGCTGCTTGGCGGCCTGCTCCTCCTGGGCAACGTCTTCGTCTACGTCTCCTACGTCGCGGGGACGGGGGAGAAGCGGGTCGAGCTCGCCAAGGTCGAGCAGCAGAAGCAGAAGGCGCAGCGGGAGATCGCCCAGTTGAACGACCGCTTCGCCAGCCTCGACCTGGCGCGCCAGAACGAGCAGGTCGACTTCCTGAACGCCAAGATCGCCGAGCGCACCTTCGCCTGGAGCCAGCTCTTCGACCGCCTGGCGAGGCTGCTGCCGCAGGACGTGCGGCTCACCCGGCTGTCGCCGCGCGGCGTCGTTGACACCGAGGTGGACCGGCGCCGGCGGGGCGCGCCGCCCCCGGTATCGCGGAAGAAGGGGCAAGCGGACGATCGGGTGACCCTGACCATCGGCGGCGAGGCGAAGAGCGACCAGGCGCTCCTCAAGTTCGTCGACAACCTGTTCGCCGATCCGGCCTTCCTCGACCCGGACCTCACCCAGGAGACGAAGGAGACCGCCAAGGACGTGATCAAGTTCGACCTGCGGGTGGGCTACCTGCCGCGGGGCGCCCGGCAGGCGCCGCCGGTGATCGCGGAGCCCGGGGAGACCCCGTCGCGCCGGCTCCGCGCGCCGTCGTCGCCCCAAAATCCCGGCCCGTCCGGCAATCCCGGCTTTCAGGCCCTGTCGCGGCGGCCGCTCGCCTCCACCGGCGGCGGCAGCGGTGCCGGCGGCGGCATCGGCGGCAGCGGAGGAAAAGGCGTTGCGCCGGTCAACCCGGGGGTGGGCGTGCCCGGGGTCGGCGTCCCGGGAGTGGGCGTGCCACGCCCGCCGAGCTCGCCGGCATCGCGAGGAGAGGGGCTCCGATGAAGAACAGCGACGAGATCTGGCGGCAGCGTCTCTGGGTCTGGCTCCCGGCGCTGGTCTTCTTCCTCGCCAACGCCGGGGCGTTCACCGTCTACCGCCTGGGCTACGCCGGCAACGTCGAGTCGCTCGCCCAGGAGATCGACACGGAGAAGGGCGAGCTCAAGAAACTGGAGGCCGAGCGGGCCGAGCTGGCGCAGCGGATCGGCCGGGTGGCCGAGAACCGGCGCCAGGTCGAGGGCCTCTACAAGCGCTTCGCCACCCGGCGCCAGCGGCTGACCGAGGTCACCGCCGAGGTGCAGAGCCTCGCCCGGAAGGCGGGGCTCGATCCGGCGCGCTCCATCTCCTACCCCGAGCAGGAGATCGAGGACTACGGACTGGTCAAGCGCTCCTTCGTCTTCTCGGTCGACGGCAACTACGTCGACCTGCGCAAATTCATCAACCTCCTGGAGCTCTCGGACTCCTTCCTCACCCTGGAGGACGCCTCGCTCTCGGAGAGCTCGAAAGGGCCGGAGCTGCGCATCAACCTGACCCTCTCGACCCTGTTCACCCGGGATTCGACGAAGACCAACCCCGGGGCGACCTCATGAACCGGCAGAAGGTGCTCCTGGGGATCCTCGCGGTCCTCGTGCTGGTCGTCGCCTGGGTCTACCTGGGCGGGGACGACGAGCCCACGACGGCGCCGGGGACGCCCCCGCCGGGCATCGCGCGGTCCCACGGGGCCGACGAGGAGGGCGCCGCCGCCCCGCCGCCCGCCGCCCTGCCGGCGCGTGGGGGCCGGGGCGGGGACGCCGCGGCGCCCACCCGCGAGGTCAAGAACCTGCACCTGACGCAGCTCGACCAGGTGCCGGGCTCCTACGCCCTGGGGCGCGACCCCTGGCGCTTCTACGAGCCGCCGCCGCCCCCTCCCCCGCCACCGCCGCCGCCGCCACCGCCGCCCACCAAGGAGGACCTCGAGCGGCAGCGCCAGCTGGAGGAGGAGCGCCGGCGCCAGGAGGCCTACCGGCTGGCGCACACGCCGCCCCCCTTCCCCATGAGCTATCTTGGCACCTTCGGGCCGGCCAACCGGCAGATTGCCGTGTTCAGCGACGGAAAGGCGATCTACAACGTACGAGAAGGTGAGAGGATCGCGGGGAGCGGTTTCGTCGTGTCTCACATCGGCTACGAGTCTGCGGACGTCGTGTTCCCCGCCCTCCCCGAGGCGCCGTCGCAACGGGTGGCTCCCGGAGCCCCGAAAGCCGGCTCTCCGGGCGTGGGTGTCCCGGGTGCCCCCGGCGTCCCCCCCAGATAGGAAGGAAACGGAAAAACGATGCGTGACTACGCCCTGCGAATCTTGACCGTGCTGCTCGTCCTCTCGACGATTGCCGGGGTTGCCGGTTGCAGCAGCTACGGCGCCTACCGGAAGGCCTCGATCGCCGAGCAGTCGGGGAACTGGGACGAGGCCGTCCTGCAGTACCTGAAGGCGCTCGAGAACGATCCCGGCAACATCCCCTACCGGGCGGCCCTGCTGCGTGCCAAGACCAAGGCCTCCCAGGTCCACTTCGAGAAGGGCAAGCAGTTCCGGGCGGCCGGCGCGGTCGATCGCGCCCTCGTCGAGTACCAGCAGGCGGTCGAGCTCGATCCCACCAACCAGTACGCCAAGTCCGAGCTGGAGCACGCCCGCGACGCCTACAACGCGATCCGCCAGGGCAAGGACATGGCCTCGATCGACGAGATGAAGAAGAAGACCCGCGGTACGCGGCCCCAGCCGCCGCAGTTGAACCCGCGCTCGGATACGCCGATCTCGCTCGACTTCCCCAACGAGGTCTCGATCTTCGACATCTACCGCGCGCTGGGCAAGGCGTTCGGCATCAACATCCTGTTCGATCCCCAGTTGAAGGACCAGAACATCGCGATCGAATTGAAGGACGTCAACGCCCAGGCCGCCCTGGAGACGCTGATGCGGGCGGCCGGTCACTTCTACAAGGTGGTCGACGAGCACACCGTCATCATCGCCGCCGACAACCCGCAGAACCGCCGGACCTACGAGGATCTCGTCATCCAGACCTTCTTCCTGTCGAACTCGGAAGTCAAGGACATGACGACCATCCTAAGGAGCTTGATCGACGCCAAGAAGATCGCCACCAACGAGCAGCTGAACGCCATCATCCTGCGCGACACCGCCGACAAGGTGAAGGTGGCGGAGCGGATCATCGAGGCCAACGACAAGTCGAAGGCCGAGGTGGTGGTCGACGTCGAGCTGCTGCAGATCAGCACACAGCGCATGCGCGACCTCGGGGTCCTCCTCTCCGGTTACAGCATCGGGCAGGCCCTGGACCTGGGGACGGGGGGGGCGACCGGCGGCACCGGCGGTACCGGCGGCACGCCGACCCCGTCCACCCCCACGCTCCACGTCTCCGACCTCCAGTTCCTGAACCAGAGCAACTGGGCGCTCACCATCCCCTCGGTCACCTACAACTTCATCAAGCAGAGCACCGAGGCGCAGCTCCTCGCCAAGCCGCAGCTGCGCATCTCCGAGGGCGAGAAGGCGAACCTGGTGATCGGCGACCGCGTGCCGATCCCGCTCACCACCTTCAACACCCAGAACGTCGGCGGCGCCGGCGGCATCGTGCCGATCACCTCCTTCCAGTACCAGGACGTGGGCATCCGCATCGACCTGGAGCCGCGCGTCCACCACAACCAGGAGGTGACGCTCAAGGTGAAGGTCGAGGTGTCGCAGCTGAACGGCCAGATCACCACCTCGAACGGCTCGCAGCCGATCATCGGCACCCGCACCATCGACTCGACGATCCGTTTGAAGGACGGCGAAACGAACTTCATGGCCGGCCTGATCCGCACCGACGAGAGCACCAACGACAACGGCCTGCCGGGCCTGTCGGACATCCCGGTGATCGGCCGCCTGTTCTCGGACAAGAAGACCCAGCACCAGCGCACCGACGTCATCCTGACGATCACGCCGCACATCATCCGCCAGGCCGAGATCACCCAGGAGGACCTGCTGCCGATCTGGGTCGGCACCGAGTCGAACATCAGCTTCCGCGGCGCCACGCCGCGCCTCGAGTCCGACGCCGAGGGTCCGTTCGACGGCCCCGAGGGGACGCCCGAGCAGATCCAGGACGCCATCCGCCGCCGCATCCAGCGGCTGCCGCGCGGCCTGCGTCCCAACGAGGGGACCGAGAACGGCCAGCCGGGCCAGGCGCAGCCCGCCCAGCCGGCGCAGCCGCCGAAGGGGATCGACCTGGTGCCCTCCCGGCCGCCCACCGACATCTTCCGGCCGCCGCAACCGCAGCAGCCGCCCTCGGAGGAGGTCCCGCCGCCGAACGGCCAGGCCGCCAACACGCCGGCCGCCCGGGAGGACCTGGTGGCCGAGGACCTGGACGTGGCGTCCGGCGCCGCCTCAGGGCCGGCGGCGGTGAAGGCCCCGGCCGCTACGGCCGCCTCGGTGACCCCGGCGACCCCGTTGATCGCCAAGGCCAGCCTCCATTCCTCGGTCCAGGGGGCCAGCGGGGGCGCGGCGGTCGATCTCTGGGTCAATCCCAAGGGGGTCGAGGTCGCCCCCGGGGACCGCTTCGCGGTGCGCATCGAGGCCAACGCCCTGGACCCGGTCTCGCATCTCCCCTTGACTCTTTCCTACGATCCCAAGGTCCTGGCGATCGAGAAGGTCGAGCCGGGCGACTTCCTGGGCGCCCCGGGGACGGCCCAGGTGCTCTCCGACATCACGCACTCCGGCCGCATCGTCATCGGCGCCAGCCGGATGGGGACGGTCCCGGGGGTGGCGGGACACGGCACAGTCGCCATCCTCAACTTCCGCGCCCTGGCGCCGGGGAAGAGCCGCCTGGCGCTCGCCGAGAGCAAGGCGCTCGACGGCAAGCTCAAGGCCATGGCCGTCTCCTCCCGGCCGGCCGACGTCACCGTGGGCGACCCCGGCAAGCGCCCCGAGAAACCGCCGCGGCCCGGCCAGGAGAAGGAGGCGCCCAAGCCGGTCGGGGTCGCCAGCAAGACCGCAGGAGGCTGAGGTTGCCATGAAGCCGCCGTATTTCGTCCCTCGCTCCGCCCGCCAGGCGGGCTTCACGCTGGCCGAGCTGGTGATGGTGGCGTCCATCCTGGTGGCCCTGGCCGCGGTGACCTTGCCGGTCGCCAAGTACACGGTCAAGCGCAGCAAGGAGGCCGATCTGCGCCAGGCGCTCCGCGAGGTGAGGAACGCCATCGACGACTACAAGCGGTACAGCGACACCGGGCTGATCCCGGTCGACCTGGGGACCGACGGCTACCCGGCGAAGCTCGAGAACCTGTACAAGGGCGTCCAGCTGGTCGGCCAGGTGGACAAGAAGATGAAGTTCCTGCGCCGCCTGCCGATCGATCCGATGACCGGCAAGGACGAGTGGGCGATCCGCAGCTATCAGGACGCCGTCGATGCCAGCTCGTGGGGCGGCGAGGACGTCTACGACATCCATTCGCTGTCGCGGGGGGTGGGCCTGAACGGCGTACCCTACGCCAAGTGGTAGAGCGGCGTTCGGGGATCCCAAGGAGGACGAGGTGAACGGGAGAGAGCACGATCCGAGGTCGGCCGAGCGTGGCTTCACCCTGCTGGAGCTCATCGTGGTCATCGCCATCATCGGCATCCTGGCGACGATCGCCATGCCGGCGATGAAGGACATGCCGCGGCGGGCGAACGAGGCGGTCCTGAAGACCAACCTGCGGACGATGCGCGACGTCATCGACCAGTTCTACGGCGACAAGGGGCACTACCCCGCGAGCCTGGACGCCATTGTCGAAAGCGGCTATCTGCGGAAGATCCCCATGGACCCGATCACCAAGCGCAACGACACCTGGACGACGGTCCTGGAGGAGGTCGACCCCGACCAGCCGGCCGACAGCGGCGACGGCGCCACCGACCAGCAGCCGGGGATCGTCGACGTCCACTCCGGGGCCGAGGGCGTCGCCCTGGACGGCACGGCGTACAAGGACTGGTGAGGCGATGGTGAGCGCGGATTGGCTCCCTGAGGTTCCGAGGACCTGCTCCTGGCTGCGCGCAGCGCCCGAAGGAGCAGGCCCGCAGGACCCCAGGGAGCCAATACCGCGGCGCGGCGAGCAGGGCTACAACCTGGTGGTCCTGGTGATGGTGATCGCGGTGATGAACATCGTCATCGCGGCGATGCTGCCGCTGTGGAGCCAGGCCATCCGCCACGACAAGGAGGAGGAGCTGATCTTCCGCGGCCTCCAGTACGCCGAGGCCATCCGGGTCTTCCAGCACCGTTTCCAGCGTTGGCCGACGCGCCTCGAGGAGCTGGTCGAGATCAAGCCGCGCTCGATCCGCCAGCTGTGGAAGGACCCGATGGTGGACGACGGCAAGTGGCAGCTCGTCTTCCAGGGGCAGGCGACGCCCATCAACCCTCCGCCCGGGGGCGATGACAGCAGCGGCCGGAGACGGCGCCCCCGCGAGCCCAACATCAATCCCGCCATCGGAATCGACCAGCAGGGGCACGCTTTCGGCCCCATCATCGGGGTCTACAGCCGCAGCACCCAGAAGTCGATCGAGATCTGGAACGGCCGCCAGAAGTACGACGAGTGGCGTTTCACGACCGATCTGTTGACCAGCGGCGCCCAGTTCCGCGGTGGCGCCGTCCCGGGCCAGAAGCCTCCCCTCGCCCGCTGGATCGGCCGGCCCATGCGGACCTTCGGCCCCAACCAGCCGGGTGGACCGGGCGGGCCCGGTGGACCGGGCGGACCGCCGAGCACGCCGGGCTGCCCGGGGTGCCCCCCGCCGCCTCCTTCTCCCAAGCCGCACACCTCCAAGGAGTGAGAACGGCATGAAGATCCCGGTGCGCCGGCTCCCCGCCGCGCGCGACCTCCCGCTGCCCACTCCCGCCTCGCCGGGGAGCGCCGGCCTCGACCTGCGCGCCGCGGTCCCCGCCGAGCTCACCCTCCAGCCCGGCGAGCGGTCCCTGGTGCCGACCGGCCTGGCGGTCGCCATTCCGCCCGGCTGGGAAGGACAGGTCCGGCCGCGAAGCGGCCTCGCCATCCGCCACGGCATCGGCCTGGTCAACGCCCCAGGCACGATCGACAGCGACTATCGGGGCGAGGTCTCGGTCCTTCTCGTCAACCATGGCCAGGAGCCCTTCACCGTCCGCCGCGGCGACCGCATCGCTCAGCTCCTCCTCGCCCGCGCCGAGCCGATCGAGTGGCAGGAGGAGGAAGAGCTGCCCGGGACCGCGCGGGGGGAGGGGGGGTTCGGGTCGACGGGGGTGGGGTAGGGGATGATAGGGCACAACCCATTGCCTCCGAGGGGCGGGGCGGTGGGTCCCTCCCCCCTGGGAGGGGGTGGGTTGGATCAGGGGGGAGGTTAGGAGGGGGGCGTTCCGTTGGGTACAGACCTGCGGTAGGCGGCGGTCTCCCCGGCCGGACCTCCGCCGGAGATGAATCTCCGGGCTATGGATTGCGCTGGATGAATCCAGCTTCGCGAGAAGGCAAGGTTTGAGGCCGGGCGGCAAAGTCGCTGGCTTCTGGGGGATCCGCCCGCCCCGAAGGGGGCGCCGGTGGGTAGAAGCCTGGGGTGCCAACCCCAGGTAGGGGATAAACCCAAGAATCTAAAGCCCCGAAGGGGCGACGGTCATCCCAGTCTGTACCGCCGCCCCTTCAGGGCAGACTCTTCGTCGATGAGGGAGGCACAGCGGGATTCGAGCCGTGAATCGAGCCATCTGCTGCCTGCAGCGAGCCTCCGGCGGCATGTTCGCGCATCACCGGCTGCCTGCAGCGGGTGACTGGCGGCAGGTAGCGGGTTGTCGGTGGTATGCCGCAGCTCACAAGCGGCATGGCGTGGGTCACTGCCGCGCTGCTTCGAGCCTTCCCTCAGCCAGCCGTGAGCGATTCGAGCAGGAGTTGTAGCTCGGCGGCATTTCGGTAATCCAACTCAGGATCTTCGGCAAGGCCGGGATTGCGGTCACCAGCGAGGACTCGTTGCAGTTGGCGAATGAGCGCAATGAAGTGTGGCTGAGCGGAGCGCTCTAGCAGGGAGTTCACCTGCTGCTGCGCCTCGACTTCGGAGTTCTGCTGGATCGCTTGGCCCACCAGAACGAAGAATTGTGCCTGATTACTCTGGCTGACGCCACCAGCGCGGCGATAGGCTAGGTAGTTCCTGTCCAGAAATCGTCGATCTTCCCGGGGAATTCCGGAGCATTGAAAGAACCACGAAGATAGCTCTACCCAGGCACCGCTCGGCGGGGCGGCAATAGCACGGTAGTTGGGCATTTGGGTCTTCCTGAGCTTTCCTGTGGGCAAGCGATGCCACGCCGCTGCTGCCAGCGGCTCGACCTTTGAAGCAGAGACAGCTACGGGCTCAGTCCAGCAGGTGCCGGGCGAAGACCAAGAGGTTGAAGCTGAGGATCGAGCCCCAGACATAGCTCTGGAAGGACTCCCATGATTTCCAGGTGCAGCGATCCAACCCAAAAATCCGTTTCAGCAACGAGATGTTGCCTTCGAGCCCAGCACGAAAGTCCCGCAGCCGCTTGTACACCCAGGTGCTTTTGACCATTTCGCCGATCTCCAGGCCCCGTCCCTTCGAGAACGCAACATCCTTTACCCCAACGGCTTTGATGTCGTTCAGGTTCATCTTGGAGGCAAAGCCGCCATCGAAAACGACCTGACGGGGAGGCCGAGAGAAAATCGCGACTTGACGGTCCACCATCTCCTTGGCCAAGGTCGAGTCCGCAGGATTGCCTTCCAGAATCTGACAGTCGAGGATCATTGAGGAAGCGCCACCCGTCAGGCAGATCTTGTGGCCATAAAGCGTTTCGCGGTTGTCTTTGCGGATGATGTCGGTGTGCTCCTCAAAAATGGAAACGATCTTCTCGGCTGCCGGTACGGTCTCACCTTTCAGCACGCGCCGCTGGGTCTGGTCCATCACCTGCTGCGTCAAGGGAAGGAAGCGGTCGAGGTCGCCGGCGACCCCTTTTGCCGGGAGGGCTTCCTTCGCGCTTCGAAAGAGCTTGCGAACCTTCAGCCCGTCTCTGTAGACTTCGGCGGTGACCGCAAGCAAATCCCGGTAAGCCCGCTGCCGATCCTCCGCCTTCTTGGCATCGAAAATCTCCTTGCGGCGCCGCTTCGCTCGTCGCGTCCGATTTCCAAATACCACCTTGGTGGGACCGAGTAGGCGGCGAGCCCGACCCAGCAGCCGGCTGAGGACCCGCACACAGTCCCACAAGAGCTCGGAGTCCATTGGCTCATGGATGTTGGACTCCACCACCGTACAATCGGTGCGCACGGTCCGCCCTGTCTCCACCTCTGCCTTCTGCGCGGCTCCGACGAACACGCGATTGATCGCCTCGAGGGTGGCGGGCTGCAGAGCCTTGAGGTTGGCGTTGAGCGCTGATTTTGTCGGCACCTTGTCAGTAATACCCAAGTGGCAGAAGAGGCAATAGCTGCGCGAGTCGGCGAGATGGAAGGCCAACTGCCGGTAGCTGAAGCCGTTCATCTGTTTGACCACCAGAATCCGCAGAACTTGCTCTGCGCTCAGACCTAAGGCGCCGCCGGTCGCCGCCGTAGAGCCGCTGGCAGCGCGAAGATCTTGCCAGACCAGTGTCGCGATCATAGGATTGTCGTCGAGCACACGAGACATGGCCTCCAGCTCTTTCGCATGGTCAAGATCGAGCCAGGTCTCACTGAGGGTGCTCTGGGTTTTGCGAGCTTCACGCATTCGGGTTGGCCTCTCTTTCTGGGCGAAGGTTTCGAGAATCAAGGTTTGGCGACCCCGATTCTAGATACTCCGCGCAGAAAATGCCAGCCCGAATGCGTCTTTAAGTTATTTCCCTGCCGCTACTTACGAATTCTAGGACAGGAACTAGCTAGCCTCCCCCTACCTTCTCTCCGCCGCAGCGAAGTGAGACTTGAGCACCCGGCTGCCGGGCATGGAACCTACGCGTTTTTCGGTGTGCTTCCCAGGTACTAGGGCGATGGCAGCGCGGCGCAGAAAGTCGATCTTGACGTCCCATTGTTGCGGGTCGGCATCGCCCGCCTGCTGGGTCAGCTCGGCGATCCACCGGAAGAGGATTTCGCCGTTTCTGGGGTCCTTGAGGGAAGGCAGCGGTCTGGGCGGAAACCAGCGTCTCCGGGGAGCTGCCGCGAATTCGTAGAGCTCGCGGAGGGGCTCCGGCGCACCCTCCGGAAGTGGCGTGAGGTGGAGCCGGTGGGGTCGAAGGCCTGACGCTTGCGCCGGGAGCGGCTTGGGGGCACTGGGCTCGACCGGGACAAGGGATGCCTGGAGAGCGCCCGGATCACCCTTCACGAGCGCGCGCGCCCAGGCGGCCGCCTGCCGCTCGACGTCCGGATCGAGGGGGCTCGCGGGCCGGCCTTCGGCCGCGACGGCGAGGAGGTCCCAATGGGTGAGATTGCCCCGTTCGAGATGCTGCGCGGGAAGCCAGGCGGCGAGGCAGGCCGTGTCCGCCCGCTCGCGCGGCAAGGGGAGGAGAAGTGCCGCGAGCGCCGCTGCGGAGAGGGGCCGGGCGACGCCGCGGAGGCAGGCCGGACGCCGTGCCGAGAGGAGGTCCACGTAGAGCGCGGTGAGGCCAGCTTCGCCGAATGGCTGAAGGGCGGCGAGGCCCTGGGCGAGGGTTCGTTCAATTTCGGCTGGCGCGACCTCGATCGCCAGAGGCTCGAGGGCCAGGGAAAAGTCAGTGTAAACCCACCCCGGATCGCCACGGCGCTCCCACCAGAGCGCGTCGTCGAACGTCGAGACGGCAGGCAAGAGGGCCAGGGCACCGAGCGCGGCGGGGAACTCTTCCCCCGGGTCCCACTGGAGGAGGTGCTTTTCAAGGAAGCCCTGCCTGCCAGCCGCGTCCCTCGCCTGACTGCCGTAGTAGACGCCGCCATACCAGCGTGTCCCGTGACGGCGCCAGAAGGTTGCCTTCTGGAGACGGTCCTCGGCGCCCAAAGTGAGGCTCCGCTCGAGGTCGCTGGAGGTATCGAAGCCGGCGCTCCTCGCCAGCCAGCGGAAATCGGTCGAAGCGCCCTGGGCCTTCCCCCAGATGGCGCGTTCACAGGTGAAACGGCGGGTGCTGGGGAGGGAAAGGCCGCTACCGGCTGGCCACGCTACGAGATGTGAGCTCATGCTCTACGCCCCCCCGTCACTCGGTCGAGCAGCCAGGCGAACGGCTTCATCAGGTTGAACGGCTCGCCGCCCGGGCTCAGACGTAGCGCCAGGTCTTCGTCGTAGTAGACGGCGGCCTCCAGAGCGCCATAGCGCAGGCGGACGCCGGCGGCGGAGACCGGAAAGAGCTGGTAGTGGGCGCAGTAGTGGTCAAGGAGCCCAAGGAGGGTGGAGTCGATGTGGGCGCGGACGAAGTCGTCCGGCTCGTCGATCGCCCGCGCGAGGTCGGCGGCGGACTCGATCAGGAGGTCGGCTTTCGACAGGCAGACGGCGATCGGCCGAGGGTCGCGTCCGTTGCCGTCGCCGCGGGCGACGTGCAACTGGGCCAGGGTGCGGGAGAACTCCTCCTCCAATTGGTCGGCGCGGCGCTGGGGGTCGAAGAGGAGGAGCAGCCCACGGGCCGCGGCGAGACGGTCGCGGGCGTCCGTCTGCAGCATTTCGAAGTCTTTCCCGGCGCGATCTTCCAGCTCCAGGGCGGCCACGATCTCCCCACGTCGGAAGGAGTATTCGATCTTGTCCCGCTGTCCCACCGGGGTGGCCTTCGGAAAGAGGTTCTCGGTGCGGATCCGCTTCTGCATCGTGTCGATGAAGCCGAGCGCCTTCTCGGTGGGCAGGATCTTCCACTCGCCGTCGGTGTGGCCGGTGCGCTGCTGCTGGAGAAAGATCTGGGCGACGAGCACCGTCTTGCCGGCGGCGGACGGCCCCCAGACCGCCAGGAAGAGATCGGGGGAGCCGGTCGCGCCGTAGAGCGACTGCGCCATAGTTTCCCCCTGGCGGCGGGCCTGCGCGTCCGGTATGACCGACCGCGGCCGGCGAGGTATAGCGCCCCCCAGCACCAAATCCCAACGATCGGCGAACTCGGCCTCGTCGAAGCGCTGGGAGGGCAGCCAGCCGAGGACGGAGAGGGCGTCCGCCCGTTCGCGAGGGAGCGGAAGGAGGAGGGCCGCCAAGGCGGCGGGCGGGAGCGGCCGGTCGAGGCTGGCGAGCGGCACCGCCCGGCTGCCGGCGAGGAGCGCGGCATAGAGGTCGGCGAGGGCGCCTTCCGGGACCGCCTGCCGGAGCTCGGCGATTCCTTGTTCGATCGTCTGGGCCAGGCGGTCGAAGCCTCCAGGGGGGCGGAAATCGGGCAGATCGAGGGCGGCCTCCGCCGCGGTCCAGCGGACACCGGAGCGCTCTCCCCACCAGACCGAGTCGTCGAGGGCGGCGACGGCGGGCAGGAGCAGCAGAGCGCCCAGGGCGGTGGGGACACCGGGCGAACGCCGCCAGGCGAGCACCTGCTTTTCGAGAAAGCCCGTGCGCCCGGCCGCGTCCGTGGCGCGGCTGGGATAGAAGGCCGCGGCGCAGGAAAGGTCTCCCACCGTGCGCCAGAGGGCGCCTCGGCCAGGGACGTCCTCGCTGCCGAGGACGATCTCGCGCTCGAGGCCCGGCGGCAGGGCATCGAGGGCCGGGCTGGCGGCGAGCCAACGGAAGTCCGAGGTGGCGCCGTGGGCCTTGCCCCACACCCCGTGCCCCGCGACGAGGTTGGGCAGGTCGCGGGGAAGACCGGCGAGAGCGGGCCAGCGCAGCAGGGCGTCGAAGGCGTCGGGCATGGTCGGTCCTCCTAGGGGCGGCCCTGGACGGCCTGGCGGAGCTTCAGGCGCAGGCTCAAGGGCGGCAGGTCGGCGTGACCTCGCCGGTCGAGGTCGGCGAGGAGGGCCTCGACCGCCGTCCGCTCGGGCGCGGGAAGCCGGCGGCCACGCAGAGCGGCGACGGCGCTCTCGATCTCGGCCGCGGCGCGCCGGCGGGCGTGGGTGTCGAGGCGATCGAGGAGCGTCCGGGCGAGGCTCACCTGGTGGTGGATGTCGCGCCAGCGGCGTGGCCGCGGCCGCGAACCGTAGGCGAGGGCGGTCACCCGGTCGACCAGGACGAGAGGGCAATACGAGATCAGTTGCTCTTCCTCGAAGGCGGCGAGCCGCGAGCGGAGGTCGGCGAGCCCTTCCCGCGCTTCCCGTTCCTCTTTCTCCAGGCCGGTGAGGAAGAGGCTGGCGCGCGCGGTGGTCTCGGCGAGCCGCGCCAGGCGCGAGCGCGGCGTCTCGGCCTGGGACCACGAGCCGGACTCCAGCTCGTTCGCCAGCCGCTCGGCGACCGTGCGCTCGCTCGGTCCCAAGGCCTCCGGCGGCAGGCCGGCGAGGGATTCCGCGAGGGCGCTGCGCCGGGCGAGCGCTTCCTCCAGTAGACCGTCGACCTGCGCCGCGAGCGCGGCGGCGCGGGCGCGGACGACGCGGACGGCGATCGCCGCGGTTGCCGGCGAGGCGCCCGGCGGCAGGTCCGGCAGCACCGCCGACTCGACCTCTCCGCCCGCGTCCTGGAGGATGGATCGCGTCGCCGCCAGCTCGGTGGCGAGCTCCGCCAGCGCCTGCCGGCAGCGTTCGACGAAGGCGGCCTCCCGCCGCGCCACCTCGCCGCTCTCGACCGCCGCCCACCGCCGCGCCTCTTCGAGAGAGGGCGCGCGGGCTTCCTCCGCCACGGCCACGCCGGGGCCTTCCAGCTCGATACCGGCCTCGGCGGCGGCGGCGGCGAGCGCTTTCGTCCTCGCGGCGTTCGCCTCCCGGTGGGCGGCGAGGTCGGCGGCCTCGCTTTCGGCGGTTCGGGCGAGGCCGCCGAGCTGCCGCACGAGGTCGCCGGCGCGGCGCAGATCCTTGAGCACGTCCTCGACGCCGGTTCGTTTGCCGAGGCCCTTGACCTCCTGCTCGAGGCCGTCGGCGGCCGTGCGCACGGCGTCCGAGAGCGGCCGGGCACGCAGGTCGGCGAGCCCCTGGCCGAGGCGGGCGCGGAGCTCGTCCAGCCGCTCTTCCAGGGCGCCGCGATGGTTGGTGGCGATGGCTCGGAAGAACCCGTCCTCCTTCTCCCAAGCCGCCAGCCAGTCGCGGAAGAGCGGCGGCCGGTCGAACTTTTTCGCCTTGAGGGCGACGACCCGGGCGACCAGCTCGGGCTGGTCGCCGCAGGCCTGGAAGAGATCGGCCATCCCTTCTTCCAGCTCCTGCAGACGGCGGCGGCGCAGCTCCAGGGCGCGCTCGACGATCCGCGCCCGCAGGGCCTCGGCCTCCTGGACGAGCGCAGAAGCCTCCGCGGCTGGCCGGTTGCGCCAGTCGCGGGCGAAGAAGTTGCGGCGCTCCTCCAGCCGATCGACCGCGGCTTCCTCGATGGAAAGCAGGCGCGACCAGCCCCAGAGGTCGGTGATCACGCCGCCCAGGGTGTGGAGGGCCGGCGGTGGATCGTGGACCTCGCGCGCCCGTTCTTCGAGCGGCGAGACGCGGTCCTGAAGCTCGCCCACCCATTCGCGGCGGGCGCCGTGGGCGATCAGCCGGCGCTTGAGCTGCGGCAGGTCGGCGGCCAAAGCGGCGGCGGCGAGGTCGGTGCCGAGCTGGGAGAGGACCGCTTCGGCGCGGAGGTACCAGCGCACCGCCTCCTCGTTCTGTCGCACTTCCTCCTCGGTGAGCCCGGCGACCTCCAACTCGGCCCGCACGTCGAACGGTCGCTCGCAGTCGACGCCCAGCCGGGAGAGGGCGGCCGCCCAGGCGGCGGTGCGCTCGCGGAGCCAGGTGGCGACCTCGGGGTCGCGGATCTCGGCCGCCCGCTCGGCGAGCCGCTCGACCTCGCCTTCGGTGCCTTCCACCCGCCGGCAGAGCCGGGCGAGATCGTCCTGCACGTCGCGCAGGGGAGCGTAAGCCTCGGCAAGGTCGTCGATCACGCCCTTGTCGAGCCACGGCAGGCTGCGAGAGAGCAGGGAGCGGACTTTGCCTTCCAGCTCGCCGCGATGGCGGTGGAAACGGCGGGCGCGGGGGGAGACGGCAGCCGTCGCACGGGCAAGCTCGGCGGCCAAGACTTGCAACTGGGGGCGTGCTCGGGCGGTCAACATGGCGGGCGGTCTCTCACCGTCAGACGATCGGGCGCAGCAGGTCGAGGGCGGCGCCGCGCGATGGGGGCTGGTCGCTGTTGGCGGCGAGCGCCGCCGGGGAACGCAGGCAACGGGGACAACCGGCGGGGCTCTGGCAGGGGCAGGCCGAGAGCCAGTCGCGGGTCCAGCCGAGAACCTCGAGGAGAAAGGCCGAGTCGTCGCCGACGGCGTCGACCAGGCCGATGCCGCCGGGATAGAGGTCGACGATCGCCAGGCCGAAGGTCGGTATCCCGTCGACCTCTTCGCCGCCGAGAGGGACGAGCTCCAGGGCATCCTCCTCGACCCCCAGATGCACCGGCAGGACGTGGCGCAGGGCCTGGCAGAGGGAGGCGAGGGCCACCTCGTCCTCCGGCTGCGGGAAGCGCAGGACGAGACCGCGGGTGGCGAAGCTCTGGTGGATCGGGCGCGCCAGCCGCTGGGTCTCCGGCTCCGGCATCTGTCCGCTGGTCAAGTCGCGGGTCTGGCGCAGAGCTCCGCTCACCCACTCTTCGTAGGTGAGGTCGACGGCGACGCGGGTGAGCAGACGGCCGGCGCGACCGATGCCCACCGGTCGGCCGCTCGGCTCGATGGCGTAGACCTGCGACCGCCGCAGGCGCCAGGTGGCGGCGTAGACCTCCTCAGGCTCGCAGGCGAGCCAACCGGTGGCGACGGCCGCCGCCACCGACTCCCACTCGCGGATGCGGAAACGCCGTCCCTGGCAGAGGAACACCCGGTAAGGATAGGCCTGGATGGTCAGGCGTTCGGGGTCGACCCGCATGCGGACCCCCTGGGCGGCGTCGCGTCCGGCGGCGGGCTCGCGCACGGCGACGAGTTCGGCACCGACGGTGTCGAGCGGATGGGGCTCGCCGCTCGGCGGTCGCTGACTGGTGTACTCGTGGTCGCGCCGCAACTCGCCGCGCTCCAGGTAGCGCACTTCCCGCCGGGTGAGCTTGCCCTCCGCCGCGATGCCGTCCAGGGTGTCGCGGATGACCTCCTCCTCCCAGAGGAAGTCCTTGAGCAGGCCGCTCCGGGTGTCGGGGAGCTCGGAGAGGGCGAAGAGCAGGTGGCGGCGGACGAGCGCCGGATGAACCTCGGTCGAGACCAGGCGGCGCGAGGCGGGAAAGCCGGCGGCCGAGGCGAAGTGGTCGAGGAGGTAGGCGGCGTAGGGGTTGGCCGGGGCGATCAGCCCGACATGGTGGGGCAGGCCGGCGGGAGCCGAGCGCCCGCCCTGGCCGAGGACGTCGGGGAGAGCCAGAACCTCGGAGGAGCGCACCTCGCGGATCCGCGCGCCGGCTTGGGCGCTCCCCGCCGCCAGAAGATCGCCCAAGGGCGCTGGCCCACCCTCCGCCTGGGCCGGCAGTTGGAGGAAAGCGCTCGCCTCGATACCCGCGACGTCGTCGGGAGGCTCCAAGGCGGTCGGCCAGCCGGCTTCGACCGAGACTTTGGCGGCGACCAGGGCCGGGTGGCGCAGGCGAGGGGGCACCGTGCCGCCGCGCAGGAAGTGGCCGCGGTGGGAAACCAGGAGGTGGAGGTGAAGGGGGCGGGTGAAGCGCGGCTCGACATGCACCTCGGCGGCGTTCGAGAAGCGCGGCAGGAGCCGGCGGACGAAGCTCGCCAGCTGAGCGCCGCCGTGGGGCGCGCGGCGGACGAGGGCGAGGGTGCGCACGTCGTGCCGACCCTGGGCGGCGAGCAGCCGGTGGAGGCGCCGCGAGACCGCCCACAGGTTGGCGGCGAGGACGCCGGTGTAGCCCTCCAGGTGCCACCAGACGACGAGGCCCAAGCGGCGTGCGGCGGCCGGATCGCGCAGCCGTGCGAGCAGCCGATCGGAGAGCTCCTGGGCGTCGGTCACCGCGAGGAGGACGTCGGCCGGCAGGCCGGCGGCCACGTCACCGCTGCCGGCGCTGTCGGCGCTGTCGGCAATTGCTCCCAGGATCACCACCCGCCCGCTGCCGCGCACCTCGCGGGCGAGCCGGGCGGCCAGAGCAGAGACGCCACCGTCGGACTCGCCGGCCACCACCAGGGTCGCGGTGTGGAAGCGCCGGTCGAGGAGCTCGGCCAGGAGGACGACCGCCTCGACCTCGCCGCAGTCGTCGGGCGCGAAGACCAGGCGGGTGAGCCCGGCATCGCCCGCCGCGGTGGCGGGGGCGAGGAGGGCGTGGACGGCCTCGACCAGCTCTGGCGCCACCGGGCCGGCGCCGCGGCGGCGCAGGCGCTCGGCGAGCTCGCCGGCAGCGCCCTTGGGTGCCCGCCCCGGCGCGCTGGGCGGCCAGGTCGCGAGCGGGCGCAGGTCGATCCCCTGCGCCGCCAAGGCCTGGGGCCACGGGGGAGGACCGGGCGTCGCGGCGGTGACCGGATCGGGCGCCGTGCCGGGGCTGCTCGCCGGCCGCCCAGCGCTCGCCGCGACGCCGGCGAGCGCGACGGTGAGGACGGCGAGCGTCCCCCAGACGGCGGCGGGGTAGGCGGCGTCGCCGCCGCCCAGGCGATCGTAGGTGGCGGTGAGGATAGTGGCGAAGGGCGCGGCGCAGAGGAGAACCCAGGCCCGGGAGCCCTCGGCGCGCACCGCCCCTGCCAGCCACCGCCCGGCTTCGCGGCCGCCTGGCGCTTCGATCAGGCCCCAGCCGAGGAGCCCGACCCACAGGGCGAAGGGGAGGAGGAGCGCCCACGGGTAGGCATGGACGCCGTCCCGGCCGAAGGCGCCGGTGCGGTCGAAGAGCAGGTGCCAACCGTCCACCCAGGCCTGCGGGAAGAGGTTCTCCATCAGCTGCGAGACGAAGAGCGGCACGCCGAGCCCCAGGGCGGTGCGCCCTGCCAGCCGCGCCCAGAAGTCGCCGCGGTCGCCACCTGGGCGGCGGGCACGCGCGGCGAAGTCGGCCGCCACGGCGGCCAGGGCGGCGGCGGTGAGGAGGAGGGGAAGGAGAGCTTTCATTCGGCGGCCTCCACCAGGCAGGAGGGGGCGACGCCGAGCTGCAGGCGCAGCAGATAGGCCCGCGCCCCGTCGGTCCCGTCGAGGACCTGCTGCTCGCCGCTCATCCGCAGGTCGGCGAGGGCGGCGAGCACGCCGGGCAGCCGTCGCCAGCCGGCCGGCAGCAGGGCATAACGCCGGTCCGGCGGTACCCCCTCCTGGGCTTTGAAGCCCAGGGCGAGGTCGAAAGTTCCCTTGCCGGCGAGGAAGGCGAGGAGCTCCTCGGCCCGCGCCGACTGCCGGGGGCCGGCGTCCGGCCGGGCGAGCTCCTCTTCCAGGGGGTCTCTGTAGATCCGCGACAGCCGGTCGATGAAGGCCAGGGAATAGAGAAAGGCGTCGCTGTACTTGTCTGCCCAGCCGGTGAACGGGGCGGCCTCGGCCTGGAGGGAGAGAAAGCGCTCCGGGGTCGGCGGGTTGCGCTCGAGCATCCGCGCGAAGTCCTCGCCGCGCTCGACGCCGTGGCGGATGCCGGTGTCGTCGCGGATGAGCCCCAGGAGGTCGGGATCGTCCTCGGTGCTCAACCCGTGAAGGCCGAGGAAGGCGCGCAGCTGGTCGCGCAGCCAGGTCATCTCCTGGCGCCGGTCGCGCAGGCGAGTCACCAGCCGACCGAGCTCGTGCCCGACCTCGGTGGCGACGGCGAGCCGGAGATCGTCGAGGAGACCGGAGAGGCGGCGTTCGGCGGCGCGGCGCAGGGCGCCGCCGGGGGCCAGGTCGGCGCGCAGGCGGTCGACCAGGCGGCCGCGCTCGCCGTCCGTGAAGAAGCGGCCGGCGCGCTCCAGCCGGCGAGCGATGCCGCGCTGGAGAGGCATTCCGGCGAGCGCCCAGGTGGCGACGGCGAAGAGGGGGGCGAGGACAGCCGGCCGGCTTTGTAGCCAGATCGCCAGGGCGTGCAGCTGGGTCCGCCAGAAGGCGGCATGCGGCGACAGGGCCGGCAGGTCGCCCAGGAGGTCGGTGGCGACCGGGGTGAGGCCCAGCGCCAGGGTGAGGGCGAAGAGCGGCCACCAGGAGCGCAGGCCTCGGGCGCTCACCCGCCGGTCGGCGAAGCGCCGGTAGGCGGTGTGGGTCTCCCCGGTGCGGGGAGCCCGCAGTGGGGTGCTGTCTCCAGCCTCTTCACCCGCCGTTTCGACCGGCCAAGAGGTCCCTTCGAGCGCGCTCCATGCCTCTTCGAGCTCGGAGAGGACGGTGCCTAAGGGCACCGGCTGGCGAGGGTGGTGGAGGTCCGCTTCGAGGGCGGTCTCCAGGCGACCGGCGAGCCCGGCGAGCTGCTCGCGACCGATCTCGACCTGGCGCTCGCGGGCGATCCGGGCCAGCCGCTGCTCGGCGGCGTCGAGGAACTCCTCGTAGCGGTGGCCGACGCGCTCCGCCCAGGCATCGTCGTCCACCGGCAGGGCGATCAGCTCGCCTTCCAGGGCGGCGAGCTCGGCCGCGAGGTGGGCGCGCAGAGTCGGGACGCCGAGGAGGGTGTCGAGCGCGGGCGGCACGAAGGGTGCCAGGCAGCGCCGCAGCTCCTGGGACTGGGCTTCCGGCTGGAACGGCCGGCGGCCCGCCAGGTAGTCGAGCCAGCCGATGCCGAAGCGGGCCGCGGCGAGGCGGGCGAGGAGCCCGGTGCTGCGCTCGAAGAGCCGTACTCCGAAGGTGGCGACCGGCGACTCGTGGAAACCCGGAGACTGGTAGAGGCGCCCGAGCACGCCGTCTCGCTGGCCTTCGAAGAGCATGAGCTCCAGGAAGAGGGTGATCTCGTCGAGCCGGTGGGCGTCGTCGCGGAAGCCGTCGCCGGTGCGCCCGTCGACCAGGTAGACGCGACCGAAGCCCGGCTTGCGGTCGGAGCGTCGCTTCTGCCAGCGCTCGACCGAGGCAGAGAGGGCGCGGCGGGTGCGGTGCGCCGTCTCGCCGCGGTCCCAGTAGTTCTCGAAGTCGAAGACGGCGGTGAAGGCCAAGGGTTCGCTCCCCTGGACGGAGCGCTCCAGGTTGGCGTTGTTGGCCAGCTCGTCCATGGCGCCGGAGAGCAGGTGGTCGAGGAGGCCGACCACTTCCGGGCCGGTGGGGCGGGCGAGCACGACGACGTCGAGCCCCAAGGGCAGCTCGTCGCGGCCGGCCCGGGCGGAGGCGGAGAGCAGCTCGCGCGCCGCGGCGGCGAGCTCCCCGGCGAGGTCGCTCTCCGCCGTCCGGCCCTCGCCGCAGCGGCGGATCTGCCGGTAGAGGTCGCGCATCATCTCGATCGCGCTACCCTCCCGGGCGTCCTCCTCGTCGACTTCCTGACCGGCGAGGCCAAAGCGGTCGCGCACCCAGACGAGGGCGAGATCCTCCAGCTGCCGCTCGCTGGGGCTCGCGCCGCCGCGCGGCTCGCGCCAGGCGAGGACGCCGCGCGGCGCGGCGCTCGCCAACAGGCGGCGCAGCACGTCGAGGCCGAAGGCGCCATAGCCGATCACCAGGGTCGGCCGGCGAGGCAGGCTGGGGCGCGGGTCCGGGCTCATGCCTCACCGAAGCGCAGGCGGTCGAAGAGCTCCTCGCCGACGGCGGACGGCGCCTCGCCCGGGGCGTCGCGCGAGATCTCGACCTTCATCGCCCGCAGGATGGGACGGTCGAGGAGATCGTCGCGCCGGACCTCGCCGTGGCGGTCGCGCCGGCTCATTTCGACCAGGAGGTCGTTGACGAGATCTAAGAGGACGCCTCGCCGCTCCCGCAGGGCGCCCTCGGAGAGCTCGCGCCGGGCCGCCCGCACCTGCTGGTCGAGCAGCTCGCGCAGCTCGTCCTGGTGGTGGATCTGCCCCAGGTGGTAGAGCGCGCTCGACAGGCTGTGGCCGAGATCCTCGTCCTCCCGGCGCGGGCCGTCGAAGTGCCAGGTCCAGCTCTGCGCGGAGCGGGTGATGACCCGGGTCACCAGGCCGGCGAGAAGCGTTTCGAGCGACCAGCCGACGGTGAGCTCGGAGCGCCGGGGGTTCAGGTTGGGGAGCGACCGCTCCCAGCGGTAGTCGGTGTGGAGGTTGTAGGCCCGCCGCTCCATCGCGGCGACCTGAAGGTAGGCCTCCTCGATCTCGCCGACGACCGGCTCGAAGTAATAAAGCGGAATGGGCAGCTCGACGTCGTGGACGATCGCCAGGCGGGGGTCGTGCCAGGTGTCGAGCTTGACCTGCCGGCCGCCGGCGCCGAGCACGTCCTTCAGGCGGTCGAGGAAGCGCCGGTGGGCGTGGGCGCCACCGTCCGCGGCGCCGCCGACGACCAGCTGGCGGGTGTGGTTGCTCTTCACCCCGTCGTCCAGGGCCTTGGCGTCGGTGGTGCTCACCCGGGCGAGGACGCCGGCGATCTGGGCGAGATCGCGGAACTTGCGGTCGCGGTAGGCGTCGATCTCGTCCTCCGTGACCTCCTTGCCCTCGCGTTTCCCGGGGCCGAGGACGAGCTGGGCCTCGAGCGTGAGACCGCTCACCAGGTCGAGCCCGGGTTGGCCGTCGCCGCCCAGGATCGTGGGGGCGAGGCGCGACCGGCCGAGGTCGAGCAGGGAGCGCAGGAGGTCGGTGACCGTCTGCTCGACCGACTTTTCGACCACCGTGCCGTCGCTCTTGACCACCGGTTTGAGTTCGCGGGCGATGGTCTCGGCCAAGACCTGGCGGTCGAACAGGCTGATGTAGCGTCCGCCGTCCAGGAAGAGGGCGCGGTAGACCCGGTCCCAGAGGCGCCGGCGCGGCTCGTCCAGGGTCTCGAAGACTTCGACCCGCAGGGCGAGGGAGGCGACCAGGGCGTCTTCGCCGCGGCGCAGCCTTTCGGCCTCGCGCTCGAGATCCTGAACCAGGGCGTCCATGCGGGTGGCGAGGCGGGCGTACTGGCGCGTCCGGCGCTTCAGGTACTCGCGCAGAGCACGCAGCTGGCGCAGGCGGATCTCGGCATCGAAAGTTTTCCGCGCCGCCGCGGCGACATCTCTAAAGTACTGCTGTGCCTCGTCGCGCGCGTCGAGGAACACCTGTTCCTTGCGCCACAGGCCGTGCCGGCTCGCCGCCTCCTGGAGAGTTTCGAACAGCTCGCGCTCCAGCCGCTCACGCACCTTGGGGTTGCCGACGTCCTTGGCCTTCGCCTGGTCGAGCTGCTGTTGCGCCTCGGGGAGCCAGGTAAGGTCGGCGCGCTCGAGCAGGCGTACGACGAGGAAGCGCTCGGCGATGGGGTCGAGCTTGAGCTCGGTGACCACCTCGCCTTCGAGCGCCGCGGTTTCCAGGCCGCGCACCCCTTCATCGACGATGAGTCGCGCGGCGCGCAGCTCTTCGAGCAGGCGGCTGACGTGCTCGACGTACTGGTTGATGCCCTCGCGGTGGAAGACGAAGGCCCGCTCCTTGATCGAGATGCGGTTCAAGAGGTTGCGCCGAGCTTCCCCCTGCTTACGCTCGACCTGGAGGATGAGCGACTCGCTGCGGATCGCCTCGCCTCTCTCGTCGACCCCGGTGGGCCGGCCGGTCTCGATCGACTCGACGAGTTGGTGCCAGAAGCCCTCGGTGAGCTCCTGGTGGGCGTCCTGGCGCGCCATCTCCTGGACCGAGTGGACGAACGCCTGGTTGATCGCCCGTTCCCGGCCCTCGTCGGCCATGTTGAGGAACTTGGGGTCGGCGTAGTCGACCGCCAGACGGGCCAGGGCGCGGGCGCGGTCGTCGGTGGGGTCGCTCCGGTCGACGCCGAAGGTGATCTGGCTGCGGATGGACTGGGCGGCGAAGCGCAGGGCGCTGTACTCCAGGAGGTCCAGGCCGGGGAGGACGAGCGCGGCGGCGCCGAAGGCGGCGAAATTCTTGGTGTAGCCCTGGCCGAGGTTCTTGAGCTCGCCCGGGAAGTGGGTGAGATCCTCCATGGTCTTCTCGTAGTTGTCGAGCTCGCCCGCCAGGTTGTCCATGATCGGCGTGAAGACCTGGAGGAACGCCGCGTCGGCGATGGCCGCCTCGGCGTCGGGGAGCGCCAGGTGGGGCGGCCGGTCGAAGAGGAAGGTGAGGAAGCAGGGGCGGGTGGTCACCCGCGGGATGGCCGGGTTGTTCTCGTCGCGGCAGAAGACGAACTCCTCGGCGGTCCGTCCCTCGCGCTTGATCTGGGCGTAGTCGAGCTTGGTGAGGTGCTCGAGCTCCTTTAAGGCGGCGTAAGTATTGGCGTGGATGTCCGGGTGAAGCTCGGGCCCCACCTTGTCGAGCATCAGGGTGGAGAGCAGGAGGTTCGCCACCACCCGCGGCTGCCAGGTCTGTTCGCGGAGAAGCGCGTCGACCAGGTAGGCGACGGAGAGGAAGCTTCCCGAGCCGGTGCCGCCGGCCAGGGTGCAGAAGAGGTAGACGTTGTACTTCGGCGGCTGCGCCTGGCGCCAGGTGATGTTCGGGCGCAGGCTGTCGAG